>Ga0073928_10009012_pt1 | contig 12294 bp, 11 predicted proteins | sample PaiPotPPA55metaG_FD_76969 | JGI IMG/M metagenome (GOLD analysis project Ga0073928, IMG submission 76969) | Iron sulfur acid spring bacterial and archeal communities from Banff, Canada, to study Microbial Dark Matter (Phase II) - Paint Pots PPA... ...
CCCTTCGAGCAACTGCAGGACGCCGGAATGCGAACCGCCCAGCTCGACCAGATCGTGCGGCAGAGAGACCCCGAACTGCTCAAAGCGGTCGAACATCTTGCCAGGAATGAGACCCACACCGGCATCTCCTTGCTGCAAGCTCAGGGGCGCATCACCGAGATCTCCAATCCGCAAGAGCGCATTGCCACCATTGCCAGAGACTACGCCTCGAACCCCGAAAAGACTTTGATTGTCTCTCCCGACAACGCTTCCCGGCGAGACATCAATCAGTCCGTGCGGATCGAGTTACAAGCCTCTGGCGCACTTGGAAAAGAGAATGTTTCTTTTCCGGTGCTCGTGGCTCGAAACGACATGACCGGCGCAGATCGAGCGTGGGCCGCCAAGTACAACCCCGGCGACACCGTGCAGTACGTTCGTGGCAGCCAACAGCTGGGCCTGGAAAGAAACAGCTACGCCACGGTCGTCGCGACCGATCCCCCCAACAATCGAGTCACCGTTGCCAGAGCAGATGGCCAGCAAGTGGCCTACGATCCGCAGCGTTTGCGCGGAGTCAATGTTTACACCAGCCTTCCGCGTGAGTTCTCGACCGGCGATCGCATCCAGTTCACGCACAATAATAAGGATCTCGACGTACACAATCGTGATCGCGGCCGGATCGAAGCCATCGGCACTGACTATCGCTTGACCGTCAAAATGGATGACGGAAGGACTGTCAATTTTGACCCCGCTCGAATGCGGCACTTCGATCACGGCTATGCCGTCACCAGCCACAGTTCCCAGGGTTTGACCGAAGACCGCGTCCTCGTCAATATGGACACCAATACGTTCTCCGAACTCCTCAACCCCCGCTTTGCCTACGTCTCCATTTCGCGGGCGTCCCAGGACGCCCACATTTACACCAATGATGCAGCGACGCTTGCCCAGCGCCTCAGCACCGATGTGAGCAAAACCTCAGCCCTCGATTTTTACGAGGCACCCGCTGCGCATTCACAATCCCCAACTCCGAAGGAGCACACTATGCAACACCTCAATGAATTGAAACCGGAACAACAATCTCCGCCGCTCACGCCCGAACAAGCCGAGCGCAACCGCCAGTACGGCCCCATCGAAACAGTTCTTCCAACAGAAGCCCAGGTCTACAAGTGGCAACGCGAAACCGACGGCATCCACAGCTACCAACATCCTGAAACCCACCGCTGGTTACACATCGACACCCAAGGCCGGTTCTTTGACCGCCACGCCCAGCCCATTACCCGCGACAATGCGCTTGAACAAGCCGGCCACTCCCTCGCACAATCCGTCGCGGAAAACGCACAGTCTCCTACCGGCAGCGGACTCAACCTTAACAGCCACGGATTTACCCTCTAAACGTCGCCGAGAGCAGACATGGAAAAGCCGCTCATTACTAATAGCAAAGAATCGGATCGATCAAGTAAATTGAGAGGAAAACTGATGAACAAGCATATTGTCCAACTGATACGAGAGCGCTTTTATCCACTCGTCCGTTTCTGCGGGCCGCAATCTACAGGGGAGGTAGAGGTCGAGGGGGTGCGAGGGACGGTCTACCTCGGCGAACTTTCGATTTGGCTGTGGCCGGCTAAAAGCTCTCACAATGGAGTTCTGTCCGATGAACACTCGGCGACGTGGTTTCGCCACATTTGCTGGTTCGCAATCTGCTGTTGTCGGCGCAGACATTGATGCGATGTCTGTCATGTCACCTGGACGGCATTGAAGCGGCCGACGGAGACACCGTGTCACTACTGCGTTATTACGTCGAAGATTCCGCAGCAACGGTAGTCGACGGGATGGCTCTGGGACGGATACTCGGTCCACGGGCGGGCGAGACAGCGCAATGAACCCACGTTATGACTGATCACTCTTGGTGGTAGGACAGGGAATCGGGGTAGGGCTCTAATAATGCCAACTGTTTGAGATGGAAAAGTCGCGATGAGCTCTATCGCCCGCATCGCCGGAGGCAGAGATTCTGCAGACACTGTCTGCAGAATCTATAAGCGCTATTGATCCCAATAGCATAGAGCGCGACTGCTCGATGATTTGTTTCTGCCGGCACCTTATTTCTGGCGAGTCGCTATAGTCTGCATTGGCTTGCTTTCAAGCCATAGATAAATAAGCCGTTGTCTGTTATTATGCATGATATATTATTAAAATACTTGACAATATTAATCCCCAGGACTAACATAATTATGGAGGATCAGAAAATGCGGCCGAGCACACTTGAACAGTTGAGGCGACATCTGCGCCCTGGACGTGTCTACCGCCGGGAAGACCTTCTGCCCTGGTCTCACAGTGTCGATCGACACCTCAAAGAACTCACCGTCGACGGGACCCTCCAGAAACTCCGTACCGGCTTGTACTACAGCCCGCGTAAATTTGAATTTGGAGAGGCTCCGGCAGATGAGCACGAGCTGGTGAAAGCGTTCTTGAAGACGGATCGTTTTGTCCTGACCTCCCCGAATGCCTATAACCAGTTGGGACTTGGGACAACGCAGCTCTACAACAAACGGGTTGTTTACAATCAGAAACGGCATGGGACATTTCCGCTCGGCAACCGAATGGTCACTTTCGAGCGCCGATTCAACGTTCCAAGACAGCTATCTCCCGAGTTTCTGCTCGTCGATCTCGTTAATGAATTAGACCAACTTGCTGAGGATCGCGGGGCCGTCCTTTCTCGCGTTCGCGAAAAGGCCAAGGAGATGGACCCGAGAAAGCTTTCACGGGCAGTCTCTCTCTACGGCAAATACTCCACGCAGAAAAAGTTCCAGGAGATGCTGCAACATGCCTGAGTCTTTTCTTCATGAGAGAACCGATTTCAAGGCTCTCGTCGAGACCGTCGCAGAGAGCGAGAAGATCAATGATCCCGCACTCGTGGAAAAAGACTACTGGATCATGCACGCCGTCTTTGGGCTCAAGCAGCTCGGCTTAGCTTTTGAGCTCAAGGGCGGCACTTCGCTTTCCAAGGGATTTGGCATCATTCAACGCTTTTCCGAAGACATCGACATTCGCATCGAGCCCTTCGATGGACTACAGGTCGATACGAATCCGAATCACGAGAAGCCCCAACACGTCGAATCGAGACGACTGTTTTACGAAAAGCTGCGTGACAGGATTAATATCCCAGGGATTACGGCCGTCGAGAGGGATGCGACATACGATGACGAGACGCTGAGAAACGCTGGCCTCAGGCTAAGTTACGAGACCCACTTCGGCTCAATCCCTGGCTTGAAAGACGGGATTCTCTTAGAAGTCGGCTTCGATCAGACGGCCCCGAACCGCGCCGCTGCAATCTCTTCTTGGATTGTCCAGTTCGCCGATGCCAAGAAACTTCAATACGCGGACAACCGAGCCCTCGAAATTCCCTGTTACAACCCCGAATACACTTTCGTGGAAAAGGTCCAGGCTGTGGTTCGAAAATACGGCCAGTTCAAAGGGACGGGGAAAGTCCCAACGAATTTCCTCAGACACTACTACGACATTCATCAACTTCTCGACGTCGAAGCGGTGCAGAAATTCATCGGGACTCCGGAATACCTAGCGCACAAGAAGAAGCGTTTCAAATCTTTGGACCAAGACGTAGCAAAAAGCGGAGCCTTCACAGTCGAAGACCAGAACATCAAAAAGCAATTCGAAGCGGAATACTCAAAGACCGCTCCCCTCTACTATCGCGGCCAAATTCCATTGGACACGATTCTCGCCCGCATTCAGAAAGACCTTGCCCGTCTTTAGTGCTTCAGCAAGTCTAAGCCATTGTTCGTTCGCGCCTAAGCAGCGGCTCGGGCTTGTGCGGAGCATAAGGACAGCGGTCGCCATGCTGTTTCCTGCCCGCAGATCGATTTCCACAGCGCGGGCATTGCATGATCTTCTGTGACCCTGCACTATGTTTCTGACCGATCGTCATGCAATAAATCCGGCAGCCCACTTCGCACTGTGATGTGGAACTTCGTAAATCTCCCAATGTTCGTTCGATTTTTGCAGCCACTCGAAAATAGACTTCGACAACGCGGGCGGGTTCTGTGCCGTGCTGGTTAGAAATAGAAAGGGCCGTTGCTGCTGGACATAGCGTTGAAGAGCCTTCTGCACTTTCAAAGAAAAGTCTGCTCCATTCGAGCCTTCGGACTCCTCGGTGCCCAAGTCCAGATAGACATCTTCCAATCGACGAAACAGATCGAAAATTGATTGCCGATTCAAGGGGCCAAGATCAAATCGTGGAATCCTACGTAACTCCACGATAACCAGCGGCCCTGCACTTTCGAGAATAGAGACGAATTCACGATGATCCACGTCAGGCAGGGAAACGAAGATTAACGATCTGCAGCTTCGCAGCGGAAACAAGGATTGTTGAATGCCGCTTGTTTGAGCAGGCGATACTTGCACATCGGTCGGATGAGATTGCGAGATTACTTTGAAGCCGTGGGTGGTTTTGGTTTCCATGTCTCATCTCCCAGTTTACTGAGTTCCGCTTCGAGTTCGATATAGCTGTTCTTTCGGAGACTCCATGGCTGGCCCCATTCCGGCATCCCGATTTTCATCTCTCCTGAGTTGTTGTCCTTCAGATCTCGTTCTTTCAAGAACGCTTTCTTGTAGAAGCAAGGTGCAACACCGGAGAACGGGCGAAACAGAACCCTTGAGCCCCCGTCGCTCGGAGGATGCCATCCGGTCACTTCGACTTGGATTGCGTCCGAATGCAACTCCAGAGCCTGACTCTTTGGATAGGGTTCAATGTACTGCACTTCATCGACGCCTGCACTAACAATATGCCTAGCGCAGTAATGGCAAGGGAACGTGGTTACAAACAGTCGTGTTCCGCTGAGGCGTTCTCCCTGACGAGCAGCGGAGAGGATTGCGTCCATTTCGGCGTGGACGGCGCGGCTAAATTCGAGCAAGAGTCCGATCCGAGTGCGTCTCAATTCCGCCGCAAGCGCAATCTTGCGATCCGGAGTCGTCTTCTCTAATTCGGCAATGGTGTCGATAAGATCATCGATAATCTCATTTTGCGTCTTAGTATTCCGGCAAAATCGTTGGGACTCGGGTTGGAGCATGCCACATCTACCCTCATGCTCGTCTGGGACGAATCCCTCACCGTAAACGCCTCCGCCAGCTTTGGGCACTTCATTCGTGCCTGTAGCGACGATGTTTCCTTCCGCATCGACCAGGGCAGCCCCTACTTGCCGGGACAAACACGCACTCCGCATTTTCGCGCTGTTGGCATGGTGCATGGCCGTTTCCCCGATTCTCGGCCTGACGAGCTCAGAATGAGTGAGAATTTTAATGAAGCGCGAAAGATCCTCTACGACTACCCAGTGTTCATTCCCCGTGACAGCGTCAGCCAAGGTTCGATCCACAGTATTGTCCACAAAGAAATCGCTGAGATGAAAGGCCTTCGCCACCTGTTGCCCATTCTTCTCTTTTGCGGCCTCATCTCTCTCCATAAATTTCTTCACTGTCGGATGACCTGCATCACTGTACTTGTGGCTGATTCTGTTTATTCGTTTTCCCTCTTCGCAAACCACTCCGATCAAAATGAAAGCGTCGCCGTATATGGCACGAAGTAGATTTACCTCTGCGGGGTGGCGTAGAGAGTCGAGAATGTAGGCTCTGGGTTTTCCGTCAGGCTCAACTGGCTGCCCCGGACCGGCACTCACTTTCAAAGTTCGGGCTCTCGTATCACGAATATTGAGTATTAATTCCCGAGCCACTGCGGCATGATCCTGCTCGCCGCTTGAAGTTACTTGCCCACGCATCTTGTCACCCAAATCCTGATAGATCCTGACGTCCTCGATGTACCGTTCGCCGTCAGAACGCGAGATTGGCAGTTTTTCATCATGCCGCTCGGCCCAAGCCTTGATGACCTCCCGCGCTTTCAATATCTCGACCTCAAACCTGTTCCCACTGAATGACGTTTCGCCCAATACGGCTTTGAGTGCCTGAGCAATCAGCGTAGTCCCAGACCCAGCGTGCCCCACAACGGCAAAAACGAGTTCGTTCGAATTCGACCCTAGGACCACGGCTCGCGAGCCGACATCACTTGACTGGCCGATGATGGGAGGAAGTGCTTTGGGAGCAGTTGCCATTCCAAATGTTTCTCCGAGAATACAGAATCACTCGACCGACCGCCTTGAAAGACACATTTCGCGGTCTCAGAACTGTTTCACTCTGGGCCAGATATCCTCGATCGTTTCGCACGCTGCATCGATGTCACGCTTCAATTGCTTGTTCAGCTTCTTACCCGTAAATTGCTGCTGCCGAGATACGTCCAAATAGATCACATCTGCTGGCTTGACTCCAAGTTCTTCCACCATCGCTGCCTCGTGCATGACTTTGAGAATGATGCTGATCACTTCGTCGTTCGGTGCGGTCGCACTGAAGTCCAGCTTGATGAGTTTCTTCGCACCATTGTCCTCGACATAAAGGTCCGGAGTAGCCGAGACATAAACATCTCCGTGGACGTACTTTGGACGCGGATTCGCCAAGACGGTGAATTCGTTACGCTGAAAGTACTTCATGTAAGTTCTGATAGCTCGTATGTTGTCTTGGAGCCTGCTTTGGTCTTTCTCCGGATGGTCGGCAGCTTTTTTCTTCAGTGCCTCAACAGCATCCAGGAGTACGGTGACGTCATTGTCGCTCTGGTGATATTTCTGAATTGTCGCTCTTGCCTCGCTATACCTCACGATCTGCGGCTTTCTCGTGCCGTCCTTGTTGAATGGAAACTTGTAGTCCCGGAGTAGTCTTCGTTGACGAAAGGATGTGGCGTTCATGAACTTGGCGAGACCAGCGACTGAGATTTTGATTGGCATAAGTTCGCCTCTTCAAAGCCATTGGCAATTCCACCGTAGTGCGAATACGTGCCTCGCCGGCTGGGGGAGACTGTTTCTGAGAAATGATCCGCTGAGAGCAGGATTACCGCTGGAGTAAGCTTGGACAAACTGCCGCGAAGGGCGCATAGGGTGCATAGTCCTCTCCCTGAATCGGAGTGACTTGCTCCCCCTCAAAAGCAAGTCTTGCCAAATCTTGTAGTTGGCCTTCGATTGAGATCATACAGCAGAGCACTTATGTTCCAGCAATAGCCGGAGAGTGTGGACGAACAAAAGGCGAATATGCTAACCCGCGGGGGTGGGTGAAGGGTGCAAGCGCGTGCTGGCGATTGTGGCGGGAATCCTGGTGGCTCGGCATCTGAAGACTGCGGATGATCTATTCGGTGGACCACAGGGCAGCCCGAGGACCGATGCGATGATCGCGGCTGCGGTTCAGTTGGGCAGAGCGAATCATGAAGAAGATTGACGGTGTGTACGCCAAATAATTATTGGGTTATGTGTTGCCAAAAGAATAGGACGTCTTTGAATCGTCCATCCGCTTCTTCCCTTTGAAAAGGGGAGAGCACAGCTTCAAGTTGACCATACAAACCGGACTGGTTTGGCAGGCTTTCGACTGCGCGATGAACGCCACCTTCCCTCGCCTTATATACGACGGAGGTTCGGTCGAAAGACTTGTTCCACCGGATCAAATGCTCGTCTTCGCAGTTCGAGGACATGTGCAGGGACTGGCGTCGATATTTCTTTTCCGCGGGTTCTGCTAACGGCAAGGGCGGGTTGGAAAACAGAAGCCGCTGTTTCGATTTTTTGTGCAATCGTCGTTCTTCATCCAGCGTATAGCGGTACCGGAGCAATCCTGCAACCGCGAAACCAGGATGCGCACTCGCAAGGCGGAATGTGGTCGCTTCAAAAGAAGTACCGAAATGGGAGGCCAATTTTTCAACGCCTGTCAAACTGTATGTACCGTTCGCTTCGCGTTGGAAGTCTTCCAGAGGCATCACCAGTTCGGCAGCCCCAAGATCGCACAATCGCTCGAGCTCATTTGCCTCGCGAGAATCGGGATGGGTAATTGATCTGAAACGAGCTCCGCTAGTGCTATTGGGGAAAAAGGTGTGTATCACTTCATGAGCGATCGTGAACACAACTCGAGCTTTCGGACGATTGGGGTTGTACAGCACCTTCAAGCCCGAGGGTGTCGGAAACAGGGCTGCGTCGCGCTTCTCTTTTTGCAGGCGATCCATATCCATCGCTTGGATCTTTATGCCGGCAAGTGATGCAATAATCTTGAGCCGCTCCAGTGGGTCTTTAGGCACACCCGGAAATCCGTTGATTTTTCCTAGCAGTGACCGCGCCATATGGACGACGGTTGAACGTGGATCAATCAACGCACCAGTTTGTTGGCAAAGCGAGATAACATCGGGGTCGGAGTACCGCCGACCACCGATCCGAAGAGTTTCCATACTTCATTTCTGGCGGTTTTGCTCACCTGCCATTCTTATGGCCTGAAGAACAAACCGCCATCCTTCCGTATCTTTTGGCCGATTCCCTCGAAAATGCACTTGCGCCAGCATCTCGACTTCATCGTCGGATAACTCCAATTCTTGTTGAAGATCGCTCAATCCGGGAGGTAAGTCCTCTGCTGACGTCCTCTTCTTGGTGCGCTTGTCCTTAGCCGTTGCATCCTTCAACAACTGGTCCAACGTGGCATCTAAGGCTGCTGCGACATTGAATACGTATTGGATGTTTGGTTTACCTGCAGCCCCGTTTTCTAGGTCTGAAATATAAGCCTTGGAAACCCCGGACTTATCTGCCAACTCTGCAAGAGCCCAGCCCTTCCCATGGCGCAAAAAACGAATGGTGGAACCCAGTTTCTTTAGATCGATGAGCCGATCATTCATTATTTCCAACCCGTTGAAAAAAAGTGTTGACGAAAGTGGCGCGTCCGTCGCATAATCGCGATGGGTTGCCTACAGGCGATCATAATGCAGGTCCCGATTCTAATCAAGCGTAGATTAGTCATGTCTAGCAAGAAACACAAAGTTGAATTAAAGGCCCACTGAACAGTCCGTGAAGAGGTGCCGGTCAAGTTCAAAAAACTCGCGACGGTGAGCGTGTTTCATTCGAGGCCAAGAAAAGTAAAAGAGCCCACGGGTGGGTTCTCAATAACTAAAGCCACGTAGTGGCCACCTAAAGACGAATCCTATGACCATCCGATCCAGGCGTCTCCTTTGGTTACTGGCTCTTGCAGCCTGTTGCGTGATCGCGATAATCGGCCGCTCACAATTACAAGCCATCTTTGCCACTCGGCCGAGCGAAAACATGCCAGCTTACAGACCGGTCGAGGTCAGCTTTGGGAAGCAGAATTGGTCCCCGGATCAGCGGGCTTGGTTCTATCATACGGCGCAAGGAACGGTACTGCTGCCCTACAAATGGTTCCTCGCGCTGGAGCAGCCCGAGGTGAAGCTTTTCGCAACAGTTCCCAAGTTTGCCGACGCCGCCTATCTGGCGCGATTCGGTTTCCTGCCCGATGCCGCAAGCCCGCAGAATCCCAACGGACTGCCGGTTGGCTTTGCGAAGGATACAGTGGTCGATCCAACAAGCGGTCAAACAGTGGAAGTCCTCGGATTGACTTGCGCCGCTTGCCACACCGGCCAAGTTGAATATCGAGGCAAGGGGATCCGGATTGATGGTGGGTCTGCGACGATTGACTTGGCGTCATTCCAGACGGAACTTGGTTACGCGGTGGGATTTACCGATGGGGTACCTTTCCGTTTTAATCGTTTTGCGCGAGTTGTACTGGGCAAAAACGCCTCCGACGCTGACAAGCGCAAGTTGCGGCAAGATCTGAGAGGACTTTTGAATGCGGGTAAGGCAGAGAACGACGCTGCCGTCGCCGGCAAACTTTATGACACCGTCGGGGGTTTCGGACGCACCGACGCACTCGGCCGCATTGGTAATCTTGTATTTGGCACCGAATTGGACAAAGCAAATCTGCGTGTCGCGAATGCGCCGGCAAATTTTCCTCCCCTCTGGTTTACAAGTTGGTTTAACTGGGTGCAGTACAACGCTTCCATTCAACAGCCTATGGTGAGAAATATTGGCGAGGCGCTTGGGGTCCGCGCCCGTGTCAACCTCACCGATCCATCCAAGCTCTATCGCTCGACGGTGAATGTGAAAAACCTGTGGGAGATGGAAGGATTGCTAGCCGGTCCAACTGCGTTTGCCGGGCTCCGGCCGCCCGCCTGGCCAGCGGAAGTGTTCGGGGCGATCGACCAGGGCAAGATGCAGAAAGGCGCGGAGCTTTACAAACAACATTGTCAGCATTGCCATTTGCCGCCGCTGAATTCGCCGGAGATTCAGGATCCCAAATACTGGGAAGCAGGCTGGGACGGCAAGAGGTTTTTGAAACTGAATGTTATTCCGCTGGATGAGATCGGTACCGACCCCAGAGAAGCCACAGATTGGGCGCAACGTACGGCGGTTACGGAAGCTTTGGGGTTAGGGACGGTGCCGGCGAAAGTAGGGCTTCGTGCGGTGACCGGGAAGATTCGCGATATGAACTACGACGCGCTCGGCTTGTCAGCAGAGCAACGAATGGAATGGAATGGCTTTCGTGACGACGGGGTAGATGCACCCCTGGCCTACCGGGCGCGGCCTCTGGGCGGTCTTTGGTCCACGCCACCCTTCCTGCACAACGGATCGGTCCCGAGTCTGTATCAGATGCTGCTCCCTGCAGACCGACGGGATAAGACTTTCTACGTTGGCAGCCGCGAGTTCGATCCTAAAAACGTCGGATACAGCACGGCGAAGTTAAAGGGTGGTTTTGAATTTCGCACTGATCAACCAGACGATCCGCATCCGGGCAATTCGAATGCGGGCCATGAATTCCGAAATACTCCGGGCAAAGGCGTTATTGGTCCTGAGCTTAGCGACGAAGATCGCTGGGCGATCATCGAGTATCTCAAGACGTTGTAAGTTTCATCGGCGGTGCTTTTTGAGAAAAATCGGTTTCGAGTTTAGGAGGGTTACATCGTGGATACTTCTCGGATATTTACCTTCAGATACTTAAGACTTGGATTAATCGGAATTCTAATAATCGGCGGTGTGTGTTCCACTTCGTTCTGGCACGGGCGCGCTGCTTCTGTGGATGCCGTGCCTGCGCAGTCCGTCCCCCCGCTCTCGGCTAACGACGTGTCCTTGCTGTTTCCAGCCCCGACGAGAGCCGAGGATTTTGCTAAATTGATCGCGGTTCGCGACCTCACTACGCAGAACCCTCAGGATCCGACAAAGCGCGATCTTGTTTGGCCCTATTCCGTGTTCCAGCGATTCATCGAGATTGCCAATGGCCCCGCGGCGCAGGTCGCTGGCTCACAGATTGGTATTGGCTTGCTCGCCGAGGCGCAATCGATAGACGCTTGGTTCGTCGCGGGCATACGCATTGATGCCGGAGCGCCGGGCCTCTCGAACGAGATTCGCGCGCAATTCGGGCAATTACCGGAGATTCGCCTTATCATCCAACCCGTGACGCGCAATCCGGATGGCACGCCCAATGTACTCGATATCGCGGGACATCTAATTTTTGATTTCAACTCTCCGACGACTCCCGCGCAGGCTGGGTGCCTGCCACCCGGATCACCCGATCTCGCCACCTTCAACAAAATTGTCGCGGACCTCGCCACTTTGCGAACGAAGTTGGGCAGCGGGCAGCTCGGCGAACACAAAGTCACGACCTCTGACTTTCCTCTGGGTGTTCACCCGGGACTGGTGGACACGACGACTGAAAGTAATGTTCGCCAGGAGATAAAGTCATTGCTCGAAAAATATATTTCGAGCGCGCACTTACATGCCATGGCTATTGCCGGGCTCCCTGCGGGAGCACATAAACCATGGATATTCTTGTCAATGGCAGAGGTGCCTCCCGGTTTCGATCCAGACTGCCCGAAAGGAGGATTCTGCGCTGTACACGGCCCCACGCTCGATGGTAAGCAATTCGCGCAGATGCTGCAGCCCGAGGGTAGTGTTCCTCGTGTAGTTCCGGAACCCCACACAAATAATCTCAACCAGATTACTTGCAAGAACGCTGCCGCGCCCGGCGGCCTGCCCATTGCCCAGCGGACCGGGGTTTCGACAGCAGACCTTTTCGTCGATCCGCCGCCCCCGGCTGACAAAACAAAGCAAATTCTCGACGTCATCGCCGATCCCGGGAAGAGCCATTTTTTCAACACCGATTGCGTAAGCTGTCATACAGAGACTCGACGCACCATGGAGCTACTGAATACTAAGGATATTCCGGGAATCGATCCCGCTGTGTTGCCGACCGGCTCTTGGGACGTCCGTAATTTCGGATGGGCGCCCCCGGCTGGTAAAGGAGTGTTTCACGCGGAGGTGACCCGGAGAACCGCTGCCGAGACAACGGCGGTGGTGACCTTCATTAATTCAGAAGTACTCGCCAAACAGGGAGTACCAA
>Ga0073928_10009014_pt1 | contig 12292 bp, 8 predicted proteins | sample PaiPotPPA55metaG_FD_76969 | JGI IMG/M metagenome (GOLD analysis project Ga0073928, IMG submission 76969) | Iron sulfur acid spring bacterial and archeal communities from Banff, Canada, to study Microbial Dark Matter (Phase II) - Paint Pots PPA... ...
GATGGCATCGTCGACGGCGACCAGGTCCGCGTCGTCAGCACCAAGGGCAGGCCGGCCACGGTTTCGGCAAAGCAGGACAGCAAGGGGTAGGGCCTTAGTCTCTCCCCGCGCTTGCGGGTCGCCGCGTCTTCGCGGCGGGTGAGGGGCGAGGCACGCTATTGAATTAGGCGTTGGCATTCGCAGAAAGATGCCGCTCACCCCAACCCTCTAAGAGCGAGCTTTGCTCGTATCGGCCCCGCGAAGTGCAGGGCGAGGGGGAAGAACGGCGCGCGCTTACCCCGCCCGCCACTCCAGAATTCCGTCATCGGCGCCGACGATATCTCCGGATGATCCCACCGGCGTGCGGTCCATGTTCAGAAGATGCGCCAGGGTCTGGCGATCACTGGCGGGCACCCTGGCCAGCGCGCGCGCATTGCTTGATGTGCGCAGCATCACCACGCCGTGGTCGATGTTGTTGTTGCGGCCATAGATCGCCGTAAAACTCTCGACCAATCCCCGGCCGCTGGCCTCGGGGACAAAATCCGGCGCCGCGCCACGATGACGATCGGCCTCGCTCTGCGCGCTGGTTTGCTGCGCCAGTGCGGCAACCGGCGCCTGCCGCGACAGCACCAGGGCGTGATGCTTGGTGACGAAACCGCCCTGGCCGTAGAGCAAGCCGAGCGTTGCGCCGTTCCGCAGCTTCCGTACCATCGCGCAGGCGGCGTGCGTCATGTAGCTGTTGAGCGGCGCGCCGAAGAAGGTGAGACCACCGGTCACGGTCGGCTGCACGTCGGGCCCGAGGCCGAGTGTCCGCCGCGCCATTTTCGGCACGCAGGGAAAGCAGCTGTAGAGCTCGATCGCGTCGAATGCCTTGCCGTCGCCGCCGGCGAGCTCCATCACCGCCCTGAGCACGGCGTTCTGCGCTTGGCTCTCGAAGAACGCCGCGCGCTCGAGATAGTCGCGCGGCTCTTCCGCCGATGCCCCGCCCCGAATGTGAACGAGACGGTCCGCAGGAATGCCGGCGGCGCGCGCCTTCGCAAGGCTGGTCATCAGCACCGCGCCGCCCATATTGACGGTCGGATTGGCCACCATCAGTTTGGTGTAGGGCCACGCGATCAGCCGGTTGTCCGGCGTCGGCGTTGTGATCTCCTCCGGCGTAAAACGCCGCTTCAGCCAGGCGTTGGGATTTTCCGAGGCAACTCTGGAGTAGGCCGACCACAGCGCGCCGGACTCCGCCAGCGCCTCGCGCGGGGTCTGGCCCCAATGCGCCGCCGTCGCCGCTTCGTAGAACGGATAGACCGTCACCGGCCTGAACACGCCGAGCTTCACCGCCATCGGCTTCTGGAACGCGGCGCCGCGTTTGGGCTCGGCGACATCCTGCGCGAACGGCGTCCACGGCGGCGTAATGCCGGCGCGTTCGGCCTTGGTCGCGGTGCTCTGGGCCTCGGCGCCGCAGACCGCGGCGACGCTGCATTCGCCACGTGCGATGCGCTGCGCCGCCTCATGCAGATAGCGGATCGGGCTCTCACCGCCGACGGGACCATAATAAACGTGCTTCGGTTGGATACCGAGGCGCCTGGCGAGCTGCTTCTCGGGATCGCGGTAGCGCCAGCTCAGGAAATTGACGATGTCGAGCGATTCAATTTCGTTGAGCAGCCGGCCGCCGCTGTCCGCCTCCGCGCGCGTGAGCGCCTCGACCAGCAGGCTGAGGGGCTCCATGCCCTCGGTAATCTCCTTGGGGCGATCGACGATTTCTCCGACGCCGACAATGACGGGGATACGGTCTTCGGTGAGGGGAACAGTTGTCATTTTCTGGTTTTCACTCGCGGGTAGTTTAGCTGTACTTTCCGTCAATGCGAGCGCAAGCGAAGCGATCCATGTCCGCGTCGGAGGAAAATATGGATTGCTTCGTCGCTTGCGCTCCTCGCAATGACGGTCGAAGTCAACCTATTCCCCCACCAGCGCGTTGATGTGCTCTACGGCGTCGGCAAAGTCCTCCTTGAATTCCTGCACTACCGCGGCCGCCGATTTCACGCTGTCGATCAGGCCCACCCCTTGTCCGACAAAATAGCTGACGAGGTCGCGCGCCCTTGCATTGCCTGCGGCCGCAGAGCGATCGATGGAGGCGAACGCATCGCGGCTGATGATGCTCTGCAGCGGCATCGGCAGCGCGCCGGGGCTGGCGGGGTCGCGGTCCCACGCATCGGTCCAGACCGAACGCAGCTGCCGCGCCGGCTTTCCGGTGCGGCCCCGTGAGCGCACGGCATCGCGCGAGGAGGCCGCGATCATTTTTTCACGGAAGATTTCGGTGGTTTCCGATTCGACCGTGGCGAGCCACACCGAGCCGGTCCAGACGCCGGCCGCACCCATCGCCATGCACGCCGCCATCTGCCGCCCGGTCATGATGCCGCCCGCAGCCAGCACCGGCACGTCGCGGACCTTTTTGATCGCCTGGATCACCTCGGGCACCAGCACCAGGGTCGAGACCTCGCCGCAATGGCCGCCGGCTTCCGTGCCCTGCACCACCAGAATGTCGACGCCGGCGGCCACTTGTCGCAGCGCATGCTCCCTGGCGCCGACCAAAGCCGCGACGGGAACCCCGTGCTTTTGTCCCATCTCGATCATCGCCTTCGGCGGCACACCCAGCGCGTTCGCGATCAGGCGGATCGGGTGACGGAACGACGCCTCGAGAACTTCGAGCGCGCGGTCTGCGTCGAACGGCTGCGGCTGATTGGCGGGAATTTCGGTCGTCGTCAGTTCGACGCCGTACTTCTTCAGCAGGCTGCGCGTGAAGGCGCGATGTTCGGGGGAAATCCGCGCCTCGAGGCTGTTCCAGGTGACGTCCTTCTCGCCCGACGTCGAAATGTTCTCGGGGATCAGGACGTCGAGCCCATAGGGCTTGCCGTCGACGTGATCGTCGATCCATTTCAATTCCTGCTCGATGGATTGAGGCGAGTGCCTGGTGGCGCCGAGCACGCCGAAACCGCCGGCGCAGCTCACCGCCGCCACCACGTCACGGCAATGGCTGAAGGCGAACAGCGGAAATTCGACGCCCAGCATCTCGCAAACAGGCGATTTCATCGGCGTGTTCCTCACTCCCTGCGGCAGGCTTTTCGGCTGCTCATTCCCTGTTTGATGGACGAACGCGCCTGCGACGCTAGCGCAGGATGGACCGTGATGCCAAGCGTAGCAACGGAACCTCATGCCTTGCGCGAGCGCAATTGCGCTCGTCGCTGGAGGAGCGGTCCGGAGGACCGCGTCTCGAAGGATGGCCACGGGCCTCATGGTTCGAGACGACGCAAGCGCCTCCTCACCATGAAAAGCTTTCCATGACGCAGAATATCCGGCGTGCGGTTTTCTCCCTTGCGCTTTCGCGCCACGAGTAGAATGCTGGTCCAAACGACAAAGGACTGCAGGGAGCGTCAAGCGATGTCCGCCTTGCCATCCATGACCGGCAAAGACCACGCCGCGGGCGTTGAGGCCTACGATGCCGTCGTGGTGGGCGCGGGGTTTGCCGGCATGTATATGCTGCACCGGCTGCGCGGGCAGGGGTTAAAGGTCCGGGTCTATGAGCAGGGCGGCGATGTCGGTGGCACCTGGTACTGGAACCGGTATCCCGGAGCACGCTGCGACGTCGAGAGCATGCAGTATTCCTACTCGTTCTCCGATGAATTGCAGCAGCAATGGAACTGGAGCGAGCGCTACGCGCCGCAACCGGAGATTCTGAGATACGCCAACCACGTCGCCGACCGCTTCAGCCTGCGGAGCGATATTCAGCTCGACACCCGCGTTGATCGCGCTGAATTCGATGAGAGCGCCAACACATGGCAGGTGACGACGTCGGACGGCAAGACCGTGACCGCGAAATTTGTCGTGCTCGCCACCGGGTGCCTGTCGAATGCGCGAATGCCGGATATCAAGGGGTTGCCGGATTTCAAGGGCAAGGTCTATCACACCGGCCACTGGCCGCATCAACCGATCGATTTTACCGGGCAGCGCGTCGGCGTGATCGGCACGGGATCTTCGGCGATTCAGTTGGTGCCCGTGATCGCCGAACAGGCGCGCCATCTTACGGTGTTTCAGCGCACCGCGAATTTTTCGATTCCCGCCCGCAACGCGGAACTGACGGCAGAAGAGCGCGAGGCGTTTCAAAAAAATTACCCGGAAATCCGGCGCTTTGCCCGCGAGGAAGCGCGCACCGGCATCTATGCCGAACTGCCCGACCGCGGCGCGCTCGACGACGGCGACAACGAGCGCCGCGCCAGATTTGAGCAGCGCTGGATGAGAGGCGGCCTGACCTTCATGCAGGCCTACAACAACCTCTTGCTCGACAAGGCCGCCAACGACACCGCCGCCGACTATGTCAGGGAAAAGATCGCCGAAATCGTGCGCGATCCCGAGATCGCGAAACGGCTGCAGCCCGATAATCATCCGATCGGCTCAAAACGCATTTGCGTCGATACCGAATATTACGCGACCTTCAACCGTCCGAACGTGACGCTGGTCGATATCAGGTCCGCTCCGATCGAAGAGATTTTGCCGAATGCCGTGCGCGCCGGGGCCAGGGATTACGAGATCGACGCCCTGGTGCTGGCGACCGGTTTCGACGCGATGACCGGCTCGGTGGCCAAAATCGATGTTCGTGGCCGCGCCGGACAGACGCTAAACCAGAAATGGGCCGAAGGCCCCAGGACCTATCTCGGCCTGATGAGTGCCGGTTTTCCCGATCTCTTCATCATCACCGGACCCGGCAGCCCGTCGGTGCTCTCCAACATGATCGTCTCGATCGAGCAGCATGTCGACTGGATCACCGACGCCATCGCCTTCATGCGCGACCGCGGCCTTGATACGATGGAAGCCACCAAGGAAGCCGAGGACAAATGGGTGGCGCACGTCAATGAAGTGGCGCAGCTCACGCTCTATCCGCAGGCCAATTCCTGGTACATGGGCGCCAACATCCCGGGCAAGCCGCGGATCTTCATGCCCTATATCGGCGGCGTCGGGGTCTATCGCCGGATCTGCAACGAGATCGCGGCAAAGGGCTATGAGGGATTTGTGATGAGCGCGGCGGAGCGGGCGCGGAAGCTGGCGGCGTCTTGATCGCCGCCAAGCCTCGCGGTCTAGCTGCCTCCTGCCCCCTGGGCTGTCGGGAATTCGACCCTGTCGTCGGTACGGCAGTAGCGGTCCGCGAACATGCGGCCAACCGGATGGTAGCGGTCCATATGCACGCGCATGGCGACGTCGTCCCACAGTTCATCGCGGATGTGGAAATTGATGCCTTCACCCATGATGAGTTGCCGGTCACCATTGACGTCGATCGTCTTCCACGGCTTGCACTCCATCGCCCACGGCGCTTCGGCAAGCCGCGGCACTGCCAGCTTCGACGAGGGCGCCAGCTTGAGCCCGAGGTAGCCGGGCTCGCCGATTTCGGGCGGAAAATCGCCACTGGAGTCGTGCATCGCGCGCGCCAACGGCTCATCGGCAAGGTTGACCACGAACTCTCCGTTACGCCGGATATTGACGAGCGTATCCTTGACCCGGCCATCGGGCCGCAGGTTGACGGCGAACATGCAGAGCGGCGGATCCTCGCAGAATACATTGAAGAAGCTGAAGGGCGCCGCGTTGACAACCCCGGTCGGTCCAACCGTCGTCACCCAGGCAATCGGCCGCGGCAAGACAAATGACGTCAGCACCTTGTAACGCTCGCGGGGCGTGAGGTCGTTGGCGGCATATTCCATTGCGGATTCCCTGTTTTGACCGGGTCCCGAAACGTAACCCGATGGTCGCTGACGATAAAGAGCCAGAAGCCCGGATGAGCGGAGCGACATCCGCGGATTTATTTTTTGCGAGCCCGCACGTCGCTGCGCTCATGCGGGCTGCTTGCTTGTGGGGGAGGGAGCTCACCCACAAGGGGAGAGGGAACTCACCGCCCTCAATTCACCTGCCGGTCCTTGCCCGCCCAATAGGGATCGCGCAGATGGCGGCGCAGGATCTTGCCGGAGGCGTTGCGCGGCAACGCCTCGATGAAATCGACCGTCTTCGGCGTCTTGAAGCCGGCGATGCGCTCGCGGGTGAAGTTGATGATGTCGGTTGCCGTCAGCTTCTTGCCCGGCTTCATCGCCACGATCGCCTTGACTGCTTCGCCCCAGGTGTCGTCGGGCACGCCGACCACGGCGGCTTCGGCCACATCGGGATGGTCGCAGATCGCGTTTTCGACCTCTGCCGGATAGATATTTTCGCCACCGGAGATGATCATGTCCTTGATGCGGTCGTGGATGTAGAGGAAGCCGTCTTTGTCGATGTAGCCGGCATCGCCGGTGCGCAGCCAGCCGTCGCGGTCGAGCGTCCGGGCGGTGGCCTCCGGCAAGTTCCAGTAGCCCACCATGTTGGAGCCGGAACGGGTGGCGATCTCGCCGACTTCGCCCGGCGGCAATTGCCTGCCGTTGGGATCGAGGATCGCCAACTCAACGCCAGGCAGCGGCTTGCCGGCCGAGCGCATCCGCTCCAGCCCCTCAATATGGTCTTCGGGGGCCAGTGCCACGATGCTGCCGGTGGTTTCGGTCATGCCGTAGACCTGCACGAAGCCGCAGCCGAACACCTCGATGCATTCCTTCAGCAGCGCGGCAGGAATCGGCGAGGCGCCATAGAGCATGTATTTCAGCCGCGAAAAATCGACACTCCGCGCACGCGGCTGCCGCACCACGAACTGCATCGCGGCCGGCACCATGAACAGTTTGGTGATTGCGGAATGCTCGATGAAATCCAGCACTTTTGTGGGATCGAATTCCCGGGCGATGACGCCCTTGGCGCCGTGATAGAGGCCGAGCATGCCCCAGCCGGAACCGCCGATGTGGAAGATCGGCATCGCGACCAGCGAGACGTCGTCCTCGGTCCACTCGTTCCAGTCGGGCTTCTCGCCCCCGCCGGTCTCCACCAGATTGAGAAGATTGGCGTGCGACAGCATCGCGCCCTTGGGTTTGCCGGTGGTGCCGGAGGTATAAAGCTGGATCGCGACATCCTGCCCGGTGAGCGCGACCTTGGGGTCATCCGCGCTCTGGGCGTCGCGCCAGGCGGTGTAGTCCTGCCATTCCGGCGCGCCGCCTTCGGTCGCGATGACGATGCGCAGCTCAGGCAGTTGCGATTTTATGGCGCGAACCTGCGCGACGAATTCAGGCCCGACGAACAAAACGGGGGCCTTGCAGTCCGCAATGATGAAGGCGATCTCGGGCGCGGCCAGCCGCCAGCTCACCGGCGCCATCACCACATTGGCCTTCATCGCGCCGAGCAGCAATTCGAAATAGATGTCGCTGTTCTTGCCGAGATAGGCGATGCGTTCGCGTTGTTTGACGCCGAGCGCTTTCAGGGCGTTGGCGACCCGGTTGGTCAGTCGATCAAATTCGGCGATGCTGGTCTTTCGTCCCTCGAATTCAAAGACGACGACGTCGCCGCGAGCCTTCGCCCGCGCGCGCACCATATCGGCAAGGTTTGCCGGCTCCTCGGAATCGGACATGTTTCCCCCGATGGGTTATTTTTTGTTGGCGCAATACTGGCGTCGTTGCGCGGTAAAGACAATACGGGGAGCGGGACTTCCGGAGCTTCCCCGGCGAACGCCTGGTACCTCATGGTGAGGAGCGCGCTCGGCGCGCGCCTCGAACCATGAGGCCGAACCGTGCCCTCATCCTTCGAGACGCGACCCGTAGCCAAGTGTACGCAGGCTACCTAAACTTGCCTGCGTGGCCGCTCCTCAGGATGAGGTTCTGCATGGAGCTCGTTTCACCCCCTCGCGGCTTTGTCCTTTTCGTTCTGCGCCTTGATCGCTTCGCGGGCCTCCGTCCAGTCGGCGTCGGACCAGTTGCGCAACTGATAGAAGTTGCCGCCGGTCGCCAGCGCCTGGCCGCCGTCCATCGCGATGGTCTCGCCGTTGATCCAGTCGCAGCCGCCGGAGATCAGGAACACCGCAAGATTCTGCAGTTCCTCCATCTTGCCGACGCGGCCCATCGGGTTCACGGCCTGGGTGGCGGCGCCGGCCTCGTCGCCGGGCTTGATCCGCTTGCTCATGCCTTCGGTCGGAATTTCGCCGGGCGCGATGGTGTTGAGCCGGATGCCATGGCGTCCCCATTCCGTCGCCAGCGACATCGTCATGGCATGGATCGCGGACTTGCTCATCGCCGACGGCACCACGTAAGGGCTGCCGTTGCGGACCCAGGTGACGGTGATCGACACCACATTGCCGCGATGCTTGCCCGCGATCCAGCGCCGGCCCACCGCATGCGTCACATAGAACGTGCCGTGCATGACGATGTTGGCGACCGCGTCGAAGCCGCGCGGCGTCAAGTCTTCGGTGCGCGAGATGAAGTTGCCGGCGGCGTTGTTGACGAGATCGGTGAGCGGCCCTTCGGTGAAAACCGCATCGATCATCTCGTCGACGGCGAGCGCATTGCGGATGTCGACGCCGTGGCTGGTGACGCGGCCGCCATAAAGGTCCATCAGTTCGGTCGCGGTTTCGTCGCAGACGATCTTGCGGCGGCCGCAGATATGGACCTCGGCGCCGAGTTCAAGAAAGCACGCCGCCATCGATTTGCCGAGCCCGGTGCCGCCGCCGGTGACAAGGATACGGCGGCCTGCGAGGAGGTTTTGGCTGAACATGGGAAGTTTCCGCCCTGGAAAAATGCCCCTTAAGTGGTTGATCGACTAAATCCGGACAACGCTTTGATGTAAAGCGGCTGCAACGCAGAGCCGCAGGGGGAGAATTCGCATGGATGATCGTGTCAGGGTCACGATCTCGGACGGCGTCGCCGATGTCCGTCTGGTCCGGGCGGACAAGATGAACGCGCTGGATGCCGCGATGTTCCAGGCGCTGGTCGCCACCTCCGGCCGGCTCGCCCACGAGAAAGGGCTGCGGGCGGTAGTATTATCCGGCGAGGGCCGTGCGTTTTGCGCCGGGCTCGACATGAACAGCTTCGCCGCGATGAAGGAAGCCGGCGGTAACGGGATAGGCGGGCGGTGAAAAGCGGGATCTCTCGTTGCGCACCCATGGCCTCGCCAACTTTCCGCAAGCCGCCGTTTGGGGATGGCGGCAGCTTCCGGTGCCGGTGATCGCCGCCATCCAGGGCGTGGCGTTCGGCGGCGGCCTTCAGCTCGCGCTCGGCGCCGATCTGCGTTTCCTTAGCCCCGACGCGCGGATGTCGATCATGGAGATCAAATGGGGGCTGGTGCCTGACATGGCGGGGACGCCGATCCTGGCAAGCCTGGTGCGTGACGACATCCTGCGCGAACTGACCTATACGGGCCGGATTTTCTCGGCGCAGGAGGCCCTCGGTTACGGCCTTGCGACCCGGATCTGCGATGACCCGCATGCAGCCGCCTTTGAAGTCGCGCGCGAGATCGCGGGCAAAAGTCCCGACGCGATCCGCGCCGCCAAGCGGCTTTTGAACAATCTGTCCGTCGATCCCGGTCCGGCATTATTGGCCGAATCCGTCGAGCAGATGAAGCTGATGGGTGGCGCCAATCAGCTTGAGGCCGTTCGCGCCAATATCGACAAGCGCGCCCCGCGCTTCGCCGACATCTGATCCCGGCGCATTCGCCCGTTTCTTGGTCTTGCGCTGGACCGAAAAAATTGCGACTCAAGGGTGCCGGGCAGTTTCTGGAGCGTTTTTTGCCGATGTCACCCCAGATCATGCCTTCCGACACCGACCTCAAGTCCAACCGCGCCGAGGAAACCTCGGCGCTTGAAGAAGACATCCGGCTGCGGAATGACATCCGGCTGCTTGGACGCATCCTCGGCGACACCGTGCGCGACCAGGAAGGCGCCGACGTGTTCGATCTGGTCGAACGCATCCGGCAGACCTCGATCCGGTTTCACCGCGATGACGACAAGCCGGCGCGGCGCGAGCTTGAAATCATCCTCGACAGCATGTCGACCGGCCAGACCGTGCGCATCGTGCGCGCCTTCAGCTATTTTTCGCACCTCGCCAACATTGCCGAAGACCAGAACAACATCCGGCAGATGCGGGCGCGCTCCAACGCCGGGGGAACGCCGCGCCCGGGAACGCTGGCGCTGACGCTGTTGCATGCGCGCGGGGCCGGTTTCAGCGCGGCCGAGCTGCGCAAGTTCTTCGCAACGGCCCTGGTCAGCCCGGTGCTGACGGCGCACCCGACCGAGGTTCGCCGCAAGAGCACGATCGACCGCGAGATGGAGATCGCGGCACTGCTTGACCGGCGCGAACGGGTCCAGCTGACGCCGGAAGAACTCGAGGTGGGCGACGAGCAGCTGCGCCGCGCGGTGCTGACATTATGGCAAACGAACATTCTGCGCCGTACCAAGCTCACCGTGCTCGACGAGGTCGCCAACGGCCTGTCCTTTTATGACTACACCTTCCTGCACGAAGTGCCCCGGATGCATTGTGCGCTGGAGGACCGGCTGAACGAGGGCGACGGCGCCGCGCCGGGCGAACTGGCGTCGTTCCTGAGGATGGGAAGCTGGATCGGCGGCGATCGCGACGGCAACCCGTTCGTGACGGCGGAAGTGATGCGCGGCACGCTGAAGATGCAGTCGAGTCGCGTATTGCGCTTTTATCTCGAGGAACTGCATGTGCTCGGCTCCGAATTGTCGCTGGCGGCGCATCTTGCGGATGTCTCGAAGGATTTGCGGGCGCTCGCCGAGCGCTCGCCCGACACCTCGCCGCATCGAAGCGGCGAGCCTTACCGGCTGGCGGTATCCGGCATCTACGCCCGGCTCACCGCCACCGCCGTACGGCTGGATGTGGAAACCACGAGGGCGCCGGTCGGTGAAGCCGCGCCTTATGCCGATGCCGGAGAGTTCAAGGCCGACCTCGATATTCTCTATCGCTCTTTGATATCGAACAATTCGCGCGTGATCGCACGCGGACGGTTGCGCCACCTGCGCCGGGCGGTGGATTGTTTCGGGTTTCATCTGGCCAGCCTCGATATAAGGCAGAATTCGGCGGTGCATGAACGCACGGTCGCAGAGCTGATCGATGCGGCGATGCCGGGCATATCCTATCTGGCGTTGAACGAGGAGGCACGGGTCGCGCTTCTGATGAGCGAGCTGCGCAACGCCCGGCCGCTGACCTCAACGTTCGTCAAATACAGCGACGAAACGGTGAGCGAACTCGCGGTGTTCCATGCAGCCGCCGAAGCCCACGCCAAATTCGGCATTGAGGCGATCCCCCAATGCATCATCTCCATGTGCACGGGGATGTCCGACATGCTGGAAGTCGCGCTGCTGCTGAAGGAAGCCGGCCTTGTCGACCCCTCCGGCCGCAGCGCGATCAACATCGTGCCGCTGTTCGAGACCATCGAGGATCTGCAGGCGTCCGCCGGCATCATGGACCGGATGCTGTCGCTGCACGATTACCGCAAGCTGGTGGACAGCCGCGGCGCGGTGCAGGAAGTGATGCTCGGCTATTCCGACAGCAACAAGGATGGCGGCTTCGTCACCTCGGGCTGGGAACTCTACAAGGCCGAGATCGGCCTGATCGAAGTGTTCGAGCGCCACCATGTTCGCTTGCGGCTGTTCCACGGCCGCGGCGGCTCGGTCGGGCGCGGCGGCGGACCAAGCTATGACGCCATCATTGCGCAGCCCGGCGGCGCCGTGAACGGCCAGATCCGGATCACCGAGCAGGGCGAAATCATCTCCAGCAAATATTCCAACAGCGAGGTCGGCCGCGACAATCTGGAAGTTCTGGCCGCGGCGACGCTCGAGGCAAGTCTGCTGCAGCCAAAGCAAAGCGCGCCGAGCGCGGAATATCTGAAGACGATGGATCAGCTGTCGGCGCTGGCCTTCAAGGCCTATCGCGGGCTGGTCTATGAAACCAAGGGTTTTGCCGAATATTTCTGGGCTTCGACCGTCATCACCGAGATCGCCACGCTCAACATCGGCAGCCGGCCAGCGTCGCGCAAGAAAACCCGCGAGATCGAGGATCTCCGCGCCATTCCCTGGGTCTTCAGCTGGGCGCAATGCCGGCTGATGCTGCCGGGCTGGTATGGTTTTGGCAGCGCGGTGGAGACCTGGATCAAGGAGCATCCCGACAAGGGCATGGCGTTCCTGAAGGAGCTTTACCGCGAGTGGCCGTTCTTCCGCACGCTGCTGTCGAACATGGACATGGTGCTGGCCAAGAGCTCGATCGCTATCGCCTCGCGCTATGCCGAGCTTGTGCCGGACGTCGCCTTGCGCGAAAGCATTTTCGGGTGCATCCGGCGCGAATGGCACAGCTCGATCGAGAAGCTGTTGGACATCATGGGCCAGGAGCGCCTGCTGCAGAGCAACCCGCTTCTGGAGCGCTCGATCCGC
>Ga0073928_10009017_pt1 | contig 12291 bp, 12 predicted proteins | sample PaiPotPPA55metaG_FD_76969 | JGI IMG/M metagenome (GOLD analysis project Ga0073928, IMG submission 76969) | Iron sulfur acid spring bacterial and archeal communities from Banff, Canada, to study Microbial Dark Matter (Phase II) - Paint Pots PPA... ...
TCGACGTCGATCTGTGGCGGCACTATTGGTTCGCCATGGTCAACCGCGGCGTCCTCGCGCAGCCCTACTGGTGGGATGAGCAATGGACCATCTCCGTCCAGCACACCGAAGCCGATATTAACAAGCACCTCGCGGTATTCGAAGAAATCGCCCCAGCCTTAGCGAAAGCGCAATCGGAACGAGGAGCCGCCATGGTCGGCAGCGCCGGCCACTAAGCGAATCGCCCGGTGCACACCTATAGCGCAGGGCGGAGTCCGCGCAGCCCTGCGGCTTTTCGAGACAGCGCCGCGCCGAGCATGCAATGAGTGGGTCGCAGGAGAAACCGTTGCAGAACGAGGTCATCAGTTTGCCCAGTGCGGCGATGGATGTGGCGCAAGAAAAACCGCACTTGCGCCGCGTCCTGGGCCGTTGGGACCTCGTTCTCCTCTTCGTAGTAGCAGTCTTCAACCTGAACGTCGTCCCATCGATCGCCGCCAACGGCGGCGTAACCATCTGGCTCTGGATCATCAGCCTAATCCTCTTCTTTTGGCCCCAAGGAATCGCCGTAATCGAGTTAGCTCACCGTTATCCCGGCGAAGGCGGCGTCTATCTGTGGGCCAAGGAAGTCTTCGGCGATTTTCATGGTTTTCTTTCTGGCTGGTGCTACTGGACCAACAACATGATGTACGTCCCTACGATCATGCTGTACTTCGTGGGCGTCTTCGTGTTCGCGCTGGGCGGCGGCCACCAATCCCTGGCCGACAACAAGGCTTTCACGTTGAGCGTATCCCTAGTTCTTCTGACGATTCTGGTGGTGCTCAACGTCGTAGGTCTCGGCGTAGGAAAGTGGATCAACAATATCGGCGCCATCGGAACCGGGATTGCGGCGGCGGTCCTGATCGGATTGGGAGCAATCGTGTGGCTGCGGTTCGGCACGACGGTAACCTGGGCGGATTTTCAGATTCCGGCAAATCCGCGGTTCGTGCTCAATTCCTTCGGAGTCATCTGCTTCGGCCTCGTCGGGCTGGAGCTTGCGTCCATCATGGGCGACGAAATCGAAAATCCGCAGCGCATCATGCCCGGAGCGGTAGCCTGGGGCGGCGTTTTGTCCGGCGCTTTGTACATCGGTGCGACGCTGACCCTGCTGATTGCCGTCAGCAAGCAGGACATCAGCGTTTTGCAGGGCATCGTGCAGGCGGTGAGCCACATGGCGGCGAAAGTCAATGCTGGGTGGATTGTCGCTCCGTTTGCATTCATGCTGAGTATTTCCATCGCCGGAATTGGCTCGGCGTGGCTGGCGGGCTCGGCACGCATCCCATTCGTTGCCGGCCTGGATTCCTACATGCCCTCGTGGCTTGGCAAAGTGCATCCAAAATATGCGACGCCTTATGCAGCGCTGATCGTGCACGCAACGGTGTCGCTGATTTTAGTCATCATAAATTTTTCGTTTACCGGTGCCGGCGTACAGGAGACATTTCAAAAATTGTTGTCGCTGGCGGTAGTGTTGCAACTGGTGCCCTTCCTTTATATGTTCGGCGCCCTGTTAAAAATCGCCGCCGATGATTCTTTCATCAAAGGCCGCTACAGCAAACCGACGCTCTTCTTTGCGGGAGCCAGCGGACTGGTGACCACGAGCCTCGGCATCGCGCTGGCGTTTTTTCCGGCGCAACAAATCACCTCGATCATGTCGTACGAAGTATGGATGTTCGGAGGCACGCTGCTGTTCATCGGGCTCGCCGCATTTTTCTTTTTTGCATACGGCCGTCGAAAAGCGGCCCGCAAACTGGAAACGGTCGCCCCAGCAGCGTGACGATGGTCGTGTAGGGGCACGGCACGCCGTACCCGTTTTGGGGCACGCAACAAACGAAGTGGAGGAAGACATGTCGGGCGGTGTGAGAACGGACGTGAAGACTTTCAAGAATTACGTGAACGGCCAATGGGTCGCCGCCGCATCGGGTGAGACGTTCCCTGTATACGATCCCTCGACCGAAGAAGTCATCGCGCACGTTGCCGCAGCGAGTGCCGCCGACGTGGATGCTACCGTCAAAGCCGCGCGCGAGGCTTTCGACAATGGACCTTGGCGGGTGACCACCGCGCAAGACCGCGGCCGCATTCTCTTCAAGCTGGCGGACAAAATTCGCCAAAATACCGCTCGCCTTGCCGACATTGAATGCCGCAACACCGGGAAGCCCATCGTCGAGGCAGAATATGACATCGCCGACGTCGCAACATGCTTTGAGTATTACGGCGGCCTCGCAACGAAGGTGGTGGGACACGTCAATCCCGTTCCCGCAAACGCACTGAGCTTTACGCTGCGCGAACCGGTTGGTGTCGCCGCGCAAATTATTCCGTGGAATTACCCGCTGCTGATGGCCGCGTGGAAGCTCGCGCCCGCGATTGCTGCTGGCTGCACATGCATTCTCAAACCCGCAGAACAGACTCCGCTCACCGCTCTTGAATTTGCCAATTGGTTCGAGGAGGTCGGCCTGCCGCCCGGTGTCGTGAACATTGTCAACGGGTTCGGCGAAACGGCAGGCGCGGCGCTCGTCGCCCATCCGGGCGTCGATAAAGTCGCGTTCACCGGCAGCGCCGCGGTCGGCAAGCTCATAGTGAAGAGCGCGGCCGACACGCTCAAGCGCGTCACCCTTGAACTTGGCGGCAAATCCCCCAACATTTTCTTCGCCGAAGCGGATTGGGAAGCCGCTGTCGACGGCGCTCTGTTTGGCGTCTTCATTAATCAAGGCGAGGTCTGCTCCGCGGGCAGCCGCATTCTGGTCGAGAAAAAGATCTACTCCAAGTTTGTCGAGTCCATGACCGAAAAGGCCAAGCGCATCACCCTCGGACCGCCACTTGCGCGCGAAACGAAAATGGGTCCGCTGGTCAGCAAGGAACAATACGACCGCGTCAGCTCCTACCTCGAAATCGGAAAGAAGGAAGCGAAAGTGGCCATCGGTGGCGGCCGCCCGAAGGCGTTCGGCAAAGGCTACTATCTCGAGCCGACAATTTTTTACGACGTTGAAAACAGCGCGCGCATCGCACGCGAAGAGATCTTCGGCCCGGTCGCCTCGGTGATTCCGTTCGACGGGGAAGCCGACGCCATCCGCATCGCGAACGACACGCCCTATGGTCTCGCCGCCGCGGTGTGGACCCGCGACATCTACAAGGCGTTTCGCGTTGTGAAATCGCTGCGCGCCGGCATTGTATGGGTCAATCATATGCAGCCGACGTATGTCGAAGCACCTTGGGGCGGATACAAGCAATCCGGATTCGGGCGCGAACTGGGTCCCTGGGGCCTTGAGGAATATCTCGAAACCAAACAAGTTTTTGTGAATCTCGACGAAACTCCCATTGGATGGTACTGAACATGGCGACAATTCAAATTCGCACGGAAATTCCCGGGCCGCGCTCGCGTGCGTTGATGGCGCGCCGCGAGAGCGCGGTTCCTCGCGCGCCGTACAACACGACGCCGGTTTTCGCCGCGCGCGCGGAGGGCTCGACGATGGAAGATGTGGACGGCAACCGCTATCTCGATTTTGCGGGGGGCATTGGCTGCCTGAACGTGGGGCACCGAGCGCCGCGAGTGATGGCCGCGATCCAGGAGCAATTGGGGAAGCACTTGCACCTGTGCTTCGCGGTCACTCCCTATGAGAGTTACATCGCCGTGGCGGAAAAACTGAACGCCCTCGCGCCGGGCAAATTTGCGAAGAAGACCATTCTGCTCAACACGGGTGCGGAAGCAGTCGAAAACGCGGTCAAGATCGCGCGTGCCTACACCAAGCGACCGGCGATCATTTGCTTTGAGGACGCGTTTCACGGCCGGACGATGATGGCCATGTCGCTGACCAGCAAGGCGCATCCCTACAAGGCCGGCTTCGAGCCCTTTGCGAGCGATGTTTATCGCATTCCTTATGCTTATTCTTACCGCAGCGAGAGCGGAGCTACCGCGGAAACGTTCGCGCATCATCTCGAAAATGCATTCATGCGCTACGTCGCGGCCGAATCGGTTGCCGCGGTTATCGTCGAGCCGGTCCTAGGGGAAGGCGGCTTCGTCGTGCCGCCGCGTGATTACTTCAAGGTTTTGCAGGCGATCTGCCGCAAGCACGGCATCCTGTTTATAGCGGACGAAGTGCAGTCGGGCTTCGCGCGTACCGGCAAATGGTTTGCCTCCGAGCATTTTGGAATCGAACCGGACATGATCGCCATGGCGAAATCGTTGGGCGGCGGCATGCCCATCGCGGCGGTGACGGGCCGCGCGGAGATCATGGATGCGCCGAATGTGGGTGGCTTGGGCGGAACGTATTGTGGACATCCGGCGTCGTGCGCGGCTGCCCTTGCGGCGATCGAGACCATCGATAAAGAGGGATTGCTGGCGCGCTCGACCGCGATTGGCAAACACTTTGAAGATCGCGCGCTGAAGTGGCAGAAAAAGTGGGCGCTGGTCGGCGACGTTCGCGGACTAGGAGGGATGTGTGCGATCGAACTGGTGCGCAATGCGGCAACGCGCGAGCCCGCCGAGAAAGAGACGAAACAAATCGCGGAGTATTGCTACAAGCATGGACTAATCACCATCACGGCGGGCACGTTTAACAATGTCATGCGCATTCTGGTGCCGCTGGTAGTCACCGACGAACAACTCAACGAAGGACTGGATGTCATCGAAGCGGCGCTGGCTTCGGTCGCCGAGCAGCAGCAGGTGGCGCTGTCGCAGGTGTGACGATGCAACGTGTTCGCCGCAGACGCTACACCTCGTCTTCCGCGCCAATTGCAAGCCGAGCGGTGTCCGTTGAGGCCATACCTTGTTGAAGCATGTTTGAAGCCTTAGGGATGCGGATTGGTTGCGGCCCGCATCCTTTAAGGGTGAGACGGGCATCGTCTTTTTCGTGCTGACCTTGAGGGTGCCCAGGCTATCCCCGTCGGATAGCCATCCCTGTCTACGTTGTTAAATAATTTAGGACGAGATCTCCTGCCGTAGAAGGCCAGGCTCGTCAGCGGTTTTTCGATCGGGTGCGCGCGGCTTTGCGGGCTGCTTGGCGCAGGCCTTTTGAGCCTTTGGTGCGAACGGCGGTTATTGCTGACTGGTGACGGGACTGACCGCTGCGTCGTTGTGCGGCGCTGTGTGCGTGACGCGAAAGATTTGCGTGGGACGCAACGGAGTGCCCTTCGCGCTTGAGTGCCGCAGTGACGGCGCGGGAACGGGTGCTGGAGGGCTTCGCGGTGTGTGGTTTGCGCCCCTTGTTCATGTCGCGTTGGGCTTGCGCGCTTGTACGAGACGAGGTCTTGCCCTTTCTTGGAGGCGCCAGCTTGACGCCGGCGCGGCGTGCTTTCGAGAGGCCGATCGCAATAGCTTGCTGGGGCGACCTGGCTCCATGCTTGCCTTCACGAACATGGTGCATTTCTTCACGGACAAACTCGCCGGCTTGGGTACTCGGTGATTTTCCCTGCTCGGCGTCTTTGTGGGCTCTGTCGATGACTTCCTGCTCTGGCATATTCAAGCTCCTTAAGTCCAATATTTGTTCCGGATACAGACCGATTCAGATCCGCTAAAACGGCGGCGCTTCGTGTCAAATACGCGTCCGTAACACTGACAGGCTCCGTTTCCTCTTGCGGGAAGGGAATGCGGTGGCTTATTTAGTTTTACGGGAGATTGACTGTAGGTTTTATTAGGGCGCGAAGCGGACGGCTGGGTTGGGCAGCGAAAACCTTCGGACGGGCACGGCGTGCCGTGCCCCCGCTTCGAACTGATTTGAGTTTTATGGCGACTGGGTTCATAGTGCTGCGCGGCGATGGCTGGGAGTGGGGCATTCCCACCTTCGAAACGAGACTGAGTAACACAAGTGGCGCCATTGGTTGATGGTGCGCGTGGGAAGATTTTCTTTGAGGTGTCCTTGATGCGATGGGCTCGACTGCTGATGGTTACGTTCGTCATTCTAGGGGTTTTTGTTGGCGCACGGAGTAGCGGGGCCCAGCAGTATCCCGAGAGTGCTTACCAGGAAATGCGTTGGAGGATGATTGGGCCGACGCGTGGCGGGCGGACGCGGGCGGCTTGTGGAGTACCTAGCCAGCCGAATGTCTTCTACGTTGGGGCGGTAAATGGCGGGGTGTGGAAGACGGACGATTTTGGACGGACTTGGGCGCCAATTTTTGACAACGAGGGGACGCAGGCGATCGGGGCGATTGCAGTGGCTCCATCGGACCCGAATATCATTTATGTATCGAGTGGGGAAGGTTTGACGCGCCCCGACCTTGCGGTGGGTGACGGGATTTACAAATCGACGGATGCGGGGAAGACGTGGACGCACCTCGCGGGGCTTCGCGGCGGACAAGGCATTCCTGCGCTGGCCGTCGATCCGCGCGATGCGAAACGGGTATGGGCGGCGGTGCTGGGCCATCCCTATGGCCCGAATGAAGAGCGCGGGATTTTTTTGTCGAGCGACGGCGGGCAGAATTGGCAGAAAGTGCTCTACAAGGGCGACGGAATTGGCGGGGCGGATGTGGAAATCGATCCCGCTCATCCCGACTTGGTTTATGCGTCTTTGTGGGAAATGCGGCTAGGGCCTTGGGAGGATGGCAACGAATACCAAGGCAGCGGCGGAGGACTATTTAAGTCCACCGACGGTGGCAAGAATTGGCGGCCGTTGACGAATGGGTTGCCGCGGGGGGTCATTCAAATCAATGTGGCGATTGCGGCGAGCCAGACGAGCCGTGCGTACGCAACGGCCGCGAGCGAGAAGGCCGAAAATGCTCCCGGGTCAGATGTCGGCCTTTATCGCTCTGATGATTCGGGGGAGACCTGGCAGCGCATTACCACGGATACGAGACCTGCTCTGCGCATCGGCGGAGGGGATTTGCCAGTTCCCAAGGTGGATCCTGCCAATCCGGACGTGGTCTATAGCGCGAGCATTGTGACGATGAAGTCTTCGGATGGCGGGAAGACTTGGATCAGCTTCCGCGGGGCGCCGGGCGGAGATGATTATCAAAACATTTGGATTAATCCGAAGGACTCCAACATTATCTTGCTGGTGGGCGACCAGGGCGCCCTCGTCACGGTCAATGGCGGCACGACCTGGAGCTCATGGTACAACCAGCCTTCCGCGCAGCTTTATCACGTGCAGACCAGCTATACATTTCCCTACCTGGTTTGCGGAGGACAGCAGGAAAGCGGATCGGTGTGCGTTTCGAGCCGGGGCAACGACGGTGAGATTACGTTTCGCGACTGGCATCCCGTGGGGGTGATCGAGTATGGATATGCCGCGCCTGATCCGTTGAATCCGGACATTATTTATGGGGCTGGCCGGCGCGAAGTTTCGAAATACTCGATCGCTACCGGACAGGTGCAAAATATTACGCCTATTCCTCTGGCTAGCCCGAAATATCGAGCTGACCGCACTGAGCCGATTCTGTTTTCGCCGATCGATCCGCATATCCTCTATTACGCCGCCAATGTTCTTTTCGAGACCACGGATGGCGGACATACCTGGCAAACCATTAGTCCGGATCTTGCGCGCGAGCATGACGGGGTACCCCCGAGTGTCGGCAGTGCCGCCAGCAAAGACGCAAACGCGGACAAGCAGCGCGGAGTCATCTACTCGCTGGCGCTGTCGCATAAGAGCTTGAACACGATTTGGGCGGGAACGGACGACGGGTTGATTTGGACGACGCGCGACGGCGGGGCGCATTGGAAAAATATCACGCCGCCAGAACTGAGCGCGTGGAGCAAGGTGACGCAGATCGATGCTTCACATTTCGATGACGAGTCGGCTTACGCCTCGGCGAGCCGTTTTCGCGTGGATAATCTTCGGCCTTATATTTATCGCACTCATGATGGCGGGAAAACCTGGAAGCTGATTACCAATGGGCTGCCGAGCGACGCGCCCGTGGACACGGTGCGGGAGGATCCCGTCCGCAAGGGACTCTTGTTTGCCGGCACGGAGAAGAGTGTTTGGGTTTCGTTTGATGACGGAGATCAGTGGCAACCTCTGCAACTGAACCTGCCGCACACTTCGATGCGTGACCTGTGGATTCACGATGACGACTTGATTGTCGCAACTCACGGGCGTTCTTTCTGGGTTCTCGACGACATCACGCCGCTCCAGCAGTTCACGGGAGCGGTGCAGAAGGCGAATGCTTTTTTGTTCAAACCCGCGGCGGCTTACCGGGTGCGGCGTAGCACGAATATGGACACGCCGATCCCTCCCGATGAGCCGACCGCGCAGAATCCTCCGGACGGCGCGATCGTTGATTATTTTCTAGCGGAAAAAGCCTCTGGCGCGGTGACAGTTGAGATCCTTGACGCACAAAGCAAAGTCGTGCGCCGCTTTGCGAGCACCGACCAGCCGGAGGTGAGTGAGGAAGATCTGGCCAAACAACTAATTCCGGTCTACTGGATTCGCAAAGCCCGAATTCTTTCGGCAAGCGCGGGGATGCACCGGTGGATTTGGGATCTTCACTACGCCGCGCCGAGTTCTCCTCGATACGAGTATCCAATTTCGGCAGTTCCCGGAGAGACGCCGCGAGTTCCGGAAGGTCCTTTGGCGCTGCCGGGACAGTACACGGTGAGACTTACGGTGAACGGCCAGACGTATTCAGAGCCGCTTACGGTTAAGAAGGATCCGCGCGTGAAGACACCCGATGAGGGGCTGGCGCAAATGTTTCAGATGGAGTCGCGCCTCGCCGGCATGATGACCGACAGTGCGCGGGTGCTTGCGGAGGCGCGCTCTGCGCGCGAGCAGTTGCAGAAGCTGGCCGGTCAAGCGAATGGAACGCTGGCAGACGCAGTATCCACGCTTCAAAAGAAGGTTGTTGCGGTTCTCGGTGGCGGAGACGGGCCGCGCGTCGGCGCGGCGTCGGCGGAGCCAACGATCACCGGGATCGGCGGAGCGCTAAGGGCATTGTACGGGGAAGTGGACCGGGGCGATGCAGCACCGACGTTGGCGCAACAAAGTGCGATGACGGAAACAGAAAAGGATTTTACGGGGGTTCTGAAACAGTGGGCGGTAATAAAAGAACGCGAGCTGCCAGAGCTGAATCGGCAACTGCTTGGAGCAAATCTGCCGGCGATTCGCCTCACGTCCAGTTCGCCGGAGCAGGATGAGTCTGAGGATATCGAGTAAGGTTGCATGCGAATCCCTTCTCTTGGTGCGTTTCAGTCATATGGGAAGCCTTTGAACAGCCCCTTGATCACTTGAGTAGGCGTTAGGTCTGCATCTCCGATTTCCTTCACCTGCGCATCAATTCCGCGTTTGTGTAGGGATTAGCGCCCGGATACAATGAGAAACTAGCCTGAATATTGTTCGTAAATTCCTTCGCAGGGCTCAGGTAGTACCTTCACGTCGAAGGCCTTTCCCGGCAATTATTGGCCGCTTGGCAGAGCTGATACCTGACTAGTGGGGTCGCCGGACACGTGCGCCCCAGCCGATCTTTGACCTTCTGGAATCTTCCACTCAACTCACTCAAATCGTATAAAATCAGGCCATTAGCTCGCGTGGGGCCCGTAGCTCAGCGGTTAGAGCAGCGGACCTATAATGTCCCGGCCCTACGCCGGTGTCCTTGGAAATCAACGGTTTACGGTGGGCCTAGCTGGGAAAAATGGGGTAGATCGGGCATAAAAGGGTAGTTTCGGATACACTGTGGGGACAGTGCGGGGACACTTTCACTCTTTGACGATCTGTCGCTCGCGTATCGTCGCCGTAGGGCGCCAGTCTCTTTGATCGCCGCGCCCAGGTAATCTTGCCATCAGGCTCCTGCGCTTTGACAGCGTAGGAGAGTATCCACGCACTACCCTTGCGATAGATCCTTCCGTTCTGCATCGTCGTTAGTCCCTTCGGATTCTGCAGCTAAACTCATTTGGTAAGACATACACAGAATATCCTGCACCACAGGGTTTTCACAGGTGGCGATGCCGAAGTGGTCGAGGCCTGGCCTGCAAAACCAGCCTTAGCGGGTTCGAGTCCCGCCGTCACCTCCATTTTCTCTAAGAGTCCAGTGTGGAGTTCGGTTCAACCCGACTCGTACGATTGCGTTGCAGCCTTCCAGTGCATCCATCTAGAATTGAAATGTGCAGTTCCCTGCGTAAATTAATTCGGAGGTTAGTCATGGCAGAAATCCAGCGAATCGATGCTCAACAAGCACATACAAAAGCCAAGTCGAACCAAGCCTTGTTGGTCTGCGCTTATGAGAACGAGGCCAAATGCCGGATGCTCAATCTAGATGGTTCTATATCGTTCACCAGCTTCAAGTCGCGGGTAAACTCTCTACCAAAATCGCAAGAAATCATCTTCTATTGAGCGTGACCGGGGGAAGCGAGCGCTGTCGGTCAGGCAGCGAAATATCAGGCGCAAGGCTTTACGAACGTCGAGGTGCTGAAAGGCGGAGTGGAGGCGTGGAAGGCGGCCGGATACGCGATGAATTGATCATCGCATGCAGCAATTCCCGCCCATCAAGTTCGCAATTCCCACGCGTGTTGCCTCTTCGTTCGATCATCCCGACTGGATTTTCAAAGTTGAGGCGGCAATGCCGAAGTGGCGATGCCGAAGTGGTCGAGGCGCCGGCCTGCAAAGCCGGTCTTAGTGGGTTCGAGTCCCACCGCTACCTCCATACAATTCCACATTCACGAAATTTTAGACGAACTCTTCCGTCGTTCGTGAAACGCAGTAAACATCTCGTGCGGTCCCTCAGTCTGCGTATAGTGCGGATTCTTAATCTTGAGCCACCGAATTGTCACTCTTCGGCATTTTTTATAGCATCCACCAAAGTTTCCACAAATACGAAATTCACGTTCCCGGTCAGCTGCGAAGCTTCAGGGTTTTTGAGTGGCATAACGTCCTCTTGCCCCGATCCCAATGATCGAATGAACCCTTATCCTTAGGGACCAATCTTAAAATCGACTTTGTATTCGTGATAGTTGCGGAAGTCAATGATGTTGTGGCTGCAGTAGCTGGTGCCCCGTTCACAGCCCAAGCTCTCGGCATGGACCGGAAGCAGAACTGATGCACCGCCAATCGTCACATACGAATAATCAACCGCCGATTCGACCGTATCCATCGGAAAATCTGGTGGTATGCTGCGGGCCTGCATCTCGATTCGCAGGACGCGCGCGGATGTCGGATCCACCCATACGGAGCCTCCGTAAGCCGCAGCCAGAGTCTGAGAGCCGACCTGCAGCCTCCATTGCGAATTTTCACTCCGCACTTGAAAGTCATAAACCTGGGCACTGAAGCCCGAAATAGGAGACGCACCACCGGACCGGAACTGCGCCTTTGTATCGGGGTGAAAAAGTTGCAGCAGTGTGGACGCAAACTCTCCGGTGGACCAGGACCCACCAATTTCCTGCAGGCTTTTGTTCGTGGGGCGGTCATTGATCTTCACGTTACGATAGGTTTCCTGTGCGTCAGCGTAAATTATTTCAGCCGAAACCACGTCCAGGGGCATTTCACTCTCGCGGCCTCGCTTGGTAGACCGCGCCATGAACTCCTGGCAAATAAAGTTGGGAAGCTTCTCTGAAAACTCGAACGCCGCCACTCTGGCCCTTTCGATCAAGGTCAGCGAACGCGTGGGCACGGAGTCCGCAGGAGGCCCCGCGGCTGGCGGCAGGTCGGGGCAGGGAGGCAGAGCCGGCTGTTTGCCTCGTTTCAAAATGGGAGGAGCGTCGGAGCAAGGAGGCGATTGTGATTGCGATGCGGGTGGCGACGCGGAGGGCGGGGACTGTGCCGGTTGTGACTGGGGCGAGGATGCTTGAGCCAGAAAAAGTGCGAGGATCACCTCAAGGCAAATGAAGCTCCCAAAGGCTGTCGTGCCAGCGGCCATATTAGTACTGGGCCTCCTGCTGCGAGCGTATGGCCGATGATCCCATGTCCCGATAGTAGTCTGCCTATTGCGAACAAACATTTCATCCTTGGGAATCTGGGCTTTGGCTACACCACGTCTGCCCTCAGTCTGTAGTTTATCAAAAAGCACCCTGGACCACGCTTTGCGCGGGCACGGCGATGCCGCCTTTGCTCACCCGTTGGACATCTAATCATTGCTTAGGTTTGACGAAAAGGAGACTCAATGGCTGACAATAAAAAATGCGCCCATCCAGTCTGTTCCTGCAATGTAACCTCCGGTAAGTATTGCAGTACCGAGTGCGAAGCGATGGAGAAAACTCCAGACATTGCCTGCGACTGTCCACATGCAGATTGCAAGGGGCACACCGTCTCGCGGGCGGCGTCCAGATAGCCTTGGTCTTTAATTGGGTTGAGCGCGAGCTCTGCGCTCTGAACCCAATTAAAGCACTCCGCAGAACTTCGGAGCTCTTGTATTGGTTGCGGCGGGAGA
>Ga0073928_10009018_pt1 | contig 12289 bp, 11 predicted proteins | sample PaiPotPPA55metaG_FD_76969 | JGI IMG/M metagenome (GOLD analysis project Ga0073928, IMG submission 76969) | Iron sulfur acid spring bacterial and archeal communities from Banff, Canada, to study Microbial Dark Matter (Phase II) - Paint Pots PPA... ...
CCACGGCGTCCACGAGCGATAAGAAGTTGCCGGCGCTGGCGCGGGCTTTGGTTCGCGATCTGGATTGCGCCGTGCTGGCCATGCGCTATCCGGTCGGCGATGCGTTCGCGACCGCGCTGGCGGAGCAGGTGTACGAAGGCGTGCTGGAGAAGCGACAGGCGCTGTGGCGCGCGCTACAGTTAGCGCTCCCCAAGGCGCTGGGCGCGGACGGTATTCCGCTTTCGGTGGCGACTCCGGCGTTATTCGGGCGGCAATGCGCCGAATTGGAAATCAGGACTCCGGCGCGAACTACGGCGGAACCCACGCGGACCGGGCTGGCATATTTTAGGGAACGTCCGGGCGAGCATTTCGTGGGGCGGGTCGGCGTATTGTCGGCAGCCAGCGCGGCGCTGGCGCCCGAGAGCCGGCACACGGGCGTGTTGTTTTACGGCATGGCGGGCGCGGGGAAGACCGCTTGCGCCATCGAGCTGGCTTTCCACTATGAGGACCTGCAGCGCTTCACGCATTTCCTGTGGTATCGCGCGCCGGAGCAGGGCCACGAAATTGGAGGGGCGCTGGCGGCGTTCGCGCAGGCGTGGGAGACGCAGTTAGAAGATTTGCAATTTCCGCTGCTGGCCGGCGTATCGGCGGAGACAGGCAAGTTCGAGGCTTACCTGCCGCGCGTGAGCGAGCTGCTGCGGCAGCACAGCGTCCTGCTGGTGTTGGATAATCTGGAATCGCTGCTGCGTGAAAACGGCGGCTGGCGCGAGGAGCGGTGGGGCAAGCTGATGGCGGCCATGCTGGATCACGACGGGCCATCGCGGGTGGTGCTGACTTCGCGGATCCGGCCGGCACCGGCTGACCGGCACTTGCGGGAACTGGCGGTGCATGCGCTTTCGCTGGGCGAGGCGGCGCTACTGGCGCGACAGTTGCCGAACTTGGGAAGGCTGCTGCGAGACGAGCGGTATCGCGCGCTGGTGCGGCGCACGCTGGAGGTGGTACAGGGACATCCGAAGCTCATTGAACTGGCTGAGCAGCAGGCAGCCAGTGCGGATGCTCTCGAACGCCATTTGGAGCATGCCACCGCCGCGAGCAACGTGGGGCAGGCGCGGTTGGCCACCTGGACGGGCTCGGTGGCGGAGTCGCTGCCGCCAGAGGCTCTGGTGTTCTTCCATTTTCTGTGCTGCATGGAAGAGGGGGATCGGGAGCGCCAAATTGTGGCGATGGTGTGGGCGCAATTTTGGAAGCAGTTGGGAAACGAGGGCGAGCCGCCAGCCGTAGAATCGTGCGCGTTGAGGGCTCGCGATGCGGGGCTTGTAGATCTTGTCAGGGACGGGCGGGATTATCAGATTCATCCGGGTGTGGCTGAGGCCGGGAGGGCGCACGCAGGCAAGGCCTGCCAAGCCGCCGCGGACGGGGCGATGTGGGGATTTTGGAAGGCCGTTTTCGACTTCGCTATGCAGGAAGAGTCGCGGCGATTGGGGCAAACGCTGCTACGCGCGGGCTTGAGCGGGGCGCCTTACCTGATGCGCAGGGACCAGGAGTACCAGGCGGCAACTTTGCTGCAGCAGGTCATTAATAAATACAGCTCGCCAGCGACGGTGGCTACAGTGTTGCCGGTCATGCGCCACATCGCCGAAGCCACGAAGGGAAGCGACTGTGGTTTGAGGACCGCCGACATTCTGGCGGAGACAATGGCCAAGATTGGGCGGTTGGACGAGGCAGAGGGCATGTTGCGGCCAAATCATGCAGGATGCCGAGGCGCGTCGTCTTTTTCTGCATGCAGCAGAGGCAGGCCGGTTGCTCGCGAACCTGCTGGAGTCAGCCGGCCGGCCGGCTGCGGCGCTCGCCGTCGTTGGCAAAATAAGGGAACTCATGCGGCGGGCTGATCCGGATCCGCGGAGGCCGCTTGGAGATAAGGAGAAGCGCATCCATTTCCTGTACCGGAGCGGCAGGTACGAGGAAGTGCTCACAGCGGTGGAAGCCTCGCGGAAGCAGATGCAGGAGATCCCTGAGCCTTGGAATGTGCGGGAGCGTATCCTCGACACCGCTCACTCGGCGGCACTTGCGTTGAAGCGCTGGCAGGAAGCCCTGGCGCTCAACCAGGAGATCGCTCAGAGCAAGCAGGACCGTCGCGCGACGGCTGTGGAGCTCGCCAGAGCGCGGTTCAACGATTACTGGCCTCTCCTAAAACTGGAGCGCTATGCGGAGGCGCGGGAATTGCTGCTGGAATGCCGCCGTGCGTTCGAGGAGCCGTCGGACGCCTGGGCGATAGGGAAAGTGCTCGGGGCGCTGGCGGACCTGGAAGACAAGCTCGGGCACGACGCGGAATCGATTCACTACGAGCAGGCGGCCCTGCGGTATCATTACGACGCCGGGGACCCCTACGGCTGCAGGATCAGCCACTATAAACTCGCCATTTATCTGTCGCGAGGTGGTAGTTCACGGGCAGCTTTGGCCCACCGATTGGCTGCGGCCATTATCCGATTCCAGACCCGCGACGGGTGCGTAGGGGGGCCATGGTCAGCTTTGTCGCGTGAGATGGCCGCCTTCGCGCCCAGCCCGCCGCCCCTGCCTGCCAACTTTGATGAGCTATGCGGGGCCGTCGAACAGGTGGAGGGCGTGCGCCTCCGCGAGTTGTTCTCGCGCCTGCCGACGGAGAACGCGCGAACGGGCGATGAGGCCCTCGAAAAAGTGCTGGAGCTGGCGGCTTGTGTAATTTCTCCTCAGTGAGCCGCGACGAATGTGTAAACCGTGCCCGAACCGCCGGCCGGCGCGCGCTAAGTAGCTGGAATCCGGTAGTTTCGGGACTGGCCCGCAGCTTGCTCTTTCCCAGGTAACTGAAGTGGCGCGAACCGGCGCAAGGGACCCGAATTCTTTTGGAAATCGGTAATCCATTGCGCCGGTTGCTATTTTGGGACCGCTGGAATGCCGGCGTGGGCCAGCGCCGCATGCACCTCGGCCGGGCGGAGGCGCGTAGCGTCGTACTCTACAGTTAACCCGTCTTGTGCAGGGTTAATACGAATTTTCTGAATCCCGTAAATCGAATAGGCGTGGGCGATGCCGGCCAGCAGTGTGTCGTCAAGCGGGCGCTCGAGCCGGAACTCCAGTTCGACCCTGGTCATTTTTCCTCCGCGCGCCGCCGGTGTAGCAAAGCTGCGGCGACGGCTTTACCTTTTTCATAGGCCAGATGATAGGCGTCGCGGCGCTGTGCGCGCGTGTAGCCGTAGCCGACGCCGTGGAAGTGTTCGAGGCCTTTGCCTAATACATATGTTGCGGCGAAGGCGATGGCGCCCTTGGGGATCAGCCCCCCCCCGAGCGGGATGAGGCCCACCAGCTCGCGGGCCAGGGCGCGCCAGCCGAAAGCGCCGCCCAGGATGGAGACGAGCTCGGTCTTCTGGTCGGCGTAGCCCACCTTTTTGTCGCTGGCGGCGGCCACCAGGAGGGCCATGCGCACCTGGTTCATGGTGATGAAGGCGGTGTCGGAAATGAACTCGCCGACGGACCAGGGCATGTCGATGAAACCCCCGAAGTTCGGCAGTGCGCTGGCGATGGCGAACAGGGCGTTCTCGCGCGCGACGGCGGTGACGACGCGATCGACCACCGGCTTGCGGAACGGATAGAAGCTGCGGGCCAGCGGCAGATCGAGATCTTCGCGTGCGTTCAGGATTTCTTCGACGGTACGTTGCGGATCGGTGTTGAAGAATGTGAACGCTTTGGGTGGACAAGGCGCGCCTTGTTCGTAGAGCACGAGGTCGAATGTGTCGGGCGTGCCCGGGTCGCCCGCGCGGTAGACGTACTGCATGACTTCGAGGCGCTTGTCGTGGGTGACGGGGTAGGGCGCCAGGAAATCCTCCATTTCGGCGTAGGCGGCGGGGCCGGAGGCGACCAGGCCAATGGCGAGGCGGCGCTCGGCGCGCTGGCGCACTTCGTCGGGGTTCAGCATGGAGACGGCTGAGCGGGCTTGTTTGATATATCGGAGCATGGTTGTTAAAGTCCGCTCCCTTACGGTCGCGGCTCGGTATTGTTACGGTCGCGGCTCGGTATTGTTACAATCGCGGCTCGGTATTGTTGCCATCGCGGCTCGGTTACGAGCTAGGGGCGGTCCGCTCCGCGCAGGCGGAACATCACTTGCAATCCCTTCCGCCATTCTACCCCGACGCCCACACGCTCGACATCGATCGAAGGGGCGAAATAGCTCAGTACGGTTTCGGTGGCGGGATGGAATTCGAGCGCGGGCGAGACGAGGAAGAGCCGTGGCGGCTCGGGGCGCAGCGCGATTCCCGGAAAATAGCCGTTAGGCGAGAACTCGTTACGGTCGAGGTGCCACTTCACGCGCAGCCAATAATCGAGCGCCTGCACGGGGAGTTGCACGTCGGCGGCAGCCTTCAATTCGAGCACGGCGAGACGGCCGGAGCGCTCGACGGCAAGCAGATCTATCACGCCGCGATTGCCGCCCGCAAACGCGGGCACCTGATCGTAGACGGGTGTAGGCAGCAAGGCGGCATACACCTGCTCGATCTGGGCGCGCACCTGCGATTCGAGCCAGGCTTCGGGATTCTGGCGGTAAAGGGGATGGCCGTGGTCAGGGGCGGCGGGCGAACGGCGCTCGGCGAGCCGGTGGGCCAGCATGGCGATTTCCGGCAACTGGCGCGCGCCCCCCGGGCCGCGCTCGGCCAATCCGAACCGCACGCCGCCTTCGGAGACCTGCGCGAACTCGACGCCGCGGACGCGCAGGCTGATTGCGCCATCGTGGCGCGCGACGAGCTCGATATCCGGCGAATCCAGCAGCGCTTCCATATCGCCGAGCGGCGCGGGGCGGCGGCAGACTTCGACGCGCGTATCCACGTTGCCGAAATCGCGCGGGTCGACATGGGCGGCGAAATCCTGCTCACTGTAGGCGAACAGATCGTAGCGGGCGCGCTCGGGGTCGAGCCAAGGCAGGCGCAAGCTGGTGACGTGCTCCTGGCCGCGCGGCACGTACAGCGCGAGGCCTTCAACCGCGCAGCGCTGCTCGCGATGGCGCAGGTATTCAAGCCAGATCAAGCCGAAAGTCAGCAGGCCGGAGGAATCGCTTTCGGGCGGCGCGGCGATGGCTGCCCATCCGGTCGGGCCGCGGCGCAGGAAAGCGCGCGGGAAGCTGGGCGACAGGGTGGCTTCCAGGTTCGGCTCCGCGCTGATTTCGGCCAGCGTCCAATCGGTGAACTGGCGTGTGAGGAACTGGCGGAAGCGCTCGCGGAAGACCAGGCGCTCGCTGCGGCGCTCGAAATCCTGGGTCGAGGGGCGGGCGAGGTCGACCAGGAGCAGGCGGCCTTCCTTGCGGGCGAAGCGCTCGACAACGAGTTCGAGCCGGCCACGCGCTTCGGCGGCGACGCCCGTCACGCGGCGCACCAGGTTGCGGTTCTGATCCCAGGCCTGGAGCGTGAGGCGCGAGCTGCGGATCTGCAAACTAAAGTTATCTTTGGCTAGCGGCAGGAGCGGCTCGCCGGCTTCCAGCAGCGCGGGCTGACGCGACGATTCCAAAAAGCGCTCAATCGCGGCTTGCGCGTCGGCCGGCGTGCTGTGGCGAGTCGCCAACCTATATTGTAGTTGGCTGCGTTGGCCGGCGGACAGCATTACGAAATTACATAACTCTTACAATAGACGTGCGCGGCGGCTGCTACCTTGAAAGTAGGCCTACCGATGACTGCGACACGCCCACTTGTGAACGAACCAATCGAGATACCGGATCGCGGGAAGATGAACTGGATCACTACGCTGGCGCTGGTCGCCCTGCATGCGGGCGCCATCGCCGCGCTGTTCATGTTCACTTGGGCGAACCTGGCGGTGACGCTGTTCCTGCTATGGTTTTGCACAGGCTTGGGGATCAGCATGGGCTACCACCGGCTGCACACGCACCGGTCGTATCACGTGCCGCTGTGGATGGAGTACTTCTTCGCGGTGTGCGGCGCGCTGACCTTCGAAGGCGGGCCGATTTTCTGGGTGGCGACGCATCGCATCCACCACCAGAAGTCGGATCAGGCGGGCGACCCGCATTCGCCGCGCGATGGGGCCTGGTGGGCGCACTGCGGCTGGATTCTGACCGGCGACTCCAAGCACAACAACACGCGGATGATGTCGAAGTACGCGCCGGACCTGGCCAAGCACCGCTTTTACGTCTGGCTGAACAACTGGCACTGGGTGCCGAATGTGGTGTTGGCGGCGCTGCTGTTCGCGATCGGCGGGTTGTCGATGGTGCTTTGGGGCATCGGCCTGCGCGTGGTGATCGGGCTGCATGCGACTTGGCTGGTGAACTCGGCGACGCACATGTGGGGATCGCGCCGCTTCGCTACGCGCGACGATTCGCGCAACAACTGGTGGGTGGCGCTGATCACTTTCGGCGAAGGCTGGCACAATAATCACCACGCGCATCCGACTTCGGCGCGGCATGGGCTGACGTGGTATGAGTTCGACCAGTCATGGCTGCAGATCAGGCTGCTGCGGTTTTTCGGGATTGCGAAGCAGATTCAGGTGGCGAGGGTGGATAGCCGGATTGCGGAGCGCGACGCGGCGTAGCTACCGAGCCGTGACCGTCAGGCAGCGGTGTTGTGCGATAATTGTTTCGGGAGTTTAGGTCATGGAGCGGAAGAAACGAACGACGGCAGGTGCGGCGGATAAACTAGCCCATCTTGTTCATCGCAGCCTGTCGAGCTTACCTCCTTCCGAGCGGGAAAAGGGCATCCGAGCACTCGAAGAGGCCGCTTCTGAAGCAGGCGACTCTCGCGCCAGATCCGGCCGGGTCCAGTCCTAGTCCGGCTTGTTCCCAACGAGTGGTCCCATCACGAAAATGGTGTTGCCCGAAGGGTCGAGCAGGTCGAAGGTACGAGCGCCCCAGGCCTCGTCCCGTGGTGATCGAAGGACGGTCACTTTTGCGCTCCACTCACGGTAGTAGGCATCGGTGTCGTCCACATGGATCGATACGCAGGCATTTCGGCCATGACCTTTCATCGGACTGTCGAGGGTCAATTGGATTGCTCCGCGCTCGATGCCCAGTAGTCCCGACCGGCCGTTCTCCGAAACTTCGAATGTAATGCGAAAACCCAGCCCGTCGACATAGAACGCCTTAGCAACTGCCAAGTCGTCGGCTGGAAGGATCGGTACAGCTCGTTCCATGTAAGTCAGTATACGCCTTATATGCCGCGCAGTACCACTCTTCGCCGCCACGCCACCGTGTTTCAAGAGGGGTTTTGCAACATCGCCGGAAGGCCGGTAAATATTGGGCTCGCATGCTTCCGTCAAATTGCGAGTTCATATTGCTGCCTTATGGCACCCGGAAAGGTACGTTGCTCGAAAGCGTGCCGCTGGGGGTGGTCACCTGGACCGGGCCGGTAGTCGCGCCAGGGGGTACGGTGGTTGCGATGAAGGTACCCGTAGAGTTGACGGTGAATGTGGCCGCGGTGCCGTTGAAGGTCACGCTCGTGGCGCCAGTCAGTCTGTTGCCCAGAATCTTGACTTTTGCGCCCACCTTGCCGGAGTTTGGCAGTGTTTCCACGAACGGGCTCAGACCCACTGACAGGCTGAAGATCGTGCCGTCGTTGTTAGCCCCGCCCTCCCCGGTCGTCCCGTAGAAGTTCCCATTGGTGGCCTGGAACGCCACGGCGGGGTAGTCGCCGTCAGGGCAGGGAAGGCCTTGAGAGCAGAAGCTGTATAGGGTCGTCAGAGTGCCGCTCGTGGTGATTTTGAAGACCGTCCCCAGGTCACTGGCTCCGCCATACGCCGTTGCCCCGTACAAATTGCCGTCGGTGCCCTGGACTAGATCCCCCGGGAACGAGCCGTCCGGGCACCCGCTTTGGGCGCAGAAGCTGTATAGCGTAGTAAGCGTGCCACCGGGGGTGATCTCGAAGACCGTCCCACAGCCTTGGGTGGTGGTGCAGTTGGCCCCTCCCTCATAGGTAGTCCCGTAGAAGTTCCCATTGGTGGCCTGCACCAGCCCGGTGGGAAGGCTACCGTCCAGACACAGCCCCGAGGTTGGATGGGCGCAGAACCGGTGTAGCGTCGCCAGCGTGCCAGCCGGGGTGATTTTGAAGATCGTCCCATAACGGAAACCGCCAGCCTGGGTTGTCCCATAGAAGCTCCCATTGGTACCCTGAACCAGCGCCGCGGAGGGGTTTAGGCCGTCCGTGCAAGGCGTTTGTGGGCAGAAACGGTATAGCGTGGTCAGCGTGCCGGCCGGGGTGAATTTGAAGATCGTCCCAGAGCCGTTGAAAGTGGTCCCGTTCCCACCGTAGAACGTTGTCCCGTAGAAGTCTCCATTGGCGGCCCGGACGATTGCGTTAGGACTGGCACCGTCCGTGCACCCACTTTGGGGACAGAAGCTGTATAGCGTTGTCAGCGCGCCCTTCGGCGTGACCGTGAAGACCGTGCCACAGCCAACACAGTTTGACTCATCCCCGCCGCGCGACGTTGTCCCGTAGAAGTCCCCGTTAGTGGCCTGGACGAGCCCGGCCGTGGGCAACACCGTCGGTGCAGTTCGTTTGGGCGCAAAAGTTGTATAGCGTCGTCAGCGCGCCGGTCGGGGTGATTTTGAAGACCGTGCCACAGCCTCCTCCGTCGCAATTGCTGGTGCCGACCCCGCCGCCATATGTGGTCCCGTAGGCGTTCCCATCAGTGCCTTGCACCAGTCCGCGGACGCCTGCTCCGTCCGTGCGATCGAAGCTAAACAGTGTTTTGAGAGTTTGCGCAGGTAGCGCAATCGCCGTCGCGGCGCACAACACCACTTTGCCCAAGCCGTTAATGATCATGCGTGGCCTCTGGCAGCCAAGTATACATCAATCGATGGGACCTAGAATATCGTCAGCTCCAGCGGCGCCCCCGCCGCGCACCCCAGCATCTTCGCCGCCGCCCCCTGGCTCGCCGAAATCTCGTAAAACCCCGAGCTACCCACGATCAGAAACAACTCGCCGGGTCCGCATTCGGCATAGTTGCGCGCGAGCACGCTGACCCGCTGCGGACCCGCCGCCATCTCAAACGCCCGCCGCTCGAGGTCCGGAAAATCGGCCGCCGCAAAATTCGTCACGATGTTGCCGAAACGATCGATTTTCAAGATAGCGCCGGTCCACGCCCGCCGCCCGGTGCGCACGGGCTGCGCGAATTCCAGGCGCAGGTAGTCGTCAATCAGCTTACCGAAGCGCGCCGGCGCGACTCCCGCCGCCAGATGCGCGCCCACCGGCGAGAAAATATCGCGCCCGTGAAACGTGTTGCTCAACGGCTTGCGGAAATACCGGTCGGCCGTGATGTGGCGGACCTTGTGCTTCTCGCGCGTGTAGATCATCGAGAGCACGCCATTATCGGGCGCGACGAAATACTGCCCCGCTGCCTGCGCCAAGATGGGCCGGCGCGACGTGCCGACGCCCGGGTCGATGACTACGACATGCACCGTCCTGCGCGGAAACGTGCGATACGCCTGTGACACGACGAACGCCGCCTCCGCGATCTCGTACGCGGCGATTTCGTGCGTGATATCCACGATGCGCGCCGCCGGGCAAATCGAGAGGATCACGCCTTTCATCGCGCCGACGTAGTAATCGCCGGTGCCGAAATCAGTGGTCAAAGTCAAAAAGGGGACAGACGCCATTTTCCGACCTACGACACTCCGCCGAGCTTACCCGCGGCCTGCAGACGCGCGTCCACGCGATTCAAGCGGCGCGTCATGGAGCTGGTCAGCAACGGCGTATGTGAGATCGAAACCAGATACTCCGGAATGAACCACACGTCTTCGTCGGCCGTCATCCAGCCCAGACGATCGAAGCGGCCTAATGCGACCGGCCGCGAGTAGGTGCGCAGAGTTTTTTCGCCGGCCAGGTTATAGTAGTGCTCGAAGTACGACATCGCCAGCTCGCGCAACGTGCGATAGACCGGCTCGCGAAAACGCAAGCCGGAGTAATTGGACTTGGCAATGGCGCCCCAACGGCCGTGTTGGCGAAAGATCGCCAGCACGTGATCGTCGTCCCGCACCGCCTCCAGGTCGAGCAGCAACGGCGGAAAGCCGTGCACCCGCAGAGCAGCCGCGGCGAACAGCGCGCCCTCCACGCAGTGGGCCAGCCGGTCGCGAAGCACGCGGCGCGGCGAACGGCACGTAGCGCCGAGCGGCTCCTTGTTGTAGCCGACCTCGGTATCCAAGAAGGCCTGTATGCGCTCGGGCGTGCGCAGACGCTGGAACTCGCGGCGCTCGTGCCCGCTGAAGCCGTCAGCCGCCCCATTGTGGCCGAGCTGCGTTGGCCCGCGAGCGGCAGCCAGGCTGCGCGCCACCAGCTACATCCCGCGCGCCATGGCCCGCTTGGCTGCCCGTCTCGCCTTCAGGCGTGCGTTGGCCTTCTGCTGCTTCTCGTAGGCCACCACTTCCTGGCAAGCGTCGCAACGCTTCCGGATCCGGGATTTCGTCGTGAATACGGCGCCGCAACGCCGGCACGACTTCGTGATGGTCTCATCAAAAGGAAGGATGCCCGGCTTTTGGGGCAACAGGTAAGAATAATGAAATTCGCAGTGACTCATAGTTAAGCAACCATCCTCATTCCAGTGCCACACCGGGCCATGACCAGTAAACATCGCCGAAACCGTGCGCAATCGCACGCCGCGCCGGCGCCACCCAGGGCCCCCGTCCTTACAACATCCCGCCGGTCCTCGTTATCGTTGTACCGCAATAGCATACGCTACGCCCTCCCCAAGGCTCGATTCGATCCAAGATTCTTACCGCGGAAACTGATTGTACTTTCTTTCCATGCGTCAAGGCAACCGGGTGGTCCGGCGGCGGCGTCAAGCTGCCGTAGCCGGCACGAACGGCTGCGCTTCATCGGTTAACTCCCACGCGAGGTGATTTATATAGAATAGCAAAACTGGCTCGGAGTAAACGGTCCGGAACTTCTCGAACACGCGCGCCGCCCACCCTTCCGTCAGGTAGCCCTTGGCGTCCATGTCCTTTTTGAAGAAGCCTCCTTCGTGCGGAACGCCGAGGAAGTCCAGCACTGCGACGATCATGTCCAGATGCGAGACCAGGACGGTTTGCGCGAGATCTTTGGCGAACTGCTCGTCGTGTTCGCTCAAGCGCATCCAGAAACGCGGAATGGCTTTGCGCAGCGTCTCCGTATTGAGCTTGCTGAGATGGGCGGCCGCCTTGAGCGGGTCGTAGAGTTGATAGGTTTTGAGCTTGCCGATGGAGATGGCGCGAATCAACTGGCCGAAACCGATCTCCCCAAGACGCAGGTAGACTTCTGAAAGCTGCATAAAACGTCAGGGTACCACAGGCGGCAAGCGGCAAGCGGTCAGCGTGCAATTCCTCCCCGATATCGCGCCGCTCGTGGCTGACAAACTGAAAACTGAAACTGAGGACTGAACGCCTGCTAAAATAGATGCGTTTGGCCATGAGCAACCTCATCATCCTGGGCGCGCAATGGGGCGACGAAGGCAAGGGCAAAATCGTCGATCTGTTCGCCGACCGCTTCGACATCGTAGCCCGCTACCAGGGCGGGCACAACGCCGGGCACACCGTGCTGATCGGCGAGCGAAAGTTCGTGCTCAAGCTCATTCCCAGCGGCATCCTGCGGCCCGGCAAGAAGTCGGTGATCGGCAACGGGCTGGTGGTGGACCCAGTGGCGCTGGTGAGCGAGATCGAGATGCTGGAAGCCGCCGGCGTGCAAGTGGACGGCAACCTGTTCATCAGCAATCGCGCGCACGTGGTGCTGCCCACGCACCGCATCATCGAGAAACTGTCGGAATCGCGCGCGGGGCGCGTACCGATCGGCACTACTTCGCGCGGCATCGGGCCCTGCTACGAAGACAAGACCGGACGGCGCGGCCTGCGTATCGGCGATCTGCTCGACCGCGAGTCGTTCGAGCCGCTGTGCGATACGCTGATCGCGGAGCATCAGGCAGTGGCGCGCGCCGCGGGCCTGGACGACGGCGTGGACGCCCGCGCCGTGCGCACCGAATATCTGCGGCTGGCCGAGCGCATCCGTCCGATGGTTTGCGATACCGCCGCCTTGCTGAACGCGGCCATCGCTGCCGGGCGGAACGTGCTGTTTGAAGGCGCGCAGGGGACCATGCTCGACGTGGATCACGGCACCTACCCGTTCGTCACATCGTCGAGCGCCGCGGCGGGCGGGGCGTGCACCGGCACAGGCGTGGCGCCAACCCGCATCCATGGCGTCATCGGCGTCGCGAAGGCGTACATCACGCGCGTGGGCGGCGGACCGTTTCCTACCGAGGCGCTGGATTCCTGGGGCGATCAGATTCGCGATCGCGGCCACGAATTTGGTTCGGTCACCGGCCGGCCCCG
>Ga0073928_10009019_pt1 | contig 12285 bp, 18 predicted proteins | sample PaiPotPPA55metaG_FD_76969 | JGI IMG/M metagenome (GOLD analysis project Ga0073928, IMG submission 76969) | Iron sulfur acid spring bacterial and archeal communities from Banff, Canada, to study Microbial Dark Matter (Phase II) - Paint Pots PPA... ...
CGACATTCAAAACGTCATCGCCATGGCGTTGGGGGCGGAGGCGGTGACGACAACCGTGGAAGGCCGAGAACGATATACCGTCAGCATCCGATATCCGCGTGACTTGCGCAGCGATCCGCAGGCCATCGCCAGCCAAGTGCTCGTGTCATTACCCGACGGCGGCACCGTTCCGCTGGGAGAGGTGGCCAAGGTGAGTCTCGCGCTGGGGCCCTCGAGCATTCGAACCGAAAACGCCCAGCTCACCGGCTACATCTATATCGACTTCCGCGACCGGGACCTCGGCGGATATGTTGCCGACGCGCAAAAAGCGGTGGCCACCCAGGTCAAGTTCCCGCCGGGCTATTACGTCACGTGGAGCGGACAATTCGAGTACCTGGAGCGTGCCAAGGCGCGACTCCAGACTGTCGTGCCGTTTACAGTCCTGATCATCTTCCTGTTGCTTTATCTTAACTTCCGAAGGGTGACCGAGACCCTGATCGTGATGCTTTCCGTGCCCTTCGCGCTCGTAGGCGGCCTTTGGCTGATGTGGTGGCTCGGATTCAACCTCTCGGTAGCCGTCGCGGTCGGATTTATCGCGCTAGCCGGCGTCGCCGCCGAGACCGGCGTCGTGATGCTGATCTATCTCGACCAGGCTTTCACGGACTTACAGGCCCAACGCGCTGCAGAAGGCCGACCGTTCACGCACGACGATCTCCACGCCGCAATCATGAGCGGCGGAGGTGAGCGGGTGCGCCCGTTGATGATGACTGTCTCTGCCATCATGGCGGGTCTCCTTCCGATCATGTGGAACCACGGCACCGGCGCCGAGGTGATGCAGCGCATCGCAGTTCCCATGATCGGCGGCATGGTTTCCGCGACCGTGCTCACTTTGGTCGTGATTCCCGCGATCTACGCGGTCGTCAAGGGCCTAGCCATTCGATCGCCGAGTGCGGCCCCGGCTTTCCAACAGGCTTAGCGTCTGAACATCCGGAGACATCTCATGATGCGTCTCGCCAGAGATAATTTGAGCTCGCCGCCAACGCGCTGCAGGAAACGTGACCGCGAGAGGTGAGGCCGTGATGCAGATGATGGATGGAATGGGCTGGGGGATGGGACTTGTAACCTACTTGATTAAGCGAATCGTCCGGCCCGTCCGCTTGATCGCGCCTGCGCGCGCCAACGTGGCGATGGCACGATAGTAAGCTTCGTGGGTCAGACCAAGGTCCTCAGCGACTTCGAGCAGCGGCCGATCGAACTCGACCGCGCCATCCTTCGATGCCGACAGGTGCAGGTGCTGTAGCACGCGATCGTCCGCCGATCGGATGTTTCGCAATTCACGCATCGCACGTGCATGATGCAGCAAGCGCGTGACCTGTTTGAGCAGCGCGAGCACGATCGAGGGCGAGTCACCAATCGCTGCCAGCATCTCGGTCTTGGCGCAAGCGCGGACCCGCGTGGGATCGGCGGCAATGGCGTCACACTGGTAGACATCGGAGAACAGCGATCCCTCGGCGAAAAGCTCGCCTGTACGCCCGGTGTGAATCGTAATCCGATTGCCGGAGGCGAGATGCCGAATCATGCGGAGCCTGCCGGGTTCGATCAGGAACACGGCAGTGGCCGGCTCGCCTTGCCGGAACAGCAGCTCGCTGCGGCCGAGCCTGCGCACCGGCCGGCTTCCGAACAGTCGCTCCAAGCTCTCGTTGTCAAAATCTCTCATCACCCCTTAGGTAAAGCCAATGTCAGGCCGTGCGCCAGCTTGAGGCCCTGCACATGACCCGAAACCTTATTGTCCAGGGTCTGGAAATGGGCGTGCATATTCGTCCCCATGGGCGTGAAGACGCCCTGATGCTGGCTCGACCAGAAGCCGATAAACGTCACGTCCTGGCCGTGCAACTCGAATGGGATTTGGATTTTCTTATGGGCTTCCATACCCGGTGGAGTATCGGGCATCGCATTGACGATGTGAAAGTCGATCAGTTCCGGCGGCCCCGTCATCACGAACGGGAAAGCCTGGGTCAGCCCTGCTCTGGCACCGGCTTCGCCAACAAACTTTTCCAACTCCGCATAGGTGCGCACGTCATTCGGAAGTTCTTGGGTCTGCCACGTGGGGACTTCGGCCCAAACGAAGAACGGTACGCCCGCCTCGTAGCTCTCCGTCACATTGACAAGGTGGTCGGCCCCCACACGTGCCAGAGAAGGCCGGCTATCCGCAATCGTCACCTCGCCTGTCAGTCCTTGAATCGGACCGATACCGTGGAGATGCGGTCGGCCCTTGAGCGTCAGCAAGTCGAAATGAGCAGCCCGATCGCCGGTCAGGATCGTTTGGCGTTGTGAGCCCAGATACGATAGCGAGTAACCAGGTCCCTCGATTTTGGAGGGTGTTAACGGGTCCGTCGCCCCAGCAGCGAACATCCGGTTGGTTGCAAGAGCGGCACATGCGGCGCAGCCGGTCACAAGACCGGCGTGGAACAATTGGCGTCGGGTCAACATAGGGTTTCTCCTTGGCTGCCCGATTGGTACCCGATGTCAATTGGCTGCCTGCATGATCTCGATCATATGCCGCCGAAAAAGGTCTTGGCACGTTTTGGAGCGTGCCGGTGCGATGCTGGATCGGCCTCTGATGAAGTTGAACTGGCATCTTCCGGACCGAGCGATCAGGCCCGCCTTTCGCGGCCGAATACAGCCCATGCCGAGCTTGAGCATGGCCGGCGGAGGTCCGGGTCCGGTGATGTCCGAGGCAGGGGGACACCAGCTTGGGTTGTGAACGGCATCCCTTGACTCTGGAGCTAGCTCCAAGGTGTAAGCTTTCGGCGCAATTCAGCTGTTACAAAAGGGACCGAAATGGCTACCAAACGGAAAGTGGAAGTGTTCAGCGCAGGCTGTGCCGCCTGCAACGAAGTGATCGAGACGGTAAAGCGCGCGGCATGTCCGTCCTGCGAAGTGACCGTCCACGACATGAAGGACGTCAACGTCGCCAAGCGCGCCAAGTCTCTCGGTATCCGCTCAGTGCCCGCCGTCGTGATCGATGGCAAGCTGGCGGCTTGTTGTGCCGGGCGCGGTGTGGACGAGCAGGTATTGCGCGCCGCGGGGCTCGGAAAGGCGCTCTAAGGTGCCACTCACGATCGGGAAGATCGCCAATCTCGCTCAGGTCAGCGCTGATACTCTGCGATACTACGAGCGAGAGCGCCTCATTGCGCCCGCGGCAAAAAGTGCCGGTGGCTACCGTCTCTATGAGCGCGACGCTCTGCGGCGCATCCGCTTCATAAAGCAAGCTCAACAATGCGGCTTCACGCTGACCGAGATACGGGCTCTCCTGGCCCTGCGTGGCAATGGTGCCGCCTGTTGCCGCGATATACGTCGCGTAGCCCTTGAAAAGAAGTTGCAGCTAGAGGCCAAAATCAAGGCAATGAAGGTCATGTCGAAGGCGCTCACGCATCTCATCAATGAGTGCAGCGCCGACGGCCGGCCACTGGACGACTGCCCGATTTTAGCGTCGCTTGAACGAGCAAATGGGCTGAAGAGGACGGGCCGGTGAGGATCGAACTCTTCTACATTCCCGGATCCCAGAAGTGCGCCAATGCCAGAGGCGGGCTCAGAGCTGCGGCGGAGGAGGTGAACCCCGGCGTTATCTGGCGGGAACTCGACGCACTCGATGAGATCGATTATGCCGTTGAAATAGGTGTGACGACTCTTCCCGCGATTGCTATCGATCGAGAGGTGGCGTTCTCTTCCCTGCCGACACCGCGGCAATTGCGCGAAGCATTGCGACGACGGGCGACGGGGACTGGTTGACGCCCGATTTGCGCAGCCGTGGACTTCACCTTCACCCAACTCGTGCTCCTGCCCGTCGGATTGGGTCTCCTCGGATTCGTCGAACCGTGCTCGATGGGGTCTACGCTTCTTTTTGTGAAGCATCTTGAGGTCGATAGCTCAACGAATAAGCTCGCCCACACAATCGTGTTCGCCGCCACGCGTGCACTATTTATTGGCCTGCTGGGCGTACTGGCGGTCCTTCTCGGCGGTGCGTTCCTCGGCTTCCAGCGGGTCGCCTGGATGATCTTAGGAGCTATCTACATCCTGCTTGGGGCGGCCTACGCGATGGGAAAGACACAAGCTCTCCGCATCCCTGCCGCCCCAAACCTCTTCCGCGTCTCGCGCCTGCGCGGCTCAGCGGTGATCGGCCTGTCTTTTGGTCTCAACGTCCCTGCCTGCGCGAGCCCGCTTATCTTCGCTATGCTTGCGACTGCCGCCGCGAGCGGCGCTACCGGCACAACACTGCTCGGCGGATTCATCTCCCTGGGCCTCTTCGGCCTCGCACTCTCGCTGCCGCTTGTTGCGATCTTGTTCTTCAAGGTAGGACAGCATGGAATCAATACTATGGTGTCGCTATCGGAACGACTCCCGATTTGGGCAGGCATGATCCTTGCCGCGTTCGGCATTTGGTCGATCTGGATTGCTGCAGGTGCCGATCCCTTCCCGAGGACGTAGACGGCCGGATGGGCCGGGCCGACGCAGGAAGATGAATGAACACGAGATCGTGAACCTCGGGAACTGGGGAAATGCTCTATTGCGGGTTCGTGGAATGGCGTCATCCTGTCGCGAAGGAACTTTGAGTTTCGCTCTGGATTTATGACCATGCTAGGCGCTATTTCTTAACATCATGTGGCGCGAAACCGCACGCCGTTTCTTTGTGCTGGTCCTTTCCGTGGCTCTCGCCACGGGGCTGGTGGTGCGTTCGGTCCAGGCGGGCGTCATGGGTGCATCAGCCACGGCCATGCACAATGAAATGCCCATGTCTGGCAAATGCGATGGTTGCGCCGGCGGCGAAATGACTCCCGCCGCGTGCTCGGTTTTCTGCGCCGGAATGGTCGCCCTAGCGCCAATTGCTCTCTCATTCGATCCGGTTCCTGGTGACGTGGTCGTGCTGTCCTCGGGCCCGTTTGCGGCCGACCATTGTTTCCCCCCTGATCCCTACCCTCCCAGACCTTCCGTCCTGAGCTGAGCGGCGCCGATTACCCGGCGCTGTCTTGGCATGCCTGCGACGCGCAATCGCGTCGCTTGCAGCTTTCCGTCGCATGGATGCGATTCTGCTTCGCATCGCGCTTCCCGGAAACACAAGACGGATTGGCATGTCCAAAATCGTTGACTCTGCGATCACACGTCGCTCGTTCCTGATCGGCGCTGCTGGCGGACTCGCCGCGGCCGCTGCCCTTCCGTATGCGACGCAGGGTGCGAAGTCGCCTACAGAACTCAAGCTGGTCGCAGCACCCGGTCGATGGCCGCTGGTCGGGAAACCTCGCCCCGATACCGATGTTTGGTCTTACGGATCGCGTATTCCGGGGCCGGAAATCCGCATCCGACGGGGCGAGCGCATTCGCATCTCCGTTCAGAACGAGCTGCCGGAAGAGACGACCGTGCATTGGCACGGCATGCGACTGTCGAATGCCATGGACGGCGTGCCGGGCCTCACCCAACCACCGATAAAGCCCGGCGAGCAGTTCATTTACGAGTTTACGCCGCCCGACGCCGGCACGTTCTGGTATCACCCGCATGCCGACAGCCTGCAGCAGCTCGGACGCGGCTTGGCCGGCGCTTTCATCGTGGAAGAGCCGACGGCGCTCGCGGTCGATCGCGACATTCTTTGGATGCTCACCGACTGGCGATTGAGGTCCGACGCTCAGATCGCATCGGGGTTCGGCAATGGCATGGAAGCGGCAATGTCCGGCCGCGTGGGCAACACCGTCACCATCAATGGCTCGATTTCCGACGAAGTACCCGTTCGCGCCGGAGAGCGCATTCGCCTGCGGCTCGTCAATAGTTCGCTGGCACGGATCATGGCGCTGCGCTTCGAGGGCCATCGTCCCGCGGTGATCGCGATCGACGGGCAGCCCTGCGATCCACACGAGCCCGAAGGCGGCCGCGTGCTCCTTGGACCGGCGATGCGCGTCGACCTGGTGCTCGATATGCAGGGCGAGCCGGGGCGGGCTTACCGGGTCATCGATGATTTCTATGAGAGCCTTTCCTACTGGCTCACCAATCTCGTCTACGAGGATAGACCCCCGGTCCGCACGCGTCCGATGGATGCTTCGATCTCTCTCGCGCGCAATCCAGTGGCGGACCCGGATTTAGCCACGGCCGAACGCCATGAGCTGAAATTGCAAGGCGGCATGATGGGCGGGGGCTCGATGATGGGAACGGGTGGCATGCGAGGCATAGCGCGGGGAGCAAGTTGGGCGATCAACGGCGTGTCGACGATATGCGGCGACCGCGGCGGAATGCCTCCCTTCCTGATACTTCCCCGAAATCGAAGCTACCGGATGACCATTCGGAACGAGACGGCCTGGTGGCACCCGATGCATCTGCACGGTTACAGCTTCCGGGTGCTGAGCCGCAATGGAGCGCCGGTGCCGCATCGGCAATGGGCCGACACCGTCCTGGTGCCGCCCAAAGAGTCGGTCGAAATCGCGTTCGTCGCCGATAACCCCGGCGACTGGATGCTGCATTGCCATGTCACGGACCATCAGGTGTCGGGAATGATGGCTGTGCTCCGCGTCGCATGAATACCGCTCTTTATGAAGGAGAACCGAGATGAACAGACGAGCTTTCTGCATAGGTTGCACACTCGCCGCATTGGCAATGCCGCTGAGTGCCAGCGCCGATCCGCTCCGGGCCACTTTGTACAAGAATCCGCAATGCAGCTGCTGCGAAGGCTACGCTGCCTACCTTCGGAGGAACGGGTTTGAAGTTGATGTGAAGGCGACGAATGATCTTGCCGAGATCAGCAGCAGGGCAGGCGTGCTTGAGAAGTTCCAGGGCTGTCATACGATGTTCGTGGACGGCTACGTGATCGACGGTCACGTGCCGGTGAATGTGATTCGGAAGCTCCTGTCCGAACGGCCTGCTATCGCCGGGATTACGCTTCCCGGCATGCCGCAAGGATCGCCGGGCATGACCGGTTACAAACATGGTCCATTCACAATCTATGCTGTGACCAAGGATGGCGCGCCGCCAAAGGTCTACGCCAGCGAATGACGCGCGCAGTGTTGCGGACAGCAATGATGGTACTTGGCAGCCCGGCACGGTACTTCGCGGTCAGCCTGACCGTGACAATGCTCATGGCAGCGAATGCGCAACCTTCGGCAGCGCAAGACGTGTTGAAGAATTTCGTGACCCACGAAGCGGCAAAGCCGGTAGCGACGATCAGCTTCGCGGACGTGAAGGGTACCGGCAAGCGTCTTGCCGATTTCAAGGGCAAGGTCGTGGTTCTCAACATCTGGGCAACGTGGTGCACCCCCTGTCGGAAGGAAATGCCCGCGCTCGATCGATTGCAGGCTGCATTGGGCGAAACCGATTTCGCAGTCTTGCCGCTTTCAATCGATCGGGGCGGAGTCGAGACGATTACCAAGTTTTACACCGAGAACGGGATTCGCACGCTTCCCATATACGTCGATGTATCAGGTAAGTCGGTGCGAGAACTCGGGGCGGTCGGTTTGCCGACCACATTGATCCTCGATCGTGTCGGGCAGGAAGTCGCACGTGTTGTCGGCCCGGCAGAGTGGGATGCCCCCGAGGTGCTCGCATTCCTCCAGCCGATCATCGCAAAACCAGCCCCTGCAATCCAACGCGCCGAACGGGACGCCGATCCAGACCCCGCGCTGAACTCAACTACGCCGAGCCCATTTGCGCGCGGCCTTCAGTGGATCAAGACGCTCCTCACGAAATGACTCACATGGAGAGAGCCATGACGACTTCAGAATCCGCTGCGGTGCCGGGTGCCCCGCCTGCGCGCGGGCTGGCTTATGCCGCCCGGCACTATCTTGGCGGCCAGCGAGGGTTGCTGGTACTGGCGATGATTGCGGCACTCATAGGCGCCGGCTTCAGCTGGGATTGGCTGATCGCTGCGGGGATCGCACCAATCATTTTAGCCGCACTGCCCTGCCTCGTGATGTGCGGTCTTGGTCTGTGCATGAACAAGCTGATCCGAGGTTCATGCGCAACGGAGCCGCTGCGACCGAGTGCAGCCGATCCCATTACAGGACACGCCGAGGCCGCCGTCGTGCAGGCCGATCAGAGAATGCCCGGCGGGGACGCCTGCGCGCGCCCGCCAGTGAACCTACCTCGACCATGACTGAGATATCCGTCCAGAGGAGAGACCCTCATGCGTAAGTCAACAATGACCCTCGTGCTCGCTTCCGCTCTCGTCGCCACCGTTACGGCTATTCCCGTGCTCTATGCCGAAGAAAGCCAAGTGCCGTTCGGATCGATGATGGATGGTGGGATGATGGGGATGATGAAAATGATGCGGCAGCGGAGCCAGATGATGGATCACTGCAACGCCATGGTGAGCAACAACCACCCGAACGATCAATGGCGGAAGAAGACGCCGACGCCGCCGGATAAAAACTGAAACTCGCATCGTCAAGAGACGATGGCATGAAGCGCAAATACACCATTCTGATTGCCGCGGTGCTTTCCCTCGCGACTGCTAGCGCGCTTGCGCTCGCTTGGGGATTATTCATCGGTAGTCCGACACCCCAGGTCGCCACGTCCGGGACAGCCGCAATTGGCGGATCGTTTACGCTTGTTTCCACCAAAGGAGGAACGATCAACGATCGGACCTATCGCGGCAAGTGGCTGCTGATTTTCTTCGACTACACGTTCTGTCCAGACGCCTGTCCTACTGCGCTTAACAACATCAGCGTGGCTCTTGAGGAGCTTGGCCCCGAGGCCAACAAGCTGCAGCCGCTCTTCATCACGGTGGACCCGCGACGCGATACGCGCGAGGTCATGAGCGATTACCTGAAATCCTTCGACTCGCGAATTGTCGGGCTCACCGGAGACGAGGATCAGATCGACAGCGTGGCCAAGGAGTACCGGGTATATGTTGCCCGGCAGAGACCCGAGGGCGAAGCCGACTATTATCTCGTGTCGCACAGCGCGTACGTCTACCTGATGGACCCACAAGGAAAGTTCGTGAACGTCATTCATGGCAGCGAGGCCGGCGAAGACATTGCGGCTTGGCTGCGCAAGGAAATGAGCGACTCAAACACGGGAAGGAGTACCCAATGAGACAGCCGGTTGGTCTTATCGCAGGATTGCTGTTCGCCGTTACTGTCGGCGCTCAATCGTACGCGCAAGTCTCAGCTCAAAACACAATAATGGTGGACCATCCGTGGGCGCGCGCGACTCCTGGCGGGGCAAAGACAGGCGCGGCGTACATGACGCTGGTCAACAACGGGAACGCCGTCGACCGCTTGGTCAGCGCTACGACGCCGGTGGCGGATAAGGTCCAATTTCACAGCGTCTCCGAAGAAAATGGCGTGTCTCGAATGCACGAGATGCCGTCGATTGATCTCGCTCCTGGGGGGAAAGCCACGTTCAGTCCGGGCGGGATGCACATCATGGTGGTCGGATTGAAGAAGCCGCTGAAGGAAGGGGAATACGTTCCCGATGACGTTGACTTTCGAGAAGGCCGGCAAAGTCGATGTGACGGTGCCTGTCGCGAAGGTTGGTGCCATGCAACCTGGGGATATGGGTCAAATGATGCACGAGCCGGGCGGCATGATGAAACAATGAGTCAAGAAAGGATCGAGCAGGAAGTATCATGTACCCACAGCGACGCACAAATTTAAGCGTCGTGGCGCCGTGCATCGTCTTGATCGGCATCATGATCGGCTTGGTCGCATACTCGCCGACGCTGTATCGGCTGTTCTGTGCAGCGACTGGATTTGGTGGCACGACGCAAAGGGCAGATGCAGTCTCCGGCACGGTCTCTACGCGGACCATTACGGTACGGTTCGACACCAACGTGGCGCCCGGTTTGCCGTGGCGATTCGAGCCGCTGCAGCACGAAGTGAGGGTCCGTCTCGGCGAGCAAAAACTCGTGTTTTTCATGGCCGAGAACCTCAGTGATAAAGCGATTGTCGGACGCGCGACGTTCAACGTGACACCGGAAACGACCGGCATCTATTTCAACAAGATCCAATGCTTTTGCTTCGATGAGGAACGACTCGACGCCCATCAGAAGGTCGATATGCCCGTCGTTTTCTTCGTCGACCCGGCTCTAGCGACCGATTCCGATACGCATGATACCGACACGATTACGCTCTCCTACACCTTCTTTCGCTCCCGCAATCCCGAGAACGCCAAAGATCTTTCTCGTTTCCTCGCTACTGCCGAACCTGACGCGGTCCGGGGGCACCAGTCCTTTGATGAGAAATGCGCTGCGTGTCATGCACTTGATGCAAACAAGACCGGCCCCATGCTCGGTCGTATCTTCGGCCGCAAGGCCGGCTCCATTCGCGGATACAAATATTCGCCTGCACTGGGCGATGCCAATCTAAACTGGTCTGAAGACAATCTCGATCAATGGCTCACGAATCCTGCCAAATTCATTCCTGGTGTGCGAATGCCGGTGCGTGTGCTGGATGCTGCGACCCGTAGAGAAATCATTGCTTATCTGAAAGAAGAAAGTCGTGAATCAAGTTCAGTTAGCGCGCAAAGCACCGTGGATGAACATCGCAAGGAGTGATCGGTGGCTGTACGCAGTAATGGCCGTATAACGAGCGCGAAAATAAGGCCCATGCAAGCGTTAATTAGTCGAGCTGAGCACGCGATGGGAGGTAGAGCATGATGATGGATATGCCCGTGGGCATGATGTGGGGTATGGGGCTTGTTTGGCTCCTGGTCGTTGTGCTTCTGGTTCTGGCAATAGCCGCGTGCATAAAGTATCTCCGCTCATAGTCGCGGGAGAGCCTGAGGCGGTGGTCTGGCTGCTTGCCCTGCGGGTCTATCTGGGCGTCATTCTGGTCGGCAACCTGCTCTGGGAAACCCTTCAGCTGCCGCTCTACACGATTTGGGCGGCAGGGACGTTGAGCGAGCAGGCTTTCGCGGTCGGCCACTGCACGCTCGGCGACCTCTTGATCGCCGTGGCCACTCTCACGCTTGCGCTTATCCTTGCGGGGGATCACCGCTGGCCGCGGACCCTCTTTTGGCCAGTCACAATCCTGACAGTCACCTTCGGGTTCACCTACAAGATTTTCAGCGAATGGCTGAACGTCGTCGCGCGTGCAGCTTGGACCTATTCCGATCGAATGCCGATCGTTTCCATTGCAGGCCTGAAAATCGGTCTCTCGCCGTTACTGCAGTCGATCGTGGTCCCGAGTGCTGCGTTTGCCTTCATGAGACGGGTGACAGCCACGTGCAACAACGGAGGTCGGTCATGAAGCATATCATCCATTGTGTTGCGATAGCGGGCATCGCTTTGACGGCTTTGCCCATCCCGTCATCGGCACAAACCGGTGATCCCGCCCGCGGCCAGCGGGTCTTTCGAGCCTGCGTCGCCTGTCATTCGCTGCAGCCAAATCGCAACATGACGGGTCCAAGCCTCGCAGAGCTTTGGAACCGCACGGCCGGCGGACTGGCGAGCTTTGAGCGCTATTCGCCGGCCCTGAAGTCATCAGGAATAATCTGGCAGGACAATACCCTCGATGAATGGCTCAAGGACCCGCAACACTTCATCCCCGGCAACGCGATGACGTTTCCGGGTATCAAGGATGCGCGCCAGCGCGCCGATCTCCTCGCCTTTCTCAAGGACGCGACGCAACCTGGTCACGCCCCCTCGACCACTGCTCAACAGGAAGGCCAGATGGGCGGCATGACGGGCATGATGGGCACGGGTGCGGTTTCGAATCTCAAGAAACTCGACCCCGACGAACGTGTGCAAAAAATTACCCATTGCCGGGATACCTACCGGATCACCACCGCGGACGGTAAGACGCGCGCTTTCTGGGAACGAAATCTGCGCTTCAAGACCGACGTCAGTGATGACGGCCCGCAGAAAGGCGCGCCGGCACTCGTGGGCGCCGGAATGATGGGGGATCGGGCCGACGTGATTTTCGCTGCGCCTGACGAGATCGGCGGGTTCATCTCACCGCAGTGCTGAAAGGCACAAGCGATGAACGGAATGCAAGAATTCGGCAGCATCGTCTAACGCAAGTCGCCCCCCAGGAAATATAGCTCATACAAATTGCGTCACTTGGCGAGTATCGATCCCTGCTCTACTGAAGAAACACTGAGCATCCCGTGACGGCATTGCCCCGCCTCTCCGAGAGCAGCATTGAATCCTATCGCCTTCGTCATCGATTGGCGCAAATTGGCATCAATCACCGCAAACTGAGCATGGCACTTGCCGCACTCGACCGTTACCTCGTTGCACGAGCCATCTCGGCTTCCACACGAGGAGAATGGCCGCGTTGACCAAGAGTCACCGAGCCCCGATCGACCTCAAGAAACGCCCTCGCCACC
>Ga0073928_10009020_pt1 | contig 12284 bp, 9 predicted proteins | sample PaiPotPPA55metaG_FD_76969 | JGI IMG/M metagenome (GOLD analysis project Ga0073928, IMG submission 76969) | Iron sulfur acid spring bacterial and archeal communities from Banff, Canada, to study Microbial Dark Matter (Phase II) - Paint Pots PPA... ...
ACGACGGCCCGGTCATGGGCTTCAATCAATCGCTGGTCTTGCGCCACGAGAGCCAGGAGCGAAACCGACTTGGGCGGCGAAAACGTGAAATCGTAGAAAATGCGCCGATTAGCGACTTCGTGGCCGGAATCAAGGCGAGTAGTTTTATGGCGCTGAGTCAGCCGTTCGCCTGTGACCGGATTCAGGTTTTGGCAGAGTTGCAGGAAATCGTCCCGCTGAACGGCATTCCGCAAACCGAGCCTTTCCGCTCCAAATCCCTGCCACCGACCAAGCGTTTGATCGTCCTGGTTGTAGTATTCGCCGACGCGCAAATGCTCGTCAAAATAGGTCTCCGCGTTGACCAGATTCGTTTGTGTCTTCCACGAAAGCATGTGCGAACTGTGCCGCAAAAGCGCGCACAAGATTGTTCAGAAGCCTGAACAACCGTACAGAATGACCTGTGCTTAACTGTGAACGTGCATTCGCTTGATGCCCATGAAAGAAGAAGGGACGCCCGACCTCTAACATTCGTTAGATGTTGGCCAACGACGCTTACCGCAGTCGTAAACGATGATTGCCGCAAGAATGCCGCAACCACCAACGATCCGGCCAACGACATTTGCCGCCTGGCCCAACGACGGGCCAACGAACCCTGCCGCGCGAATGCCGCAAATAATCGCGATGCGGCCAACGATGGGCGACGTAGCGTTTCAATGATGAACCACCGACCGTTGCCGCAAGAATGCCGCAACCATCAACGATCTCAGCAACGACCATTCCCGCAGGGCCGACGACAGGCCAAGGAACTCTGGCGCACGAACGCCGCGAATCATAACGACACGGCCAACGATAAACCAACGAGTGTTGCCGCACGTCCGCCGCAATGGTCAACGAACCGTCCATGAATCCCAACGAGCAACGCCAGACCTTTGACGCCTTAGTCCGGCAACATCTGCCGATCCGTCCGGCGAAGCTGCGAATGCTGATGGAGTTGAGGGAATCCATTGCCGAGGCCCGAAAGAAAGGCGCATCCTACGAAGTCATCCGCAGTTACCTTTGCAAAACGGCGGTCATCGTTTCCGCTGATACCGTCGCTCGGTTTTGCCACCAAGTTCTGGCCGAACCCCAAGGCCGAAGGTCTAAAGACAAAGGGAAGGCGCGGAATCGGCGCGCCGATGGGACTTCCGCCTCTGATCTTCTCAAGCAGAAGCGTTCGTCCGCGCAGCCATCGTCTCGTTACCAAGCGCCGACCGGCCCGCGCATCGTTGATCCCAAAAGTCTATGATTTATGAAAAAGCGTATTGACCTCATTTTAAACTCCAAGGGCGGCGTGGGCAAAAGTTTCTTCGCCATCAACCTGGTTCAGTATCTCAAAGACCAGAAAGTGCCACATCTGGCCATAGACACCGACAATGCCAACTCCACCTTGAAACGCACTCATCCCGAAGCCCTGTTCGCAAACCTGAACCAACGACGGGGACTGGACGCCGTTTTCACCGGTTTGGATGACCAACCGCTCGTGGTCGTGGACGGGAGGGCGGCATCCACTGACCAGTTCCTGACCTATTTCGATGCCGTTGAATTGGCAGGCTTGCTGAAAAAGCTCAACGTGTCGCTCACCATAATCGTTCCCGTTTGCCATGACATGGACAGCGTGGCTCAGGTCAAATTGCTTTCAGACGTGCTCGGAAGCGTTTGCGATTATGTGATCGTCAAGAATGAGGGATTGAGCGAGGACTTCGACCTCTACAACGGAAGCCAGGCCCGAAAGCGCGTGACCGGCGAATTGAAGGGGCGGGAAATGGTCATGCCCGAACTCTATGATTGGCTGGTTGCAAAAATGAACATCGAAAACTTGACCATCACCCAGGCCATTCAATCCGACAAATTCATCATCATTGACCGCCAACGGCTGATTAGCTGGCAGCGCCGGTTCAACGAGCAATTGCAGTCAGTTAAAGAACTCTTGCTGGCATGAGCGACCCCACCGCCAAACTTGCCCTCGATAACGCCATCCTGGAATGGAAGCGGAAGCACAACATCCGCGACCACGATCCCATTTTGGCAAATCTGGAAATCTTGGAGATCTATTTCAATCACCGTTACGCCCACGCCTCCATTGCGAAACAACCGCCCTCGTACACCGAATTTCGGGATACTTTGGAGCAGCATGAACGCCTTATCAGAGAATTGGGTAAACATGCGGGGGATGTAATTCAAGAAGTGCGGACCGTTCCGAAACTGAAAGAGGAACTGGCGCATGGGCGAATCGCCGCCATCGTCATCGCCTCGGTGTCGGCTCTCATTGCGGGATTTTTGATTGGGAAATTCCTGGTATGAATGGACTGCACCATTTCGCGGTGGAACTGTCCGCGCTGGCGGCGCTCTTTTGGCGGCTATTTCTGCACGCACCGCTCTCGTCGAAACTGGCTGGGCTGGTTGGCGTTGGCTTTTTTGTCGCCCTCTTTACCGCCCGCAGATCGGAACACAACCCGATTGTCCGGCTGAATGGGCTTTCGTGGTCAAGGGACGATTTTTGCCGGGGCTGGCTGATAACCGGCGACACGGGTTCCGGCAAAACTCGCTCCGGTATCAACCAATTGCTGTTTCAAGTTTTTCAAAATGAACCGCGCTGGGGAGGACTCTGCATTGACGACAAGGGAATTTATTGGGAAACGCTGGTGGCGATGGCCAAGCACTTCAATCGCGAACGGGATTTGGTTTTATTGCAGGTCAGACCAGACAACGCGCGTTCGGACTGGAAACCAACCCAGACGTACAACCTGACTTCTGCCCCAGGCATTCCGTTCAGTACATTCGCCAAATTCGTCGTGGATTCGGCCAGCAGCTTAGGGCAACAGAACGACAAAGGATTTTTCAAAAGCCAGGTCCAAACCCATCTCACCCTTGCATTGGAGTTGATCTACGAAATCGAGGGCGATGTGACGCTGGAAAACGCCCTGAACGTCTTGCTCGACCACAAGGACATGGAGGAAGCGATGAAAACCCTTTCCGAAAGTCATCAGACCCAACGACGGATCGAGTTGCGTGACCATTTCATCAAGCGATACCTGAATCAGCCCCCCGAACAAATGGGTGGTGTCCGTGAAACCATTGGGAATTATCTGCAATGTTTCAGCACCCCGGACATCGCAGAAGTCTTTTGTGCCGTAGGCAAAAGCAACACCTTTGAATTTGCCGACATTGACCACGGCAAAATCATTTGCGTGTCCATGCCGCAGAAATATCAGATGGAACGTCGCTACGTAAATACCTTTCTCAAAATGCTGTTTTACACGCATGTTTTGCGCCGGTTCGACAAAACGAAGGCCGACAGAGCGGACGACAATTTGCTAATTCTTTGGGCAGACGAAGCGCAACGGTTCGTGACAGCCGCTGAAGATGGCATGAGCGACTTTAATTCGGTGGACGTGATCCGGGAGGCTCGTGCCACCCTCGTTGCGGCCGCGCAGTCCTCGACCTCGTTCATTCCGCCTTTGGGAAATGACAAGGCAAAGGTACTGACCCTCAATTTGCGAAATCGGATAATCTTTAAAGCAGCCGACGAGATGGGAGCCGTTGACAGCGCGGATTTCCTGGGGCAGAAAAAAGTCACCAAAAGGAGTTGGGGATATTCAAACGGCCAAATGACACGCAATTACTACGAGCAGGAAGAGCACAAAATCAAGGCTTACGAGTTGCGCCACATGAAAAAGCACCACTGCGTTCTGGTGCATTGCGAACGCGGCATTAAACGAACCATCCTTCCGCCATTAGAGGCCGATGGAGGGATTTCCTCTTGGTACAGAGGAAATTGGTTCTAATCGGTTCCGGTGTTCGTTTGCAACGAACGCGAGCGTCTCCGCGTTGATGGTGATCAAATAGATTGTCGCAATCAAACCGGAAACACAATTGCCCCCACACTGTCTGCCCGAATCTGTCGTCACAACTCAGCGATGGTCCAAAACTGCCTTCGCCTCATCCGACTTATTTTCTCCGTGCAGTTTGACAGAATTCTAGCATCATCCGGCATCGCGGACGTTGAAGAAATCGTGCCACGCTTGTGCGGTATGAATTTAACCGATTATCACGCTAAATATTTTGCGTATGAGCTGACCAAACGCTGCCCCTCGGACAGCGTGGACAAGCTCGCCACCGCTGTCGCAGGCGCGCAGGTTGATTTGAACCCGCACCAGGTTGACGCCGCCTTGTTTGCTTTCAACTCACCACTCTCCAAAGGGGCCCTGTTGGCGGATGAAGTTGGCCTTGGAAAGACCATCGAAGCCGGGCTTGTCCTCTCCCAAAAATGGGCGGAGCGGAAACGCCGCATTTTGGTAATCGTCCCCTCAAATCTCCGAAAACAATGGTATCAGGAACTGACGGACAAATTCTTTCTTCCGTGCGAGATTCTTGAAACGAAACCATATAACGCCGCCGTGAAAGTTGGCAATTTTAAGCCGTTCGAGACAAAGGACACCATCGTAATTTGCTCTTACCAGTTCGCCCGCAACAAGGCCGCCGACGTCGCAAATACACCCTGGGATTTAGTGGTAATTGACGAAGCACACCGGCTCCGGAACGTTTACAAGCCATCCAACATCATCGCCAACACGCTCAAATTGGCCCTGGCGAACCGGCACAAATTGCTTCTGACCGCAACCCCATTGCAAAACTCCCTGCTCGAACTCTTTGGGCTGGTCAGCTTCATTGATGAACACACCTTTGGCGACCTCAAGAGCTTCCGCGATCAATTTGCCAATCTCACCCAAGAAGAGGTCTTCCAGACCCTCAAGGCGCGGCTAAAGCCGATCTGCCATCGCACACTCCGCCGCCAGGTCACTTCTTACATCCCGTTCACTAAACGCCTGCCCATCCTTGAGGAGTTCACGCCTGAAGCAAGCGAAGACCGGCTATACGATCTCGTCTCCGATTATCTGCGCCGGGACAACCTCCAGGCGTTGCCCGCCAGCCAGCGTTCCCTCATGACACTTGTTCTGCGAAAGCTCCTTGCCTCCTCCACGTTCGCCATTGCGGGCGCGCTTGAATCCATTTCCAACCGCCTGAAAGCAAAATTGGCAAAAGATGAATTGCCGGAATCAATCGAAGACGAGTTCGACAAGGACTACGAAGCGTTGAACGAAACCGCCGAGGAATGGTCCGAGGACGATGCCACCGAGCCGCTATCCCAGGCCGACCGCGCGGCGCTTAAGGCCGAGATTGCCGACTTAGACGGCTTTGCGCAGCTTGCCGTTTCCATCACGCACAACGCCAAGGGCAAGGCATTGGTAAAAGGGTTCTTCGCTCTTTTCAGTGGAATAGAAATGGCATTGGTTCATCCATGCGTCGCAATGGCCCGTCTTCAATCCCAACGGGATTGCATCATTCAGCCCAGGGTTGGCCCGATCCTTGAGGGCCTACCCTGGGTAGAGTCATTTAAATTCCCCAACCCTGAAAGGGTTGAAGAGCAGATGCTTAGGAAGCAAGATGCAACCCTTTCAGGGTTGAAAATCCTCCTCCCCTTCTCCCAGGGTAGCTCGTGCCTCGCAACCCTGGGCTGAAAGATTCAATCCCTTCGGGATAGGGAATGGCAACGGCAATCCACCCAACACACTTCGTATTCCACCGAAAACAGCGAGGAACCGGTAAAAGCGTTGACCATTGCGTTTGCCAAGACCCGCGAACTCGGTGCCGTGGAGAAGGCCATTATCTTCACCGAGTCACGGAAAACTCAGAATTACCTGCTCCGCGTCCTGGCCGACAGCGAATTCAAGGATGGCATCGTCCTGTTCAACGGATCAAACACCGACGACCGGTCAAGGCTAATTTATGCCGCATGGCTGGACAAGCACGCAGGCACCGACCGCGTGACCGGGTCCAAATCCGCCGACATGCGCTCTGCTCTGGTGGATTATTTCCGGGAGGAAGGCCGCATTATGATTGCAACGGAAGCGGGCGCGGAGGGCATTAACCTCCAGTTCTGCTCGCTGGTGGTGAATTATGATCTACCGTGGAATCCGCAACGCATCGAACAGCGTATCGGCCGCTGCCATCGCTACGGGCAGCAACACGACGTCGTTGTAGTGAATTTTCTGAATAGGAAAAATGAAGCGGATAAACGCGTCTTCGAGTTGCTCTCCGAAAAGTTCCAGCTTTTTGAGGGTGTTTTCGGCGCGAGTGACGAAGTGCTCGGAGCCATTGAAAGTGGTGTGGACTTTGAAAAGCGCATCGCCAGCATTTACCAGCGTTGCCGCAAGCACGAAGAAATCAAAGTCGCATTCGACCAACTCCAGCTCGAATTGAGCTTGGAGATCAACGAGGCCATGACACAGACGCGCCGCAAGCTGCTCGAAAATTTCGATGACGAAGTACGCGAAAAGCTCAAAGTGCGAGCCAGCGATTCCACCGCATCATTGAATCGTTTGGAACAATGGCTCATGCGGCTTACCACCCACGAGTTGAAGAACCATGCTGAGTTCATTGACGACTCTTCGTTCCGCCTGATTTCATGCCCATTCACTGCCGTGACCGGCCAGATTCCTACCGGGCTATACGAGCTTCCGCGCCGCACCGGCGAGGCGCATCTCTACCGCCTGAATCACCCGCTGGCCGACGCGATTCTGGCGCAGGCGAAGGGACGCAACCTGGACGTGCAGGAAGTCTGTTTTGATTACGCTCATTATGACGGGATAATCAGCGTCCTCGAACCCATTGTTGGCAAGTCGGGTTGGATCACCCTCGCAAGCTTTGCCGTCGAATCGCTCGACCAGGCGGAAGATCATTTGATTTTCGGCGCAGCCACCGATGATGGCTTGGCGCTCGATGAGGAAGCCGCTGCGCGCTTGTTCTCGCTTCCGGGAAAAGTGACCGGCCCGTGCTTGAATATCGTTCCTGCACGGCTGGAAGTTGCGATCCAACATCGCCAGGTCGTCATTCAACGGACGATCTCCGAACGCAACGCGCGTTTCTTTGAGGCGGAGGCGGAAAAACTCGAAGGATGGGCAGACGACGTGAAGCTTGGTCTTGAACGCGAAATCAAGGACATTGACCGCCAAATTAAGGAAGTGCGCCGGGGAGCAATGACCGCGCTGACGCTGGAGGAAAAACTCGCCGGCCAAAAACAAATCAAGGCGCTGGAAGCCCAGCGAGCCCAGCGCCGCCGCTCGCTGTTCGATGCGCAGGATGCAGTGGATAAACAGCGAGAGCAATTCATCGCGGCCATCGAAGGCAAGCTAACGCATAAGAGCAGCCTGCAAAAGCTATTCGCCATCCGGTGGAAATTGGAATGAGCCATGCCAACGCGCGAAGAACAGGTCACTCAGGTCGAAGCCGCGCTTCGTCGGCGCTTTTTCCCGTATGTTCCCAAAATTGTCACTGAAAAGCGGAAAGATTGGAACGAACCAACCCATGATGATAACCGGCTGACACGAGCTTTGGCGGCTTACGCGTTGGTCGGCACCGTCGGCCTAGACGATGTCAGTGCTGCCGGTGCTGTGATTGATGATGAGCATGACGGCGGAATTGACGCGATTTACTTTGATCGTTCCCGCACTCGGCTGCTGTTGGTGCAGTCTAAATTCAAACGCACCGGAACCGCGCCCGCTCAGAACGAGAATCTTAAAACGATGAACGGTATCAGGATGCTGCTTGCTCGCAGATTCCCGGAATTCAACGCCCATGTCCGCCAGCGTCAGGATGAAATTGAAGAGGCGCTGGATACCGGAGGCATCATTCTGCATCTCATTCACATTTGCCTCGGAGAACAGCTCGGCGAACACGTCACCAATGACCTCAATGGATTGCAAACCGAGTTGAACGGTTTTGCCGAACAATTCCAGTGGGAATTCGCCACGATTACCAAAGTTCACGGATGGCTCGTGGCAGAACAGGCGCCTTCAACCGTGACGGACCATATCACACTGGAGTTCGCGGGTGAAGTCCCGTTGCCAAGGAGGGCAGTTTACGGCCAATTGAGCGCGGTGGAACTCGCCCGGCTCGTCGAAGTCCACGGCAAAGCCCTGTTTGAGCGAAACATTCGTCATTATCTCGGCTCCATCCGCGTGAATACTGCAATCACCGAATCCGTCCGCAGGAAACCAAAGGAATTTTTCTACCTTAACAACGGCATTACCGCCGTGGCCGACAAGATCGAAAGCTCGGCGGGCACTGCCGCGCGGCGAAGATACAAACTCACGAATCTTTCCATCGTGAACGGCGCTCAAACGGCAGGCGCTATTGCCATTGCTGGGCAACTGTCACCCGACGCCAAGGTGTTGATCACAGTTATCGAAATCGGGCAGCAGGGAGATGAATTGGGGCTGCATATCACGCGGTCGCGCAATGACCAAAACGCCGTTCGTGGCGTGGATTTTGCCGCGCTGGATCCAAATCAGGAACGAATTCGCCAGGAATTGGCGCTTGGCGGCATCACCTATTATTACCGTCCCTCCGCAGAAGGGAAAGTGCGCCGTGATGACGCGGCCACCATCGAGGATGCCGCTGTCGCGCTCGCCTGCATGTCATTCAAAGTTCTCACGAGCCAACAGGTCGCGCAACCGCCACGCAACAAACCTAACGCGGTAGATTTTGTTGTGGCAGCCAAGAAGGAAATTGGCCGGTTGTGGGAGCAGGACGGCACCATCTACAGGCAGCTATTCAGGGACGACCTCTCAGGTGTCCGCCTTTGGCGTTATGTGCGGGCGTTCCGTTTTATCGATCAGATTCTGGCAGGGTCGGAGGGTTCCCAGCCCCTGAACAGCATTGACCGGATGTTCTATCGCCACGCACGCTATTTCATCATGGCCTTCGTCGCGCATCGAAACCCCAGCATCCTTGCCAGGCCGGAGTTGATGTTTTCAGACCCCGATCGTACCACCTTGTCTCAACAGGTCAACGAGATTTCGGAATTGATTCTTCAACGCTCGCAGCCGTTTCTCGCGCTCAAAGGGTATCTTTCGATTTTCCGAAATCTAACTGATGCCCAGCCCTTGGCAGACAACATCCTGGGTGCGCTCAGCGAACAGGACAGCCGGAAATTGACAGCAACTCAAAAACCATTCGCAACGCCACCCAACGATGCCAACCCAGGGGGAGGCCATGCAGCATGAGGAACATTCTTTTGAACTCCCCCCTTCGGACCCGCACGAACTGGAGGCAATTGTTTGTCAGTTGGCAAATGGTCACGCCATCAAGATCGCCGCAGGACTTTGGTCCCGCTGGCGAACCCAGGAAGAAAGGGTTGCCGGTATCACGCCAGAACCATATTTTGCCATTCGGGTCTATTGCACCGAAGACACGCTCCCAAAACGAATGGCTTGGGTTGAAGAGTTTTGTGAGGAAACAGACTTTCACCTTCGTGACTTTGAAAAAATTTGGCAATGGCTTGGTGACCTTTGCCAAAGCCGCGAGGTTTTTGCGTTCGATGACCTTACCGAGTTTCTGGATCACGTCTCCGACAGCATCATTCAATTCACAACTGCGGAGCCCGATGCCGTTGAACACATCGAACATCTTCCAGAAATCACCAACCCAGAAGCCTTCGACAAGGTGGACGATTCACTTTATAACGACCAGAACGACTAGCGTCTCATAATCATGCCTATCCGACCTCCAGTAAACATTCTCGGGCCGCTCGTCCTGGAGCGAGACCGACTCACACACGCTCTTGCTCAGACCATCAATCACACATTTTCTGCGGCGCAGGTCGGCTGTCATGGGCCGCCTGGAGAAGTGGATCGACTGGCGTATTTTTTCCTGGAAGGACTCCCAACTATCGAAAATCAATTCAACCATATTCTGCACTATTACGGCATTCGCACTACCTTGAGCGGAATTTTTTGCCACCAAACCCCCAAAGTCGAGGCAACACCCGTCTTTACACCGGACCCCGGTACGTGTGAATTGGGAGACATTCTTTTTCTGGCGACGTATGGGAGGCGACTATGGAACAACTATGCCGGAAATGCACTGCTCGTTCAGGCCAAGGAAGTCTTGAATGACGTTCGCGGCACGCGGCAGGATCATCTATATACGAATGCGACGGATTTTACGTATCAAAGCCCAAGACGTTTGAGGGGAGCGCGACGTTCCCTTGCTGAGGGAACAAACGCCCTTTGGTATTGGGGGTTTATGGACGGCGATTATCCATTGCCACCGCCTTACTGGCACACCGAAGGCTGTCGAGCAAGGCGCGTTCCTCACTATCGACATCACCACGCCTTCGAGTTTTGCCTAATGGACCTTATTTGCGGTGTCAATGGCAGGAGGGTTGCCATATTGGAAGCGAATGATCCAACTTTTGGATGGAGCAAAATTGTTGATGACTTGATTCGCACAACGGCCACATCAGCTCTGCAGCGTCAAAATGCTTATGTGTCGCGTGATCGTGAACCCCTGAGAGGGGAAAATGCCGTGCGCGCGATAAACGGTCTCGCCGATCCGCTGCCGCCATTTTTGATTCGCAGTTCGTTAGAACGGCTCCTTGGTTATTTCGACGCTGAAATCGCCGGAATGGGTGCGAAGATTGAACACATCGGACACGAATTTGACGAATCGAACTTTTTCCATACACGGCCCACGAATCTGAAAGACAAATTGCCAGATTCTGGAGGATCGCCGCCGCTTGGAAACAAGAGGCTGACCGCCAACGATGAAGACGACGGTGGATGTAGTTTTATAATCGTGGATTTTAGCCGCATCTAACCGCTATGCTTTCCTCGAAATTTAGATGATCAAAAAGCAAAAACTCGAACTGACGTGGATCGGTAAGGAAAACCGGCCCCGGCTGGAACCGCGCATCCTGCTCGAAGACCCGGAGAAGTCGCATCACGCCAAATATCGCGTCACGGACAACGACCTTTTTGACAACCGCCTCATTTTTGGCGACAACCTGCTCGCCCTCAAAGCGCTCGAACAGGAGTTCACTGGCAAAATCAAGTGTGTTTACATCGACCCGCCGTATAACACCGGCAGCGCGTTCGAGCATTACGATGACGGTATTGAGCATTCTCTCTGGTTATCGTTGATTCGGTCAAGATTAGAAATTCTAAATTCGCTTCTGCGCAGCGATGGTTCCATTTGGATCAGCATCGACGACAACGAATATGCTTATTTACGAGTCCTCTGTGATGAGGTGTTTGGTCGCGAAAACTTTGTTGCCACAATTATCTGGGAAAAACGCAAGACTCGTGAAAATCGGCGCGTATTCTCATTTAAGCACGACTACCTTCTCGTGTTCGCAAAAAACAGGGCAAGTTTCGAGGAAACGCGAAATCCCGTTCCGATTAGCCAAGATGTCATGGACAGGTATAAAAATCCAGACAACGATCCGAGAGGGGCGTGGCAGTCCGTTGCAATTACCGCACAAGCCGGGCATGGGACTGCTTCACAGTTCTACACCATAACGACGCCAAGTGGACGTCGCATTGATCCCCCCGCCGGAAATTGCTGGCGATTCACTGAGCCAAAACTTCGAGAGTTGATTGGTGAAAATCGAATCTATTTTGGGCCCGCTGGCAACAATGTTCCCCGTCAAAAAAAGTTCTTGAGAGAAAGCGAAGATGCGGGTCTCACACCAGAGACTATTTGGTATGCCGACGATGTCGGAACCAACGATTCTGCAAAGAGGCACTCCAATCTCCTTTTCGATGGAAACGGCTTTGACAACCCAAAGCCCGAAGAACTTCTCAACCGGGTGCTTCACATAGGTTCGAACGCTGGTGATTGGGTTCTTGATTCTTTCGCAGGTTCTGGCACGACAGGAGCAGTGGCGGTAAAAATGGGACGCCGCTCCATCATGGTTGAATTGCGAGAGACGTGCGACACGCACATCGTTCCCCGACTCAAGAAGGTGATCGACGGCGCAGATCCCGGCGGCATCACAGAAGCGGTGGGCTGGAAAGGCGGCGGTGGCTTCCGCTATTACAAGCTCGCGCCATCGCTGCTGGAAAAGGACAAATGGGGACAATGGGTCATAAGCACGGAATTCAACGCCGCGATGCTGGCCGAGGCGGTGTGCAAGCTGGAGGGCTTTCAATATGCGCCGAGCGACACAGTGTATTGGCAGCATGGCCATTCCACGGAGCACGATTTCATTTATGTGACCACCCAGCATTTAAGCGCAGATCAGCTCGCGCAATTGAGCGATGAAGTAGGGACGGAGCGCACATTGCTTGTGCTTTGCGCCGCCTTTCGTGCTGGAACCAAGAGTGTCATCGAAAGGTTTCCAAACCTGACTGTGAAAAAAATTCCAAAGCAGGTCCTATCCCGCTGCGAGTGGGGCCACGACGATTACAGCCTCAAGGTGGAGA
>Ga0073928_10009022_pt1 | contig 12281 bp, 8 predicted proteins | sample PaiPotPPA55metaG_FD_76969 | JGI IMG/M metagenome (GOLD analysis project Ga0073928, IMG submission 76969) | Iron sulfur acid spring bacterial and archeal communities from Banff, Canada, to study Microbial Dark Matter (Phase II) - Paint Pots PPA... ...
CGAGCGGCTTCAGCGTCGCGCCATCGATGTGGCCGGCGTCCCATTCCGCGGGCCGGCGAACGTCCACCACCTGCAGGCGCTCCGGCGCGCCGTTCATCTGCTCGCGAAGGTCGAGCACGGAGATCTGCGCCACCTGCGCGAGCGGCATCCCGGCGCGCTCCCAGGCAAGGATTCCGCCATCGAGATATCCCGCCACCTTTTCCACGCCCACGCGGGCGAGACGCATGCGCGATTCCGCCAGGCGCTCCGGATCCTCGGCAACCAGGATGAGCGACTGGTCGAGTCCGAGGACGATGGCGGCCCAGGAAGCGAACTGGCCCGAGAGCGCGATGTGGATCGCGCCCGGCACGTGGGCCGCGCCAAACTGCGCGGCGGGACGCGTGTCCAGAACGACGACGCCCTCCGCCTGCCGGGCAGCCACTTCGCGCGGCGCGAGGGCTGCGAGCGGAGGCAGATCGGCGAGCGTCTCCGCACCGCCGCGGTTGATTTCCGCGTCGCGCTGGAAATATTCCGGGCGGACGGGAAGGTCGGCGGTGAGCAAGTGGATAAAATCTTCGCGCGACATGGCCTGCAGCGCGTAGTTGAGCGCGCGCTCCTTGCCGATGGTGGAACGGCGCTCCGGGCTGATGTTTTTGCCGCAGAGCGAGCCCGCACCGTGCGCGGGATACACTTCCACCGCGTCGGGCAGGCGGAGAAGCTTGGAATGCAGGTTGTCGTAAAGGAGCCCGGCGAGCTGCTGCGGCGTGTGGTCGGGCGAAAGATCGGGGCGGCCGACGTCGCCGATAAAAAGCGTGTCGCCGGTCAGGACGGCCCAGGGTTCGGGGCCGCGGTCGATGTCGGTGACAAGTACGCAGAGGCTTTCGACGGTGTGGCCGGGCGTTTCAAGGAAGCGCAGCGCGACGCGCCCGAAGCGGATTTCGTCGCCTTCCTTCACCGGGACGTGCGGATAGCGCGCCCCGGCGCGGGCGCCGACGTGGATGGTGGCGCCGGTGCGGGCGGCGAGCTCGCGGTGACCGGAGACGAAATCGGCGTGGAGATGCGTTTCGATGATGTGGGCGATGCGCAGGCCCTGCCGGGCGGCTTCCTCAAGATAAATCTCGACGTCGCGCTGGGGGTCCACAACGGCGGCAACCCCTTCGGAGCCAAGCATATAGGAGGCATGCGCCAGGCAAGAGAGATAGAATTGCTCAAAGTACATTTTTGCCCCCGCGTTTCCGAAAGTTAAGCAGCGTTTCCGGGCGAATTTTTGCGCGGCGAAAAAAACCGTTATTTTTGGCGATTAGAATGAGTGTCGGCGTGTTGTTTTCAATGAGTTGCATCGTTTTCTAATTTCGGCGGTTGGCGATTAGCAATGAGCTAAGTGCGACGTTTCTCGGCCGCCATTCGACTGCTTTGCCGTCCACACCTAGCCGTCGACTTGGGCGGCCCCATTTTCATCGCCGCGCTCCTTTCCGGGGTCTGCGGGCGTCCCGCAGGCCTCCATTTCCACGTTAGCATGCGGGGAGGAATTTGCAAGCGGTCGCCCCTGTGGACAGCAGTCGCACCCGGTTCAAAAAAGCCGGGGAGGAAGCCCGAAGGCCTTCGCGTCACTCACTTGGGGATCAGAATTGGTACGCGGTTCGTGGTCAGTTGGCTTATCAGAGAGGGGAGTTGGGCGTAGGCCGAATCAATCGCGGCTTTGTCGAACGCATTCGGGAAATTCATATGGCCGACAAGGTTTCGCGGCACGCGGATGGCTTCAAGTGTGGCAATCCAGTTGTTGGTATCGTTGATAATGGGGAGGAACTGGTGGCTGTTCGCCCGGAGGATTTCGGTGAGATCACTTAGGAAAATGAGATGAATGTCCGTAGTGCCAGGATTAGCATTTCCTGGCCTCGCCGCATAGTGGGCGCGAAAGCGAGATGCCTTCGATACGACGTCTGGATCGACAGCAAGTGTCCACCAGTTGGCGCCTAGCTGGAGAGTGAGCACCGAATTGACTACGATCCGGAGGGTATTCTCAATTGCGTAGAGTTTCCAGTAGAGCTTGGAGCCCACGTGCCGACCGCATCTATCAATACGATTAGGCTTGAAGGACGCGTGGCGGAAATCTCGCACGAGAGGCATGGTTACTTCCTCTTTTTCCTTCTTATTGTGTATAGATATTGGTGGATTACTGGCGCGCTTGTTTCTAATAGGTCCGCGATTTCGACCGCTGTGAATCCTGCCACGCTCAACTGTGCGGCTTTCTCCGCCTGTGTTGCGCTTTTCATGCTCTGCAGAAGGAGCAAAGCTAATGTTTTTTCCGCGCGATTAGCTATCTCTTGCTTCACACTTGCCTCCTGCGCCCGCGGAGATTCGAGGTTAGGGTTCGAATTGTGGCTGGTGAGGTATTCAGAATATCGGCGATACTCTGATTATCTAGTCCGGCCATCTTCAAAATTCTTGCCCGTTCTGTCGTGCTCTTATCGACTGCGACTTGCATGCTCACGACCTTTGTGAGCACTTCGATTCTTTCGATCAAGTCATTGAGTAGTCTCTCCGTATTCTCGCCCTGCGGCATAGGACCTCGCTTATAGCATTTCTCGTGGTTCCAAGGTTGGCCTCCGGGGAATCAGTGGCCTGCTTTCGGAAGATGCTTTAGAATGTTACTCACGCGGCCCATGTTGCAGCCAAGAATTCGCCGAATGTTGCCTTGGGCCACTTTCGCTAGGCCAAGCTGAACGATAAGCATGTTCGTGAGCAGTTCTACCGTTTCCTTTTCGGGGGTGGATGCTTTCTTTTTCGGCAATTTCCCCTCCAATTTTCCCTTGCAACCCAAAGGTAGTACAAAGGTTAGTCGTTCGTCAATCGCCTAGTCGGGAAAGGTCAAAATTGCGCAAAGCCGCGGGTGGAATCCCTTGTAGCAGCAGCATTGTCTTGTGGAGCATACTGGCGAACAAACAGATTTGCGAGGCACTTATGGATGTGTTGCTGGACTCGAATATCTACCTAGAAGACCTCAAGATGACCGGAAATCAATTTGCCGAACTGTTTACTTACCTTCGCAGGGCTGGGTCGACCCTCCTCTTACCTCATGTGGTTCGGGAGGAAGTTACAGCGCGGTATTCGGAAAAATTGAAAGAGGCAGCTCGCAAGGCGCGGTCTGCCCACGAGAGCTTGTGGAAACTTGCCAATTCAGAGGGACAAAAGTTCAAGGAACCAAGGGTAGACCAGGAAGTTGAGGCGCTACTCAAGAAGATGCGACTCCCTTCCAAGGGGGTTCGGGTTACGGACGTCAACGACTACGACGGGGTCGATATCAAAGAACTCGTGACCCGAGGAATCCACCGCAGAAGACCCGCAAGCGAGCGTGGGGAAGAGCTGCGCGACGTAGCTCTTTGGCTCTTGGCTCTGAATCTGGCCAAGAGTTCCAGATCGGGGATCGTTTTCATCAGCGGAGATAAGACATTTGCAGATGGAGAGGGGCGGGGCTTACATCCAGATTTGCTGAGCGACGTGGGCTCCCTTAAGGTGCGGCTGGATTTCTACCGTGACATACGCGAGTTCGTGGTTGCAAAAGCCCTAGATCATGAATCTATAGACGAAGACCGATTTGTCTCCATTGTTCCTTTGAGGACAGTAGAACAACGGACAAGGGAACGTATGATTGGGTCATCAACGAGGGTGGGAAGCGTCGAGACGGCAGAATTGAAAGGGTTTGCGTTTGAGCGAGCAACTAGGTACAAAGTCGGAGAACGCGCGTTTTTCATCGAGGTGTCGTTTGATGGTAGCGCGGAGGTCTTAATTGAAGAGGCGGGACAATACCAAGTCTACGTAGGTGCCAACCCTCTATCAACCGTGAATTTCGGTACATACGTGGCGGGGCAGCCGATCGCTTCTCAAATGATAGTTAGCTACGGGCAGGATCAGTTATCGCCAGACGTGCTGTTCAAGACTCCGTCTGTGAATGAATTTGCTTTGTGGAATAGTCCGTCCACCATGAGTTTTGTCGCGCCAAAGTCTCGGAAGTATGTGTGCTCGTTTAGGGTAAGTCTAAGTGCTCGGGCACTAGACGACAATTTGGAGTCCTTGGAAGTGGAAGCAATCCACTTTAAGTCCTTCCTACTGAACGAGCCTCAAGGATCCAGCGTGGTTCCCCCGGATTGATGGTGGTGATAGGGATCCTTCAACTTCGCTCTGGAGAGTTCTATAGCGTGGCACGTCATGCCTGGACGGGCAGCGCGACGACTTCGCCGATGAGGGTGTCCGGCGTGCCGCCTCGAGGGGGGCTGCGTTTCTGGCGAAGGCGGAGGGGTGAGCGCATTAGGAGGGATTCCTCGCTACGCTCGGAATGACAGCGCTAAAAAAAGCGGTTAGCGCTTGCCGAAGCGGAAGACGACGCCGGCGCTGAAGCGGAAGTTATTCTGCTGGTTGCTGGGGCCGTCCGAGAACCTGGTCATGAAGTATTCGGCCTGAACGGGGCGAATCGCGAAGTGTTCAGTGATTTTGATATCCACGCCGCCGCCCACGGTCATCGCGAAGGCGTTCTCAGACGTGGTGGTGATGCTATGGGCTCCCCCGAACAGGGCCTGCACAAACGGCGTCACGTTGCCGTGCCCGCGAAAATTGATTCGCGGCCCGACCATGTAGGAGATGATTCCCCCGGTGAAGCCGTTGCTGGTGTAGTAGCCGCCGAAGTCTCCGACGACCCCGAGCCAATTATTGGCGTTGTAAGCGAACTGGCCGCTGCCTCCGCTGAAGTTGTAAGAAGTGCCGCGAGCGTCCAAGCGAACGTAGTCGTAGCCCGCGTACACCTCGGCCTTGGGCGTTTCATCCTGCGCCTTTGCGGGCAAGACGAATGCGAATATCGCCAGCGCGGCTAGAACCCAAAATGACTTCCGCATTTCGCATCTCCTCCTGTGTTAGCGGTCCTCGGCCGTACCCCGCGGCACGGGTTTTGGGGTGCGATGCTACGGGCGGGGAATAGGTTTTACCTAATTAGTCGAGTAAGGCCAAGAATTGGAACTTTTGGGGGCGCAGAAAGGAATCCTTATCGGGTATCCTTGTGTTGACGATGAATCGCGTTGGTAAAACTCGCGTTTGGAAGGCTCCTGCCGTGTTTGCCCGGCGCGCGATTTCGCTCCTATGTTCGGCGCTGATCTTGTTTCTGCCCGGCGCGCCGCTGCGCGGCCAGCAGGAGCCCAAAATATCCGTGGAAGCGAACGTGGTGCGCGTGTTTGCCACGGTTCGCGACAAACACGGCCAAATCGTCTCGACCTTGACCAAAGACGATTTCACGCTGGACGAAGACGGGCGCCCGCAAACGATCAACTACTTCGCCCGCGAAAACGATCTCCCGCTGACGGTCGGATTGCTGGTGGACACAAGCCTCAGCCAGAGGCAAGTTCTGGATCAGGAGCGCAGCGCCAGCTCGAGTTTCGTCGATCACACGCTGCGTGAGGACAAGAAGGACCAGGCGTTCCTGATTCACTTCGACCGTGAGGTCGAGCTTCTGCAGGACCTCACGCCCTCGCGGAAGAAGCTGGAGGACGCCCTCGGTCTGCTGGAAACGCCGCAGCAAGTAAACACGAGCGACGAAGGCGGCGGGCATCACCGGGGCGGCGGCACGCTGCTCTACGATGCGGTGTATCTCGCGTCCAATGACATGATGAAAAAACAGCAGGGCCGGAAAGCGGTGATCATTCTTTCCGACGGTGTCGACCGGGGCAGCAAGGAAACTCTCTCGACTGCCATCGAATCGGCCCAGCGGGCGAACACGGTTGTTTACTCGATCCTCTTCAAGGGCGAATCCGGACCGAGAGAAGGTTCCCACGGAGACAGAGACAGGGGCGGTTGGGGCGGCGGTCATGGCGGAGGCGGCGGTCATCGATACCCACCGCAGCAAGAGCAACGGCCCGACGGCAAGAAAATCCTCGAGCGAATCTCCAAGGAAACGGGCGGCCGCCTTTTTGAGGTTTCGAAGAAGCAGCCTGTGGACCAGATCTACGCTCAGATTGAGCAGGAACTTCGAAACCAGTACATTCTGGGGTACGCGCCGGAGAAATCTTCCAGCGGCGCCGATTACCGCAAGATTCATCTCACCACCAAGCAGAAAGACCTGACCGTGCAAGCGCGCGACGGCTACTACGCCGAGCAGCCCGTTTCCTCCGCAACCAGCCAATAAACTCCCAGGGCATCGGTTCCATCATGCAGACGGCGGCTTATCGCCATTGCCGCGGACCGCGGCTCGCGCAATTTCGGGCAGCGGAGCGTTGTGCTTGTGCCGGCGGAGGGCGATTGCGTACAATCGCGGCTCGCACATGCGGGGAGCGAGCCGAGGAGAGGAATGGGGAGAAGCATCGCGGCAAAAATCACGGGCGTGGCGGGGTATTTGCCGCCGCGCGTGGTGACGAACCAGGATCTCGAGAAGCTCGTGGACACGAACGACGAGTGGATCCGCACGCGCACGGGCATTCGCGAGCGGCATTATGCGGATCCCGGCACGGCATCGTCGCATCTGGCGACCGAGGCGGCGAGGCAGCTTTTGGCCGCAAAGGGCGTGCACCCGGAAGAAATCGAGATGATCATCCTTGCTTCCGTGACACCGGACATGTTGTTTCCGGCGACGGCCTGCCTGGTGCAGGACCGTCTGGGTGCGAAGCGGGCGTGGGGATTCGACCTGTCGGCGGCGTGCTCGGGATTCGTTTACGCTCTGACGGTGGGGGCGCAGTTCGTCGGGGCGGGAACGCACAAGAAGGTGCTGGCGATCGGGGCGGACGTGATGACCTCGATCCTGGATTTTCAGGACCGCGCGACCTGCGTGCTGTTTGGCGACGGCGCCGCGGCGGTGCTCCTGGAACCGACCGCGCCGGGGGAAGAAGGCATCCTCGACTTCGTGCACGATATCGACGGCTCGGGCGGGTGCAACCTCTACATGCCGGCGGGCGGCTCGCTGCATCCGCCGTCGCACGAGACGGTGGAGAAGCGTATGCACTACGTGCATCAGGAAGGCGCGCAGGTGTTCAAGTATGCGGTGCGCCGGATGTGCGAGGTCGCGTGCCAGTTGCTGGAACGCAATGGATTGACCAGCCAGGACGTGGCGCTGGTGGTGCCGCACCAGGCGAACCTGCGGATCATCCGGGCGATGCAGGAGCGGCTGGGAGTGGACGATTCGAAGGTGATGGTCAATATCGAGAAGTACGGCAACACGACCGCGGGAACGATTCCCCTGGGACTGCGTGACGCGGTCGAACAAAAGCGGCTGCGCAAAGGCGATCTGGTGCTGCTGGTGGCCGTCGGAGCGGGTTACACGACCGGCGGCATGCTACTTCGCTGGGCTTACTGAGTTTTCCCCCTGACTGTGTAACTCTCCGGATCGATTGCTACCCTGGATTTCCGCGCCCCGGCGGCAACAAGCCCCAAAAAAGAACCGGCCCGCTTTCCCATCCCGCGAGCGCGAGATGGAGCGGGCCGGCTTTCGATCCGAACTGTATTTACGGCAATTGCGATTCGACGATGGTCACCGTGGGATGCGCGTTTCCACTGCTCTCATCAATGAAGAAGAGCACGGTTCCGTTTGTGACCGAAACGGTGTTGGGTCCAACGTTGCCGGTTCCGTCCATATTGACCGAGTACGCAGTGTTTGGGATCGTTTGATTCGGCAACAGCCCGGTCGGGTCGCTCTCGTCGCTGAAGCCGCTGAACATCACCGTCGTGTTGTCGAAGTTGACTTCTCCGGAAAAGTTCTTGGTCGCGTTGTCCACGTTCTCGTCGGTGCCGAAGGAATAGAGCCCCGAGAGAGACGTGTTGGTGAAATTGGCGCTGCTGGACTGGAATTCCGAGACGCCAGCCGATGCGCCATTGTCCGTGTTGGTGATGAATGACGTGATTCCAACCGGATTGTTGAGGTTCGGCACGATATAGGCGACCGGAGAATTGGCGCCCAAGCCCGTGAAGGTAAGCCGTCCGGTGGTCGAATCAACCGAGTAAGTCACCAATCCAGGCGTGATGGTCGTCGTGCCGGTGGTCCCGCCCTTGTCGTCAAATAGGGTTCCCGTGACGCCGCTGGTGCCGTCGAAGGTCAAGACGCCGATGGTGGCATGGGGCCCCGAACCGGAGAGAGAGGTTGTGCGAATCAGGTGGCTGCCGGTGAGCGAGCCACTGTTGAAGGGGCCGATGGAGCTGATGGCTTCGCCGCTGTTGATGGGAATCGTGGGGCTGAGGCCATCAATTCCCACGAGAATCAACTCGGAGGCGTTGACGACGTACATGCCGTAATGGAACGTCGTACCGTTGAACACGATATTGAACGTCGATGCGCGACCGTCCTTCGACATCGTGGGGATGGCGAACATGCCGCTCAGAGTCGAGTTGTTGGAGATCACGGTGCCGGCATTATCGGAATCGAAATTGCCGCTGGTGAGCATCCCGATGCCATCTGCCTTGAAAGTTCCGGCGCTCGAGAAGTGTCCTGCGGTCGAGTTAAAGCCCGAGAGCCCGAAGGCATAGCTGTTCTTGATCGAGCTAGACATGAAGGCAGTCGTGTCCTGGACGCGGATGATGCCCGAGCCGCGGGTGCCGGTGCCGGTGGTGTCGTCGAACTCGATAATCCGGCCGCTCTTGGGACTGCCGCTCTTGAAGCCGTTGGACAGTCCGAAGCGGAATTTAACGGTTCCAGCGCCGGTCTGCAGCGTAAGACAGCCGCGGCCGTCCGAGCCCACGCTGTAGGAGCTGCCACCGGGAATTACCGTCACATCGGGTTGCGCTCCCCCGACACGATTGATGTCCTCGGTGCCGCTCTTGATGTTTCCTGCGCCGTCGGTGACGAAGCTGCCGCCGATGGCAACCGCGCCTGACGAGTCGAAGCCCTTCACCAGGAACGCAAAATTACCGTTCATGACGGATTCGTCGCCCGCGGGGCAAGCCTGGAGGTTACCGGTAATGTTGATGACGTCAGTGGCCGACTTGGATGTGTCATCCACCGCGGTCGCGGTGAGCGTCGGCGTGTTATTGGGCGGAGCCGGTTGTGTGGCCGGCGGGGTGTACAGGACGCTCGGCGGATTATTCATCTGCATCGTGATCGTCCCGCAGGTGGGTGAGCAATCGGCGAGCGGCGTGCCGGATTGGAGCTTCCAGGTGACGCCGCCACTCGGAGTCGTGTCATTGGTGACGGTGGCATTCACGGTCACGGCAGTGGCGCCGGGTGCGATGTTGCCGATGGGGTTGGTGATGTTGACGACGATATTCGACGTGATGGTTATGCTCTCCGTCTGCGTCTGGGCGTGCGGCGGCACTTGAGAATCCTGCACTTGGACCATGAACGAGAAGGGATTGGTCTGGGCCATCGAGGGAGTGCCCTCAATTAGGCCGTTTTGAGACACGGAAAGGCCGGGCGGTATACCAGCGCTTGTCTGCTGCCAGAAATAAGGAGGCACGCCTCCGGAGGCCGTAAGCTGGTAGCCACTGGGGGGCTGGTATTGCGAGCCGACGACGCCGGCGGGCAGGGTTGCCGGGCTGGTGATCATCACTGGCTGTGCGGCGCCAATGACGATCGAGCACTGCTGCGTAGTGGATTGGCCTGCAACATCCAGCAACTGGACAGTAAATACAAAGGTTCCGGTCGCGAGTGCCTGACCGCTAAACATGCCCGTGTTCTGGTTCAGCTTTATGTTTGACGGCAAAGAGCCGAGAGAAACGCTCCAATTGCAGGGGCAGACTGTCTGGCCCGTCGTTGAGAGACTCTGGTTGAAGGTCTGTCCGGCGGTCACCGCCGGCGGATTGAGAGGGCACACACCAGCGGCTATCGGGTTGGGACAGACGATCCCGGGAAGCGGCGGGTTCTGGACCGTGATGGAGTAGGCTTGTGGCACCGAAGTCTGCGCGGGATTCGCCGCGTCCGTCACCGTAATCGAGAAGTTGTACTGTCCAGTGGGCCCCAGCGGATGGGGGTTGTTGAGGATGGTGCCCTGGTTGTTGCTGTTGCCCAGCACCAGGCCGGGAGGCAAAGCGCCACTCGCAATCTGATAACGGAGGGGATTGGTTCCCCCGGTGGTGCTGATGGTGGTGACAGGATAGGCCTCGCCGATCGTGGCGGGGCTGGGAACGGTTAGGGTCGAGATCACCGGCAGGGGATTCACGGTGATAATGGCGGTCGCCTGGCGAGTTTTATCGGAAACGGCGGTTGCGACGATGGTAACGGTAACTGGTTGGTTGGGGTTGAGGCTGTTGGGCGCGGTGTAAGTGACAGCCCCGGAGGTAGCTCCGCTCAGCGCACCCACTCCGTTGAGGACGAAAGTGACGCCGGCATTCTTCGGGTCGTTCTCGACGACGGCGGTGACGAGATCGGTCTGCGGGACGTTCGCGGAGACGTCAATGGCCGCGAACTGCGGCTGAACTCGAACCGCGATGGGCTGAGTGGCGGTCGAGCTGCCAATGCAGCCGGACATGCCCACTAACGTTAGAAAAACCAAAGCAAAAATTGCAACCGCGCCCAGCCTTTTCATGAAGCCTCCCAAAAAGTTTTCCGGCAATGTGCTACTGCGCCCAAAACCAGGAATTCTACCTCCACGTCCCGATGCGCACGATAGCGAGCGGTATCCCAGGGTTCGCAGGACAGACGAAGGTTAGGCATAAAGATTATATGGCCCCGGAGGGCTTGGCAAGCGGAAAGCGGGCCCGTGGGACCAAAGTGAAACGAGATAAACGATGTGTGTGGCGCGGAGAAGGTTGCTCGCTTCGCTGTGCGTCATTGTGAATTCGACGCCCGTTATGAGCCGTCCGCAAGCCGGTTTCCTGGAATTCGGAGCGATTCGTCGAAGACATCAGTAGGAACGCAATTGCGAGAAGCAGACTTGATTGTGCTGGAGGCGCAGGTCCATCACCACGGCCATATAGCGCGCACAGGTGCCCATTTCGCGGTCGCTCCAGGAGGCCAGCGCAGCGGCTTGTTCACCGCATAGCCGATGGACCACGCGCAGGGCCTGGAAATAAGCGCGGACCAGCCACAGCTCACGATTGGCTTCTTTCAAGGCCGGGCAAATCTCGTGCAACGAAGCAACAGTATCAAAGTCCTTTGGATTGAGTGCATTGGCCGTTGTTCCAATGGCCACCTGCATTTCTTCAGATAGCGGTTGAGCGGCCACGGAAACAAGACGTGCCCGCCAGCTGAAGACGGCGAACTGCCCCAGCGTTGCGACCGATACGATTAGGATGAGCACTGAGAACATGTCGAGGGTGAGTTTGCCCGCGGAGCCCGCGGACTCCAATAGAGCAAAAGTACCAGTCTTGATAGGACTTTCTCGGGGGCCCGGCAGGGGTGCCCGCTTTCCGGATTGCCGCATTGCCCCTATCTGGTGTAATAGCTCCGTGAAGCAGCCGGGCGAGCCAGCGGGCGGATCGCGACAAGGGAGGGGCGGATGAGGCGGATGAGTCGGATGATTCAGGGAGGACTGCTGCTGTGGATGTACGGCGCGATTCTGGGTGGGGTTCCCGCGCACGCCCAAACGAGGTCCGCACCGCAAGAGGCGATTCGCGCCGTCCTGGATGCGCAGGTGGCCGCGTGGAACCGCGGGGATATCGAAGCCTTCATGGTGGGTTACTGGAAGTCCGACGAGACGCTCTTCGCGGGCGCGAACGGCTTCTCGCGCGGCTGGCAAGCGCTGTTGGACCGCTACCGGAAAAACTATCCCGACCGCAAGGCCATGGGGAAGCTGTCGTTCTCCGATCTCGAGATTCATGCACTCTCGGAAGATGCGGCCTACATCGTCGGGCGATGGCAGCTCGAGCGCGAAAGCGACCGTCCCGGAGGAGTCTTCACGCTGATCGCGCGCCGGTTTCCCGAAGGCTGGCGCATCGTCCACGACCACACCTCGGCGTTTGCCCCGCCAAAGAAAGACTAACGCTCCGAGCGCGGCGCGAGCGCTTACCCTTTGCCTGCAAGGCGGTGACTTACTTGGCCGATCCGCGCATTTCATGGATAATATCAGTTCGCCCTTATGAATCGCCGCTTTGCCATTCTCATCCTGCTAGCACTCTCTGCGGGCATTTATGCCGGTACCGCTGGCTGGCCGGCGCTGCTCGACAGCTCGGACGCCGCCCATGCGGAGGCGGCCCGCGAAATGGCGCAGAGCGGTGACTGGACGATTCTGCACATCAACGGCATCCGTTACCTCGAAAAGCCGCCGCTGCATTACTGGCTGGTGGCGGCGAGCTACAAGCTGTTTGGAGTGAGCGCGTTTTCGACGCGGCTGCCGCTGGCGCTGGCGGTTGTAGGGCTAGTGCTGATGGTGTATGTCTTCGCGCGAACCTGGTTCGGCGAAAAG
>Ga0073928_10009023_pt1 | contig 12280 bp, 10 predicted proteins | sample PaiPotPPA55metaG_FD_76969 | JGI IMG/M metagenome (GOLD analysis project Ga0073928, IMG submission 76969) | Iron sulfur acid spring bacterial and archeal communities from Banff, Canada, to study Microbial Dark Matter (Phase II) - Paint Pots PPA... ...
AGCCAGAGCCCGCGGCGAACGCGTCGAGGGGCGAACTCGACGAGCTTGATCTGCGGCTCCTGGATGCGTTGCAGCGCAACGCTCGTTCGACCTTTGCCGAACTCGGCTCGGTCGTCGGCCTCAAGCCGCCTGCCGTACACGACCGGGTCAAGCGGCTGGAGACCAAAGGTTACGTACGCGGTTATGCGGCACAGCTCGACAGCAAAATGCTCGGCCTCGAGCTCGTGGCGTTCGTGAGCTGCTACACAACACCTGACTGCAGCTACGATCTCTTCACGCAAACGCTCTCGCAAATGCCCGAAGTGCTCGAAGTGCACAGCGTGGCCGGCGAGGAGTCGTTCGTCCTCAAAGTGATGACGCGCTCGACCGCGCATCTCGATGAATTGCTCTCGCATCTCAAAGCCGTTACGGGTATGGCGCGCACAAAGACGACGATCGTGCTCTCGTCTCCCTTTGAACGCGGAGGCATTTCGGTCCAGTAGTGCGGGCAAATTGACGTTTCCATGATTACTTCAACAACAGATAACAAGGACACCATGAACGAGATCGTCCACAAAAAGCCGCCCGTAGATCCGGAAATATTGGAATATAAAAACCTCAAGCAGGGTGAATTTTGGCGCCATATTCCGGCGTATCGAGAGATCGACCAGGCCACGTTCCTCGATCACCTCTGGCAGCAAAAGCATGCCGTCAAAACGCCGGAAGAGCTGCTGGAAGCCATCAAGGATCTCGCCTCGCCGCAGTTTATCTCAGACGCAAAGGCCGGCTTCCATCGCGCACCGATGGCCGTGCGCGTTTCGCCGTATGCGCTCGCGCTCATCGATTGGAACGATCCGTATGACGACCCGATCCGCCGGCAGTTCATTCCCGTTGCGAGCACGCTGCTGCCGGACCATCCGCGTCTAACGCTCGACTCGCTGCACGAACAAGACGACTCGCCCGTTCCCGGTCTCGTGCACCGCTACGTTGACAAAGCACTCTTTCTGCCGCTCAACACTTGCCCGGTGTACTGCAGGTTCTGCACGCGATCGTACGCGATCGGACCCGATACGGAAAGCGTCGATAAAGCCGCCCTCGCCAAAACGCCCAAGCAGTGGGAAGATGCATTCAAGTACATCGCCGAGCGGCCGGAACTGGAAGATATCGTCATCTCCGGCGGCGACACATATCAGCTGCCGCCCAGGACTTTGGCGCTTATCGGAAACGCATTGCTCGACATTCCGCACGTGCGGCGCATGCGCTTTGCCACCAAAGGCCCGGCGATCATGCCTATGAAGATCATCACGCACACGGAATGGCTCGACGCGCTTACGTCGATCGTTGAGCGCGGCCGCACGCTAGGCAAAGACGTGGTGCTGCACACGCACTTCAACACGGCCGCAGAGATCACATGGATCACTGAAAAGGCCATGTCGATGCTTTTCGAGCGCGGCATCTTCACGCGCAACCAGTCCGTGCTCATCCGCGGTGTGAACGACACGCCGGAGGACATGCAGCTGCTCGTCAAGCGGCTGGGGTACGTCAACGTGCATCCCTACTATGTGTACATGCACGATATGGTAAAGGGCGTCGAAGAATTACGCACGACGATCCAAACCGCAACGGATATCGAGAAATTCGTGCGCGGAAGTACCGCCGGATTCAATTCGCCCACGTTCGTCTGTGATGCGCCCGGCGGCGGCGGCAAACGCGACGTGCATAGTTATGAGACCTACGATCGCGAAAACGGCATCGCGGTATATGCAGCGCCCAGCGTCAAGCCGGGTAAAGCATTCTTGTACTTCGATCCGATCGACCAACTCTCGGCCGATGCGCAGGCTCGGTGGGCCGTCAAGGAAATTCAGGAGCAGATGATTCACGAGGCGCTGCGAAAAGCAGGCGCGCTCGACGAGCAACTCGTTTTGGCCTAATCCGCAAAGCGGCAGGTCTAGCGAAAAGAAGAAGCGCCGGTTATTGTTGTTCCCGGCGCTTTCTTCGTCCCTCGGAGCTACTGTGGATTCAGTCCACGGGCAAAGGAGAGAAAAGCATACACAAGCATCGCCGCGATGGCGGCCGTAAGGCCGTACCACAGGAGCTGGCGCACTCCCGCCTCCCTTTGTAAAGCAGCGTTGCGCTGCCGGTCCATTGTGAGTTCCCCGAAAGAAAAAGCTGTGAAGAGCGCACAAAAGCCTACCACGATGCGGCGCGCATCCTGACCGGCCCTCGCGGACGGAGCGTAATGATCGGGTCGGGCTGGATCTCGGCCTGGCCGGCCAGTTCGAAGCGAAAACGCGTCGCCAGGTTCGCAAGTTCGATGCGCGCCTCGGTCCATGCGAACTGGTCGCCGATGCATTTGCGCGAGCCGCCGCCGAACGGAAAGTAGGCGAAGGGTGCCGGCGCCGGCGCATCGAGCCAGCGCGCGGGATCGAACCGGTCGGGCTGCTCGAAGAGCTCCGGCGAGCGATGCATGACGAGCTGGCTCATGAGAACGGTCGCGCCTTTACGAATGCGCCAGCCTAAGACATCGAGTTCGCGCAGCGCATCGCGCCCCAGAATCCAGGCCGGCGGATAAAGCCGCAGACTTTCGCTCAGCACCGCATCCAAATACGGTGAATCCGGATCGGCAGCCAGCTCGTCGCGCAGCCGGCGCGCGACGTCAGGATGCTTGGCCAGTAAATACCACGTCCACGTCAGCGCGTTCGCGGTTGTTTCATGACCCGCCACGAAGAGCGTCATCGCCTCGTCGCGCACCTGTGCGTCGTTGAGCCCGTCGCCCGTTTCGGCGTCGCGCGACGCAAGCAGCATCGAGAGCGCGTCACCGCGATCTTCGCCGCTTCGCCGGCGCTGCGCAATCAACCGCAGCACGATCTCGTCGAGCACCTTGCGCGCGTGGCGAAAACGCGGCATCGGACCAAAGGGCAGTCTGCGGCGCAGGGCGCCAAACGGTCCAAGCACATCGGGAAAAATCGTCACGACTTCGTGCAGCGCCGCGCCAACGCGATCGGCCTGCGAGCCGGCATCGGCACCGAAGAGCGTTTTTGAAGCGATGCGCAGGGTGAGCTCCATCATCTCCGCGTGCATGTCGAAGACATCCACAGGCGGATGCCACGCCCGTGCGTACTCTCGCATGGTTTGCGCATAGCCGGCGATGCGCTGTTTGTGAAACGCCGGCTGTACGATGCGCCGCATTTTGCGGTGTAGCGGCTCTTCGCTCGTAACCAGGCCATGGCCGAGCAACGCGCGCATTGCACGGGTTCCTTCCGACTTGACCAAATTGTGCTGATGCGTTACGAGCAGTTCTTTGATGGCCGCCGGATCGTTGACGAAATAAAAACGCCGCCACGGTACGCGAAATGCGACAACCGGTCCGTACTCGCGCGTCACTTCAAATAGAAACGCCGGGAATTCGCGTAAAGGCGTTGCACGCAAACGCCGGTATGTCTGCCACATCCCGGGGCCGGGCGGTTCGCGCATCTTACCGTCGATCAGCCTCCGGCTTTCTTGACGGTGCGGCCCTGCTCTTGGAGAAACGCAATAATTTTCTCGCGATGCTCACCCTGAATTTCGACGATGCCTTTCTTGGCGGTTCCGCCGGTGCCGCACAAACGTTTGAGCGATCTGGCGACCTCGGCAAGATCGCGTTCGGGAAGACCCGTGACGATGCATACGACGCTTGCGCGGCGACGCTCGCGCATCACGCGCACGATACCGTCATCGGGGACGCGGTTCTTCACGGGCGAGCGCTTTCGGCAGGCACGCGCGCCCACCCCGCCAAACGCCCGGCGCATGATCCAGCGGCGTTTGGCCATCTTTTGCGGCGCGCACACCGGAAGCGGCGGCGCCTACATCGAGATTGCGGAGCAGGTCGCGCGGCGCGTCGTGCAACGGAACATCGGAATCGTATATGGCGGCGGACGCGTCGGACTCATGGGTGTCATCGCCGACGCCGCGTTGCAAGCCGGCGGCGAGGTCGTCGGCGTGATTCCCGACTCACTGGCGAGTGAAGAGATCGCGCATAGCGGCCTCACGCAGTTGCATGTCGTCGGCAGCATGCACGAGCGCAAAGCGTTGATGGCCGATCTGAGCGACGGATTCATCGCGCTTCCCGGCGGTTTTGGAACGATGGACGAGTTCTGCGAAATCCTCACGTGGGCGCAGCTGCGCATCCACGCCAAACCGGTGGGACTGCTCAATGCCGGCGGGTACTACGACGAGCTTCTCGCGCTCTTCGATAAAATGGTCATCGAAGGATTCGTCACGGTCACCAACCGCGCTTTAGTCCACTCCGCGAGCACGATCGACGCACTGTTAGACATGATGGCTTTATAACAATGAAAAGGCCCCGTCGTAACGGGGCCTTTTCTATTCCGCCCTAGAGGCCCATGGGGGCCCCACCTTTGGTGGGGGGGAGGCTCGGCCGAAGCGCCTTTTAAAACGTTTAGAAGCTAGGCGGCAAAGTCATGTGCAGGTTCTTGACCAGGAACGCGTACGTGTCGGCGTAATCGTCGAAGACTTTGCTGATAGGTTTGCCGCCGCCGTGACCGGATTTCAAATCAACGCGCAGAAGAATCGGCGCCGGTCCCGCCTGCGCCCACTGCATCGCCGCCGCGAACTTGAAGCTGTGCGCCGGAAAGACGCGGTCGTCGTGATCCGCGGTTGAGATCAGCGTCGGCGGGTAGAGGGTTCCCTTCTTGACGTTTTGATACGGCGAGTAGGACATCAGCGTTTTTAGCTGCTCTGCCGAGCACGTCGCACAGCCGTACTCCGGCACCCAGCCGTGTCCGACCGTGAACGCATCGAACCGCAGCATGTCCATCACGCCCACGAACGGCAATGCAGCGCCGAAGAGATCGGGCCGCTGCGTTTCCACTGCTCCGACCAGCAAACCCCCGTTCGACTCGCCGCGAATCGCCAGCTTTGGGGTAGACGTGTATTTTTGCGCGATGAGATACTCTGCCGCCGAAATGAAATCGTCGAAAACGTTTTGTTTGTGTGCGAGCATTCCCGCTTCATGCCAGGCCTCACCGTATTCGGATCCGCCGCGCAGATTGGCAACCGCGTAAACTCCGCCCATGTCGAGCCACGTCGATATAAAGGTCGAAAAATACGGCGTAATCGGAATATCGAAGCCGCCGTACCCGTAGAGAATCGTCGGATGACTGCCGTCCAGAGCGATACCTTTGCGGTACGCGATCTCCATCGGGACGCGCGTGCCGTCCTTACTCGCATAGAAGACCAGCTTGGTCGCGTACTTGCTGGGGTCGAAAACGATCTTCGGCTGCCAGTAGAGCGTGCTCTTTCCGGTTACAACATCGTACGCATATAACCGCGGCGGCGTCGTGTACCCCGAAAAATTGTAATACGTAACGCGATCTTCGCGCTGTCCGCCAAATCCGGCCGCCGTGCCAACGCCCGGCAGGTCGACGTCGCGAATGAATCGGCCGCCGATATCGTATACGCGCACGGCGGAGTGGCCGTCTTGCAAATACGAGGCTACCAAATGCCCGTGCAGCAGCGAGACGCCTTGAAGCGCGCTCTTGCTTTGCGCGACGAGCGGGCGCTCGAGGCTCGGATGCTTGAGGTCGATCGACATGACGCGGCCGTTGGGCGCACCCTGCGTCGTTTGGAGATAAACCGTCGACCCAACGATATCGATGGGCGCAAACGTCGCCTTGTCGATCGGATAGAGTTCGTGCGCGACGTGCTTGGGATCGCGCATGTCAATGTACGAGAGTTCGTTATTAGGCGAGGTGCCGTTGGCGAGAACGACCAGACCGTACCGTCCATCGCGGCTCAACTGGAAGGAAATGTACCAATCGGGATGGTCGGGTCGAGAATAGAAGAGCGTATCGGCGGATTGCGGCGCACCGAGTCTATGGAAATAGATGGCTTGATTGACCGACGCCGCTTTGAGTTCTTCGCCGGCTTTGGGTTGCGGATAGCGCTCGTAGTAAAAACCGCTCTTATCCGGCAGCCACGCCGCGTCGGAGAATTTTGTCCATTGCAGCGTGTCCGATGAGTCCGCGCCGGTGACGATATTGCGAACATGCCACGTCTCCCAATCCGAGCCCGAACTCTGCAAACCGTACGCCATCAGCTTGCCGTCGAGCGTGTACGACTCGCCGCCTAGAGAAATTGTGCCGTCGGACGAGAGTTTGTTCGGGTCGAGCAGTACGCGCGGCCGCCCGTGCGGAGCGTCCATCGTGTACAGCACGTTTTGGTTTTGCAGTCCGGAGTTGGCCGTATAGAAGTAATGGTGGCCGAAATGGTACGGCGCGCCGTGTTTGGCGTAGTTGTACGCCGTGCGCAATCGCCTGTAGATCGCCGCGCGCTCGGGGATCGCGGTTAGATAGTCCTGCGAAATCTTTGCTTCCGCGAGCACCCACGAGCGCGTCTGCGGCGAATCGATCTCTTCCATCCACCGGTACGGGTCGGACACCTGCGTTCCGAAGTAGGTGTCGACGTGATCGCCGCGCGTCGCGCTCGGATATTGCAGCGGGAGCGTGGCTGAAAGCGCCGCAATCAGCGCGGCGGCAATGACAATGCGCATGCCCTCTTATACGGAGGGGCTGCTTTCGCCGCCTCTCTTTTTGGGCCGGTGCGATCGCCGCGGCCCTTGACATGTGACCAAATGGTCACATATAATATCGCGTACGTGGATGAGGTGTTCAAAGCCCTCGCGGATCCCAGCCGCCGGCACTTACTCGATCGCTTGCGCAAACGCGACGGACAAACGCTGAGCGAGTTGTGTGCCGAACTCGATATGACGCGTTTCGGCGCGATGAAGCACTTACGCGTGCTCGAAGACGCGGGGCTCATCGCGACCAAAAGAAACGGCCGCGAAAAATTGCACTTCCTCAACCCCGTACCGATTCAACTGATCTACGATCGCTGGGTGAGCAAATACGCGCAACCCTTCGCTCGCGGACTCTCGCGTCTCAAAAGCCATCTGGAGGACACATGAGTCAAACTCTGCATCAGATCTACGAGGTCTACATAAGAGCCACGCCCGAGAAGATTTGGCGAGCGATCACGGATCCCGCGATGACCAAACAGTACTTCTACGAGAGTGCAGTCCAGAGCGACTGGAAAGTCGGATCGCCGCTCAACCGGCTGCGTGCGGACGGCTCCCATATGCTGGAAGGCGAAGTTCTCGAATTCGATCCGCCGCGCAAACTGGTGCATACGTTTATTTCCAGCGAGCCGGAGCAGGCGAATCAAGACCCGCCCTCACGCGTTACCTGGGAAATCGCGCAGATGGGCGAGGTGTGCAAGCTCACGCTTACACACGAGCACTACAACGGCGAAAGTGAAACCTACAAGGGCACCCTTACCGGTTGGAATCCGGTTCTCAGCGGGCTGAAGACGCTGGTCGAGACCGGTGCGCCGCTGCAGATTTCGTGGCCCGAAGAAGCCGAGGTGTAAATCATATGGACCTGTTAAATGTACCCGCTCTTTCCCGCGCAAGTCAGGAGTATAGACGGCAACGCGCAGCGCTCCTGAGTGAAGAGCAGGAGTTGATCGATCACGTGGAGCGCGTCGCCGCGCTACGCCGATCGCTTCCCGCGGGTCCGGCGATCGAGGACGAGCTGTTTACAAAGACCGACGGGACGCGGACGCGCCTGAGCGCACTTTTCGAAGACGGCGACGTATTGCTGGCATACAACATGATGTATGCTCCGGATGACGACGTGCCGTGCCGCATGTGCACCAGATGGGTCGATGGTTTCAACGCACTCGCGCCGGTGGTTCGCGATTCCGTGCCGTTTGCAATCTTTTCGCGACAGTCGCCGGAAGGGCTAGCGGCGCTGGCGCAATCGCGAGGCTGGACTATTCCACTCTACTCCGCGCCGCAATCGTACAGCCGCGAGGTCGGCGCCGAGACGGCGGAGGGCGATCAGCAGCCGCTCGTAACGGTGTTTCGAAAAGATCGGAGCGGCAAAATATCTCTTTGGTATTCGCAGTTTGCAGGATTTCCGGACGAAGCCGAACGTGGAATCGATTTGCTCAATCCGCTTTGGGGATTGCTCGATTTACTGCCGATGGGGCGCGGCGAGTACTATCCGCCGCCCGTTGTGCTCACGTGACCCGCCCGCTTGTCCACTACTCGTTTGACCACGGCCATTGCGTTGAGCGCCTTAGGGAACCCGATATAGGGAATCAAGGTCATCACGGCTTCGACGATCTGCCCCTGGGACAAACCCACGTTGAACGCGCCGTGAACGTGCGTCTGGAGCTGCGCATCGCACCCGCCCATCGTCGCCAGCGATGCAATCGCGATCAGTTCGCGGTGCTTTAGATCTCCATCGCGCGCGTAGATCTCGCCGAACGCGAACTCGATAAGGTAGCGAGTGAAATCGGGCGCCAAGTCTTCATACGCGGCGATGAGGTTATCCGCAACTTTATCGCCGTCCACTTTGCGCAGCAATTTCTCGCCACGCTCGTATCGATCGCTCAACTTACTCCGTTAACGCTTCTTTGAGTAGGCGCTCTTGCTCGACTGCGTGCGCACCCGGATAACCTTCGGACGGTGAGGCACGGTATGGGCGGCCGACATAATCGATCTCGAGTTTGTCGCGTTTACGCTCGATGAGACGCCGGCGAACGTACGCGCGAGCGCCCATATTCTTCGGTTCTTCCTGCACCCAAACGAGCTTCTTGAGGTTCGGATAGGTGGCGATGATGTCGTTGATTTCGGTGTACGGCAGCGGCGAGAGCAGCTCGATGCGCACGATCGCGGTCTTCTTGAGCTGCGCGTAGAGTTCGTGAGCGAGCAGATCGAAATAGATCTTGCCCGTGCACAAGATCATGCGCTCGATCGCGTTTTTGTCGCGCACGTTCGGATCGTCGATCACCGGATGGAACTTACCGCCGGCCATCTCGTCGATCCGCGCACCCGCAACTTCCTGGCGGAGCAGCGATTTGGGCGTCATGATCACGAGCGGTACCGGCTGCGGCATCGTCGCCTGCTGGCGAAGCAGGTGATAGTAGTTCGAGGCAGTCGAAAGATCGGCAACGCGCAAGTTGCCTTCGGCGGCCAGTTGCAGGAAACGCTCCAAACGCGCGCTCGAGTGCTCGGGTCCCATGCCCTCGTAGCCGTGCGGTAAGAGCAGCGTGAGACGCGCGGTTTGCCCCCATTTCGCCTGACCGGCAGTGATGAACTGATCGATGATGATCTGCGCGCCGTTGTTGAAGTCGCCGAACTGCGCTTCCCATAGCACGAGCGCGTTCGGTACCGTTGCGCTGTATCCGTACTCGAAGCCCAGACACGCGTATTCCGAAAGCGGGCTATTGCGAATTTCGAACGAGGCTTTCGCGTTGCTCAGGTGCTGCAGCGGCGTGTATTCAGCGCCGGTTTGCGTGTCGTGCACCACCGCGTGGCGATGACTGAACGTGCCGCGCTCGGTGTCTTGTCCGGTGAGGCGCACGGGTACGCCTTCGGTTAGCAGCGAGGCAAAGGCTAGCGATTCGGCCATACCCCAGTCCATGACGCCGCGCTCGTGAATGATCGCTTTGCGCCGGTCGAACTGGTTCTGCAGCTTCTTGTTGATGGTGATGCCGTCCGGCACGGCGACGAGCTCGTCACTCCACGCGAGCAGCTGCTCCTTGGAGATTTTTGCCAGCGGCGCCGGATGCGAGCCGTCGTGGGCGAGCTTCGCGAGCATGCCTGCGATATCGTGTTTGCCTTTAACCGAACGATGCGCTTCTTGCAACCGCGCCGTCGCTTCGCTCACGAGTTCGCCGGCTTGCTCTTTGGTGAGCACGCCTTGCGCTACGAGTTTGTTCGCAAAAAGGTCGCGCGCGCTCGGGTGCGCCTTGATGCGCTCGTACATCTCCGGCTGCGTGTATGCCGGTTCGTCTTGCTCGTTGTGACCGAAGCGGCGATAACCGATGAATTCCAACACGACGTCGCGCTGGAAGCGCTTGCGGAACTCGTACGCCAAATGTACGGCCCAAATGCACGCATCGACGTCGTCGGCATTCACATGAACGATCGGCACGTCGAAGCCTTTTGCCAAGTCCGATGCGTAACGCGTCGAACGGCTATCGCGCGGATCGGTGGTGAAGCCGACTTGATTGTTCGCGATGATGTGTACGGTGCCGCCTGTTTTATAACCGGGCAGCGATTGCAGGTTGAAAACTTCGGCGACGATGCCTTGCCCCATGAACGCGGAGTCGCCGTGAATGAGAATCGGCGCGGCTTCCTTGACGTCTTGCACCGGTACCGGATACGAATGATCGGTCTGCAGCGCACGCGCCGTCCCTTCGACGACCGGATCGACCGCTTCCAGATGGCTTGGATTGTTGGCAAGCGTGACGCGAATGCGCGAGCCGTCGGCGCCCTGATACGTGCCGGTGGCGCCGTGGTGATACTTCACGTCACCGGTTACGTCGTCGTCGCCGCGCACTTCGCCGCGTTCGTGCGCTGCTTCAAACTCCGCCAGTATTTCTTCGTACGGCATGTTGACCGCGAACGCGATCGTTGCAAGGCGCCCGCGGTGGGCCATGCCGAGCACGGCGTTCGAAGTGCCGTCACGCGCGAGCATCTCGAGCAGCTCCTCGATCGCCGGCACCATGACGTCGAGCCCTTCGCCCGAGAACGTCTTCTGTCCGAGGAACGTCTTGCGCAGATAGCGTTCGAACGCCTCGACGCGCGTGAGGCGCCGGAGAAGTTCGATCTGGCGTTCGTTCGAGAACTGTACTTTGTGTTTGCCCGACTCAATGACGTCACGCAGCCATTCGCGCTGCTCGGTGTTCGAAATGTGCTCGACCTCGTACGCGATTGTCGAGGCGTATGTCTCGCGCAAGCGCGGCAGCGCGTCGGCAAGCGTGTTCCCAGGTACTTTTACTCGAAGCACCGATGCCGGAATTGCAGATTGCAATGCGGGCGTAAGCCCCCAATTCGACGGTTCTAGGGAAGGATCGCCGATGGGCGGCGTGCCCAGCGGATCGAGGTTGGCGGCGAGATGTCCGTGCGTGCGGTATGCGGCGACAATCGCCATTCCCGCAGCCACGGCGCGCAGCATTTCATCAGACGGTGCGGGCGGTAATTGCGGTTCGCCCTTCGCGATGCTCGGCGTAACATCGGTAGCGACCGTAGGTGCTTCGACGGCTTGCAGCCCCAGTGATGCGAAAATCGTTTCGTAGAAGCCGTCTTTGCCTTGCAGCAGTTCATCCACGCGTTTGAGATACTCGCCGGACTGCGCGCCCTGAATCACACGATGATCGTAGGTCGAGGTCATCTGCATGATCTTGCCGATGCCGAGCGACTTGAGCGTGGCGTCATTCCCGCTTGCGAATCCCGGCGGGTGCCCGATGGCGCCTGCCGCGATGATCGCGCCTTGCCCGGCCATGAGCCGCGGTACCGATGCCGCCGTGCCGATCCCGCCGGGATTTGTCAGCGTGAACGATGCACCTTGCAGCTCGTCGGCGGAAAGCTTGCCCTCGCGAGCCTTCGCGACCAGCTCTTCGTACTTGGTGCGAAACTGCACAAAGTCGAGCGCGTCTGCGTCTTTTATGACCGGCACGACCAGAAAACGCGTCCCATCTTTGCGCTCGGCATCGACAGCCAGGCCGAGATGCACGCCCGGCTCGACACGCAGCGGTTTGCCGTCCTCGCGGCGGAACGAATAGGTGATAAACGGCAGCTCGTGCGCGCCGCGCACGAGCGCGTATGCGATGACATGCGTGAACGAAACTTTTTCGGATCTTCCGGCAGCTTTGATCGCGGCGTTCAGCTCTTTACGGCGCGCGTCCAACGTCTCGACCGCCAGCGTACGGAAACTCGTTGCAGTCGGAATCGTCAGGCTCTGCTCCATGTAACCCGTGAGCGCCGCCGCAGGACCTTTGAGCTGCGTGACTTTCGCGCTCGCGGACACCGGCGGCAACGCCGGCTGCGATGGTGTCGCGGTCGCTGCTTTCGGCAGGGACGGACCCTGCGCAGCAACGTCGCCGCGCAGCACCAACCCTTGCGGACCACTGCCCTTCACGCGCGTCACGTCGATCTCGAGTTTGTGCGCGAGACGGCGAGCTTGCGGCGTCGCAAGCGCGTCACCGGTTGGAACGGGCGGAGCCTTCGCGCCGTTGGTTTTCGCCGTAGCGGGCGTTATGGGCGTAACGGGCGCAGCGGACGCAGCGTTTGCATCGATCTCTGCCAATGGCGCGCCGATCGCAACGGTTGCACCTTCAGCAGCGACGATTTTCGTAATCACGCCGCTCACCGTAGCCGGCACTTCGACATCGACCTTGTCCGTGGTGACGTTGACGATCGGATCGCCTTCGTTTATAAAATCGCCGACGC
>Ga0073928_10009024_pt1 | contig 12280 bp, 10 predicted proteins | sample PaiPotPPA55metaG_FD_76969 | JGI IMG/M metagenome (GOLD analysis project Ga0073928, IMG submission 76969) | Iron sulfur acid spring bacterial and archeal communities from Banff, Canada, to study Microbial Dark Matter (Phase II) - Paint Pots PPA... ...
AATTACAGTACGAAGTACGTCAATTTGCTGAAAAGAGAGAGACAGAGCGCATAAACCTTTTGTCAATTCCACAACTCGGGTGTCTTGGCCAATGTAGTCGAGGATATTCGTCGAATAGCCGGTGCAGCGCTGAAACGCGAAGCCTCCAGTGGGCGTTGGGGGCTCAACAGAACGGATCATCGCGTGGTGCCCTAGCTTTTCATGGTGATGCCACTCGGGTGCGGATTCGCATCGCTCATGTCCTCGGGCAGCAAGTTGCCGTCAGCGAGACCCTCGTCAGCTTGTTCCGTGGCCGGATAGCGTTCCGGATAAAGATGCCGCTCGGCAACTTGCGCATCCAACGTGCGCGACCACTTCGCGATCACGACCGTAGCGAGGCTGTTGCCGATCGTGTTGCAGGTAGCGATCGCCATTGACATGAAGCGATACACGCCGAAGATCACCGCCACCCCTTCAACCGGCAGAATGCCGGTCGAAGTCACCGTCGCGGCGAACACCACGAACGATCCGCCCGATACCGTGGCCGCGCCTTTGGACGTCAGCAGCATCAGCAACAGCAAGCCTAACTGATGCTCGAGCGTAATCGGCACGCCGTACGCATGCGCAATGAACAGCACGCCCATCGACATGAACAGGGACGTCCCGTCGAGATTGAAGGCATAACCCGTCGGCAACACGAGGCCGACTGTTTGCTTGGCGCAGCCGAGCCGTTCAAGTTTGATCAAGAGGCGCGGCAACGCACTCTCGGACGACGCGGTGCCGAGCACGATAAAGATCTCGTCCTTGATATAACGCAGGAACCGCCACAGGCTAAATCCTGCCAGCTTCGCGATGATCCCCATTACTACGACGATGAAGAGCACCACGACCGCATAGAAACTCAAAACGAGCTGAGCGAGTGCGATCAACACAGCCGTCCCGTTGCTGCCCACCGAGTAAGCGACTGCGCCGAAGGTGCCGAGCGGCGCCAACTTCATCACCAGGTTGATGAAAGAGAACAGGACTTCGGAAACAAGATCGAGTCCCTCGTTGATCCTGAGGCGTCGACGTTCAGGAATGGCGAGTATTCCGATACCGACCATGACGGCCAGTACCACCACCTGAAGCAGCTCTCCCTTGACGAAAGCGCCAATGAAGTTGTCCGGCACGATATGCATGACAAACGCGACGAAACCTTGTGGCTCCATCTTTGCGACCGCCGGCGGTGTCGCTCCGACGGCTACGGCCGTCATGCCCTTTCCTATTTGCAGCAGGTTGCCTGCCAGCAGGCCGACCATCAAGGCAATGGTCGATACGACTTCGAAATAGACGATCGAACGCCATCCGACCCGGCCCGCGCTCTTGATGTCGCCGGCCGACGCGATGCCATGCACGATGGTGAGAAACACCAGCGGCGCGACACCGGCCTTGATAAGCGACAGGAAAATATCGCCCAACACTTTAAGCTGTCCGCCGAACTTAGGGAAAATCAGACCGACGGCAATGCCGAGGATCAGTCCTGCCAAAACCTGCATGCCCAGCTTGCGGTACCACGGCAGCCTTTTGGGCGGCGGAACGCTCGACGCTTCGTTTGAGGCGATATCGTTGTTCATGATGTGTGCTCCTCCACGCCTTTCCCTTAGATGTCGCTGGACAATTTAACGGCTCGGTCAACCATGCGCGGCGCGAGGCCGAGATAGTTTGCGGGATCGGTCATTCGATCGATCGCTGCACGGTCGAAGTGCTGGGTGACTTCGGGCAGTGCCGCCAATGCTTCGGCGAGCGAACCGCCTTTCTCGTTTACGGTCCGGCAGGCGTCGTAGACGATGTCGTGAGCTTGTTGTCGGCCAGTGAAAGGCGCCATCCCCATCATGACCGCTTCGGCCACGATCAGCCCCTTGGTGATGCCGAGGTTGTGCTTCATGCGCTCGGCGTCGACGATCAATCCGCCCAGCGCGAACTTCGCTTGATGCAAGGCGCCGGCCGACAGAATGAAGCTCTCGGGAATCGCGATCCATTCCGCATGCCACGGGCCGGTAGCGCGCTCGAAGTCCTGGATCATCGCGTCGACCATCAGGCCCGCATGCTGACGCACTGCTTTGGCAGCGGCGAGCATGAGTTCGCTGGAAATCGGATTGCGCTTTTGCGGCATGGTGCTGCTGGCTCCGCGCCCTTTGACGAATGGCTCGTAGACCTCGGCGAACTCCGTCGATGCCATGATCATGATGTCGAGCGCGATCTTGCCGAGCGAGCCGGTCACCAGCGCGAGCAGGTTCACCGCTTCGGCGAAGCCGTCGCGCGCCACGTGCCATGTGGTCGCCGGCACGCCCAGTTTCAGCTCGTCGGCCATGGCCTTCTGGACCTCGAAACCTTTGTCTCCAAGCGAGGCCAACGTGCCCGCGGCGCCCGCGAATTCAACCACGGCCACCCTTGGACGCAGTTCTGCGAGGCGTTGCTGGTGCCGGTCGAACATCGCCAGCCAGATCGCGACTTTGTAGCCAAACGTCACGGGCAACGCCTGCTGAAGATGTGTTCGGCCCGCCATCGGTGTATCGCGGTGTTTCTTCGCAAGGTCGGCCAGGATCACGCGCAGTTCGCGTATATCGCGGTCAATCACATCGAGCGCATCGCGCACCTGCAGCGAGACCGCCGTGTCCATGATGTCTTGTGTCGTCGCGCCCCAATGCACGTAGCGGCCCGCTTCGCCACACATGTCGACGAGCTGGTGAACGAGCGGCAGGATCGGGTAGCCGACGATGTCGGTTTCTTCCCGCATGTGATCGAAATCGATCCGATCGATCGTCGATTCACGGGCGATCACTTCTGCCGCTTCCGCCGGAATCACGCCGACTTGCGCTTCGGCCTTCGCCAGCGCGACTTCCACGTCGATGTAGCGCTGCACGAGGGCGTAGTCCGAAAACAACGCGCGCATTTTCGCGGTACCAAAGGCATCGCGAAACAGGATGGAATCGACCACAGTGCTGGCCATGGGGATAGTGCGACTTGTCATGACGACCTCTTGAATATGCAGGAAACCGGCGTAAAAGGGGGCCTGATTCATTCGCCAATCAGCGATATGTCCGGACATATGTAAATTAATATGTTCGAACATATCGAGCAAGTTATGATTTACCCTAGCCCTCACAAATCCACCGTATCGCCACAAAAAATGAACAGACCGCACTTCGCTGACATCGCCCGTGACTTGACTGAGGGCATTGCGTCTGGCCACTATCCGGTCGGCTCGTATCTGCCTACTGAGTTGGAACTGCGCGACCACTATCAGACGAGCCGGCATACGGTTCGCGCAGCGCTGCATGAGTTGCAGCAGCTTGGGTTCGTTTCGCGGCGCAAGAACGCGGGAACGCGTGTCGAATCGGCGCAGCCGAGGAACGACTTTCGGCCGTCGCTTGCATCGGTGGACGATCTTGTGCAGTTCGGCTCCGAGCACCTGCGGCTCGTGCAGTCGACGGAGGAAGTCGTTGCAACGGGTAAGCTCGCCAAGACCCTGCAATGTTCCAACGGGACGCACTGGCTACGCGTTTCGAGTCTGCGCATCGACGGAAACAAGGAAAGTCCGCCGGTCGGCTGGACCGATGTGTATATCGATCCGGCATACACCGAAGTCGCGCAGACAGCGCGCGCGCAACCGGACACGCTGATCAGTTCGCTGATCGAAGCACGCTACGGCCGGTGTATTGCGGAGATCCAGCAGGGCGTTCGGGCCGTGTTGGTTTCGCAGGAAATGGCGGACCGCTTACAGGTGGCGATAGGAACGGCAGCGCTCGAGATCGTACGGAGATATTTGGACGCTGCAGGCGAGACGTTCGAGGTGTCAATTAGCGTACATCCGGCAGAACGCTTTTCCGTTTCGATGCGACTCAAGCGTTCAGACAGTTGAAGCCGCCAAGCCGTATTTGGTACCTCGATCGGCTGCGCAGATTTGGCCACGCGGTTGCTGGTCGATATTGTGGCAACCAGCAGGTTGTTCTAGTTCGACCCGAAAGGCGCCGCCCGATTAGTCTGACGCGCCGATGCTCAGCATCTGCTTGGCAGCGGCGGCACTCGTGGGTCGACTCGGGCAGCCGTTCCAGGTAGGTCGGTACGCCTGCGTTACGCAATCAAGCTGGGTAGCGGTCGCTCGGCGCCCCAACACAACGGGGCACCGATACGGGACAGATTCAATTCAAACGAAGGGAATCTATTGTCACGAAACAGTTCGGGTCCGGCAGGGCGATGAACGCTTGAGGTCGGTGTTATTGCCCGGGACCGGCCTGCGCTGATGTTTCACCGGTTCAAAAGACGGCCCACCATGCTATGCCATGGTGGGCCGTTTTCAATTGCGAGGCGGATGTTCCGCTGCTAACTCGCGCCGCACCCGGGACATTTCACGACGCAACGTGCCCTTCCGTCGCAAACCGATGGCAACGCGCGAGGGCAGCGCCGACCATGAGCATCATCGAAATCTCCCCCTGATGGAAAAAAGGAAGATCACCATGCTCATCGGCATTCTTCAGCACACACCGCACTGGGTCTGGGGCCTGCTCGCCGTCCTGGTTTCCCTCGGCATCAAGCAAACGCTTCCCCGACGCAGGACGCTGCGCTCCGCCACGGCGGTTCCCATCGCGATGACCGCGCTATCCTTTTATGGCGTCATGTCAGTCTTCGCTCAGCAGTCCATCGCGCTCGCCGCGTGGGCTGCGGCGGTGCTCGCGGCTGTCGCGTTGTCGCACGCCGCCGGCGTTGGGAGCAAGATCCGCTGGCTTGCTTCCGAGCAGCGCTTGCTTGTGCCCGGAAGTTGGGTCCCGATGATGCTGATCCTCGGCCTGTTCATCATCCGGTTCGGCGCCAACGTCATGCTGGCGATCCATCCCGATCTGAGCATCGACAGGCTGTTCGCGGTGCCGGTGAGTTTTGCGTATGGCGCCTTTAGCGGCATCTTCCTCGCGCGCGGCCTCGCGATGTGGCGCGTCGCCCGGCAGGCCCAGCCGGCCAGCATGGCTTATTAAGCGCACCGGGCGCACTATATGCGCCACGTCAGCTCTTCCATGCAATGCAGGAACCCGCAGCCATAAACCTGCTCGACAAGTTCAGCGCACATCGCATGCCCCACTCCCAAGACATCCTGAAGCGGCTATGGCTCGAACTGAGGATCTTCGTCCCGGCATCGATGGCTAGCGCCTTGTTCTACTATTTAATGTATCGCGATTCGTTCGCCACGAACCTGATCTATTCGCTTTGCAGCACGCTGTTTATCCAGGGTTTGATCGAGGTAGGCCGCTATAGCCTGGCTTACCGGATGCGCAAGCGTTCCCCCGATAACCTCGACGCACAGCGCAACTGGCCCGGCTGGGGGTTGATGATTCCCTGGATCGTTGTATCGGGTGTGTTGGGTTACGTGGCCGGCCGCGAGCTCGGCGATCTGCTGACCGGCGTGCATCGCGCGCCGGCCACGATCACTGACAACCCGCGTGCGTTGTTGTTGAGCATGACCGGCGTCTTTGTCCTGTCACTGGGCATCACGTATTTCTTCTATTCCCGCGGGCGCATGGCCGCGATGGAAACGCGTGCCGAAGCCGCCATGCGAAGCGCCGCGGAGAGCCAGCTCAAGCTGCTGGAGTCGCAGCTTGAACCGCATATGCTGTTCAACACGCTGGCCAACCTCCGTGTGTTGATTGCTCAGGACCCGCCGCGTGCCCAAGCCATGCTCGACCGGCTGATTGCGTTCCTGCGCGCCACGCTGGACGCCTCACGGTCGGGATCGGGATCACATTCGCTGTCCGCCGAGTTCGCCCGCATCGGCGATTATCTCGAGTTGATGCAGACCCGCATGGGAACGCGCCTGAACAGGCGGCTCGATCTGCCGGACGACCTCGCCGGGTTGCCCGTGCCGCCGCTGTTGCTGCAACCGCTGGTCGAAAACGCCATCAAGCATGGACTTGAACCCACGGTCGCAGGTGGCTGGATCAGGGTGGCGGCGCAGCGTGAAGGCAGCATGCTCGTGCTCAGTGTCCGCGATACGGGGGCGGGCATCGGCGGTGCGGGTCTTGATGTCTTGCCGCCCGGCGGCTCCCAATTCGGCATACAGCAGGTTCGTGAACGGCTCGCCGCGCTTTACGGCAAGGCGGCTACGCTTGAACTCATTGCCGCGAGCGATGGCGAGGGCGGTACCCTGGCTATCGTGCGCCTTCCTGTATCTTGATTTGCTGATCCCGACCGCTGAACTTTCCGTACCGATCATGAAAGCTACCGCGCTGATTGCCGAAGATGAAGCTTTACTGGCCGCAGACCTGCAGGCCCAGTTGACTCGCTTGTGGCCCGGCTTGCGTTGTGTCGCAAGCGTAGCCGATGGTGAAGCCGCGGTCGAACGAGCGTTGGTGTTGCAACCCGACGTGCTGTTCCTCGATATCCGCATGCCCGGAATGACGGGACTCGAGGTCGCGCAGGCGCTTGCCGAAGACTGGCCGGACTCGGCGAAACCGTTCCCGTTGCTGGTGTTCGTGACCGCTTACGATCAATACGCGCTGCATGCTTTTGAGCACGCTGCGGTTGATTATGTATTGAAGCCCGTGCAGCCTGATCGCCTTGAAAAAACCTGCGCGCGTCTACAAGCCGCGTTGCGGCAACGGGCGCAATCGCAGGCAGCGGAACCGTCGTTGGAAGCTGCCATCCACACGTTGCGCGAGCTCTTGCATGCTGATGCAGCGAGGCCACCGGGTGCTCAGGCAGCAAGCCCTCTGCGAGTGATCCAGGCGAGTGTAGGCAACACCATCACCATGGTGCCCATAGCGGACGTGCTCTACTTTGAAGCCGCCGACAAATACGTGCGGCTCGTCATCGCCGAACGTGAACACCTGATCAGGATCTCGCTGCGTGAACTGCAATTGCAGCTTGATCCGGAGTGCTTCTGGCAGATTCATCGGAGCACGATCGTACGTTGCGATGCCATTGCCAGCGCGATACGCGATGACGCCGGAAAACTCACGCTGACACTGCGCGGCCACCCCGACAGGCTAAGCGTGAGCCGCCTTTACGCCGATCGGTTCCGGGGGCTTTAGCCTTGTTCAGCCCGCCGTCCGGCGCGTCAGCATGTGCTCGAACGCATCGACGATATGTTGCACGTGAGGGTTCTTATGAGCCAGCGCGCCGTTACCGCGCTCGTAATGCGCCAGCACGGTCGCGTTCGCTTCGAACACGAAGACCTCACCGTCAGGCAGAAGCGTGAAGTCGATTCCGCCGTAGTCCAGATCAAGCCGCTTACCGATAGCCGTAACGGCATTCATCGCACGCTCGCCGAGCGCGGTGAGTGGGTTCTGCAGGAAGCGCAGCTCCTCGTCGAGTTTCCACGCGTGGCTTTCCATATCGGCGGAGAAATAATGCGCGATCCAGTGCGGCGAGATCACCAGATGGTAGGGAAACGGCTCGCGGTCCACGTAGATCACGCGGTACTTGCGGTAGAAACCATCCGCTGAGCGGCAATCGCGAAACGCACTCAGGTACTGGGCGCCTTCTTGCGTCGATAACCGGTTTTCGAGCGTATCCATGTCGTCACATAGAACCAGGCCGTCGCCACCGTGGGCAGCGACGGGCCGGGCCAACAGCGGAAACGCGATGGCGTTATCGGTAAGTAGCGCGCCAAGCGAGGCAGGCGGCGCTTCGTACCGCACGCACGGCGCGGTCGACACATCGTCGAGGCCGTCAAGCAGGGCGGGCAGCAGATGCCGCGAAGTCCGCGCGATTGCTGCGGACGAGTTGAGCAAAGGCCGCAAGCAGCGCGACTCGAAACGCGCGAGCCGGCCGTTGATCGGCGCTGCAATATCTGGATCGCCGATCGCGTTGAAGACTACATCGAAGGCGGGAAGCTGCGTGTCTTCGTCGTCGGTGGCGTAGTCGATCGCGTACTTGATACGGCGGTTTCCCGTGCCTGGCAACAAGGCCTCGAATGGCACGTTGCCGGTGCTTCGAGCCGCACACAGGATCAAGACGGAGCGCGTCCAGCCCGCTGTTTCCTCAACGAAAACCCGCTGGATCCGATACGCGCGTTCGCGATAAACATCGGCGAGTGCTGCGCGTCCTTCGCTCGCATGGATCGCGGCAAGGTTCTGGCATGCAACGGCAACGTTCGGATCGAGCGTCAGCACGAGCTCGTACCAGCGTGCGGCGACCTCGAGATCCCCCTTCATGAAATAGCCGGTGGCGACGTCGCACAAGCCAGCGCCGCAGGCGTCCGGTGAGCCCGCGGCGTACGCGTCGAGCGTATGGGCGGCGATCAGATGGGCCAGCGCGCCGAGTTCATCGCCGGCTTTGCGGCTGGCAACGGCGAGCGTGCGATGAACCGATGGATCCAGCGAGGCATTTGCCTCCACCTGATCACTCAGCGCAGCGGGGTTGTCGTCGGATTCTCGGGTCATGGGCTGGCCGTGTGCATCGGGGCGCTCCGTCAATGCGAATTCGCAGCTTAGCGACCTCGCCCGACATTCCGGTTACAGCCGCGGGATGTAGACGTTACGAAAACTTACTCGCTGTCGATTAAACGGAGCCCGTCACGGCTCCATCGCCTTGACGACGATCTGCGCCTGCGCGTCTCGTTCGATCCGCTTCAGCACCGGCTGCATGACGGCGAAGTCCGCGGGCGAACATACCTGCTTGCCGAAGGTCGCCTTCAGGTGACGCTCTGCCTGAAGCAGGTTCGTGGCGGGATCGAAGACATAACGCGACGAATAATCGAAAAACGCATTCGTGAAACTCGCGTCGGTCGGCACATCGGTTACTCGAATCGTCTTTGGCAATGCGACTTGCGCGACTTCATCGAAAGCGCCGCTGGTGCACATGAACGGTTGGGTTCGCACGCGTTCAGACAGCAGGTTTTCAACCTGTGAAGCGATCCCGCCGGACAGGCTCGTGAGCGCGGGCAGGGCGGTCGTTCCGGTTGGCCAGATGACATCGTCCAGAGTCCCGGTGATCGCGGTGGTCAGGGGGCCGCTAGTTGCGTCCAGATCGCTGGCGGTCAGCGTCGCGATACCACGCAGGCCTGTCGCCCGAAGGCGGTTATCGGCGATCTGCTTGCGTCGCTCCTTCGTCGCGTGCTGCAGATTCGCACGCTCGGGGCCGACGCTCCACCCACCGTCTTCCACTTGATCGGCGAAAGAGGCCGAGCCATCGGCAGCAACATCGATCTGCAAGCGCGACGTGCGCGACCGAGGCTCAGTAGCGGGCGTTCGTGAAAGCGTGCCGTCGCCGACCAGCAGCGTCGGACGGTCCATGTCCGCGAGCGGCAGATATCCGAACTCGATACTCAATGCCGTCGAGTCGGCATACATGCCCAGCCCCGGCAGCCACGTGATGACGTGATTGATCGCGCTGGCGCCATAGCCGGGTACCGATGGCAGCGTATAGACCGCTCCAAGGCTGATCAACGCCGGCTCGTTCTCGATGCCGACCGCCGCAAGCAGCGCCCCGTAGAGCGCGACATAGTCCTTGCAGTCGCCATAGCGGTCGGCGAGGATATCGGTGGCGCGGTGGGGAATCGCGGGGCTCTGGCCGAGGAACAGCGACACGTAGCGGATGTTGTGCCGAACCCAGTCGTAGAGCGTGGCCGCTTTCGCGCGTGCATCGGTCTCGTTGCGCGTCAGCGACTGCGCGAGGGTGCGCACGGCCGGATCGTTCGCGCTCGGATCGATGGTCCCGTCCCGATAGCTCGCGGCAAAGGTCCGGTAGTCCGGAAACGTGGACACCATCAGCCGGTCGCCGTACTGCGCATAAGCCACCGCGCCAGCTTCGACACGATCGTAATGGGCGCGGCTGTAGTCGAATTCGTAGCGGGTACGGCCGCCTTGCGTCACCGGCGGTACGGCCACATAACCGCGTGCATCGGCGTAGAGCGGTTTGTCGGCGGGCAAGTCGAAGATCAACCGCTGGTCTTCCACCGGTCCACGGCTGGGCTCGACGAAATAATCGAACTGCCCGGCAATAACCGGCTTCGACTGAGTCTTGTGAAACCGCAGATGCACGATCGATCCCGCACCCACGCCCGGAAACACTACCGCTTTCAGGCGTGAGTCCTCGAATGTGGGCGCACCGGCCGAACGCGGCTCCTGGATCTCGCGAATCTGATCGGGCGTCACGATGTGCTTGATGCCATCGGGGCCGAGCGAGTAGGCATCGGTTATGTCGATGATTGAGGTGGATTTATCGAACCAGATATAACGCTGCGCGATGTCGCCGACACCTGCGGGCGTGTTCGCACGCCAGGTCGTTTCATCGTCCTCCGTCAGCGAGCCGTCTTCCGCCACGACGAAGGTATGGACATCGCTGACGAGCGTTGATGGCTGCGCGGTCTCGATGTTGTCCATGCCGAATGCAGGCGATCCCAGACACGCCAGCGACGCGGCAAGCAGCAAACAACGTTTTACATCCAACGATCTCGAACGCATGGAGGGCGGCTTTTACCTGCGCGGTCAACGGCCTATCGTATCGCATGGATGCCCGTGCCGTCGGGCCAGTATGAGCGATACAGGCACGGGCGAAGCGTCGCACAGCCGCGCGGGGGTGGAGCGGCTGAAGGCCGACAATCCCGACTTGCTGATGGTCGACTTCGCGATGCCCGGCATGAATGGGCTGGAGGTGATTGCCGAAGTAAAGCGCACGCACCCGCAACTGCGTGTGATTCTCGCGACGGGATACGCGGACGTGGATGGTTCGAAGGACCGCGTGGACGGATACGCGGTGCTCACGAAGCCGTTTCAGATCGGCGATCTGGCGCGCACCGTGAAGGCTGCCTTGATGCGCTCGCATGCTTGAAGAAGTGCGGCTTTCAACGCCGTTGCGATGTCACGTCCCAGTTGATATCGACGCATAGCACTTGCAGGCCGCGCGGCGTTTGCGCGGCTATCGACGCCGTCACGCACAGGTGCGCCTCGTTGATCGACAGATACGGCGCGGTCAGATGCACCCTGTCAGGCGTGCGCAACGCTTCGATGAAATACGGCCGGCGTTCCCAGCTCGCGCCTTCCGAATGCAACAGCGGCCGGAAACGCTTGGCACGCTGCGATGCGCGCACGACGGGCAACACGTTGTCGCCGATCTGCCGGCCGGATGCATCGAGTAGAAAGCAGCGCGCCGTTTCGTGAAGCTGCAGCAGCGTGCGGGTGGCATCGGCGAGGGTCTCGCCTTCAATCAGGCGCGCCGCCGCCGTTTCCAGTGCGCCGACATACGGCGCCAGCCGTGCCGACTGCGTGCGTTCACGCGCGGCGACGCGTTCGCGTGAAGCCGCGGACAACGCGTCCAGCACGCCTTGCGCGGCTTGCGGTTTCACGGCTTCGACGCTCGGCCCCGCGAAATACGCGCCCTGCACGAAATCAACGTTGCATTCGAGCGCGATCAGCGCGTCGCGTTCGGTGCTCAGGCCGCCCATCAACACCAACTGACCGGACTCGTGCAGCAGGGAAACGAGACCCGGCAACACCCGTTCGATGTGCGAATGTTCGCTCGCCTGCTGAAGGATGCAGCGGTCGAGCGTCACGATATCCGGCCGCAGATGCCACACGCGGTCGATGTTCGAATGCTTCACGCCGAAGCCGTCCAGCGCGATGAGAAAGCCCGACTTGCGCAACGAATCGATGATTTCAGCGAAGCGCGTCGTCTCGCCCCCCGCTTGCTCGGGCACCTCGAGCACCACGCGCTGCGGCGGCAAACCGATATTTTTCAGGGATGCCAGCAGGGCGTCGCCGTAACTCGTGTCCATCAACGCGGCTGGATGGAGGCTGAGGAACAGCCATTCGTCGTCGCTATCGAAGGAGAAGAAGTTGCCCAGATGCAGCGATTCAGCCAGCCGGCCGAGTTCGAGCAGATCGCCGCGCCGCGCCGCCTGCGTGAAGACTTCATGCGATGGGACCTGGCCGCCGGAATCGTCGCGGGCCCGCAGCGATGCGTGATAACCGATCGCGCGACGGTGAGACACCGAGAACACCGGCTGGAATACGCTGAACACCGTGTATTCGCCGTACAGGACAGTGCGCCGCGAGCCGTCATCGTCCGCGACGGGACGGGGGGGCTGAAAGCGGGGAGGGTCGAGATCAACCATGCTCATGGTCATATCCGTTAGCGCGGGAAACCTCGGCATTTCATGCCGGGGAGGGATAGCGCAGCTTGCGCAGCAAGTTGTGCTTTTGTGCCGTTTCCTGAGTTTCCTTCCTTTGTTAAAGGCACAGTTGAGTAGCCATAGCCATCGGCCCGTAGCACCATCGTGCAGTGGCGATGCGCGATGCCCTGTACGACGCCTGTCGGCGTCTGGATGTTAAAA
>Ga0073928_10009025_pt1 | contig 12278 bp, 13 predicted proteins | sample PaiPotPPA55metaG_FD_76969 | JGI IMG/M metagenome (GOLD analysis project Ga0073928, IMG submission 76969) | Iron sulfur acid spring bacterial and archeal communities from Banff, Canada, to study Microbial Dark Matter (Phase II) - Paint Pots PPA... ...
AATGATGGTCGATATCTCGCACGTCGCCGACAAGACCTTCTACGATGCGCTCCCAATCAGTGAAGCGCCCATGATCGCCTCCCAATCCTCGTGCCGTGCAATTTGTGATGCGCCTCGAAACATGACCGACCAGATGATTAAGGACCTCGCGGCGAAGGGCGGAGTGATTCAGATCAATTACCATGTGGGATTCCTTAGTCAGGAGTTCCAGAGCGCCCAGAAGGCGCATCCAGAATACGGCAAGCAGATCGAGGAAGAGGCAAAGACGCGCTGCGCCGGGAACGAAGCTTGCGAATTGGTCGAGACCGAGAAAGTCGTCCGAGAATTCGTTGCAGAGAGCAAATTGCCGCGTGTTGATTGGACGAAGATCATTGAACACATCGATCATGCCGTGAAGCTTGTCGGCGCGGATCATGTCGGACTCGGCTCGGATTTCGATGGCGCGGTGATGCCTTATGGCATGGACGACGTTACGCACTTGCCTCAGATCACCGACGCTCTGTTGAAAAGAGGTTATTCGGATAGTGACATCCAGAAGATTCTTGGTGGCAACACGCTCCGCGTCATGGAGCAAGTGGAAGCTACCGCAAAACGAATGGGAGGAAAGTGATGAAACCCCTTATCCAATGGTTATCGGTGTTGTCGCTCGCGTTGTTCCTCGCGAATGGCACGCCCGCACGCGATCGATCGGCCACGCCGGAGAAAATCTCCGCCGCATCAGCACATTCAGTCACAGTCAATCGGGCGATTCCGCAGAAGGATCCGGGGCTCCTGCATCCGGAAACGCTGAAGGCAAAAGCTCCCGCGGAATTCGACGCGAAGTTTGTGACCACCAAAGGTGATTTTGTTATTCACGTCACGCGGGCCTGGTCTCCGATGGGCGCGGACCGTTTCTACAATCTCGTGAAGCACCATTTCTACGACGGCGCCTCGTTGTTCCGGGTCGTTTCGGGTTTTGTTGTTCAATTCGGTCTGGGTCCCGATCCGGCGGTCAATAAAGCTTGGGACTCGGCAAAAATTGGCGATGACCCGGTTAAATCGAGCAATAAAATAGGTGCCGTCACGTACGCAATGGCCGGACCAAACACTCGCACCACGCAGATCTTCATAAATCTTGGGAACAATACCCGCCTCGACACGATGGGCTTCGCCCCATTTGGCGAAGTAACTTCGGGCATGGACGTTATCAAGCAGTTTTATGCAGATTATGCTGATCAACCAACCGGTCACCAGGACGACATCACGAATCAAGGGAAACCGTATCTCGATAAGAATTTTCCGAAGCTCGATTCGATTAAGACAGCAGTGATTGTTGCGGCCCCGGCCGCTGCTGCTCCCGCCGCCGCAACGGCGAAACCCAAAGACTAAGCGTTGACAGGACAATAAAAATGCCAACCGAACCAAATCTGTTGCAGCCGGCCACTTGCTCCGAGCAGGCGCCGGCGGAATACAACGCAAAGTTCGTGACCACCAAAGGTGATTTCGTTATTCACGTCACGCGCGCGTGGGCGCCTCTCGGCGCCGATCGCTTCTACAATCTGGTGAAGCACGGGTTTTACAACGAAGCAGCATTTTTTCGTATCGTGCCGAACTTCGTGGTTCAGTTCGGCCTCGGCGCCGATCCGAAGGTGAACACTGTCTGGCGCAATGCGAATCTAAAGGATGATCCAGTTACCCAAGGCAACAAGCCCGGGTACATCACATTTGCCACGGCCGGGCCAAACACGCGAACCACGCAGGTTTTCATCAGTCTGGCGAATAACGCCTTCCTTGATTCGCAGGGATTCGCTGCTTTCGGGCAGGTGACCTCCGGAATGGATATCGTAAAGGGCCTCCATAGCGGCTACGGCGAGCGTCCGGACCAGGGCGCTATTACGACGCAAGGGAAGGCGTACGTCGACAAAAACTTCCCGAATCTAGACCGAATCAAGTCAGCCACAATCGAGTAGCGTGCAGCAGGTCGCCGCGGCTTCCAGGACAACTTCCGCGTGACTCGAACGGGTGTCTCCGCCGCTTCCTCCATCCCGCTTTTGCTGGGACTCGCCGCGGTGCGGCTCGCCATCCAATTCGCCGGGATCAATCATTACGGATTCTTTCGCGACGAGCTTTACTACATGGCCTGCGGAGAACACCTCGGGTGGGGCTATGTGGACCAACCTCCGCTCATTGCACTTCTGGCGTGGCTTGTGCGTCACACCATGGGTGACTCCATGCTCGCTCTTCGCCTGCTGCCCGCGCTTGCCGGAGCAGCTATGGTTTTTCTTACAGGCGTTCTCGCACGTGAACTCGGGGGCAGCCGACTCGCGCAACTGCTTGCGGCGACCGTCGTCTTATTCGCTCCCGCATATCTCGCCTTCGACAGCTTTTTCTCGATGAACGCCTTCGAGCCACTCTTCTGGATTGTCTGCGCGATTCTCGCGGTGCGAATCATGAATGGTGGTTCGCCTAAACTGTGGATCGCCTTCGGCCTCGTCGCGGGCATCGGTCTTGAAAATAAACATACTATGCTCCTTTTTGGCTTCGGTTTGATCGCGGGTTTGTTGCTGTCCGGGCACGCAAAGGTCTTGCGTTCGCGATGGGTCTGGATCGGCGGTGCGGTGGCTCTCGTGATTTTCCTGCCGAATCTGATCTGGGAGGCGAGCCACGGCTGGCCTCAAATCGAGGTTGTTCGGAACGCGCAGCAATTCAAGAACGTGACAATCGGGCCACTCGGTTTTCTCTGGGACGACGTTCTTTTCCTGCATCCTATCGCGCTGCCTCTCTGGGGATCGGGCCTCGGATGGCTGCTCTTCGCGGCGGAGGGGAAGCGCTACCGCTTTCTCGCCTTCGCTTTTCTCAGCGTGCTCGGAGCCTTCATTTTTCTCGGAGGAAAATCTTACTATGCGCTTCCAGCGTATCCGCTGCTGCTGGCCGCGGGTGGCGTCGCTCTTGAGGATTATCTCGCGAGCCATGCAGTCGCCTGGTTGAAGGTCGCTTACCCGGCGTTGCTCGTGATTGGAGCCCTCTTCACGCTTCCGTTCGGAGTTCCCATTCTGCCCGTCGACACTTTGCTTCGATACTCGCGTTCGTTACCTTATGCTAGCGAAGTAAAAACCGAACGCGACGCCACCGTTGCGCTCCCGCAGCTCTACGCCGACATGTTCGGCTGGGACACAATGGCGGCGACCGTCGCGAGCGTTTATCACTCTCTGCCTGCGGTCGAACAGGCGGATTGCGCGGTTCTCGCGGGAAATTACGGCGAGGCAGGTGCAATCGACTACTACGGTCCGAAACTAGGGCTTCCGAAAGCCCTCAGCGGCCACAATAGCTATTTCTATTGGGGGCCGCGCAATTACTCAGGTTCTTGCGTGATCGTCTTCGGCGAACGTTCCGATGAATTCAAGTCCCTCTTTGCCGAATCTACAGTGGTCGCTACCACCTCGAATCCTCACGGGATGCCGAATGAGCAACGCGTGCTCATTTATCTCTGCAGGAAACCGCGTGCGCCTCTTGTGGAACTTTGGCCGAATTTCAAAATGATCATTTGACGCTAGTGGGAGCGGTTCTTTTACGCCTCTTAGTCTCGGCTGTCCAGCGGGGCATGCTTGGGAAATCGCGCGTTTCGCTCGAGCTTCAGCACGTCGAGCCCGGACGCCAGGAGGCGGTGTGAAATCTCGGATTCCGCATTTTTGGCTATGCACAAAAGCACGCACTCGCACGTAAGAATAGGGATCGTGCGGCCTTCCACACGCTCGTGGTGCGGTGCGATTTCTTCGGCCTTCTTCAACACCGATTGCAGTTCTGTGGATCGTTCCAGCGGCGCGGCGGTCGTTTCCGTCGGCTTCTTCAATGGCCCCAGAATTCGCTTCGTCCACGACTTCTCTTTTTCGTTGCGCTTTCGGTCGTAAATTTCCATCCAGTGGTGCCAGCGTTGAGGGCTGATCCGGCAAATGTGTTGTAGAAACGTCTCAACCTGTTCCTCGCCGTCCCAATATTTTCCGAGGCGCTCCCAGTCGTAAAGGTACATCCCGGCTAGCAAATCGGCTACTTCGATGGCGCTTGCGGCGCGGCTTTTCGCTAGCATCGTTGCAAGACCCTCGGCGCGCGCCAAGTCCTGCGTCAGCCGATGAGCCACATGCACATCATTCCCGTGGCCGAGCGCCGATTTGCCGGAACGAGAATCTGCGCCGTCTTTTCGTCGAAACAGATTCATTGCCGATCAATGACTCCCTGTTGAATTTTATCAAATGAATATCCCGCAACGTGCGAATTGCCCGCGCGACGGACGGATCGGTCACGCCCCCGCCTCTTCAATGCTCGGCGAAAGCTGTTATATTCTTATTGGGCAGTCATTCTCGTTCTTTTTTGGCGTTCCGGCCGGGAGTAGACATGAGTTCGCAGATTTCTAAGAATCCTCTGCTCGGAACTTGGCGATTGAAGTCAATTGAAGGCATCTTACCGAAGAGGGCGCTGTTCTCAATGGGTTCCAAACCGCGAGGCTTGTTAATCTACGCGTGCACCGGCTACATGGCCGCGCAAATCGTCCGCGATCCCGGGCCATCATTTCCGGCCGGATACGAAGATGCAACGCCGGAAGAAATCAAAAACGCCTTTGAAGGTTACTACGCCTATTTCGGTAAGTATGAAGTCGATGCCGCGAAAGAGATCGTCACGCATCATCTCGAAAGCAGCCTGCGGCCCGCTGAAATCGGGAAGGACTACGTACGCGCGTTTCGCTTCGATGGCGACCGGCTTGTCTTAACCCCTGTGCGCGAGGGAACGAAATTGAAGGTTCGGCTTATATGGCAGCGTGTGCAATAGCCGCCGCTCGGGGCGCGCCCTAAAGGCCCAGAACGGTGACAAGCTCCCGAACGGAAGCCGCCGACTTATCGAGGGCTGCTTTTTCCTCGGCAGTCAGCTTAATTTCGATGATCTGCTCAATTCCGCGAGCTCCGAGCTTCACCGGCACGCCGACGAATAGCCCGCTGATTCCGTACTCGCCTTCAAGATACGCTGCGCAGGGCAGTATCTTTTTCTTGTCCTTGAGAATCGCCTCTACCATTTGCATTACCGCCGCCGATGGCGCGTAGTATGCGGAACCCGTCTTAAGCAAATTCACAATTTCCGCGCCGCCTTTTCGCGTACGCGCGACAATTGCCTCGATTTTTTCCTTTGACAGCAGGTCGGGGAGGGGAATTCCCGCAACCGTCGAGTAACGGGGCAGCGGCACCATGTCGTCGCCATGTCCGCCTAGCACGAATGAATGCACGCTCTCCACTGACACGCCCATCTCCATCGCCACAAAAGTGCTCATCCGCGCCGAGTCCAGCACGCCTGCCATTCCGATCACGCGATTCTTCGAAAAACCGCTAACCTTAAACGCCGCGTGCGCCATGGCATCCAGCGGGTTCGTCACGATGATCAGGATCGCCCCGGGCGAGAGCTTTACGATCGCTTCGACCACGGCCTTGATTACGTCGTAATTCGCCTTCAACAGATCGTCTCGGCTCATCCCGGGCTTCCGGGGAAATCCCGCCGTAATCACCACAATGTCGCTGTTCGCCGTCTCGCGGTAGTCGCCCGACGCCGTTGAAATGCCCGCCGCGTGCGCGTCGGTTCCCAGGATCGGCGCCGATTCCGCCATGTCCAGCGCTTTGCCGGCTGGAACACCATCGAGGATGTCCGTCAGCACCACGTCCGCCAGATCCGCATCGTGAATTCGTTGCGCCGTCGTGGATCCGACGAATCCTCCGCCAACAACCGTCACCTTCTTGCGCATTCCCGCGTCTCCTTAGTGCCTATCGCAAAAATTCAATCGGCTGCAGCGGCCGACTGCATGTTCTCGATGATGGCCGAAGCGAATTCTGAGGTCTTAAGTTTCGTCGCGCCTGGCAGCAGTCGTTCGAGATCGTAGGTCACGCGCTTCTGCTGGATCGTCCGCGCGACGCCGTCTTCGATCAGTTTCGCGGCTTCTTTCCAGCCCATGAAATCGAACATCATCGCGCCCGAAAGCATCACCGAGCTCGGATTGATCACATCTTTGTCGGCATACTTCGGCGCGGTGCCATGGGTTGCCTCGAAAATCCCATAGCCGTCTCCGATATTCGCTCCCGGCGCCATTCCAAGGCCGCCCACCTGCGCCGCGCAGGCGTCCGAAAGATAGTCGCCGTTCAAATTGGGTGTCGCTAGTACCTGATATTCGTCCGCACGCGTAATCACTTGTTGGAAGATCGAGTCCGCGATTCGATCGTTGATGAGAATCTTCTTCTTCCACTGGCCGCGTCCGTGTGACGGATAAATTGCATCGAGCGTCTTCTTAACTTCAGCATAGGCGGACTTTTTAAAGTCCTCTGTAGCCTGCGCAAGGCCCGGCTCGATCATTTCGGCATTTTTCTCAACCGAAAGACTTCCGTCGCGGTCCTTATTATCGAGAATCCAGCTTTCGCGCTCGGTCACGACGCGCCCGCGGAACTCGGCCGTCGCAAGTTCATATCCCCAATCGCGGAAGGCGCCTTCGGTAAACTTCATGATGTTGCCCTTGTGAACCAGCGTCACGATGCTGCGATGATTGTCGATAGCATGTTGTATCGCGCGGCGCACTAGCCGCTTGGTGCCCGTTGGAGAGATGGGCTTGATCCCGATCGCGGAATCCTCGCGAATTCGCTTCGATGTTCCTTTCAGCATGTCGTCGTTCAGAAACGCGAGAAGTTTTTTAACCTCCGGCGTCCCCGAACGCCACTCAATTCCCGCGTACACGTCTTCCGTGTTTTCGCGAAAAATCACTATGTTCATCCGTTCGGGGTTTTTCACAGGCGACGGCACACCCGCGAAATATCGCACCGGACGCACGCAGGCGTAAAGTTCGAGCACCTGCCGCAGGGTGACGTTCAGCGAGCGAATTCCCCCGCCTACCGGCGTGGTCAGCGGTCCCTTGATCGCGACACGGAAATCGCGGATTGCGTCCACCGTATCGGCTGGCAGCCATTCCTTGAACTGATTGAACGATTTCTCGCCGGCAAATATCTCAAGCCACGCGATTTTACGCTTGCCGCCGTAGGCTTTCGCAACCGCCGCGTCGAATAATCGCTGCGACGCTTTCCAGATGTCCCGTCCCGTTCCGTCGCCCTCGATGAAGGGAATGATGGGCTGATCGGGAATGCGAAACTCACCATTCGCATATTCAATCACTTTACCTGTGGAAGGTGCGGCAACTCCGTTGTACGAACTTTTCATCGTTCTCGAACTCCGTGCGCAGACCAGCTTCGTGATTTTATTCACTGCACTGAAGCAATCCACCATAGCACAATCCCTTACGTCGGGCGAAGAAGGCTGACCTGCCGCAGCAGCAAAAAAACGTGAATCAGCTGGAATATTTTCCGTTGCGCCGCGGTCTTGACGTAGGAAGGGCGGCGGAAGTGTTCTAAGTGCGCCTTCAAATGGGAGGAGCGGCAATGGGGAATTTCATCAAGGACAATCTCAACAACGACGGCGTCGACCGCCGCGGCTTTCTGAAGTGCATGGCCTGGGCGGGCACCGGCACGCTGTGCGTCCTTCAAGGCGGGGTATTGAAGTCGTTTGCAATGAGCGACATCGCCGCAATGACCAAGCAGGATAAGGCAGCCATGAAGGGCGAACTCAGCTTCGTGCAAATCAGCGACAGCCACATCGGCTTCGATAAGGCTGCCAATCCTGACGTCACCGCCACGCTGCGCGAAGCCATCGCAAAGATCAACGCCCTGCCGCAGGCGCCCGAATTCGTTCTGCACACCGGCGATCTGACCCACCTCTCGAAGGCCTCCGAGTTCGACACACTGGACCAAACGCTGAAAGCCATGCGCACCGACAAGATATTTTATGTGCCTGGCGAACATGACGTCCTCAACGACAACGGTCAGCAATACCGGGAGCGTTTCGGCAAGGGCTCGAAGGGCGACGGATGGTACAGTTTCGACCAAAAGGGCGTGCATTTCATCGGCCTCGTAAACGTGATGAACCTGAAGGCCGGTGGTCTCGGAACGCTCGGCCACGATCAACTCGAGTGGATTGAGGACGACGTAAAGCACTTGAAACCGAGCACTCCCATCGTCGTCTTCGCGCATATTCCTCTTTGGGCCGCCTACCCCGAGTGGGGCTGGGGCACCGACGACAGCGCGCAGGCGCTCGCATATCTCAAGAAATTCGGGTCAGTTTCGGTGCTCAATGGGCACATCCACCAAGTGATGCAGAAGGTCGAAGGTAACGTAACGTTTCACACCGCCATGTCCACTGCGTTTCCGCAGCCCCAGCCGGGAACTGCGCCGTCGCCCGGCCCGATGAAAGTTCCGGCCGAGAAGTTGCGGTCTTTGCTGGGCGTCACGAACGTGGATTTTCTCCGCGGAAAGCGCACGCTTGCGATCGTCGATTCGCCGCTCGATGGCGCCAGTACAACATCGAGCTATCATTTGAGCCGTCCGGAGTCCGAGTCCGAATCGTCTCTGTACGGTGGCTAGAAGCACTGTCCAAATTAAAAGGGAGAAAAAGTCATGATGAAAGGAATTCTGTCTCGAACTGTATTGTCCGCCGCGCTCCTGGGAACGCTAGGCTGGGCCGCGGAGATCCACGCTAAAAACGTCACACCGGCGGCGGACGAGAAACCGTCTGCAATTGAAATCAAAATCGATAACTTCAGTTTCATGCCGCAGGACACGACGGTGGCGGCGGGCACAACGATCACCTGGGTCAACCGGGACGACGTACCGCACACGGTCGTGAGTACGAACGGCAAATTCAAGTCCAAGGCGCTCGATACCGACGACAAATTTGCGTTCACTTTCAGCGAACCGGGAACCTACGAGTACTTTTGCTCGGTTCATCCGAAGATGACCGCGAAAGTCATCGTCAAGTAACCTAGTAAGCCGGCCCTGATCGATGCAAGGCTTCCTCGGAACGCAAGCGGGTTTCGCGACAGACTTGAACCTCGTGATCCAGCTGGCCATGGGACTTGCCTTGGTTGCAGGTATGTTCTTAGCACGCGCAAAGCGGTACAAAGCTCACGGTATCTGCCAAGCGTCCGTGCTCGTTCTCAATCTGGCCATGATCGCGTTGGTTATGTGGCCGTCGTACTCCACTCTCGTCATGACGAGGATTCCGGCCCGACTTTCCAGGCAGTCCGTGGCAATACCGGCAATACATGGACTTCTGGGAGTCGTTGCAGAAGTGCTGGGGCTATACATCGTGCTTGCTGCCGGTACGAGTGTTCTTCCGAGTTCCTGGCGCTTCACGCGATGGAAACTCTGGATGCGGATTGAGATGGCGCTGTGGGGCACTGTCCTGCTGACAGGCCTGGGAACCTACGTCGTTTGGTACATGCGGCCACGACATTGACAATCATCCATCAGACGCTCTTCAGCCGGGGATTCCATCGACCGATCTTCGCTGGAATAAAAATAGATGGAATCCGGTCTGTATACTTGAGAGTCTAACCACGCATGCCAGACAACATGCGCGGAGCTGAAGAACCCGGACGGTTTGAGCAGGTTGTGTTGCCGCATCTCGATGCGGCCTACAACCTTGCCCGCTGGCTCGTCCGTAACACTCACGATGCCGAAGACATCGTGCAGGAAGCCTATTTGCGCGCCTTCCGGTTCTTCGCTGGGTTTCAGGGTGGCGACGCGCGCGCCTGGCTGCTCAAGATTGTGCGCAATACGAGCTATTCTTATCTTGAGAAACACCGCCCCACGGACTTAGCGGAGGAGTTCGACGAGGCGATTCACTCAACGGATACCGACCGTCCGGATGCGGAAGCGGTGCTTGTCCGGAGCGTGGAAAGCCAGATGCTTCGCGATGCGCTGGAACAATTGCCCGTCAACTTTCGCGAAGTAATCGTATATCGCGAACTCGAAGGGCTCTCTTATAAGGAGATCGCTCAGGTGATGGAAGTTCCGATCGGCACCGTGATGTCCAGTCTCGCGCGTGCCCGAGTGCGGCTCCGCGAATGTTTGCTCCGTGCGCGCGGGAAGGAGGGTTTGCGTGGCTTGCGATGATAATGTGCGTCTGCTTCATGGCTATCTCGACGGCGAACTCGATCTCGTGACCAGTCTTGAGATCGAAGAGCATCTGAAAACCTGTGCCGATTGCACCCAGGAGCTTCGCGGCCAGCAAACTCTGAGCAAAGCATTTCGTTCGTCGTTCCTATACGAGCGCGCGCCCAAATCTCTCGAAACGTCAATTCGTGCTTCTCTTTCAGCGGAGGCAAAGAAGGTCAGCGGAAGCGGAAGCCGAAGCCTTTTGGCGTTCTCTCCGGCTCGTCGCGCGCTCGTGAATTGGCTTGGAGTCGCGGCCGCAATTGTTTTCGCAGTTCTGCTCACGTGGAGGGTCTTGCCCACGTTGAGTGAGCGCTCGGAATCCAACTTGATCACCCAGGAAGTCATCGCCAGCCACATTCGCTCGCTCCAACCGAATCATCTCACCGACGTCGAGTCGAATGACCAGCACAACGTGAAACCGTGGTTTAACGGAAAACTCGATTTCTCGCCACCGGTTCGCGATCTTTCCGCCGAGGGATTCCCTCTAATAGGCGGTCGTATGGACTACGTCGGTCGTCGCAACGTTGCCGCGCTCGTCTATCAACGCCGTAAGCACGTCATCAATGTTTTCGTGTGGCCCGACGCGCCCGGCACCGTCGAGTCTTCGCGGGAAAGATCCATCCAGGGCTATAACATGATTATCTCCGGGCACAACGGCATGTATTTCTGCGCGGTCTCGGATCTCAACACCGCCGAGCTTCGCCAGTTCAGTCAGCTTCTAGGTGAGTAGAGGTCTTCGCCTTCACTTTTGCGTTTCGCTGGTTTCCGCTCGACGCCCGCTCGCAACATTTGCGTGCTAGCATTCAGCGCGTCCGATGTTCCCTCGCGCAACCAACACAATAAATTCCCCGAATCCAGGATTGCGCGATCCGCGGCGCCGGAAGGGACGCCCTGCGCTCTTGCTGTCGTTCGCCGCAGCCGTCGCGCTGTTACTCGCAGTCGTGGCGATTCAGCGCCTGCGGTACGAATTGCTTAGCTATTCGACGTTGGTTCATTTCGTCACCCCGCTGGCGTCAGGTCCGCTCCTCCGCTGGGAATCGAATGATGTCGCGACGGAGGAAGTTGCCATTCCAACTCCGGCCGGACCCGTGCCAGCATGCTTGTATCTGCCGCTTGGCGTGAACCACCCACCCGGAATCGTAATCACGCCAGGCATCCACCATCTGGGTATCACCGATCCTCGTTTTGTAAACCTGTCGCAAGCCGTAGCGGCAAGCGGTTTCGCCGTCTTGGCTCCGGTATTGAGCGCGCTCGCCGACTACCACGTGGACTCCTCATCCATCGCCACAATCGGCGAGTCCGCGAATTGGCTCGAACAGCGCCTGGGCAGAGGTTCCGTTACCGTGATTGCATTGAGCTTCTCCGGCGGCCTCGCGCTCCTCGCCGCTCAAGACCCCCAGTTTGCTCCTCATATTCGCGCCCTCGTAGTTTTTGGTGGTTACGATGACCTCGCGCGCGTCTCGCGTTTCCTCGCGACCAACGAGGCGGAGCTTCCAGACGGCCGTCTGATCCCCATGAAAGCTCACGACTACGGATCCGCCGTTTACGTGTACGCGCACCTTCCCCAATTTTTCGTTCCGGCCGACCGGCGCGCGGCGCACGAAGCGCTTCGTTATTGGCTCTGGGAGCAGCCGGAAGATGCGCGCCCATGGGTTACCCAGCTGAGTCCGGAGGGGCGCGGCACGATGGATGCGCTGATGGCGCGTCGAATTGATTTGTTGCGTCCGCAACTGCTAAATGCAATCCGCGCCGACGCGCAGGAACTCGCGGCGATTTCTCCGCAAGGTAAGCTCGCACATCTGCGCGTCCCCGTTTACATCGTGCACGGAGCCGCCGACAGCGTCATTCCGTACACCGAGAGCCTGTGGCTGGAAAGGGAAGTGCCGAAAAAAATGTTGCGCGGCTTTCTGATCACGCCCGCATTCGGGCACGTTGATCCGCGAGGCGCTTCGGGCTGGTACGAAAAGCTGCGGTTGATTCACTTCCTGGCCGAAGTGTTGCGCAATTCCAGCTAGACGGCGAGTCAGTCAGTTAGTCGTAATATTCGGCGCCAAGATGAGTGATCAATTCCTCGCCCATCATCCAGCGCAGCGTGTTCTTCAATTTCATCAACTGAATAAATAAGTCGTGTTCCGGGTAAAGTTCCGGCGCGCACATGGGCGACTTGAAATAAAAACTCAGCCATTCCTGAATCCCGCGCATGCCCGCACGCTTCGCAAGATCGAAAAACAACGC
>Ga0073928_10009026_pt1 | contig 12277 bp, 12 predicted proteins | sample PaiPotPPA55metaG_FD_76969 | JGI IMG/M metagenome (GOLD analysis project Ga0073928, IMG submission 76969) | Iron sulfur acid spring bacterial and archeal communities from Banff, Canada, to study Microbial Dark Matter (Phase II) - Paint Pots PPA... ...
AAAAATGGTGATGCGACAGAAGAATCGCCAAGCGCGGTTCATCCGTCGACGTCCCTTTCAGGCAGCCGGGGTGAGCGCCGTCGAGACGGTGCCAAACGTGAGATTGAGCTCGGTGGCAACAAGGTTCACAGCCACGATGATTGCCACTGCGATCAGGGCGGCCATCAGGCCATACTCGATGGAAGTCACGCCGCCTTCGTCGCGAACGAAGGCCTTGGTGCTGTTGATGAAGGATTGCATGATTGATTCTCCGTAGGTGTCCAGATGCGAAAAGCGGTGATGCGACGGAAGAATCGCCAAGCACGGTTCGTCCGTCGACATCCCTTTCAGGCAGCCGGGGTGAGTGCCGTCGAGACGGTGCCAAACGTCGCATTGAGCTCTGTGGCAACGAGCTTCACAGCCGTGATGATTGCCACTGCGATCAGGGCGGCCATCAGGCCATACTCGATGGAAGTCACGCCGTCTTCGTCGCGAATGAATGCCTTGGTGCTGTTGATGAGCGATTGCATGATTGATTCTCCGTTGGTGTCTAGATGCGAAAAATGGTGATGCGACAGAAGAATCGCCAAGCGCGGTTCATCCGTCGACGTCCCTTTCAGGCTGCCGGGGTGAGTGCCGTCGAGACGGTGGCAAACGTTGCATTGAGCTCTGTAGCAACGAGCTTCACAGCCGTGACGATCGCCACTGCGATCAGGGCTGCCATCAGGCCATACTCGATGGAAGTCACGCCGTCTTCGTCGCGGATGAATGCCTTGGTGCTGTTGATGAACGATTGCATGATTAAATCTCCTATGTGGACTACTAATTAAAATTACATCGTATGACTACGGGTTGGTACAACATGCTACGGGTGCTACAGAAAATATGAGCCGTCGGTTGCGCGAGCAAGCGGCAGGGAACGAACCGGAAGCGGTTCGGCGCTAGTCATGTCCAGGGGGCCGCCTGTGGTACGCGCCGGATATGCCGGGCATCGGTAACGGATCGCGTCTGATTGCGATGTGAGGCGTAGAAAAGTGGGATGCGATGCGCGTGACACATCGCGCCGCTATCCAAACAAAAATTAATGACCACATGTTTTATTTCTCCCCGGCATTCTCTCGTAGTCGACTTGTTCTTCTCGCCGTTCCCTGAGCGCCGAAGCGCGGGATGCGTGTCGAAGAAGGACCCCCATTGACATTGAGGCTAAGTGCGGCGCAACCGAAACTCCCCGTTGCTGCTTCTCACTCACCGCCATGTCGTCGACCATGCGAGGGAGGTAATTGCAAGGAGCGGGCCAGATGCCTCAAACATGAAGAATCATGCGGGGTCGACCCGTTGCCCCGTTCCCGAGGAATTTGGCCGGTCGCATATCGGTTGCGATGCTGCTACATCTCTCACCTATCCTCGCGGGCTGGTGAGCCAGGCGAATCCGCCGTACGTACTGGCTACAGCAAGCAAGCGGGGATGTCATGTGGATAGGGTTGCAGATGGATTTCCTGGAATTCCACGGTTTCTCTCGGGGTCAGCACGCGAAGAAACGTCTCATCGGTGAAACATGGCTCCTCGCGAATGTTCCAAATCCGACCCAATCAAGGGTATCCACGAATGATCTCAAGGTCCATTCTGTCGCTCGGACTGCCTGGTGGCCGCCTTGTGCGCAATGACTTGTGCGCAATGACTCCGGCAATTGAACCGGTGGAACTGGTGTGTAAAACCCGCGACAGGTCGTCATGCCGAGACGGCATAGGTCAGGATAACGAATGTTTCAGATTGACCCCGATCTCCGGGTCGCGTTTTCCCTATCATCGAGCGGACACACCGGTCGTTGATATCCCTACGTCCTTCTGCCGAATCGCTCCGGGATACGGCAACGCGCCCATCTGTTGTGCACCGCACATGCGATTCACCGTTCCCGGGGAAAGTACGGATGTATCCGCAGACAAATCAAGCAGATAACCTGTAATGACTCCCTGTGGAACGTGCAGTGACGACCGCAGCGGGTCGCATCAACATAAAAATGTCGTCGTGTACTTGCTATTCAGGCGCAACGACGTAAAAACGGGGGAAATATTGTGTCGCAATCACCTGAACGTTTTCAAACGGTCTCCTGCGGCACTGCCGATTCAGCGCAGTCCGCCACTTGGCCCCAGCCGGACACCCAACGCCGCCTGATCTGCGTTGCCCGCGCACCGAATGACCTGCTCCTGGCGCATATGCGCGCATCTGGCTGGGAAGTCACCGTTGCGAAGACGGCTCCCGGCGCTGAGGCCGCGGCAAAGGAAGCTCGCGTTGCCGCGGGTCTCATCGATTTCGACGGTTTCTCGCCGCGCGACTTTACGGCCTTGAGGGCATGCCTGAGCCGGCCGACCATCGGCTGGGTCGCCGCCACGGCCGCCGGCCAATCGGCAAGCCATGCGGTGCGTGATCTGATTCGGAATTATTGTTTTGATTACGTCACCATGCCGTTGTCTCATGAATCGATCTCCCATGTGCTAGGGCACGCTCGCGGCATGGCGGCGTTGAATCATGTCGACACTCCAGCCGAAACCACCGTCACGGGCAACTATGAAATGGTTGGCACCTGCGATGCGATGCAATCCCTTTTCAGCACCATCCGCAAGGTCGCGAACACGAACGCCAGCGTGTTCATTTGCGGCGAGTCGGGTACCGGCAAGGAACTCACTGCCCTCGCTATCCACGAGCACTCGCCGCGCCGCAAGGCGCCGTTCGTCGCGATCAATTGCGGTGCGATTCCGCAGCACCTGCTGCAGTCGGAACTGTTCGGTTACGAACGCGGCGCGTTCACGGGCGCGGACCAGCGCAAAATCGGGCGCATCGAAACAGCAAACGGCGGCACCCTCTTTCTCGATGAAATCGGCGACATGCCGCTCGAAGCGCAGGTAAGCCTGTTGCGTTTCCTGCAGGAGGGCAAGATCGAACGATTAGGCGGCCGCGAATCGCTCCGTGTGGACATCCGCGTGATTTCGGCGACCCATGTCGACCTCGAAGCAGCAATCTGCACCGGACGTTTCCGTGCCGACCTGTTCCACCGGCTGTGCGTGCTGCGCGTCGACGAGCCGCCGCTGCGCGCGCGCGGCAAGGACATCGAAATTCTCGCGCATCACAATCCTGCGCAAGTTCAAGAAGGACAGCACGCGCACGATTCGCGGCTTCACGACGTCGGCGATCCAGGCGATGAATGACTACTCGTGGCCCGGCAATGTGCGCGAGCTGATCAATCGAGTGCGCCGCGCGATCGTAATGACCGAAGGCAGACTGCTCTCGCCCGAGGATCTCGATCTCGAATTCTTCGGCGGCGTGGAGATGACAACGCTTGACCATATGCGCGGCATGGCGGAGCGCAGCGCGATCGAAGCCGCATTGTTGCACCACGATAACCGAATCGGCCGGGCGGCGGCGGAGCTCCGCATCTCGCGTGTCACCCTGTATCGGCTGATGGTTGCGCACGGAATGCGCGACCCGGCGGGCACGCCTCCTTACGATGACGATGGCGACTATGCGGCAAAGGAACTGAGCCGCGAAGACTCCGCCTGATCCGGGACATTTCCGATGCCATCCAAACGAGACGGGGTTTGGCGACATGGTTGTGGAGGTGGCCGACGCGCTGGGTTACGCCACGCCGGGCGGATTCATCTCCATGTTCCGGCGGGAATTGGGCGACTCGCCGGCAAGCTATTTTGCCAAGCGCGCCAGGAGTCAATGACAGGTTCAGGTCTGAGCGGACGACTCGCTATGTCGCGGGTCAAGCTCGGATTCGAGTTGCCGCTTGAAAGATGATGTGCGCTTGCCCGGAGCAGGTTCTGTCAGGCAAGCCGCTTAAAGCCCCACCGCAGCCGGATTCATCTCGATGTGCAAAACCACCAGCCACATCTTCGGGCAATCAGGTGCAATCTTGAGCGCGGGGTTGGTCTTGTCCACCGGGGTAATGCAGCCCTTCTCGCGCGCCAGCAAATATGCCCGCCGCGCATCTGACTGCAGCCAAATGCTCACCAGACCACATGTGAGGAAACTGAAGATGGTCGTGATAATGCTTGGAGCACCTGGGTCCAGCTGCTGCACCGCATAAGCAAACACGGTAGTCAGTACCTGGTTCGCCACAATAGCGACGCACACCACCTTTGCCGTGCCCCTGATCCGCATGGCCGTATGAAGCTTCAACACGATTGTGTACTCTTGACTGAACGCCGGTAAATGTTAATTCGTTGATCGCGGTGCTCATTCGATGGACCCATTTGACGGACCATCTAGTGAACCATCGTCACCGGTGTTTGCATGCTTCGCCACAACCTGTTCATCACCCACCATCGGGTAAGAAAGCCCAGGTGACTGGCATCGACCAGAACAATGTCCGAGCGTTTTTCAGCCGCGCGCGCTGCAATGGTTCCGGCAACGGGCCCGTACACCCGCGACCAGTGATACGGAACGCCCGCATCGTCCAGGATGGCCCGGGTCTGAACAAGCGCACTCAGCATGGCACGTTTTTCCTGCAAGCGCAGCGTGCCGCGGGAATGAAACGCGCTGGCTCGTCCCTGGTCCGGAGGCTCGAGTACTTCCATCAGCTCGACTTCCGACACGCAGTGCTCCGCATAAAGAAATGCGGCATGCCGTGCGGCCTGAAGCGCGCCTTCCTTGTTTATCACCGGTATGAGTACCCGTAACATGAACGTCCCCGTTTCAGTATTCACTACCATTTCATTACAGCAGACGCCGTGTCAAACGCGCGCAGAGTTTCAAGCCTGCCGCGTAAAAATTGTGTCAAGGCGCCCTGACCAGCGCGGGCTTGACCGCATCGTCCGGCGGCGTGTGCAGGCTGGCCGAGAACTGCCGCATGCGAAACGCCACACGTTGGGCGTATCCCTTGCCGCCGCCGCTGTATCGTTTGAGCGCGACACCCAGGTCGCCACCCGACGCATCGAGATACTCGCGCAGGATCGAAGACCCTATCCGCACGTTCTCAGCGGGCTCAGTCAGGTCATTGCCCGATGCAATCACCTGCGGATGCGCAGCCGGGAGGATCTGCATCAGCCCTTGCGCGCCGGCAACACTGACCGCCTGCCGGTCAAACCCTGACTCGGTCGCAATGACCGCGAGCAACAGCACGGGTGACATCGCATATTCGTTCGCCGCGCTGATCACTGCTTGCGCGATCAACGTTGCCTCCCGGCGAGCCACTCGAAACTGCTGCCATAACACTGCCGCTACGTTCGCCACCTCGGGTGATTCGCCGGATGCAGATTGGATGACCGCGGTTAGCTGACCATTGGGCGCGGACGCGTCGTCGGTCGCGTAGGCCGCATTTGCCGCTATGAAAGAAAATACGCAGAGTGCGAGTTTCGCGCGCAACCGCCGTTTGGATTGACCGGGTGAGTCTGCCGTCGGTGCCTGATTCTCATGCATCACGGTCCTTTGTTGTTAGCGTCCTGGAAGGCTACGCCGCTCGGCGTATCGATCGGGATAAAAGCCGGCCGTGGCGTATCAAGAACCCGTCAAGACGTGAGCGCCCGGCGTCGAATTGATGAAAGCTATACGCGCTCCCGTGCTATTTAAACGCCGCTATTGCGCGATACGAACGACACTTCAGGTCTATATAAAGAGAGTCGAAAACATGCACGCCCTGACGTTCTGGAAGCGCACTCCCAGACAAAATGAGCCGGACCAGGAAAGCACCCGCTCGAGCATTGCCGGACGGCAGGCACGTCATCGAACGCTGCTGGCGTTATCGCTGGGCGGGACCGTGATTGCCGCAGTCGCAATAACCTTAGGTCTGCCTAAGACTGGTCTGGCGGTATACATCGCTGCTACGCTGCCCTTTGCGCTGTTCCCCTAAGCGGCGCCCGCTATTAGACGCTCACGGGAGCAACGCCTAGAACCCAGGGCTACTGCGCACCCACAAGCCTGTACCCTACTCCGGTCTCGGTCAGGATATGAACCGGCTGAGCCGGATCAAGTTCCAGCTTGTGCCGAAGGTGACCCATATAAACCCGCAGATAATGCTGGTTCTCCACATAAGCCGGCCCCCAGACCTCGCGCAGCAATTGCTGATGCGTGATGACTCGCCCGGCGTGGCGTACCAGCGTTGTCAGCAGCCTGTATTCGATGGGCGTGAGATGAATCACCTCACCGTCACGGGTCACGCGCCTCTCCGACAGATCCACCGAGACCGGGCCAAACCGTACCTGCGGCGTTTCCTGCTGCCCGCCGCGGTTGCGCCGCCGTAGCTGCGCACGAATGCGCGCGAGCAACTCCGACACACCAAAGGGCTTCGTCAAATAGTCGTCCGCCCCTGCATCCAGCGCTGCAACCTTGGAATCTTCGTGAGTACGCGCCGAGAGCACGATCAATGGTTGCTCGGTCCAGGTACGCAGTTCACGAATCACATCGATACCGTCGGTGTCCGGCAAGCCAAGGTCAATGACAATGAGATCAGGCAGGCGAAACGCCGCTTCGCGCAGACCCTGCTGCCCGGTTTCCGCTTCGAACACGGTCATGCCCTGCGCTTCCAGTGTGCTTCGTACAAAACGGCGGATCTGCTTGTCGTCTTCTATGACGACAATGGTCAACGTAGGCTCGCTCATGGAGTATCCGTATGCGCAGCAGCGTCCGGTCCCTCGCCATTCTCGTCGGGAAGCGCCTCGAAAGGCGGCGTCTGGTCGGCCGGCAACGTGAACCAGAACCTCGCGCCCAACACCTTTTCCTGACCGTCCACCCGGTTCTCGGCGCCAATCTTCCCGCCATGCGCCTCCACGATCGCCCGGCAGATTGCCAGCCCCAGACCGATCCCCGGCTTGGCGGACTCCTTCTCTCCACGCGTGAATTTGTCGAAGAGCGTTTGCTGTATTCCCGGCGCCAGGCCTGGGCCGTTATCGTCCACACAGACCCTCACGTAGCGCTCGCCCGACTGCTGTTCAACCGCTGCGTGAATGGACAGCGTCGAATCGCGCGGTGTGTATTTAGCCGCGTTCTCGAACAGGTTGGCAAGCAGCCGTTCCATTAGCACTGCGTCGAGTTGTATCAGCGGAAGGTCGGGCGGAACCCGGACCTGCACCGTGTGCCCCGCAAGCGTGCGGCGGCAGACGGCCAGCGCCGCGCCGACCACTTCCTCCAGCATCAGCCATTGCCGGTTCAAACGGATGCTGCCCGCCTGGAGCCGGGCCATGTCGAGCAGATTCGTCACGAGCCCGCTCATGCGCAGCGCTTCCTCGTGGATCGCGTGAATCAGCTCGCGGGCGCTGTCGGTCGTGCCGTTGTGAACACGCTGCTGCTCTTCCAGCACCGAAGCGAATCCGACAATCGATGTCAACGGCGTGCGCAAGTCGTGCGAGATGGCCGAGAGCAGCGAGTTGCGCATGCGCTCCGACTCCATGTTGACCAACGCATCCTGCGCAATCTCGACGTAGTGGACCCGTTCAAGCGCGAGCGCGATCTGCGAAGCAAACGTGTCGATCATGCGCTGCTGTTCCGGGATCGCCAGCTCGGCTGCATGAGCCGTGATGAGCGCCAGGACACCGCGTGTGCGCATGGGCGCCTTGAGCGGCAGATAAAGCGCGTTGCTGGCCGGTAGCGTGTCCGTGCCGCGCCCCGCAGGTTTTTGCTGGTCGTACACCCATTGCGCGATATCGAGGTCGAGATCGGTGGCATCGAGCGTGAACTGCGGGTTGGGATCGTCGACTTTCTGACGAATCTTCTCCCCGCTGTCGGGCAGCAGGATGGCGACCTTCGACTGGAAGATCTCCCCTACGTGGCGGGTGCCGATTTCGATGATCTGTTCGGTCATCAGCGCGCCGCCCAGTTCGCGCGTCATCGCATACATGGCGCCCGTGCGCCGCTCGCGCAACGAGGCTACCCGCGCCTGACGCCGGAGATTCGAAGTCAGGTGACTGATCGTGAGCGAGGTCAGCAGCATCACGAAGAAAGTCAGCAGGTACTGCGTGTCCGAAACGGAAAAGGAAAGTTGCGGCGGAACAAAGAAGAAATCAAACGCGGCGACGCTCACGAACGAAAGCAGTACGCCGGGGCCGCGTCCGAGTCGAACCGCGGCAAAGACCACGCCCAGCAGATACAACATCACGAGGTTCGTGAGGTCGATATGGCGCGACAGCAAGCTCGCCAGCGCGGTGATCGCGACGCCAATTGCAGTCGCGTAAAAGTAGGCGTTGGGCGAGGAGCGGGCTTCGTTGCGGACAGCGGCGAACACCGGGTTGCTTGCATCGCGCTCCCGGCCTTCCTTTGCCGCTCTCACGCCCACCAGCGTCACATCGATATCGTGTGAATGGTGCACCAGTGCTTCCGCGACGGACCGGTCAAAGAGGCGCCGCCAGCCGGGCGCATCCGACGCTCCCGCCACGATCTTGGACACATTGCGCATGCGCGCGTACGCGACCAGCGTGGCGGCGGCGTCCGAGCCGTCAAGCGTCACGGTCTCGGCGCCCAGCTCGGACGCCAGCTTGAGCGCATCCAGAGTGCGTTTGCGCCATGCGTCAGGCAGACGCTGCAGCTTCGGTGTTTCAACATAGACCGCCAGCCAGTCCGCCTTGAGGCTGGCGGCAAGACGCGCGGCGGAACGAACCAGCGTAGCGCTTTCAGGTCCCGGCCCAATACACGCGATCAGCCGCTCACGGGCTTGCCAGATCCGGCTGATGGACTGATCGGCGCGATACTCGCGCATCTGCGCATCCACACGGTCGGCCGTCCGACGCAGCGCGAGTTCGCGCAACGCAATCAGGTTGCCCTTGCGAAAAAAATTCTTGACCGCATTCGCCGCTTGCTGCGGCATATAAACTTTTCCGTCCCTCAACCGGTCGAGCAATTCTTCGGCCGGCAGGTCCACGAGCGTGACTTCATCGGCAAGATCGAACACGCGGTCCGGTACGGTCTCCCATACGCGGATACCCGTGATCTGCCCGACGATATCGTTGAGGCTCTCAAGATGCTGGACGTTGACGGTGGTGTACACGTCAATGCCGGCGTCGAGCAGTTCGTACACGTCCTGCCAGCGTTTCAGGTGACGGGCGCCCTGCACATTCGAGTGCGCCAGTTCGTCGACGAGAATCAGTTGCGGCTTGCGCGCAAGCGCGGCGTCGAGATCGAACTCGGGCAGCTTGCGGTTACGGTATTCGTAAAGCGTCAGCGGTATGGAGTCCAGCCCCTCGAGCAGCGCAAGCGTCTCCTTGCGGCCATGGGTCTCGACAATCCCGACAACCGTGTCGACACCTTCCTCACGGCGACGGTGCCCGGCTTGCAACATGGCATAGGTCTTCCCGACACCAGCCGATGCGCCGAAGAAAATCTTCAGCTTGCCACGCTGCTTTTTCTCTTCGTCACGCTGGATCTTGTCGAGCAGTTCGTCGGGATCGGGGCGGTCCATCAGCTTGCGGGCTTGAGTTCGTCAAGCGCCAGGTTCAGCTCCAGCACGTTCACGCGCGCTTCGCCAAGAATGCCGAACTGACGGCCCTTCGTTGCGCGTTGAACCAGCGCATCGACGTCGTTGTGCGACAGCTTGCGTGCCTTGGCAACGCGATCGATCTGGTACGCAGCAGCAGCCGGGCTGATCTCGGGGTCCAGTCCGCTGCCTGACGACGTCACGAGGTCGACCGGGATCGGCGCCGTATTCGTCGGGTCCGCATCGTGCAACGCACTGATGCGTCCTTTCACTTCATCCGCCAGCGCCGGATTCGTCGGGCCAAGATTCGAAGCGCTCGAGCCTTGCGGGTTATACGGATTCGGCGACGTGGCCGACAGGCGGCCCCAGAAATAGCCCGGTGCATCGAATTGCTGGCCGAGCAGTTCCGAGCCGACCAGCTTGCCGTTCTTCTCGATCAGGCTGCCGTTTGCCTGGCTCGGAAAGGCGGCATGCGCGACCGCGGTGACCACGATCGGATACACCAGCCCGGTCACCACGGTCAATGCCGCGAACAACACGAGCACAGGACGAAGGATGTTTTTCATGATGATTCAACCCAATTAGATTGTGATAAGAGCCAGGGTGTCAGCAGCGGCCGGGTAAGGTGTTCAGCACCCCACCCGGCTCACGCCGGCTGACGTTCAGGCCCAGCCAAACGCCGTCAGAATCATGTCGATCAGCTTGATGAACGGGAACGGCAGCAAGATCCCGCCGAGGCCGTACACCAGCAGATTGCGGCGCAGCAATGCGGCGGCGCCGAGCGGCCGGTACTTCACGCCCTTCAGCGCCAGCGGGATCAGCACCACAATGATCAACGCGTTGAAGATCACGGCGGACAAGATGGCGGACGACGGCGACGTCAGGTGCATGATGTCGAGCACACGCAATTGCGGGTACGTCGATGCAAACGCGGCCGGGATGATGGCGAAGTACTTGGCCACGTCGTTGGCGATCGAGAACGTCGTCAGCGAGCCGCGCGTCATCAGCATCTGCTTGCCGATCTCGACAATCTCGATCAGCTTGGTCGGATTCGAATCGAGGTCGACCATGTTGCCGGCTTCCTTCGCCGCCTGCGTGCCGGTGTTCATCGCCACCGCTACGTCGGCCTGTGCAAGCGCCGGTGCGTCGTTGGTGCCGTCGCCGGTCATCGCGACCAGCCGGCCTTCCGCCTGATACGAGCGGATGGTCGCCAGCTTCGCTTCAGGCGTGGCTTCCGCGAGGAAGTCGTCAACCCCGGCTTCAGCCGCAATCGCCGCAGCGGTCAGGCGGTTGTCGCCCGTCACCATCACGGTCTTGATGCCCATCTTGCGCAGCTCGGCAAAACGTTCCTTGATGCCGCCCTTGACAATGTCCTTCAGCTCGATCACGCCCAGCACGCGCGCACCTTCTTCGCGCCGGTCGGCCACGACCAGCGGCGTGCTGCCGCGACGTGCGATTTCATCGACCGCATTGGATACTTCCTGCGGATAACGGCCGCCATGGCGTTCAACATAGGACTTGACCGCGTCCGCCGCACCCTTGCGAATCTCGCGCTCGGGCAAGTCGACGCCGCTCATGCGCGTCTGTGCCGTGAAGCTCAGGAAGGTCGCATGGAGCGAAGCCATCTCGCGCTGGCGAATGTTGAAGCGCTGCTTCGCGAGCACGACAATACTGCGCCCTTCAGGCGTTTCGTCGGCCAGCGACGCAAGCTGCGCAGCGTCCGCCAGGTCCTGCTCCGAGAGACCCGGAGCCGGTACGAAGCTGGATGCCTGACGATTGCCCAGCGTGATCGTGCCGGTCTTGTCGAGCAACAGCACGTCGACGTCACCCGCGGCTTCCACTGCACGGCCGGAAGTCGCAATCACGTTCGCCTGCATCATCCGGCTCATACCCGCCACACCGATGGCAGACAACAGCCCGCCGATCGTGGTCGGGATCAGGCAGACCAGCAGAGCGGCCAGCGCGGTGATCGTCACCACGTGACCGGCCTTCACTGCCGCGACCGAGAAGATGGAGAACGGCAGCAGCGTGGCAGTCGCGAACAACAGCACCAGGCTCAGTGCCACGAGCAAGATGGTCAACGCGATTTCGTTAGGCGTTTTTTGACGCTTGGCGCCTTCCACCATCGCGATCATGCGGTCGAGAAACGCCTCGCCCGGATTGACCGTCACCCGCACCACGATCCAGTCCGACAGCACACGGGTACCGCCGGTCACCGCGGTAAAGTCACCGCCTGATTCGCGGATCACCGGTGCGGATTCACCCGTGATCGCGGACTCGTCGACTGACGCTACACCATCGACTACTTCACCGTCCGCCGGGATCACGTCGCCCGTTTCCACGAGGACGATATCGCCCTTGCGCAACTCCGTTGCCGTCGTAATGCGCAGTGCCGACTTCGGGTTCGCCGACTCCAGCTTCTTCGCCATCACGTCGCGCTTGGCGCTGCGCAGCGACGCTGCCTGCGCTTTCGAGCGACCCTCGGCCAGTGCTTCGGCGAAGTTCGCGAACAGCACCGTGAACCACAGCCACAGCGAGACCGCGAGAATAAAGCCTGCCGGGGCTTCAGCCTGCCCCGAGAGTGCCGCGACCCACAACACCGTGGTCAGGATACTGCCTATGTAGACGCAGAACATCACCGGGTTACGCAGTTGCGTACGCGGGCCCAGTTTCCTGAACGAGTCCGCAATCGCCGGTACGACGATGGCGGGGTCGAACATCGAACGGGCTGCCGAGCGTGAATGGCCACTCGACTCCGGCGTCTTATCCGGTGTCTTGTTCGGCGTTTTCACTGGCGGTTTGACAATTGTGTTCATACTTTCCTCTGTATCAGTGACCGCTTATTTGCCCGAGAGCATCATCAGATGCTCGACCACGGGACCCAGCGCAAGCGCGGGT
>Ga0073928_10009028_pt1 | contig 12275 bp, 9 predicted proteins | sample PaiPotPPA55metaG_FD_76969 | JGI IMG/M metagenome (GOLD analysis project Ga0073928, IMG submission 76969) | Iron sulfur acid spring bacterial and archeal communities from Banff, Canada, to study Microbial Dark Matter (Phase II) - Paint Pots PPA... ...
AGAATGCGCGAAGCCCTTGATCAAGGCGTCGGTTTGCCCCTCGTCGGGCTCCGAAGCCCAATAGTCGATTTGCTCTGCATGGCGGCCGATCACGTCCAACGTTTCGTCGGTCGATCCTCCGTCGATCAGGATGTACTCGAGCCCCGGGTAATGCTGGTCGACCAGCGAGCGGATGGTTGCGTCCAGAAAAGCGCCCTGCTGATAGGAGCAGGTGACGACCGATATCGTTGGCAGTGGACTATTCATTACTCAACCTCCGATCAAGGTGAAGTGAATTCGTGCGATGTTCGCAACAGCCGAGCAGTATTCCAAGCGCACCCCAGAGCAGCAGCGCCTTGTCCGGCTGGAGCATAATCGGGTTGAACGCGTAATCCGCAATTCCGCTCAGGCATATGCAGGCAAGCATATGCGCCGTGGCGCCAGTTTCCGTGATCCGGCGTTCGCGAAGCAGCGTGCCATGAATCTCTCTCCCAATGCGCACATAAACCCAGACGAGGAGCCCCAGCGCCACGATCCCGCCATGCGCGGCTAGATCCAGGATGTCGCTATGCGTAGGTAGTTGCCCGCCGGCTTCGTCTATCTGGAAAGCGGTGAAGCGCACCGTCGAGCGCGCCGCGAAGAGCGTTCCCCAGGCGGGCGAAGCCTCGAACTGCGCGATCGCCCTTTCGTAGGTGCGCACCCGATAGCCCGGGTTGCCGCTAGGCATGCTGACCTCGGTGAATGCGTGGCTGAATTGCAGCGCCGCCGCACCGGCACATAGCAGCCCGATCGCCACTACGACGATCATGCGGTACATACGAAGCGTTTCTTTGAAATAGAAACGCCAGCTCGCGTGCCAAAGATAAAGCGTCGTGATTCCCATGACGATGAACGCCGTGTTCTTCAGGAAGATCGCGCCGCCGAGCAAGAAGAACGACGTTTTGCAGATGCGGCCGACCCGGCTCCCAGACGGCCGCAACGCGAAGTAGACAGCGACTGGAATGACGAGAAACTCCATTTCATGGTAGATGCCGCCATTGAAATCATGGATGGCGAACATCCGCACGATCATGAACGCGCTCGTGGCGGCGATCATTCGGCACAACAGGGCGATGAACCGTGCGTGATCGTCGCAGAGCCTCACCGACAGGGCAATGCCAAACGTGGCGAGCATATACAGGCCCATCGTCAAGAAGGTGTCCTGAATGTGATCGACAAGGCGGGCATAGGTGCTGCCAATGAATATCCACGTACCGAGGATAGCCAGCGGATAGCCCACCCGGACAAGCGAGCTGGGACCGAGCCGATCCGGGTTCAATGCGGACCGTAAAGCGTGACCGATCATGCCGAGCATGAGAGCACCTGTTGCCACGAAAAGCGGCAGGTGCTTCGTGATTGCAGGGCGCTCGAAATCGAGGCCGAACGGATCGACCTCGATGAACAGCGCAACGGCGAAGGCAGCTAGCATCAGATAGTCCGACAAGACAAGCCTGTGCCGCCGGAAGCTCGTATCTTCCGTCCGCATGCTTTCCATGACGGGGGATGTACTGATGTAGTCGCTCATTGTCTATTAAGCATGGTTTTCGATTTTTTCCCGACAGGGCTTCAGATGTCCGTGAACACTGCGCCGACGATCATCACGTCCATGCTGCGCAATTGCGACGCGGCTTCTTTCAGCCGGGAGGCGCTCGTGTGATGCCGTTGCACGGTGAACAGTGCGCCACCGACGGCTTCCGATATGACTAGCGAATCGGCGTAAGCACCAATTCTCGGGGTCACGATCAAGACCATGTCGAAGCCCTTGGCTGCTTCCTGGAGTACCTGCTTCAAGTCGCCATTGGCGAACAGCTTCTCGGGACTTTCACCAGGCGTGCCTGCCGGTAAAAGCCATAAGCCGGGTACGCTGCCGGGCACGATCGCTTCCGTCGGCGACGCCCGCCTCTCCAGCAGTGAGCACAATCCGGCGGAGGTCCGGGCCCTGGCGAGCAAGCCGGAAGGCACGGGAGTCCTGATATCCGCATCGACGAGCAGGGTCTTCTGGCCGGCGTGGGCGCTTGCGAGAACGACACGTGAAGCGATCGGATCGTCCGGCTCTCGGGGATCGACGCTGACGATCGCAAGCATGCGGCGATTCGGCGCGTTGAACCATCTCAGGCGCAACTGCGCGCGAAGCAGATGAGCAGCATCGGACTCATCCACCTCCCTGCGCGTTCGTGCGGCCGGGCGCAATGCGGCAGGGGCGTCGGGCGCAAGCGCATGCTGCGCCGAACGCGGCCTGAAGCGCGGCAGCCAATTAACCGCCCAGATGGGCTTGATCAGAGATCGCGTAGCGGGGGCGGAGTCGAACGAATCATCCATGGCGGTGCCTTTTCGTCAGCATGAAATCGGGAATGCTCGAATGAGATGGGCGAGATGCATGGGCTCACGCTTCTGACCAGGCTGCCAATTTGCTCATGAGGGATCGATTCAGAGGTCTTCGGCCAAGCACGGCGGTGCGCAACACCATCTCCAGTTCCTCCTCCGAGCGCACTCTCCGATCCTGGATTTCGCACAAGAAAGCCAGGGCGATGCCGAGGAGCGTTGCCGCGACGGCCGCGGCGGCGCCATAGAGCAGCGGCTTGGGCGCCGAAGGCCGCAGCGGTTCAAGGGCGGGAGAGAGCACTGAAACGTTCGTTTGGACCGAATAGGCAAGCAGCCGTGTCTGGATATATTTCTGATTGAGCTCCTGATAGGCGGATTGGGCAGCATCGCGGTCCTTGATTAGCTGCTCGAGGACCGCGCGCTGCGCCCTGAGTCCGCTCAAGCGCTCCTTTCGCTCCGCCATCGCGGCCACGATTAGCTGTTCCTTCGTCGCGCCGGCCGCGGCGTCGCTTGTGAGGCTGGCCTTGACCCGCGCAGTCTCCTGTTCGAGCTGTGATTGCAGCGCTTCGACCCGAATCTTGAACTGCACACTCGTAGGATGATTTTTACCAAAGAACGCCGATGACTCGCTCAACTTTTGCTGGAGGTCCGACAGATCATTCTTGATTCTCATGATCATCGTGTCATGGGCTACGTCTCGTGTTGTCCCATCGATCGATATGCTCTCGAGTTTGCTTTTCGTGTCGGCGTTCTGCCCTTGCACGTCGACGAGTTGCTGGGAGAGCATGGCGAGCTGCTGGGTCTCGGTATCGAAGCGCTCGTCGTTGGTCACTATCGAGTGGTCGTGCTGAAACTCGGTCACGCGATCTTGCACTTGATTGAGCGACGTGCGAGCCTCTTCCACGCGCGCGCTCAGCCACTTGGCCATGCCCTTGGCTGGTTCGTCTCGAAGCTCGACCGTGGTGTCCAGGTAGGCGTTGGTAAACGCGTTGGCGATCAAGGCCGACTGCGGCGCGCTGGGCGACGTGAACGAAATCGAAACGATGTTGGAATCGAGCGTGGACTTGACGCTCAAATGCTTCTCGAGCTCGTTGGCGTGCCACGCCAGTTCATCGCCATGACCTTCGGTTGCGCGAAGCCATGCCGCGTGACTAGCCGCATTCTGGTCGAGATGAAGCTTGCTGGCGACGCGTTGCGCGACGTTCGCGCTGGAAATGATCGCGACCTGCGTCGGTATGTAGCTCGAAGAACTGTTGGCGGACAACGAAGCACTGGATCCCGCGATTAGATCCTGAGAAAGCAGATCGACCACGACATGGGTGGTGGCCGTATAGCGCTTCGGCATCAACAGACACACGATGACCGTAAGCACCATGACCGCGGCCATGGTCGCGACGACGATCTTGTACCGTCCGCGAATCACGTTGAAGAACTGGCTTAAGGTCATTGCGTCTCTCCCGTCGTCAGGCTGTCGGCCCGTGAAGCAGCGATATTGTCGTGTTCATCCGCCAGGTGCTGGCTCGACATCGTGCCGATGCGTCTACGGGATGACCAGCCGTGGTGCCTGGCGTGATTGAGCACATCGGCGCTCGCGCGCCACATGAAGATGGAATTGGCAATCAGATAGCGTTTCCAGAGCCGTCTCGGCTCGTGAATCAGCCGGTGCAGCCATTCGAAGCCGGCATCCTGAACCCACGGCGGCGCACGCCGCACCGAGCCCGCGTGGTAGTCGAACGCGGCGCCTACGCCGAGCATCACGGCATTGATCCTGGTTCGATGCACGGCCATCCAGATCTCTTGTTTCGGACACCCCAGGCTGACAAAGACTACATCAGCGCCGGAACCGTTGATCTTCTTGACGACCTCTTCGTCTTCAACCGCTGAGAGCGGACGAAAAGGTGGCGAGTGCCAACCCGCGACATGGAGATTTGGAAACGCGTCGCGCATGACAGACCTCAGTTTGTCGAGCGTCGCGCTCCGATTTCCGTAGAGGAATATCGATTTCCGCCGTTCTTGCACCAGAGCGCAGTACTCCCACATGAAGTCAGGGCCGCTGACGCGCTTTTGCGCTTCGAATCCCAGGAGCCTGAGCGTCCATGCTACGGGCGAACCATCGGGAAGCACGAGGTCGGCGTCGTTGAGCATCTGAGCAAGGTCGGGCCTGACCGTCGCGGTCACCAACGAATGGACGTTGCAGAAGCAGATGTACCGTCCGCGCGATTGGCCTGTCCAGTTGCTCGCTTTCGTGAGTGCGTCGCTAACGGACATCGCGTCGACGAAGGTTTCCAGAAGTCGCGTTCCGCGGCGCCCAGCGAGACTGTGTGCGCTCGCGTTGCTGCCGTCCAGCGGATCCATGCGCGGCTCGCCGCCTCGCTTGTTCGGATTGGTCTCCTCTAGCGTGCTCATATCGGGTTTCTCCTGCATGTCCAGTTTCCTCATCCGCCTCGAACCGACAATGACAACAAACGTCGTACTCCGAAGGAGTGTCAAAGTGTGAGTGTGAGCGGTGGATATCTCAAGAAGGTGGCATAGGTGACACTCGTGATTCACACGCGAATAGTGTCTGTCGAGTCACCCGGAAAAACGGACCATGTCTCCATGTTGAGCCATGTTGAGGCAAGAGTATGCGTAGAAATATTTAAAAGCAATGAAACCGCTACGTTTTTAATGCTACTTATGATATGACATGAAACTCATCTGGCTATCTTTTCAACGATGCTCAAAACCTATGTGCGGTAGCTAACATTTGAATTAGAAAGAGGTGCTTGAGATTTCCTTTGGACAGTTAGACTCAACTGCGCTATGCCTTATTAGCGGCCCTTGGGTTGGCAAGTCAGAGGGTACGCGATCTCGAGTTAGCTCCCATCCATTGGACGTGCCCATCCGGAGAATTGAGATGGCCAATTCACTTGCGACGAGATCCTGGGCTCGAACTCACGCTCTGCCGCATCGTGTCGTGCGCGGGTTGGCAATATTCTTTTTCGCTGCCGTCTGCTGGAAAACCCAGACGGATGGACAAGCAAGCGTGCTTCGCGTGATCCCGCCCGGCAGTGTTTCGCACGGCGCTGCCGACGCCGTCTATACCAGCCTGACTGCCGGAATGAATGCGCTTCGACCTGGAGATCACCTCGTTATAGAGGCAGGTACATATCGCGATACGCTTAGCTTTCCGCGAAGAAATTGGGCGATCACGAACAAAGAGACAGTTGTCGAAGGCGTAGGGCGTGTCGTGATCAATGGCGCGAACATGGTCGACGGATGGCGGCCCCTCGGCGGGGGCCGCTTCTATGTCCCAGCTATCCAGGAGCCCGCGCAGATTCTGGTCGACGACGCGCAACTGCAGCAGATAGGCGGAACGGTCTTCGACGGCTACCCCTCGAATCCCTCTAGCATGTGGCGCAGCCTGGACAACGAGGTCGGTGGAATCTGGCCCGGCAGAAGAGCGGGCAATGCCTCGACGCTTCCCATGAACAGCTTCTACTTCGATCGCGAAGCACAACGTATCGTCATACGTGTGCCGTTCGGCGCGCTCACTTCGCATAAGGTGGAAGTGTCCACTCGCACTTACGGCGCGCTCGGCGAAGATCTTTCGCGGCTCACGATTCGAAATCTCACCTTTCGACTTGGCAATACGTCGATCTCAAGCCGCGCGGCGCTCGTCACTTTGAGAGGCGACCACCTTCTGATCGAGAATGTGAGGGTAACGGAGGCGGACAGTGTCGGTATGGAAGTCACGGGAAAAGACATACGCGTGAGTCACGTTTTAGCCGACCATTGCGGGCAACTGGGCATCAAGGCGCGCGGGACTCGAATTTCGATCGTCGATTCGGAGACCGACTTCAACAACACGCGAGGTTTCAACAAGTGGTGGGAAGCTGGGGGCGCGAAGTTCGTGGGTGACAACGGTTTGCAGGATTCGGAACTGGTTAGGCATGTCGCGATCGGGAATCTAGGCGACGGAATCTGGTTTGACTGGGGTAACCGGAACAACCGCGTTTCCCAGAGCGTGTCGGAATACAACTCCGGAATGGGCATCCACTACGAGGCGAGCTTTGCGGCGACGATCGTGGATAACGTGGTGATAGGCAATGGTCAGCGGGGCATTTACTTGCCGCACAGCTCGGAGTCCGTCGTCGCCTTCAACCTGGTCGCCGCCAATGGATTGCAGGGAATTACGATTATTGACGAGCGACGTCACGATCCCGAAGGTGTTCTGGACCTGCGGCCAAAGGCCAACAGCATCGTCGGAAATGTCGTCGCATGGAACGGCGGCGCGCTGGTGCTGCCGCAAAAGCTTGACCATATCCTCTCTGACGCGAACGTATTTATCGGCACGTCGCCGGATCCTTTGTTCGCGCTCGGATGGCATTCGAAGTCGTTCGCCAGCCTGGCTGCGTGGCGATCCGATACCGGGCAGGACGAGCATTCGGTTTTCATGCAGCGCGCCGAAGACGCAACGCTGATGAGCGCTGTCGCGCACAAGGATCGGCAGATCGATTTCGGTTGGTACGAGCAACTGCATGCGGGGTTCGCGCGCATCAGAGAGAGCGGCATGGCGCAAGCAGGAACCGTTCTAGATGACCGTGCCGACTTGCGTCCCGGTCCGTCGAGTCTTCCAAGACTGTGAAGAACTCGTAAGAGGCGAGGAGATATGGGCGATTTCTGGAGAGTGATACGCCAGCCGAGGTTCCTGGCGCTAGGTGACCAGTGTGTGATCTCTTGCTCCAATTTCGTTTCGGTTTTAATTCTGGGCCGCAACCTTAAAGTGGACGAGTTCGGTTTTTTTAGTCTCGCGATGCTGACGGTCATTTTCATCTCGAATCTTCATCGGGCATTTGTGACGCAACCGCTGAACGTGCTCGGAGCGGATGAGGACGAGCTTCGGCTTGCGACACGGATGACCGTGCTGCTAAGCACGCATGTACTGCTCGTGCCGGCCGCGATCTTCCTGCTGGTCTGCGTTTCCGTGATGTTTTATCCACGCATGGAGATGACCGCGGCGGCCGCAATCTACCTGACGGCATCGCTCCTGCAGGAAACGGTCAGACGTTACTGGTACACCGTCGGCCGATTGGATCGAGCGATCCTGACCGACGGCTTATCTTATGGCGCCCAGATTCTCGTGCTGTTCATCGCGCAATGGGTCGTCGTACTCGAAGCGCCGCTCGCGTTTCTGCTGATGGCCGGCTGTGCGTTTAGCGGGCTGCTGGTCGGGTTGATCGGGATCAAGCGCGTGGGTCTCGCGGGCATGGGCGATTTCCGCACCGTGGTAAGCGAGCACTGGAAGCTCTCGAGGTGGCTAATTCTGACCGTGCTGGCGCTTTGGGCGAGCAGCCAATTGTATCCATTCCTCATCGTCAAGCTGGGACCCGTTGCCGTCGCCTGGTTCGCAGTCACCCGAAATCTGCTTAGCGCAATGCATGTGGTCGTTCAAAGCGTGGTCAACTACTTGCCTTCCCGCGCCGCATTTCTCCTGAAAACCGAGGGAGTGGAAGTTTTTCGCCGCCATGCGATTCGCACCTCGCTTCATGCCGCGCTGGCTGCGATCGTCTTCATATTTGCGATGCAACTCCTGGCCCTGCCGATTCTGCATCTGCTATACGGCGGTATTTACGATCCCGCCCAATGGGTACTGCGCATATTTGCTGTCGGTATGCTGTTTTCGCTCGTCGGGGCAGTTCTGGGGTGTTATTCGCTAGCCATGCACGATTCGCGTTCGACATTCCTTGCCAACCTGGGGAGTGCGGTATTCACGTTCACCGGAGGACTCTGGCTCATCAAGGAGTACGGGGTATACGGTGCCACGATCGCCGGATGCCTCAGTCTCGCGGTTGCGACCATCCTGCAAGCCGGTTTTTTCATGGCCGGTATTGGACGCCTGTCCAATACGTCGCTTAGGGCGCGGGGCGCCGACGCAGTGGCGGATTTGTAGGAGCGACCGGAATATATGGACCAACTGAACCAATTGGGCCGCGGGCATCCCGTAGACATGGACGAAAGGCAATTGCGCATACTCGTCGTTCACAACGCGTATCAAAGGCGTGGGGGAGAGGAGGAGGTGAGAGACGGCGAAGTATCGCTTTTGCGTCAGCATGGCCAAATCGTCGAAACATATGACCGTGAGAGCGTTGAGATTGAGGCGATGTCACGGATCAGCGTGACGCAACAGACTTTCTGGTCACTCCGTACCACGGCCGATCTGCGAGAGCGAATCGGGCGTTTCAGGCCCGACGTGATTCACGTGCACAACAGCTTTCCGCTGATTTCGCCATCGATCTTCTGGGGGGCCGCACGTGCTCGGGTTCCCGTCGTGCAGACGCTGCACAACTTCAGGTTGCTCTGCCCGCAGGCCATGTTCTTACGGGACGGCAAGGTATGTGAGGATTGCCTCGGTAAGGTGCCGTGGCGCTCTGTGGCACACAAGTGCTATCACGAATCGGCCGCTCAGTCCGCAGTGGTCACGACGATGCTTTCCGCGCATCGGCTTGCCGGCACGTACCGAAAAAAGATCAATCGCTATATCGCCCTGAGCGGTTTTTGCCGAAGCAAATTCATCGCTGGAGGGTTTCCAGCCGATCTGATCAGTGTGAAATCGAACTTTGTTGATGTGCCCGCTTCGCCGGACGGTCCTCGCAAAGGAGCGCTCTTTGTCGGTCGCCTTTCGCACGAGAAGGGCGTCACCGTGATGCTCGACGCATTGAACTGCCTCGGGCACCAGAGCATCGACGTGATCGGGTCGGGGCCACTGCAGACGATGGTCGCGGAGCATCCGCAAGTGAACAGTCTGGGCAGCCAGCCGCGCAGCGAAGTGCTGCGGCGCATGCAGCGGGCCGAATATCTGCTCGTGCCGAGCATCTGGCACGAGGGCCCCATGACCGTCATCGAAGCATTCGCGTGCGGCTTGCCTGTCATCGCGAGCCGATCAGGGGCTATGGAAGAGTTGATCGAGGACGGTGTGACTGGACTGCTGTTCGATGCGGGAAGCCCCACGGCGCTCGTCAGCGCGATTCGTTGGGCGAACGAGCACCCGGCCATGATGCGTGAAATGGGTGCGAATGCTCGATCCGAATATCTTCGACGATATACGCCCGAGCTAAATTACCGGCAACTCATGTCGATATACGGCGCTGTCCTGCCGTCTTGTTCGTGAGGCCCGCAGCGAATCGAATCGCGGAGAGTTTCAGAACGGAGGAAATATGCAGCGCGAGTTTATTCAGCGCGAGTTCACTGTATTCGAGCGGATCATTCATCGGTTTGCCTTCAGGCCGGCTATCAGACGCCGCCTCGTGCGGATACGGTTCGTGCGTCGAATCTACGGTGGGTGGAACCGCACGCATCCGTTCGATGTCGCGGAGCAAGTCGAGACGAGCGGTTACGTCCCCGCGGATCAATTGACGTCCGACGACCGTCTGAAGGGTCTTATCATTCCCTATGCGGGTTCCTCGCCGAGCGTGATCCGGAAAGCAATCAGTACGTTGCCCGACGTTCGTGATTATTCGTTCGTCGATCTCGGCTGCGGCAAGGGTAGGGCGCTGTTGGTCGCGTCGGAATACGCGTTCATGAGGATCATCGGTGTCGAGCTTTCAGCGGAATTGTCCGCCACGGCGCGGCGAAATGTTCAGACGGTCGCAAACCATTACCCCGAGCGATCGCCGATGAACGTGGTGGAAGGGAACGCAATTGGATTCGAGCTTCCTGCGGGAAAGGTGGTGGTGTTTATCTACCACTCGTTCGGCCTCGAACTGATGAACCAACTGATAGGAGAACTCGAGACGGCCCTTGAGAATCGGCTCGATCATGTCTTTGTCGTCTATTACAACCCGGTCCATTCAGTGGCGCTCGATTCTTCGCCGGTCTTCAAACGCTGGTTCGCGGCGACGTTCAAGCTCGTGCCCGAGGAAGTAGGCTATGCGCCCGACAACAAGGACACCGTGGTGATTTGGCAAAGTAACAAAGGCAGCGTCCACGCGGAGCATCCGGGTTCCGATCGAAAGATTGTCATATTGCAGAAAGACTGGCAGGCAGGACTTTCATAAACGTTTGCGGCAGCATTTGCGAAAGCATCGGGGAGTGCCTCGTGTCAAATGTTACAGCAGCGCCGAGGGCAAAAAAGCTCGCGGGGGGGAAGAACGCCGAGGCGTGTGCTTCGCGTGTGTCTGTCATGAATGCGGCGAGCGAGTTTTCCGTCTTTCACGAGCCATGGTGGCTTGATATTGCCGCGGCCGGATGCTGGCGAATGGCCCGGGTGACGAGACAAGGGCGGGTCGTCGGCGAAATGCCTTACGTCGATTCGCGGGTCGGCATTTGGCGGGTGTCGGGGTTGCCGCTGCTGACGCGTACGCTCGGGCCGGTCATCTACCCTGCCGGAGCCAAGCCCGTGGAAGAGGCTCGGTATCAGTTGTCGGTTCTGGACGAATTGATCGACCAGCTCCCGGACTTTGACCGGTTCCATCAGAACTTCGATCCGCGGATCGAAGACGCGCTTGCTTTTCAGATGCGCGGGTTCGCTCTGTCGCAAAGCTACACCTTTCGTATTCCGCGCGGGCAGCCATTGGATGATGTGTGGGCGGGGATGAGACATCAGACGCGGAACGTCATCCGCAGCGCTGCCTCGAAAATCACCGCACGTACGACTAAAGATCTTGGTGAGTTCATAGATTTCTACGCGAGGAGCCAACTGGAGCGCAACAGGGAAAACATGTATGGCCACGACTTGATGGAAAAGCTCCTCGAGGCATTCGTACGGCGGAATAGGGGAAAGCTTATTGGGGCCTATTCCAGCTCGGGAGAACTCGTTGCCGCAGTCGCTCTCGTATGGGACCGGCACTCGATGTATTACCTGCTCTCATCGCGTAGCAAATCCGCGCACTCCGGCTCGATCAGTCTGCTTCTATGGACGGCCATTCAAGAAGCGCACGAGCGGGGCCTTGTTTTTGACTTTGACGGTATCGCCAGTTCGACCATCTTGCGTTTTCTTAGCGGATTCGGCGGGGTTCTCGTGCCGCGAATCGGGATCGAGCGGCTCAAGGCAGGCTATTCGATGGCCCGGCATATCAGAGATTTATCGCTTTTGGCTCGGCGTTCGATTCACGACGCCGTCAAGCCTCGCTAGTTGCCTGCTTTAAGGCGCGATCAGCACCGCAAGGCCGGATATCTGGAGTTTACAAATGAAGATCGCCTACGTGACTACTTTCGATTCGAACGATCCATCCGCGTGGTCCAGCGCAGGCTATGAGATCCCGCGAATACTGGAAGCTGCCGGGGCCGAGATCGTCCGAATCGGCAACTTGCGCAGAACCCCGACCGCCGCGGCGCTTGCAAGGATGGCTATTGCCAAGGCGACGGGACATCCTTATCAGATTGACAGGGAGCGGTCCGTCTTGCGCGGCTACGCGGAACAGGTCATCGCCACCTTGCATGGGCGAAAGTTCGATGTACTGCTTTCACCGGGCAGCATACCGCTTGCCTTCATCGAGTCAGACAAGCCCAAGGTTTTATGGACGGATTGCACGTTCGCAAGCATGCTCGACTACTATCCCGCGTTCACGGGACTGCCCCGGCGCAATATTCGCGATGGACACGCGATGGAGAAGGCGTCTCTTAGCGGATGCGACCTTGCCGCATTCAACTGTGAGTGGGGCGCGCGGGCAGCAATCGAAGTCTATGGGACCGACCCGTCCAAAGTAGAGGTCGTGCCGTTCGGATCGAGCCTCGAGACGGCCCTATCCTTGAACAACCTTCGCGAGTTGGTCGAGCAACGGCTATCCGACAATACCGTTCGCTTACTCTTCGTGGGTACCGATTGGGGGCGGAAAAACGGGGATTTCGCGGTGGCCGTTGCTGAGAGGTTGAATCAGCGCGGCGTCAAGGCGACCCTCTCGATCGTAGGCACGACACGGCCGAAGATGCCCGAACACATCGTGTCGCATGGCTTG
>Ga0073928_10009029_pt1 | contig 12273 bp, 19 predicted proteins | sample PaiPotPPA55metaG_FD_76969 | JGI IMG/M metagenome (GOLD analysis project Ga0073928, IMG submission 76969) | Iron sulfur acid spring bacterial and archeal communities from Banff, Canada, to study Microbial Dark Matter (Phase II) - Paint Pots PPA... ...
CTTCTTTATTGATCGACTGTTTGCAGTATCTGCAAAGTATGACTTCAGGCATTCTGAGATCTCCTAAGTCGGAGTTTTGTTCTTTCCTCCGCATTCATTCATAAATCCCACAGTACTCGTTTGATTAATGCCAATTACAGATCGCATGCTACGGTACGCGGGACGGGATGAATGTCTCCTGTTGGACGGAGCAGGCCTTCCGCTCGCGGCGAAAACGCTGAGTCAAAGGAGGAGGTCGCTATGAGCGGCAATCGCTCGCGCGTCCACGCGCTCAGCTTGATCCTGATCCTGGGGCTTGCGCCAATCCAGGCCTGCGGCGTCGCGGCACCCAGCAAACTCCGGTCCATCTGTTTCGTCCGAATCGCTCGGACAGTACGATCTTGCCGGTGTATGGACAGGAACTTCGATAACCGGTTGCACGCCATTGCGAATGAATGGACCGTGGCGATGCGGTGCGAGAGCCGACATCATGCTGACGTTCATTCGGGAAGACACCGCGGCGATGACCGGCATTTACGCATCCGACAATGGTCGAGACGGTGACGCTTTCCAGGAGACGGGCCGCGTTGTCGAAGTTCCAGAAAGCGGCTCGGCGAGGCTGTGGTTCCGTATGATGATGCGCGATCATTCGAGCTGCTTGTTCACCAGCAATTTGCAAGGCGAGGAGATGGGCGGGAGCTATCTGTGCTTCCGTGAGGGGGTCTCTTTCGAACGGGGACGGTGGATGGTGCGGCGCAGTTATTGAACCGAATTCCCCAAATGGCTCATACCGGTTGAAACGGAGCAGGTGGATGAGCTTGTCGCCTAGCGGCGCCGCAAGCGGTCGCGGACACGATCGGACGATCGGACCTGTTTCTGACCTCCGGCCGGGGCCACCGTACCCTCTGGGAATACGCCATGACTTTGCGCGGCGCGCGCTTCCCGGGACTGCATCGCACAATGGCCTTCGAACACGGCGCCTTTCTGCACGACCAAGACCGGTGAAGTCAGATTGCCCAGCACCTTAGCGGAGAACCGAAGCTCGATGCGCTGGCTGGCGGTGATGTCGCTGCTGACCTTGCCCCCTACGATGACGGACGCCGCCTTGATTGAGGCGGTCACATCGGCGCGCTCTCCGATCATGATGCTGTCCTTGGCGATGATCTCACCGTCAATCTGGCCGTCGATTCGCGCTGGCCCCTCGAAGTTGAGCTTTCCGCTCACCTTGGACCCGTCGCCCAAATAGGCGCCGGCCTCAATCGAAACATGAACTTCGCGTGAAGCCGGTCTCATATTGAAGAGCGCCATTTCCATGCCTCCCTTCGGGCGCAGCGTTCTACCGTATCTCAGTGCTCGGACCTGTTCGCACACTTGATAGGGGATTTCTCGGTATCTGGGACTCGTTGGCGGAACGGATGGGATTAATAGCGGGTAAGACACTCGATGGCGTCGAAGCCCGGGCTTCGACTGGCGGTGATCCCGATTCTCCAGGAGTGGATGCTAGAGGGGTAATGCCGGCGGGCCCTCCTGTCGCTATCAGGATCTTCGAGGTATGTTCCTCCGGATCGAGCCGAAAGAGATAGGCGGGGAACCCAACGTCGCCGATTCCGACGTTCGTCCGAGCATCACATCCGCACCGGGCGGCGAACGCATCGTTGATCCTTACGAACTTATAGAGATTCGTCGCCACAGTCGGGAGGTCGCCCCGGGACACCAACAGGTCCAGCGTGTCCTCTTTGATGCTAATACTCGAAACCACCGACTTGTCTGAGACGACCGAGGCTGCAATGACCCAATGTGTGAAGTCGGGCTCGCTCATCGTCTTCGCTTGCGGATACTCGTTGGCAAGCTAGGCGATCATAGACGCGACCAGTTGGCCTCGTTTGGCCGAGCGCTTTTGCCCATGCACAGCCTGCCAGAAGTCCGTGGACCAACCGGCGAGGAGCACCGAGTCCGCACCCGGCGAAGCCCTATAGGCCAGCGCCGTCGCTTCCGCATCCGCGAGATCATGGGCTTCAAGCGCGCGTCGGACCTCCTTGACAGCGGATCGCTTCGTCGCCTCATGGATTCGCGCCAGAATTGCACCGTTGACACTCCCCAGCTTTGCAAGAACCCCGGAGCAGGTGCTTTCCGGCTCCGACAAGGGGTAAAACCCCTGCCCGATGGGATATTCCCTCGGGCACGGATTATCGTTTGTCTCCTGCCGCTCAGCTGGGGTCAGCTTGTCGTAGTTCGGTGCGACCCGCGCCAAGTCCTGATGAAATTCGGTATATCCTTGGACCGCATGTTCGTGTTTGCTACTCAGCGCCAGCGTTGTTAGCAGGACGGTGTTCATTGCATGCGGATTGTCCTGACTGCCGGATCTGGCTCCTTCGTCCGAATCTGCTTCTTCGGCTTTTTCGAGGGCTCTCTTCGCAAGCTGCGTCTTGAGCGTTTCAGAGACCGGAATCCTGAGCACCAACTCTCGGCCCACCTCTTCTTCTGCACGAGCGAGGGTTATGTCGCGAAATTCAAGGAGTGTCTTGAGGGAGAGGAGCGTCTTGATCGAGCTGATAGCGAAACCGGTCGGACTGAATGCCGGCCCCAGATCGACGCTGTAGCGGCTTCCCTTTGCAGTCATCAGCGTTTTGCCGTCATGCGTAGAGGTCATCCACATGCTAACGGCAACCAAGTACGCCGAAACGACGCCGAAGTAGTATCCCTCGTAGTTGTCCAGCTCGCCATAGACGACCGCGTCGGCGCCGAAAAGCCGACCCAATTCCAAGGGGCTCACCCGCCTGAGCCGCTTCAAATTGTCGATGCCTAGCTGCCTGAGGACCGCAGCAACCGAGATCGAGTTCACGACGGTGAATTCGCGCCGAGCAAGATGTCCCATAACCGACACGCGCAGGCGCTGCGCGTCCGTCCACGCCCACTGCTTCTGTTCCTCCACGTTACGACGCGTGATCGGAATTTTGTCGATGGTAAAATTGGCGTCGCCTACATCAACGAACGGAAGGACGGCGATGACTGCAGGCGGGTGCGCCTCGTAATCGCTCGGTCTCGACCTAGAAGGTTCCTGGATCAGTCTCGACCAGGTAATCGAGCCAGTTCTTACGGCCGTGGATCTCTGTTTCCTGTTCCCGCTGGAAGAAGGGACGCTCCTCGCGCGCATTCCGGGTTTCGAAGGAGACAGAAGCGCAACCTGTCAAGGAGATAGCTACTACTATAGCTATCAATCCGTGCCGAACCTGAAGGCGGCAAGGTTGTCCCACGGGAACCTCCCCAGATCTGTAGGCGATTCGACGTTTAGGGTAATGCAACTTGATAGCTCGGGCCGCTTGTTGCTGTACCAACTGCTGAGCGACCGGCCGCTTCATCTGACGGTCGAGATCTTCTCGACGATGCGCCTGCGGGACGACTATGCGCTGCTGCGTCAGACGGTGGCGTAGGGAAGTCGGGACGTTGTGATTCAGCGTTACTGGTTGGTTCTTGGACCGGCTGGGTAGACGATGGTTGGGAATTAGACTGTGACTCGGGCTGTGTTGACTTGAGCTCCGGCTGCTCTCCCGGCGACGATTGTTGAGGTGAAGAGGGAGAGCCAGCGACAGACGAATCTCCTGTGGCTCCACCGGCTCCGACCACCGTGACCCCCTCGGGCGTTGGGGAACGGCTTGGCTTGGCCGCGGTCTGAGCTTCCTGGTTCGATTCGGTCACTGGGCGGATCGACGCCGGGGCGTTGGCCTGGATCGGCTGCGCAACCGATTCTCCAGTAGCGGGGGGCTCTGGCGGAGTTAGCGGAAGAGCACGCTCCCCCATCGCTATCAGCACCTTCGAGGTGTGTTCGTCCGGATCGAGTCGAAAGAGATAGGCCGGAAATCCTAGATCGGCGATCCCCACGGTCGTCCGCGCGTCACAACCGCACCGCGCCGCGAACACGTCGTTGATTCGAACGAACCTGTAGAGATTGGTCGCCACGGTCGGCAGGTTACCCTTCGAGCACCAATACGTCTAGCGCGTCTCCTTTAATGGTGAGGCTTGCGACGATGGATTCGTCGGAGACGGTTGCAGCCGCAATTATCCAACGTGTAAAGTCGGGTTCGCTTAATGTTTTGGCTTCCGGATACTGCTTGACGAGCTCCGGGATCAGCGGCGCTAGCCGCTGATCCCGTTCGGCCGAATGCTCCTGTTCGTGTACAACCTGCCAGAAGTCCTTTGACCACTCGGCGAGCAGCTCGGAGTCGGCACCAGGCGAAGCCCTATACGCCAGCGCAGCCGCTTCCGCGCGAGCGAGGTCTTGACCTTCAAGCGCGCGTCGAACCTCCTCGGTGGCGGATTGCTTCATCGCGTCATGGATTCGCGCCAGAATTGCGCCGCTGACGCTTCCCGGCTCCGCGAGGGCCTCGGAGCAGGTCCTTTGCTGCTCCGACCACGGATAGGAACCCTGCCCGATCAAATACTCGGTGAGACAGAGATCATCCTCAACTTCTCGTCGTTGTGCCTGGGTCGACTTGTCGTAGTGCTGTGCGACCAGCGCCAAATCCTGGTGAGCTTTCGTATATTCTCCGACCGCAAGCTGGTGACGGATTGCTGGCAACCTGTACTCTTGAGGTTGGCCCGTGGCGCCGGGGGTGTTAGTCGCGGTCTGCGATTCGCTGCCGGGGTTGTTGCCCCCGTGTTCCGGCGGCAGATGCGGCACCAGTTGCGAAACCCAAAGCGACACAGCCGTTGACGCACACGGCAAGGAGCATCAAGACTCCCAATCCTGACAGTTCGCAAATGCCAACTCTTAGACCGCTTGTTCTTGGAGGCGTAGGGCACGAGAATGAAAAGCGGTTTTTTCCGCTACATGTCCCTTGCGTGGCAACAACCAGCCTGGCTGAGCATTTGTTGAAGCCCCCGCGCATCGTGTGCGGAATGCGCTCTTCTCTTCGAAGGAGTAGAGGGCAACGGCCGTGATAGCTTTGCTGCCCTAGCGATGGACCAATAGGTGGCGGGCCTGAGGGTGCGCTATTGAAGCAATCTCGTCGGATACCTGCCTTGGCAGGTTCGATCAGTAGACGTTTGCGGAAGACTTTTATTCACGTAACTCTACACGGCTGAGGGTTAGGCTCGGTCGCTTAGTAGGTGCTTCGGACCTATTGCCATTGCGGCGGGCGTGACCACGAGGAACTGAAAGATGAATCCATATCCTCCGAATGCAGCTCATCAAGCAAGGGGTTGGTGCTGCCGAACGCTTTGAGCGAGGTCCGCTCCGATGACGCGCTGGAAATCGGGGAGATCAAAGCCTAGCTCCGGGCGGGTATAGTAGTCGGTAAGGATCTCCACGTAATGTTCGCTGGGCGTCAGTGATCGGAGTCGCAATTCTTAATTGAAATACCCATAGTTCGCACTCCGCCTGGGACCCGTTTGACAGGCAGGTTTGAAGGGGTATTAAAGGTAATTAAGCTCCTTTAGAAAATGGGCAGGCTACGGGGGCACGAAGTGTCAACGCTTCCCGCCAGCGATGAAGCCGCTGCACCACCAGCGATAGCGCAGGTCCTGGATGAAGGGGCGACTGGACCTCTGGGATTCGTCCACCCTCAGACCACAGACCTGAGCTTGTCTTCCGCGACGATACGCCCCGAGCAGCGGCGGGAGCACGCGCCAGTGCGCGATTGTCAGCTCGGCGAAAAGGATGCCGGCCTTGTGCCGCTGAAGCGAGCACAATTGCGCGTTTGCCGTATGGAACGAACGGCCGCCCGGCTTCTCCAAGGACATAATTCCTTATCAGGTAACGAACTTCCTGGGCGAGGACTCTCGCAGTTCGGCGGCGGCAGCGACGAGACGCGTGCCTTCCCACTGCTAGATTGGGGCGCACGAGCGCGCCCGCAGGCTGATGGTCGGCGTCAAAATCGCGCCCATCTGGAGGAAAAATTTTATGCGTAGAACCTATCGACAGGGTGACCTCTTGGTTCGCGAGGTTGGTACGAGGGATTTTGCCGACCACGGAATTGAAGTTATCGCAGAGAACGGCCGGATCATCCTCGCGCGGGGCGAGGTGAGTGGCCACATCCATTCGATAGATGCGCGCCTGGCACGGCTGTTTGAAGGAGCCGGACCCGGGATTTGCTACCTGCTCATGGACACCCAAGGCTTATTGGAGCACCAGGAACACTCCCCAATAAGTCTGCCCAAGGGGCTTTACGAGGTCATCCGACAACGAGAATACGAGCCACGAAGGGACCGTTACGTTTTGGATTAGAAAAAAGCTCACCGCGCTGACGGGGAAACAGCTGGCACTACTGGCGGTTGTGCGCGGGGATTGGTTGCGAGTCGGTCTCGCCCTGCTCACGGACTGGCCGGCGGTAAGACGGCTTGTGCCGGCCGTATATCGGGCGGTTGGTCAAGAGCCTTCGGAGTCGGTCATCACCCTTCATTCTCCTCGTGCAGGGCTGGTCGCAGCCGCGACAAGGACGGCGACGTCGAAATCCAAACCTTACGATGTGCGAGAGCAGGTCGACAACCGGGCGCGCTGGCAGGTGTCAAGTGAGGTCCGATCTCATGTCCGCGCTCATGTGTGGGCCTCCGTCCGCGAGGAGGTCGAGGAGCAGATTCGGCGGCAGGTCTCGGATCAGATTCGGGCTGAGCTCCGGGATCAGTTCCCACATTTAATTTCCAACATTTGGGGGCGTAGCCCTCGGTCTGCACGACGCGCCTTGGCTTGCGTACTACGACTTTTTCTCACGTATCGGCTTCGATCCGCTTGCGTTTGGAGGACCGCTCATCGATCTTGCCCGCGCCGGGGCCGGCTGGTGGTGGGCGTTCAGAAAGGTTGCGATTGTCACATCCGCGCCCTACCTCTTGAACCGAGACGCGGAGAATCGCCTTCATTGCGAAAACGGACCGGCGCTCGCGTATCCAGACGGTTGGGCGATCTGGGCGATTCACGGAGTCCGCGTGGCCGAGAGGGTAGTAACTGCTCCGCTGACCCTGGGCATCGAGGAGATCGCATACGAGCCCAACCCGGCAGTCCGTCGTGTAATGCTCGAGAGATTCGGCTATGAACGCTTTCTCCAAAAGGTCGGGCTGGAGCCGGTCCACGCCGACAGCTTTGGGCGTCTTTACCGCTTCGATCCACAGTCTTTTGGGAGTCCCAATCGCCCGAATTTAGACTACGCGCCCGAGCCCGTTGCTCTGGTCGAAGTAGTCAACGCGACGCCCGAGCCGGACAGTGGCCGCCGCCGGTACTTTCTGTGCGTGCCCCCGACCACACGGACGGCGCATGAAGCCGTTGCGTGGACATTCCGGCTGAGGCCGAAGGAGTATCGACCGAATGTGGAAAGCTGATAGCGCGGCTCATTCAGCACGCAGCCCGACCGGAGTGGTGGCATCGCCTCGGTAAGTTCGTCGCCTTCGCGATCAACACGGGAGGGCATCCGAACTGTCACTGACTCGAGTGGGGAGGGCGTTGGAGATGGGTAAGGCGTTGGCGATGGGGAGCAGACTTCGCGTTAGTTGAAGGAGTTTGACCAATGCGGTCGTTCAACAAGTTGAGGGAGTTTCTCGACAATAGCCTGGTCGCCTACGAGGTCTTGACTCATCCCATGACCTTCACCGCCCAACAATTGGCGGCCGTGCAGCACGTCAAGGGTAAGCAACTCGCCAAGGTTGTGGTTGCGCACAGCGGGTCTGAATTCATCATGATTGTATTACCTGCATCGTACCGCATAGGGCTGGAGAGAGCCCGGGCGGCGACCGGCAGGCAGGAACTCGAGATCGCCCACGAATCTGAGTTCGCCAGCCTGTTCGCAGGCTGCGAACCGGGAGCCATGCCGCCGTTCGGAAACCTGTATAACGTGCCGGTGTGGGTCGATGAGTCCCTGGCCGAAGACGAAAGAGATTGTTTTCAACGCCTGTACGCACACGCAGGCTATCAAGATGAAGTACTCAGATTTCGCCCGGCTGGCCCGTCCAACCGTCGCCAAATTCAGGATGCCCTAAAAGGACGTCGTGAGCGGGTTTGCGCAGCTCAAGCGCTTTTACGCGACACTGGCGATTGAAGGAGGCCAAGGCACTTCTCGATTGGTCGTGTCTAGCAAATGTGGGATTCGCTTCCAAGACTGCAGGCGTATGGCTGTTCCTATCGCGTGTCAGGAGGGTGAAGCCATGGAGTCTAAAGGTTCACCCCAAGATGAAATGGGACGGGTACTTCCGTTGGGCACGCACTGTGGTCTGGTTGTAATATGAGTTGAACCGTTAGCGAGGTGGCGCGATGCGCCGCCACAGCATTCTCATCGAAGCAGCGATCATGCCGGCTGCGATGACGCTGCTGGCTGTGGGGCTAGCGGCTGCGGAGCCGCCCGGTGTCGAGAGGGAACCATTGTCCGAAACCCGGACCGGCGATGTCAGAGACTATGAGCTTTATCTGCTTAGGGGCTACGCAACCGTGGCCAGATACGAGGCCCGCCATCTCTCTAAAGGCCCGGCCGCGACCCACTACAGATTGAAAACTGTGGAGTATGATAAGTTGACCGAGCGCGTCCAAAGCGGGGAGCCGGTTTCTTATCGAGAAATCTCGGAGGCTCTCGATTCTCTCCTCCCTTGGCCGTTGAGGAATCGAGTACCTTCCCCGCGCTGACCTTAATTCGTTCCTCACCCCATGACTTTCTCGCCAGGCTAGTCGTGATATGAGTCGAACAGTCTAGCGAGGTGGCCCTTGGTACAAGAATAAGACGTGAACGCAGGGTCGCGGCCAACCGACCCAACGACACCGCAACTCGATGATCTGTTCCAAGCCGTCAAGAGAGCTTAGCCGCAGCCCGTCCGCGACTCGTTCAAGCAGACCAAACTGCCGATAATGTGCTCCGGCGATCTGAACCCGTATCGCTGAACTATAAGGATGGCGTAGGTCACAATCGCCGTGACGAACATTCTTGGCCGGTGAGGAAGAGTCTGGGAGCTCTTGCCCACGGGAGTTAAATATTTCCTGAATCTCGGCTCAGCTGATCCCGCGCAGACACTTCGCGATCTCTTCGAAATCAGGAAGGGCGCTCGGGTCCGGACAAAATGTAGCTGTACCGAATCGTGCCTTCGGGACCGATGACGTACGCGTCACGCCCGTTCACACCTTTGACCCCAAGAGCTCATCGTACAGGCAGTCGTAGGCACGAGACGCATCTTTCTTGTAGTCGGTCAACAGACGAACGGCAACCGCAGGCCCCTCCGCCAGACATTGATTGCAAACGGCTGTCCAAAGAAATACCTCATCAAAGCCGAGAACATTTGCGATCGTGCGAGTTGCGATCGAACAGACGCGCTTAGCTGGGCACCAGTGACTGCTATCACCGTTCCCGGACGTACCTTTCACTGAACGAGGATCGCGCGGAGCCCCGGCCAGTACATTCAGACAAGGTCGAGAGACTGCTTCAGTATGGCAAACGCGTTGCGCTGCGCTGACGTGCGAGAATCAGCGCCAGCCGGCGATACCCCTGCGCGTTCACGATAAGGCTGCAGTGCTCGTGGTTGTCGCCCGCGGGTCCACGCAGGTGCGCGCCAGTCGACGACTTCGTCGCGTCGGCTGAAGACAGCGCTATAGCCATACTCAAGGTCATCAACAGGAGATCGGCCATTCAGAGCGCAGCCGCATTCGGCCATGGCGCACCTCGGCGAAGCGTCCGTGAGCACGTCCCAGAGCGCCTCCCCGGCGCGAAGCGCGATGCGGAGCTCGGTGCGTAGTGCGGCACGCTCGACGCTGACCGGTGAGCCCAAGCCGACGACGTGGCTGACGAGCGCGGGAAATCTCGCCGCAAGCAAACGGGCCAGCAGGCCGCCGAGGCTGTGCCCGATGATAGCCGGAGGCCGCGCCTCTTCTCTGGCTATCATCTCGACGCGTCGTATTAGCTGCTCGAGTCTGCGGCCGGGACATCCGATGTTCCAATCGATTCCGGAGAGGTAGGGACGATAGCCGATCCGCGCGAGCCACTGGCCTAGCGGCGCGATTGAGGCGTCGCCGGCGAAAAATCCCGGGATCAGCAGAACCGGTTCGCCCCGACCCTGCGGAACCCCGAACTCATAATAGGGAGGATCGCAAAGAAGCGCGCACGACTGGCTCAGGCAGTCTGCATAGGATTTGCCCAGGTCGGTAGCAGCATACCGCCACCATCTCGGATCCCCCGCCCTTCAACACGGTTCTGACGCGTCAACCTAACTAATTACCAAATAGCCTCGCGAGCCACTTCTGGCAAGATAAGTTCCCGAGAACAGAAAATCCGCACAAACTGCGCCTGAAGTTAGGCGCAGGAATAACGTGGCCCGAAGGGGGCCTCCCGCGGGAAGGAGCGGGAGGCTCGCCCGAATTGAGAAATCGCGGTGAGGAGCTGGGCGGGCAGCAGCTCTGGCGGAGCCCTCTGCGGCGTGCTCAGTTAGGCTGCGCGCGCTCTGCCTCGATTCGCCACAGGCGCCGGGCCGTGTCGGCCGAAAGCTCCACTAGTTTGCGCCCCATCGAAGTTCGCACCTCGAGCAGAGCCTGAAGCGGCGTATCTTTGGCCCATTCGTTCGCCTTCGCCTGAAACTCGATCGCGTCCGTAGCGACCTTCTCGCCGGTGTCGATGTAGACCGCAGCCATTTTCCTTGCGGCGTCGAGGCTGAAGACTGAGCGTGTGACCTCGGAGATACTCTCGAATATTCCTTTACCTTGTTCCATTTTGGCACCCTTGGATTGAACTTCGCGGGACTGCGTCGCATTCAGGTCCAGCGCAGCCGTTCGCGTAACATCCGATTCTACGGCTCCGCCGTGCACGGCCTCCGGTTTCACAAGTTTCCTCGGTCGGTCTTCCCTTCGGGTTGTGATCTTCTTTCCTTTTGCCATTCGATGTTGCTGCAGACGCGTTGCCGCGCCCAATTCGATGACGACGCCTTAGTTGTCGTGCTCTTTGAGCCACTGGCCAATTTGCGGCCACAGTGTCGTATGCCTCCTCGCTCAGTGCGATCCCCAGGTGGCCGGTCGGAAATCGGAGATTAGTTCCGTCCGCGCTGCACACGAGTTCAATCAGCGGCAGGCTCGAGCGGGGATCCACTACGACATCAAAGTCCGCTATCACATCGAGAACCGAAGATGCGATGCGCTTGAGATCCACCACCTTGCTTCCGACCTTGAAACCACCGTGGGCCAGTGAGTTCTTCCTGTAGACGTCAGTGGTCAACTCGCGAAACAGCGCACCCGCAATGGGTACCTCGCTCTCGAGCCAGGACCGAAACGTGGGAAAAGCTTTGGTGTACCGCTCAGGTTCGTTGAAGCGCTCGAGCCCCATGTGCTTGTTGAGCGCGCGCTGCATCGGCATCGCCGACGAAAATTGAGCACTTAGCAGCCAGGCTGGGCAGTTGTCGTAAAGCGCAGTGAGCGACGCCACCGCCTGCTCGTCGAGCCAGTCGATAAGATTGTAAGCGCGAGGTTCGCGCACGCTCGCGTCGAGTGGCAGGGTCAGGGTCATGAGGCTTTTTACATTTGCAGAATGAAGTGTAGCATAGATAACACCCAGCAGCGCCCCCAAACAGTAGCCGAGGATCGTAACTCGCTCGGTACCAGTATGGAGTTGGATCGCGCGCATGCCGCCTTCGAGATCCTGATTCACATAGGCGTCGAAGCCGCGCCAACTGTCGGCGGACGTCGGTGGCAGCAAGTCGGTGAGAAAAACCTCGAAGCCCTGACGGGTAAGGTTCTCAACCACGCTGATGCCCGGTGCGAGATCGAGCACAAACGGACGTTTGATGAGTGAGTAAACCAGCATGATCGGCGTTGAGTATCCAGAGCCAGCGGCCCGGTAGTGACGCAGGCTTAGCCTACCGCCCTCGTAAATCACTCGTAGGGTGTGACCCGAGGTGGGTCCGGCACGGCCGCTGCGAACGACCGCTGCATTGCGCCCAGCGTCCGCAACGCTCCGCCCCACCAGGCATCGGCTAAATCCACGAAGAGCGTCGTGAAGTCCATTGTGTTTTGGCCCGTCCTCCCCGGAATCACCAGAGGCGACCCGCTCGGGCAACCCCGGCACTCGGAAGCGGTGCGGTCAAAATAAGCGAGGCCTTCAAATGTAGCTCCCCGGGGTTGATCGCACCGCCCTGGCTGCCAGGCGCAAGGCAAACCTCTTCCGCTTTCGTGCGCGCGTTCTCCCGCATCAATCAGTCCGAGTTAGCGGTTTTTCTATGTGTCGGCTGTCTAGCAGGATGTTGAAAAATTCCTCTCCGACTGGATCGACCGCTCGTTCAGCATCTGTATAGTTCAGTGAGGTCGGTTGGGTTGAGGAGGCAGAGGAAGATGCGTGGATACGATCGGCCACA
>Ga0073928_10009030_pt1 | contig 12272 bp, 11 predicted proteins | sample PaiPotPPA55metaG_FD_76969 | JGI IMG/M metagenome (GOLD analysis project Ga0073928, IMG submission 76969) | Iron sulfur acid spring bacterial and archeal communities from Banff, Canada, to study Microbial Dark Matter (Phase II) - Paint Pots PPA... ...
CACCGGTGGTGCGCTGGAGCTGGCTCTTGGTGGCTTCGAGGTCCTTCCTGGTGGCTTCGACATCGCTCTTGGTGCCGCTGAGATCGGTGGAGACGGCGCCGATCTTGGCGGAAGTATCTTCCTGGACCTGGCCGATCTGGGCGCGAAGCTGCTCGTCGCTCTTTTTCTGCTGCTTGCGGATGGTTTGCGCGAAGCCGCTGGCGCGGGCGAGTTCGTCCTGGGTCAGGTTCAGTTTTTGCGAAATCACGTCGAGGCGGCCCTTGAGGTCAGCGATGCTTGCGTTGGCCTTGTCGAGCTGGGCCACGAGCACGTTGTTCTCCCGCTTGGCCTGGTCGAGGCCCGCCTTCGAATCCTGGCGCTGGGTATAAGTGGCGTAAAGAAGATAGCCGACGAGGACGAAGGCGACGGCAAAGGCGAAGGTCACCCAACGCGGAAGCGGAAACGTCTCGACCACGGGCTGGGGCGGGTTGGGCGTCGTGCTCATGCACTCTCCTCGGCGGCGGAGCGCCGCATTCGAACGTGAGGATTATGGCTGAGCCGGACGGCGAAGTCCATCCCCGGAGCCGCGACGGGAGCGCGGCCAGCGAGCGGCGACGGAGGTGACGAGGCCGCCGCGCGGCGTGAATTCTCCGTCGACGCGGCACCAGACCGGCCGCACGGACGCCACGATATCCCGCAACATGCGGTTGACGGCGTTTTCGTAGAAGATGCCGAGGTTGCGGTAGCCGAGAAGATACATCTTGAGGGCCTTGAGCTCGAGGCACCGGCGGTTCGGCTGGTAGCGAATCGTGATCGCGCCGTAATCCGGCAGGCCCGTCTTCGGGCAGACCGAAGTGTATTCGGGGAAGCGGATGGTGATTTCGTAGCCGGGGAAATGATTGGGCCAGGTCTCAAGCTTGGGCAAACGCGCGTCAATGCCCGCGCGGGAATGTGCGTCGGTATAGTTTGGCATACGCTGCTCCGGCGCCATTCTACACCGTTGGGGCGCGGGGGCGAACGGTGGTGAGCGCGGAGCGCAGGAGGGTAGGTCGCAAGGCGAATGAAATGATTGCCTGGGACGCGGGCTTGCAGTATCCTCCGCGCAATTGTTTTGGATGGAGGATCCGGTGACTTGTCCGAATTGCCGGAGTGAATCGTGCAGAAGGTCCCACCGCCGGGGCGTGGCGGACCTGCTTTGCACTTTCCTGGGGTTGCGTCCGTGGCGATGCTACGATTGTGACGAGCGTTTTCATGCCTGGGGAGTGCCCATCACGTTCGTCCTCGACGCGCACTGCCCGCGGTGCGGGAAGCTGGACGTGCGGCGCATCGCGCGGAAGCAAGTGAGCGGAGGCCTGCTGCTGCGGCCGATGCGCTGGATGCATTTTCCCGCCTATCGTTGCGAACCCTGCCGGGAAAGTTTTTTCTCGTTGCGCCGATTCCGCCCGAGCGTTCCTCTGGCGGCGCAGCGGGCCGCGAGCTGACGCGTTTTGCGACGGGAGCGATTCACGCGATCCTGCCGAAAGAAAGAGACTGCGACACGGATGAAAGGTGTGTGGTAGCGGTACCGGGAATCGAACCCGGGTTACCAGATTGAGAATCTGGCGTCCTAACCCCTAGACGATACCGCCAGGGAAACCAACGCAGAAAAATTCTGGCACGAAACAGCAGCCGACGCAAGAGGGGCGCGCGAGGCGGGCCGTGGGCGAAGCGAGATGCAGTGAAATCGCTGCGATCCGCGAGATGAGATTGCGACGACAGGGCGCGGCGTTCGCTGCTTCCGGCTGCGCGGCTTGAAAAGCGGCGCGAATCGGCCTAGCATGGGCCGTTTGAAATTCTTGGCTGGCGGAGGCGGAAATTTCTTTCGAACTTAGTGCGATTCTTTCTCTTGCGGCGGCGCTGCTTCTAGGAGGGGCGACGCCGATGGGCCATCAAAGCGCGAGCAAGCCCGCTCCGAAATTCGAACTGAGCAGCCCGGCGTTCTCGAACGGGTCTTCCATTCCGAAGCGGTACACCTGCGAGGGGGCGAACGCCTCGCCGCTGCTTGCGTGGACGACGCCGCCGGATGGGACGCAATCCTTCGCGCTCATCGTAGACGATCCCGACGCGCCGCGGGGCACATGGGTTCACTGGGTGGTGTATGCGGTGCCGGCGGAAGCGGCGGGACTGCCGGAGAATATGCCGCAGAAGCCGGTGCTTGATGACGGCACGCAGCAGGGGATAAACGATTTTCACAAGATCGGATACAACGGGCCGTGCCCGCCGCCGGGCAAGGCACACCGTTATTCTTTCCGCGTCTATGCGCTGAAGTCCGCCATGAACCTGGGTCCGGCGGTGGACAAGGCTGGCCTCGAGCGCGCGATGAAGGGGCACATCCTGGCGCAGGCGGAGCTTATCGGTCTCTACCAGCGCTGATCGTGGTGCGGAGGAATTCGCGAACCACGACGGCTGCGTCGCGATGCTCGCCGTCCACGGCATAGTTCATGCGCCGCATCGCGGCATCGTCGATTTTCCCCGCGAGCTGCGCCAGCGCGGTCCGCACCTCCGGATGGCGGGCGAGCGTCTCGCTGCGCACGACGGCGACGGCTTCGTAGGGCGGGAAGTAGTTGAGGTCATCTTCCAGCACAACGAGATCGCGCGCCGCGAGCAGCCCGTCCGTGGAATTCCCCGCAACGATATCCACCTGGTTTTCGAGCAGGGCGCGATAGAGCAGGCCGAGATCCATGATCCGCGGCGACGCCTGGAAGTGGAGACCGTATCGCCGGGCCAGGCCTTCGTAGCCGTCGGGCCGCTCCATAAACTCGAAACCGAAGCCGGCGCGCCATTGAGGCGCGTAGCGAGCCGCCTCGGAGAGCGAATGCAGGCCCAGGCGGCGCGCATCCTCTCCGCGAACGACCATCGCAAACGTGTTATTGAATCCGAGCGGGGGCAGGACCTCGAGGCCGAAGCGCGCCGCGTACTCGCGCCGCACGAGATCGTAGACGCCGCGCGCATCGCTTTGCGGCGAATCCTTCAGGATGGCCGTAAGCGCCGTGCCGGTGTATTCGACGTAGGCGTCGATGCGGCCGGCGAGCAAAGCCTGCTGGCAGATGTAGGTGCCGCTCAAGTAGAAGCGGCGCTCGACGCGCAGGCCGGTCTGCGATTCGATCTGCTGCGCGAGGAGCTCGCCGAGGATGGCCTGCTCGGTGAAATTCTTCGAGCCGATGACAATCGTGTCGCGCCGATTGCCCGCGCAGGAAACGAGTAAGAAGAGCGCGGCAATCAAGGCGAGCGGGAGGGCGCGCTTCATCTCAGGGCGCATAGCGCAGGCGGCGCTCGAGCGCGCCCAGCAGGAAGTCCGCCGCGAGCGCCATCAACGCCGCCGGAATCGCGCCGGCGAGGATCAGATGGTTATCCACCATGGAGAGGCCGCGGAAAATGAATTCGCCGAGGCCGCCGGCACCGACCGCGGCCGCGATCGTGGCGATGCCGACCGTCCATACGGTGGCCACGCGCACACCGGCGAGAATAACGCTGAGTGCGAGCGGCAACTCGACCTGCCGGAGAATCTGGCCCGGAGTCATGCCCATGCCGCGAGCGGCTTCGCGCACGGCGGGATCCACGCCGGAGATTCCGGCGGCGGTGTTGCGGATAATCGGGAGAAGGGCGTAGAGGGTGAGGGCCACGATGGCGAGGCGGTCAGCCCTTGCGCCGAGCCAGGGAACTTCGAGGAGAAAGCCGAAGAGCGCCAGGCTGGGAATCGTCTGCGCGATGTTGGCCGCGCCGAGAATGGGCTTATCGAGCCAGGGGCGGCGCGTGACGAGAATCCCCAGGGGAATGCCGATGAGCACCGCCAGCAGCATGGCGATACCGACCAGCCAGACGTGCTCGATGGTGAGTTGCAGAATCTCGCTGCGGTTGGCGAGAAAGAATTGCCACAGGCTCATCGCTCCCCCCCTTGCCGAGGCGATCCCGGCTCTTCGCACATGCGCAACGCGGCAACATAAGCGGCTGCCACCGGCTCCGTAGCACGCAGAAATTCCGGCGGTGAATAGACACCCACAAGTCTGCCGGCATCGAGCAGGGCGACACGCGTGCCAAGGCGCAAGGCCTCGCGCACATCGTGTGTGACGAAGACGATCGTTTTCGCGAGACGCGCCTGCAAAGCGCGAAACTCTTCCTGGATTTCCGCGCGCGTCAGCGGATCAAGCGCACCGAAAGGCTCGTCCATCAGAAGGAAAGGCGGATCGGCCGCGAGCGCCCGCGCCACGCCCACGCGCTGTCGCTGGCCGCCGGAAAGCTGGTGCGGATAGCGGCGGCCAAATTCGGCGGCATCGAGGCCTACGAGATGGAGCAGCTCGCGGACGCGCGCGGCGGTGCGCTCGGGCTCCCAACCGGCGAGGCGCGGCACGAGCGCGACATTTCGCTCGACGGTGAAATGCGGAAAGAGGCCCGCGTCCTGGATGACGTAGCCGATGCGGCGACGGAGGGCGATGGGGTCCCAGTCGAGCGTGGAGCGGCCCTCGACACGGACCGCACCTGAGGCGGGTTCGAGCAGGCGGTTGACGAGCTTGAGCGCGGTGGTCTTGCCGGAGCCGCTGCGTCCCAGAAGCACGAGCGTTTCTCCGCGCTGCACATCGAGGCTCAGCTTGTCGAGAATGATCTTGTTACCGGGAGTGCGGTAGCCGGCGCCGCGAAACTCGATGGCGGGCTCGCCGCGGGATGGAGGCTTCGTAAACAAGGGATTGATCCGCGCCGGGAATCTTACCCTGTCCGTCGCCGCGTCCGGTAGGGCAGAAAAAGCTTGCTGGTGATTTTCGAATCGGGTTATAAGCGGCGCAACTTCGAAGGCGGTGCAGCGAAGATGAACGAGGCGCAAGAAGCGGCCGGGGCCGCGGCTCGTCCGGAAAAAGGAACGAGCTGGCTCTGGAACAAGGACCTGGCTCCCATCCCGGCGGAGAAGCGCACCTGGGGCACGTACAACTACGCCGCGCTCTGGGTGGCGATGAGCGTCAACATCCCGACGTACATGCTGGCGAGCGGGATGATTGCCGGTGGGATGAACTGGAAGCAGGCCATCTTCACCGTGTTTCTCGGCAACGTGCTGGTCCTGATTCCCATGCTGCTGAATGCGCACGCCGGGGCGCGCTACGGGATACCGTTTCCGGTGTTCGCGCGCTCATCGTTCGGCGTGCTGGGCGCGAACATTCCGGCCATCCTGAGGGCGCTGGTGGCATGCGGCTGGTTCGGCATTCAGACGTGGATCGGCGGCGAAGCGATCAATACGCTGCTGGCGGCGGCCGTGCAGGGCTGGGACCACCCGTGGGTATGTTTCCTTCTTTTCTGGCTGCTGAATCTGGTGGTTGTGCTGCGCGGGATAGACACGATCCGGTTCCTGCAGGGGATCACCGCGCCGGCGCTGCTCGTGCTGGGGCTGGGAATGCTGTGGTGGGCGTACCGCAAGGCGGGCGGCTTCGGGCCGATGCTGTCCGCGCCGTCGAAGTTCAAGACGTTTGGCGAGTTCTTCGCTTTTTTTGTTCCATCGCTGAACGGCGTGGTGGCGTTCTGGGCGACGGTGGCGCTGAACATCCCCGACTTCACGCGCTACGCGCGGGGCCAGCGGGAGCAGATGCTGGGCCAGGCGCTCGGCTTGCCGACGACGATGACGCTCTATTCGTTTATCAGCGTGGCGGCGACTTCGGCGACGGTGGTGGTGTTCGGCCAGGCGATCTGGGATCCGGTGGTGGTGCTGAGCCGGCTGGGGAGCCCGCTCGCCGTGATCGTGGCGATGATCGCGCTGTTGCTGGCGACGCTGAACGTGAACGTGGCGGCGAACGTGGTATCGCCCGCAAACGATTTTTCAAATCTTTACCCGCGGCGCATCAGCTTTCGCATGGGAGGAATCATCACGTGCGTGCTGGGCGGGCTGGTGTTTCAGCCGTGGCGGCTGCTCGCGAATTACGGGAATTACATCTATGGCTGGCTGGGAGGCTATGCGAGCTTTCTGGGGCCCATCGCCGGGGTGCTGATCGCGGATTACTACATCGTGCGGAAGAAAATCATCCTGACGGAGGACCTCTACGACCGAGGAACGTACTATGAGTTTTCGGGCGGGTTCAACTGGCGTGCGGTGGGGGCGCTCGCGGCGGGAATCTTTGTCGCGCTCATCGGCCTTGCCGTTCCCGCGCTGCGCGGACTCTATCACTATGCATGGTTTGTCGGATTTGGCGTTTCCTTTGTTGCGTATCTTCTGCTGACTCCGCGGTCATCCCACTGAATGTTGTTTTGAACGGGGCCCTGCACGGCCACCGGTATCCAAGAAAAGGCGGATTTGACGAAGGAGGCGGAGAAACATCGCTTCGGTGAGTTTGCCGGTGAACGTATTCTGCTGGCTGGGATGATAGGAGACGAAAAGGCGCGGCAGGGGAGCGGGTAAGAGGTAGCTGGCGCCATGACGGAACTTGAACGCGGGGAGATCTTCGATGGCGCCGCGTTCCTTGATGAGCTTCAAGTAGGTGCGGAAGGCGATGCCGCCGAGCGCCAGCACCGCGCGCGGGCGCAAGAGGTCCAACTCGCGTTCGAGATAGGGCCGGCAGTTGAGGATTTCGGCGGGCAGGGGTTTGTTCGCCGGGGGAGCGCAGCGAACCGCCGCCGCAACGTAGGCATTGGCCAGCCGCAGACCGTCGTAGCGATTCGTCGAAGCCGGTTGGTTCGCAAATCCGGCGCGGTGGAGCATCTTAAAGAGGAAGTCGCCGGAACGATCGCCGGTGAAGACGCGGCCGGTGCGGTTGGCGCCATGCGCGGCGGGGGCGAGGCCGAGGATGAGCAACCCGGCATGCGGATCGCCAAAGCCGGGGACGGGGCGGCCCCAGTAGCGCCAATCGAGATAGGCGCGGCGCTTCTCGCGCGCGACCTGCTCACGGTAGCGCACCAGTCGCGGACACTTCCGGCAGCTGACGACCTCGCGGTCCAACTCCTGGAGGGCAGGGAAAACGTTCATCGGATGTTCGCCCCTTGCGTTCGGGAAATAATTCACTAGGATAGACACTTCTCAGGGCCTGGCAAGCCCTAGCTCTCCAGGCTTTGTGTTTGACCGAGGCGCGGATGGCAACGGAACGGGACAAGATTCTAATCATCGAAGGCGACCCGGCAGCGCGGGAAAGCCTGCTGGCACTGGTGCGCTCCGCCGGATATGAAGCGGAAGCCACGACGACGGCCGAAGAAGGCTTCGAAATCATACAAGGCGCAGGGGCTGACGTTGTGCTTCTGGACGCGAACCTCTCGAAGCTCGACTGCTGCGCGGTGCTCTCCGAGATGAAAGGCTCGGCGGCAACCGCCGATACTCGCGTGATTCTGCTTTCCACCGGAGGCGCCGCGGAGCGGGCGCGTGGACTCGATCTTGGCGCGGACGACGTCATTTCCCGGCCGTGGGAGCCCGGAGAGCTGCTGGCGCGGGTGCGGGCGCAACTGCGCGCCAAGCGGGCCGAGAAAGAGCTTCGTGAGAAAACCAAGATCGCCGAGGAAGGCCAGCAGATCGCGCATACGGCATTCGAGGCGCTCGCCGTCACGGAAAAGATGACGCGCGACGCTTTCTCGCTGGAGCGCGCGCTGAAAATCGGAGTGGCCGCCATCCTGGCAGTCGCGGGAGTGATGGCGGTGATTTTCTTTTTGTTCTCCCATCGCGCCCAGAAGCAGACGCAACTCGCCAACTCCGTGATCGCGCGGCTGAACGCGGGGCAGATCTATCAGCAAGACCTGATCGAGCAGGCGCGCAAGGCGCGCGAGCAACTCCCGGAGGAGTCCTCGCCCGAAACAAAGCAGAAACTCCAGCAGCAGGCGGACCAACTCCGGACGCAGATGGCCAAAGCCGGTTCCAGCGATGTGACGGCGCTGCAGCAGCAGCTCGAAGAGACCAACGCCCGCCTCAAGCGGGTGGAGCAGCAAGGCGAAGCCGGACAGAACGTTGTCCGCTCCGATGTCCAGAGCGTCTGCCTGATCCACGTCTCCGTCGCTTTCCGTCACAAGGAAAGCGGCCAGCGCTTGCGCTATGGGGGATTGAACGCGCAGGGCGAGCCGATCCTCGATAGCGACGGCAACCCCGTCCTCACCATCGAGGGACGCGGGCCGGAAGTGCGCGTCGAAGTTTTCGGCACCGGCTTCCTCGCGGCGCCCGGCGGGCAGGTGGTGACGAACCGGCATATCGCCCAGCCGTGGTGGAACAATGATGAGATGAGCTCGCTGTTGAGCCAGGGAATGCAACCGGAGATCGCAGAGATTGAGGCATTCTTCCCCGACGCGCCGAGCGCCTTTCCCGCTTCCATCAAAGAGATTTCTTCCGACGCGGACCTGGCGATCATCCAGGTGGATCTGGGCGGCATCAAGCGTCCCGTGCTCACAACCGATACCCACAAGGATGCGGCGGTGAGCGGGCAGAAGGTCGTGTCGGTCGGCTACGCGACGGGACTTGCGGCAATCCTTGCGCGCGCGGACGAGGGAACGGTGAAACAAATCGCGGATGCGAGCGGCGACAGCCCCAAGCAGATCCTGGCGGAACTGGCGAAGCGGAAGCTGATCTACCCGCTGGTGACGCAGGGGCACATCGGCGAGGTGCTGCCAGACAAGATTGTCTTCGACGCGCAGACGACTTCCGGGGGCTCCGGCGGGCCGCTCTTCAATCAGGATGGGAAAGTGATTGGCGTGACGTACGCGGTGCTCAAGGGCTTTGGCGGGTCGAATTTCGGCATTCCCATCCGCTTTTCGCAGCCGTTGCTGACCCACTAGCGCGCGGCGAATCCGCAGGCGCTGCGAATTGACATACCGCGAAGCAGCCCCTAGCATAGGTGCAGCGATTTCTGCCTTCCGGGCATGCCCTGGGCGCAAGCCTTCAGGGTGAGCCCTTCCGATCCTGGAGGATTCTGCGGATGGTTGACGTGATCAACTCCGGAAGTATCCTGAGACGCATCGTGGAGACGCGGCGCGAGGCAATCGCGCACCGCAAGCGGGTGCTGCCGCTTGTGGCGCTGAAGATTGCGGTGGAGAAAATCGCGCGGCCGCCGCGCGACTTTGCGGCTGCGCTGACGCGCCCCGGGCCGAACGTGATCGCCGAGCTGAAGAAGGCGTCGCCTTCGCGCGGCGTCCTGCGCGAAGATTACCGGCCGGCGTCGCTGGCGCAGAGCCTGGAAAAGGCCGGGGCCGCGGCGCTCTCCGTTTTGACGGAGGAGGAGTTCTTCCAGGGCTCGCTGGCGCATTTGAAAGAGGCGCGCAAGGCGGTGGCAATTCCCGTTCTGCGCAAGGATTTTGTGGTGGATATGTGGCAGGTGTGGGAGGCGCGCGCCGCCGAAGCGGATTCTTTTTTGCTGATTGCCGGGCTGCTGGATGATGCGTCGCTGCGCGGGCTCCTGGAGCTGGGGCGTGACCTGGGGATGGAGGCGGTGGTGGAGGTTCACGATCGCGCGGAGCTGGCGCGGGCGCTCGGCGCGCGGGCGCGGATCATCGGAGTGAACAACCGCGACCTCGCGACATTTCACGTACGCCTGGAAACTTCCTTCGAGCTTGCGGAGGCGATTCCCGAAGATTGCATCGCCGTCAGCGAGTCGGGTATCCGTGCGCACGACGACCTCGAGCGGCTGCAACGTGCCGGCTTCGATGCTTTTCTTGTCGGCGAGCATCTGATGACGTGGCCGGATCCGGGGCGGGCGTTGCGCGGGCTTTTGGCGCCGGCGTCGCCGGGACGACAAAATTCGAACGTGGACGAAACCGTTTGGTAAAGGTGAAGATCTGCGGGATTACGAACTGGGCCGATGCGCAGCGCGCGGTAAAGGCGGGCGTGGACGCACTGGGATTCAATTTCTACGCCTCCAGCCCGCGCTACATCGCGCCGGCCGAGGCGCGCAAGATTGTCCGGCGGCTGCCGCGGCGCGTGCGTGCGGTGGGCGTCTTCGTGAACACGCCGGTGGACGTGACGCTGAAGATCGCGCGCGCGGCGGATCTGGATATTCTGCAGCTGCACGGCGAGGAAACGCCCGAAACGGTGAAGGCGCTGGCGCAGTTCTTTCCCGTGGTGAAGGCGTTTCGCGTGAGTGGCGGATTCCGCCCGGCGCAGCTCGCGCGCTATCGCGCGGCGATGGCGTTCCTGCTCGATGGGTTTGACGCGGAGTGGCGCGGCGGCACGGGGAAGACTTTTGATTGGCGGCTCGCGCGCGAGGCAAAGCGCTACGGGCCGGTGATCCTGGCGGGCGGGATAACGCCGGCGAACGTGGCGCAGGCGATTGCGGCGGTGCAGCCGTTTGCGATTGACGTGTGCGGGGGCGTGGAAGCGCGACCCGGCAAGAAGGATGCGGTGCGGGTGCGCGCGCTGATGCGCCGCGTGGAAGCCGCCCGGCGGAAACTCCCATGAGCACCGCGACACAAGCTGTGCCGGATGCGCGCGGGCGTTACGGGGCATTCGGCGGCCGCTACGTTCCGGAAACGCTCGTCGCGCCGCTCGAAGAACTCGAGCGGGCCTATGCGGAAGCGCGCGCCGACCGGCGTTTCCAGGAAGAGCTGGATTCGCTGCTGCACAATTTTGCCGGGCGCCCGACGCCACTGCAGTTTGCCGCACGGCTCACCGAGCACCTGGGCGGCCCGCGAATTTACCTGAAGCGCGAAGACCTGCTTCATACGGGCGCGCACAAGATCAACAACTGCCTGGGCCAGGGCTTGCTCGCGTCGCGCATGGGAAAGCGGCGCATCATCGCCGAGACGGGCGCCGGGCAGCACGGCGTGGCAACCGCAACGGTGGCGGCGCGGCTGGGGCTGGAATGCGTGGTCTACATGGGCACGGAGGACATGGAGCGGCAACGGCTGAACGTCTTCCGGATGAAGCTGCTGGGCGCCGAGGTGCGCGGAGTGGATTCGGGCAGCCGCACGCTGAAAGACGCCATCAACGAAGCGATGCGCGACTGGGTGACGAACGTGCGCACGACGCATTACCTGCTTGGCTCCGTCCTCGGCGCGCATCCCTATCCGCAGATCGTGCGCGATTTTCAGGTGGTGATCGGCAACGAGGCGCGCGAGCAGATTCTGCGCGCGGAAGGGCGGCTGCCGGACTGGCTGTTCGCCTGCGTCGGAGGCGGCTCGAACTCAATCGGGCTGTTCCACGCGTTTCTCGGAGACGCGGCGGTGAAAATGGTGGGCGTCGAGGCGGGCGGGCGGGGTCACGGACCCGGCGAGCACGCCGCGCGGCTCGCGGCGGCGGAGGGTTATCTCGGCGCAAAGCCCGGCGTGCTGCAAGGCACTTATACCTATGTGCTGCAGACAAGCGACGGCCAGATTTCGACGACGCATTCGGTCTCCGCGGGACTCGATTATCCGGCCGTGGGGCCGGAGCACGCCTGGCTCGCCGCCGAAGGGCGCGCTGAGTACACGGCGGTGGGCGACGACGCGGCGGTGGACGCGGCGCGGACGCTTGCGCGCATCGAAGGAATTATTCCCGCGCTCGAATCGGCGCACGCCGTCGCCAAGCTGATTCGCCGCGCGCCGAAAATGAAGGGCGAGGAGATCGTCATCCTGAATCTTTCCGGGCGCGGCGATAAAGATATGGACATCCTGGCGCGCTATGTCTGAGCCGTCTTTGTCGGGGCAAGCCGGCGCGCCGAAGACGCGGATCGCGCTGCGATTTCAGCAGCTGGCGCGGTCGGGCGAGCTGGGGCTGGTTGCGTATTTGACGGCCGGGGACCCGACGCTCGAGGCCTCGGAGAGCATTGTGCTGGCCGCCGCGGAAGCCGGCGCGGACATCATCGAGCTGGGCGTGCCCTTCAGCGATCCGCTGGCGGACGGCCCGACGATTCAGCGCGCGAGCGAGCGTGCGCTGCGCAGCGGCACAAACCTCGCGGGCATTTTGGGCCTGGTGCAGAGGCTGCGCGCGAAGACGGATGTTCCGCTGGTGCTCTTCAGCTACTTCAATCCGATTTTGCAGATGGGCATCGGGCCTTTCGCGAGCGCGGCGGCGCGGGCAGGAGCCGATGGCGTTCTGGCAACCGACCTGACGCCGGAGGAAGGGTCGGAGTATCGCGCCACGCTGCGCGCCGCGGGCCTGGACACGATCTTTCTTGCCGCCCCCACTTCGACCGATGCGCGTCTGGAACGAATTGCAGAATCGTCGAGCGGGTTTTTGTATCTGATATCGCGTACGGGTGTAACGGGAGCGAAGGAAGCGCTGCCGGAAGACCTGCCGGCGCTGGTGCGGCGCACGCGCGCACGCACGCGGTTGCCGATTGCGGTCGGCTTCGGGATCTCGCTGCCGACGCACGTCACCGCGCTCGGAGGGCTGGCAGATG
>Ga0073928_10009031_pt1 | contig 12272 bp, 11 predicted proteins | sample PaiPotPPA55metaG_FD_76969 | JGI IMG/M metagenome (GOLD analysis project Ga0073928, IMG submission 76969) | Iron sulfur acid spring bacterial and archeal communities from Banff, Canada, to study Microbial Dark Matter (Phase II) - Paint Pots PPA... ...
AATTCTGTGAGTTTTTCGGCATCCAGTACGTGATTGGCATAGCTGCCAACCCACGATTGCAAGCGCAAGCGCAACCCCTGCAGCGTCGTCTCATCCGGCGTTATCGTCGAACGGGCGAACCGCAACGCTCCTTTTCCAGCTTTCTCTATCGTGCTTACAGCTGGTCTCATCAGCGGCACATCTACTACAAGGCCGAACACAGTGAGCCTGGAACCAACGTGCGCTTTCTGGTCACCAACTTGAAAGGCCGCAGCCGTTCCGTTTTTGCCTTCTATAACGATCGCGGGGAGTGTGAGAACCGTATTGAAGAATTCAAGAATGGTTTTGCCGCTGACCGCTTGAGCTGTCACCGCTTCCGAGCCAATGCTTTCCGCCTGTTGCTGCACAGCTTCGCCTACAACCTCGTCAACCTGTTTCGCTTGCAGCTACCTTCGTCGATGCGCTCAGCACAGATCGAAACGCTGCGCGTTCAGTTGTTCAAGATCGGGGCACGCATCCGCGAAACAGCTCGTTGTATCCGTATTCACCTGGCCAGCGGCTGGCCTTTTCAGAATCTCTTCCAAACCGTCTGCAACTCCTCTTAGATTGTCTCGCCCTGTTCGAAAACACATTCTCGGAAGGGCCAAGCGGAGCTGTCTCGAAAAACGCTTCGTAAGGTCAAAACAACGGCAACGCAAACCCATAGGCAGGTCGACTGCCGAGCGCGATCCTCTCCTCTGTCATCAATGCGCTTTCCGCGCTACGATTCTCGCCTCTGATGAATTAACCAGGCTAGTGGGACGCGCACAGCCACCCTGAGCGTCAGCGACAATGCCGCCGGCAGCCCGCAGACGGTCACTCTCAACGGCAACTGCTTCGGAGGCAAGTGCGGGGGAGTGGGACAGCAGTGCGGTCCCCCACAGACACAGCTATCGCCTTGTTGCCCTGGATTAGTGCGCGTACCTGCTTCCACTCGGGCTTTTTGCGAGCCCTAGCTTAAGCTAGACAACGAAAACCCGAAGTCAGCACACGCCCAGAGAAAGCTGCTAGCAATGATCGATTCCGCTGTGATTCGCGCATGAGTAGGTAGAGAGGATAGCGAGAAACATCCTGAACACGCCGGACGCCTTCGAGCCCCCGGATTTGATGAGTGCGGCGACCTTTACCATTGGCACGCAACACAAGGATTGAAGGAGGAATTTGTGAGAAAGAATCTGACTTCGCTCATCGCTTCGTTGAGCTTGTGCGCCGCGCTGGCAATGCCGGTTGTATCGTCCGCGCAGCAACAAAAGGTCACGCATCCACATTACAAGCTGATCGACATGGGCACCTTCGGCGGTCCCAACACCAATTTTTATACCCTAGGGCAAGCGTCCCAAATTCTCAACAGTCGGGGAATGGCGGCAGGAGCGGCGGACACTTCGATGCTCGATCCCAACGCTCCAAACTGCCTCAGCCCAGACTGTTTCATCTCTCACGCGTTTGAATGGCAGAAGGGCTCACTCACCGACTTGGGTGCGCTTCCAGGCGCCAACAGCAGCTTCGGGGGATGGATCACCACGAACGGGCTAGTTGCTGGGATTTCTGGAAACAGTGAAATTGATCCGTTGACCGGCGGCCCGGAGACGAGGGCCGTTTTTTGGAAGGGCGGCCAGATCAACGATCTGGGAACACTCGGCGGAAACGAGAGCTTGGCGAGCGCGGTCAATAACCGGGGCCAGGTTGTCGGATCAGCCGCGAATGCGATCCCCGATCCGTTCAATACTTCTCCCTTTCTGTTTAGTTGGGGAACACAAATGCACGCCTTTTTGTGGCAAAACGGAGAAATGCGGGATTTGGGTACGCTAGGCGGCCCTGACAGCGTCGCAGGATTGGTGAACGATGCCGGACAGGTAGCGGGAATTTCTTATACAAGTTACATGCCGGATCCAGCCAACGGGGGAGCTCCGCCGATGCACCCGTTCCTGTGGGAGAACGGCAAAATGCGTGACCTTGGGACGATCGGCGGGACCCAAGTGTTTCAACTGAACGCTCTCAACGAACGCGGCCAAGTTGTTGGTTCAATGACGCTGGCGGACGAAGATCCCAATCATGTTCACCCGTTTTTGTGGAACGGGAAAACGCTTCTAAATCTGGGTGCGTTGGGAGGCGATGAGGGCGAAGCAGATTGGCTCAATGATGCGGGGGAAGTTGTTGGCCATTCGGCCACCCCTAATCTATGCCCCGGTGGAGGGACGATCGACCACGCTTTTCTTTGGGGGGGCGTTATGAGCGATCTCGGGACCGTTCCGGGCGTCGACCCGCAGATGGGATCAAGCGGCGCGACAGGCATCAATTCGAAGACGCAAATTGTCGGCGAGCCAAACAGTTGCGACTTCTCCATCGATGACGCGTTCTTATGGGAGAACGGCTCCATGACTGATTTGAACACCCTGATTCCACCGGACTCTTCAATGCACCTGTTTTGGGCGGTCTACATCAATGATCGCGGGGAGATTACCGGCTTCGGTGTTCTTCCCAACGGGGACCTGCATACGTTCCTATTGATCCCGTGCGACGAGAGCAACGGTGAGAGTAATTGCCAGGGAAGCAATGACCTGGCCGTTGCTCAAGGCGAGAGCAGCCACAAACCGAATGTCGTTGTGCCTGCGAATATCCGCAGGATACTCTGTCAACGACTGGGCTCCCGTTATCACATCCCCCTGCAATCGCCGAAAAGATAATCCGGAGAGAGCGACAAGGAGAAGATTATGAATTGTAAAACATGGACGCGCATCATCGCTTTGATTTTCTTCGCCGCGCTGGCAGGCCCAGCTCAACTGGCCGCGCAAGGAGCCACAAAGCAGCCGCATTATAAGCTCGTCGATCTAGGAACCCTTGGCGGTCCGGCGAGCTACATTAGCAACGACCCCAGCGGAGACGGGGCAGCATCAGACATTCTAAGTCCCCGTGGAAACGTTGTTGGCGCGGCAGATACATCCATTCCCGATCCCAACTGTGCTAATCCAGACTGCTTCGTCGCCCACGCATTTCAATCGCAGAACGGGTTACTGAGTGACTTGGGCGCGCTTCCAGGAGTTAACAGTAGTTTCGCGAACTGGGTCAGTTCAAAAGGGTTGGTTGCTGGATTTTCACAAAACAGTGCAATCGATCCGTTGTTGGGTGTTCCCGAAATCAACGCTGTCCTCTGGAAAGACGGTGAGATCGTTAACCTGGGGACGATTGAGGGGGGATACGAGAGCAACGCATTCGCTGTCAACGACCGGGGCCAAGTGGCTGGAGTCTTTCTCAACACGATACCCGATCCCTTCTCGCCCTTCGGTCTGCAGGTGCGGGCTTTCCTGTGGCAGAAAGGTGTGATGGAAGACTTGGGGACGCTGGGTGGCCCTGAGGCTTCAGCCTATTTTATGAACGAGGCCGGCCAGATCGCCGGGGCTTCTTTCATCAATTCAATCCCTAACGCTAATACCGGTGTGCCGACCCTTGACCCTTTCCTTTGGACGAACGGCAAAATGATCGACCTCGGTACGCTGGGCGGAACGATTGGACTTCCGAACGCAATGAACAATCGAGGACAGGTCGTCGGCGAGTCGAATGTAGTGGGAGATCTTACTGCACATCCTTTCCTGTGGGATGGCAAGAAGATAATCGACTTGGGCACCTTCGGAGGAGACTCCGGGCAAGCAAACTGGCTTAACCAGGCTGGAGACATCGTTGGCTCTGCCTTTACCAGCAACTCTCAGGTCTCGCTGGCGTTTCTCTGGAAGGATGGCGTTCTGAGTAGCCTTGGGACGGTACGGGGCGATAACTGCAGCAATGCGCTTGGCATTAACTCAAAGCGTCAAGTCGTGGGCGTTTCGGCTGAAAGCTGCTTTTTCGTGACTGATCAACGACATGCTTTTCTGTGGGAGAACGATCAGATGATCGACTTGAACGTCTTTCTTCCTCCGAACTCTGACCTGCAGCAACTGACGGATGCCTACAACATTAATGATCGGGGAGAGATTGACGGTTTGGGAATCCCCCCCGGCTGCGGTGATGAGTTCAGCTGCGGACATGTGTTCGAGCTGATCCCGTGCGACGAGAGCAACGGTGAGAGTAATTGCCGAGGGGGTGATGACGCCGTGGGCGTTGCCCAAGGCGAGACGCGTCATAGACCGAATGTTGTTGTGCCCGAGAATATTCGCGGGATGCTCCGGCAACGACTGGGCTCCCGTTATCACATCCCCCTGCAATCGCCGAAAAGATAATCCGGACAGAGCGACAACGAGAAGGTTATGAATTGTAAAACATGGACGCGCATCATCGCTTTGATTTTCTTCGCCGCGCTGGCAGGCCCAGCTCACATCGTAGAATTATACTATGGTGGTGAGGGTTGAAATTGCGTCTAGTGCAAAGTGGGTTGAAACGACACTAAACATTTGGGGAAATCCCAAATGAGGGTTGAAACAAAAGCAATTCTGGGTTGAAACAGAGCAGGTCGAAACACAGCACCACCACCAAGGGGGCCGAGGAGGTAATCCTCGGCCATCTTTTTATTTGGTGGCCGCAGGGGAGTTTCACTCACGGCAAAAAGGCATTCTTGCTAATGGCGGGAAAAGAAAAAGGGCGCTCAGGTTCGAGCGTCCCTTCTGCATCGCTATTGTGCCACGAGGCTCATGTAGCAAGTGACCCAGGGAATCTCAGGGACTATACTCTGGTTCCGTGGACACCTTTAAGCTTGTAGGCCGTCATCTATTTGGCCTAATTATCCTTTGGGCTGTTCTTTACTTTGTGGCTAATTTTTCGGTCACCCAGAGCGTCGTGCTGACGCTGCTGGCGCATTACGTGGTTGTTAGATTCTGGCAGATTGCATGCCTCATCCCCAACTGTCTACTGACTCTACAATCTCAACCTGTGCATCGCGTTGAAAACTTTGTGCAAAACTTTTTCGTCACGGCCAGCCCTGCTAGTTAACTCAGGGCGTAAAAGGTTAATATCTAAATACTCGAAGTACCATCGCGATAGGCAAATTCCCCCGCACATCCTTGTAAATAGCAGGGAGTACCACAGCAGGCAAGCTGGTTTTTGATGCAGGAGTTTACGTTGGCGCGCTCTATGTTTGTGTGGAACAATGACGACAATGAATAGACTACAAGAAGCTTTGGGTTTTGACACGAAGAGGCTGTGGTGGTACCGAGACATCGCACTTGGAACATTTGCTTCTATAGCGGCCTTGTGGGCCGTAATCAGTTTGATGATTGGGAATTCTGACTTTGATAGGCATCTTGGAATTGCGTGCATTGTGATCGTAATCGTATTTTGCGGAATTTCACCTAATCGGTTGATGCTCTTCGGAGTTGTGGTAGGTTTCATTGCCCTACAAGGTTGGTTTGCGGTGGTGTTCTCCCATGATGTACGAAGTTGGTGGATTGCGGTTCCAGCTACCATCGTTGAAGTCGCATTTTTTGTGTTGTTTAGCAAATACCCTATTCGAAAGTAGGGTAAGCGTCCGGCGGTGACCACGGCAAAGCCACTCAGGAACTACTGTACTCTGTGATCAGTGCCGATGAATATGGTCATAAACCCAGAGCCACACTAGGGGGAGGATGCCAATCCATAGGATCAGGGCCACAATTTGCAGCCACTGAGGTCCTTGGGGAGTCTTCCCGAGGCTCCCAATTGGCCCTCTATCCCATGCGCGCGTAATGAAAGCTCCCTTGTACAAAAGCGCGCCAAGAACAAGGCAGCAACCTGCAGCGATCCGGAGGATTCCGGGTAGGTTTGGGAATGCCATCGCCCCAAGCCCAACGAAAGCCAACAGGATTCCTACGGCGAAGGTCTTCTCGCGTGGAGAGCTTCGTGCGCGCATAGCCGATGATAGCAAGTTCAGCGAAGCTGAGGTCTGGATGCTAACGACGCCCATCCGTATTCTTATGGACAAATGGACGTTCAATTATCTGAGCAAGCGACGTGGGCTGGTCGGCTTGTAAGAAAGCCCAGCAACCACGCATCCAGAAATTTCTCATCGACAAACCCTAATTGTAGTACCTTATGCCGCACTCAGAAGGACCCAATGGCACGCATCACGAGGGACAAATGATAATTGATCTTCGTATAGCTCCGGTAAGCTACGAGAGTTCCACCATTCAATTTACTTGCGAATGCGGAAACTCCGCTATGAGCGGGCCAGGTCAAACTAAAGAATTCAAACACATAGTAACTACTGGGCGTGATCCAGACTTCCATCTTGTCTGCGACTGCGGGAAAACTTATTATGTTCGAGTTCAAGGAACTCATTTCCATATTACGGAAGACCAGCATGCGGCTCTTTTTGACCGAGCGGAGAAATTGATTCCCAATCGAATTGTAGTGAAACAGCCCAAATAGAAGGTCACCGGCGAAGGATGTGTCGAATCTCGACGAACGTGAACAGATGAATTTTCCAGTTATTCGTTGTCTGGCGTATCCGGATATAGCAGGTACGGTTGTAGTACTTTCAGATGGAACTACCAGAACTTTTGTAGGTTTGGCGGGCCGTAAGACTTAAACTTTAGATTGTGTCTTTGCTAAAGACAGTAAGCGCGGTAACGTAAATGAGTTCAAATCAGTTGAGCCCAGTCGCATCAAGGGTTAACTCAAATACGGGAGAGATCATGAAAAGAAATATCATAACCGGAGCTTTGACGTTGGCGCTTTGTTGCGTCTTCTCGGGAACCGTCAAGGCAGACAATATACACCTTTGCGATGTCAGCACGGGTTGCACCTCCAGCAGTGTGATTCTAATCAGCGGCAGTACGACGAGTGCGTACGTCAGCGGAAATCCAACCGACGATGCGCTGTTTTTGGCCATTCTAAATCCGGTGACTGATCTTTCGGGCAATTGGAACAACAATAAAACAACTCTTTGGTCTGTGCTGGGCGTAAGCGGCGGTACTGTATTCCCAAATCTAAACAGCGCGATCTCCCAGGAATCGGGCGCGACTGGAATCTCGGCGATGAGCTTCAATGTCTCCGACCTCAACATCGGAACATGGACCAGCAGTCCACAAAAAGTTACACTACCAGGCAGCGAACCAACTGGAACCATCTTCATGGCGTTTACAGAGGACTCCAACGGGAGCCTTGAACTTGTGACCCCGTGGAGCTCTAGCTTAATTACCACCTCGAGCGGCGGCGGAGGTGGGACTGGCGGCGGGACCGGTGGCGGAGGCGGGACTTCGGTGCCTGAACCCTCTGTTGCGCTTCTGCTGGGTGTAGGACTAATCGGAGTGGTGGCGCTGAAGCGCGTCATCGTTTAGCACTCATCCTCGCCCTGACTCCCGCCGGGGCGAGGGATTTTTATTTTAGGACGGAGATTTTGGTTCGTATTCTGCCGTAAGCGCTTTGGAACCGTGGAGTAATTCAAGCGGCACATCACGGATGACGTGCTGCCGCCGCTACTGGATAAGCTTTCCACCGGAGTCTGAGGCCGACCACCCGCATATTTACGGGTTTCCTGGACAACCCTTCAACTGAGGCATGCGCTCACAAAGTGCGTCTAGCCCTTTTTGTATTTGGTGGATTTTTTCACGATCTTCGTTAGACACTTTTGGACTGTTGTCAGTGGCGAAAGCCACCACGATAAGAAGGAACAAGCACAGGAATACTATTGCCCCTGTCCGAGGTGAGATAGTCATGGGACCTGCCCCAGGACGTTGATTTATTGCTGGCAGCTGCTGGATTATCCGGGCCCCACAACTGGAGCAGAATTGAGTGTCTAACGAAGTCCGAGAACCACAGGAAGAACAGTAGGCCATTTGCACTCCGGTCCGTAAACTCTGAAAGGGCGAAACGGGAAGATAGTCTAGTTTTGCGAGGAGCCACTCGACGGAAAATTAGTGGAAAGATGCAAGAGAGGACGCTTCAACATACTCCGTTTTCGCGTTTGCATCCAGTGGATTTATCATAATGCGCGTTCAGGCAGCGGCGTACGTCAAGAAGCTTCGGCACGGCTTGTAGGTGATTCGACCTGCTGTGACTCGCGCCGCCGTTCGCTCCGGCCAATGACAGCTCGAACAATCGCGCCTAGCCGGGGTGTTGGCGCGTAAACCTTGTGAAACGGAGGCCAGCGCAGGATACAATCCTGAGCTGGGAGGATCGATGGATATCATCAAAGCTTTGGAAGACCGGGCTTCAGTTCTCAGGATCGAGCTAGATAAGATTCAGCGCGCGATTCAAGCGATGGCAGGAACTAAAACTCCGGCGCGCCGGAAGACGCATCGAACGTTTCGACACACCGCCGCGACTAAACGGAAGCTCCGGGCGGCGCAAAATAAAATTTGGGCCGCGAAGCGCAAGCGGAAGTGACGAACGGAGCACAGAAGCGGTGTTTGGGAGTGTTGGACCATACAAAGCGTGTTTAACATGAGCACGGCTCCGTGGCGTGTGTCAGTGCCTTTCTCGGTAAGGTGAATTGGTAGTTTGGGCGCGGTTATCCTTGCGAGCAAACGCCCCCATGCACACGGTCTCTGTTTGGCTGGCTGGCAGGGTAGAACTTCAGACTCCTTCGTGAGCACTACAGGGTGAAGTCGTTTTGACCGGGTTTTAGACGGTATCGGAAGTGTTTCTGGCAGTGGCGGAAGTAGTTAGGTAACGTACCAAGCAAGACTCAATCCCTTCCAAGCGGAAGTATAGGAGAAAAGACTATGAACTCGCTCCGGCTATTTGGAGTCATGGCTGTCATCGTGGTGGGTCTGGCGGTAGCTGCGACCGCTCAGGACAAACCCTCCATCGTTACTATGGCTGCCAGCAAGTTCGCAACGCCACCGGGTTTCCCAGCGTGCGCCACGACGGCTGTCCAACATGGCGATCCTAGCAAGGGCGCCTCCGTGATACTGACCAAGCTTGCGACCGGCTGCTTTACCCCCTGGCATTGGCATACGACCAACGAAGGCGGCGTCGTGGTGAGCGGGAGGGTCAAACTAGAGGTGAAAGGCGAGGCCCCACAAACCCTCGTGGCTGGAGATTATTTCTATAATCCAAGCAAGCATCAACACCAGACCACTTGCATTGAGGCCTGCATATTGTCTAGCACGAGCGACAGCGCGAGAGACGTTCACTACATTGACGAGGGTAACAAAGAGATCTCGCTCGAACAGGCGCTGAAGCTCTATGCCAAGAAGTAAGCTTCTTCTTTAAACGGGGCGTGTGGTCTCAAGCCAGCTTGATTTAACCTCCGTGCTCAGCCGCAATCTGCTAGTGTGCCGTCAGGTGAGATTCGGAAGTCACGGCGTGGTCACTCAGGCGTTTCAGGCGGTTTGGGGTCCTGTGTGGGACCTATTAGGTACGACGCACCCGCCATCATCTTCGACCAAGGCGTGACCGTGATGTTTGTAGCGGCTTATGATTCTGGCGCCGGCGGGCATTTCCACGTCTCAACAAGCGCGGCAATGACTATCTGAGCCGCCCGAAAGTCACGCTTTTCAGGGTGGCCAACCAGATATTTTACGACCACGTCTCTAACTTGTCCGCCCTCGGCCTGAGACGGCATACACATAGCCGCATACTTCCAGTACCTCTCCCGTTCTTATCGACCGTCCCCTCAAGTGCCCCGACCAAGTCAACAACGCCGATGATGTAAGCGAGGCAGTAGTTTTTCTCATACTCTGTGCCTTGGCATTGCCGCAAAAGGTCGTTGCCAGAATGGAACATGGGAGAGCCATTGGTACCGGGCGGAACAGAGTGAGGGATTTGAGAAGAAGTTGTTCGAGCGACGATGAGCAAAATCAGACCTAAAAAAGTCGCCTTCATTTATTCCTCCTGCACGTAACGACTGTATCTTAATGCTTTTTGGGATAGAATCCGCGTGAAAGAGACGCATGCGAATACACTTTAAAAATCTAACGTGCATCGGTTTCGAAGAGTTCTGCTTCGAACTCCTCCATCGCCTAGGGTTCAGCAATCTCGACTGGCGGAAGGGAACACCGAAGAACAGCAGCCCCGCCGACAGCAAGATGTGGATGGCTCCTGGTTCTCGGATATCTGGTTTGTTGACTGCAAGCACTACAGCAAAGCGGTTCCTCCAACCGAACTTCAAAACGCTCTCGCGTGGGCTGAGGCCGAATCTCCCAACGTGCTGCTGTTCATCGCCTCCGGTTACTTCTCGAACCCCGCCAAGGAATATCTGGAGAAGTACAGGCAGAGCCGCAGGCCGCGCTTTCTCATCAAGACTTGGGAGCTACCCCAAATCGAACACCTTACGAGTGGACGGCGGTCCTTTTTGCACCGATACGATCTCATCAAAGAAAAGCACAAGATTCGACCGATAAGTCAAATCCGCAAGGCAGAGAACGAGTTCAATGACAAAATTTGGTATGGACGCAAGCCACAAGATATGAACGAAGTGTCATGGGAGCCGGAAGTAAAACGAACCGTGAAGCGTTCCATGCGAGAGATGGAGAAGAAGTACGGGAAGAAAAATCTCCTCGTGAACGATTTCGAATGGGGGATGTTCAACGGAAAACTCTCCGCGTTGCGTTGGGTTCTAGGTGACGAATGGGACATGCTCGACACTTAATGAAGCCGAAAGCGAGACTCATCGCAGCGTTTGCACTGCTCGCAAGTGTATTGGGCGGGTGCCAGAAGAAAGAGACGATCTTTCTTGATTCGTGGTGGAACCGTGATTACGCCATGAACGCGTGCGAGTTATACAAAAATAAAGTCTTTCAAGTTTTTCTCGCCGAGAGGCTCGTTTGTTACCGTCATGGAGCCTGTCGTTCAATGTTGGCATCGACGACGTAGCACTACACCCGTAGTAGTAGTGGTGGCCGACGTTGCTTCAGCCTTCATGTTGGGTCAGGTAAATTTTCCTTACCCTGTTGCTGACGCTGTCTTTGACGACGTACCAAGCCCCAGCACTTTCGACAACACCAGTCGCGCCCGGAATCTGTGTCTTCACTGTCTCCGCTTGCGCGCTGGTTTCAAACGGTGTCCCGGCTTGAATGACCGGCAGCCATAGTGGTCTGCCGTAAGGCTCCGGCATCGTCGGATCGATCTTGAGGTAATTGATCATTCCGCGATGGTACACCCAAGGCCGCTACCGCCCAACCCCGGCGCATCCCACGGTAAGCGAAGCCCAGAGGAGGGGACAAAGAAACGATTCGGGGAAGGACCGCTCAAAGATGCCGTTGAAGCTGCCACGCGTGTTTGCATCGTTGCAACGGGACGAGGCGGCTCAGTTTTGCGGTGAGGGAGTCGCGAAACCATTTCAATACAATAATCCCCTGAACACTTTCCCGGTCGAATTGAAGCGATTTCTGGTTCGGGGGTTGCGGCAGAACGACGTAAGATTTCTCGGTCACAACGAGCAGCTTATAAGTGATGGAATGGCGAGTGTTACCATCCTTAACGATTCCATCGGGCAACTGCTTATCGCCCTCTAGAAAAATAACATCCAGCGGTTTGCCTCCACCCCATTCATACGGTATGGCTGGATAGATGTTCACTGCGAAGAGCCATATGTAGATTCCTGCGGTAGATGCAGCAATTCCACCGTAAAACAACGCTAGATTTCTTGAGACGAATCGACCTGTATTTGAGGGCGGCATTCTAATGCAGGTAACAAAAAGAGCAATCGCCAACCCGATGACCCCCAGAAGAAATATAACAAAGAGCAATTTCACTGTGGACAGGTTGATTACGATGAAACACACGAAGAAACCGAAAACTATACTGAACGGGAAACTCGTGACTAGATTGACAGCAAACCTTACAAGCCAATGCGGTTTGGGCGTTCTCTGGTCCATATGAATTATCGGAAGTTCCTTAGTTAGCATCATTAACGCTACAAAGCCCGGAGGTAGTACAACCCACAATCCGGCCACTAAATATTGAAGGTGGAGGAGAGACAGGCTGGATACTCCATACTTGGAAAGATGCCATGCTGCGACGAGGAAACCGACGAGGTATGTTAAGGCAATAGAAAGGCTGATTACTTTCGTGCTAAGGTCAAAGAGGCGGGGGACTCTTTCGGGAGAAATCCCATCGGTGTTAGCGTCCTTGGTTTCCGTTTGCGCGCCTCCTTGATTGCCGGATTCGCCTTTCATTCGGTTACCGCACTACTTCGAAATCGCATCATATTACATATGCGCCCACCCCGCTTCGACACCGCTCAACTCAGTCTTGTCCGCACTCCGTTTGACGACCCGGATTTCGGCTCTGTCTCGATTCCTGTAGAAAAGTAGAAGGCGTATTCTCCTGAGAAGTCAGTGAAGGAGAAAGCCCGGAATCTCTTAGCAGGAGGTTCAGGGCACAGGAGGAATACGCCATGGCGA
>Ga0073928_10009032_pt1 | contig 12272 bp, 8 predicted proteins | sample PaiPotPPA55metaG_FD_76969 | JGI IMG/M metagenome (GOLD analysis project Ga0073928, IMG submission 76969) | Iron sulfur acid spring bacterial and archeal communities from Banff, Canada, to study Microbial Dark Matter (Phase II) - Paint Pots PPA... ...
GCGCTACACTCCGTCGGCATCGGGGAACTCCTCTGCACCCGGCTCAAGTCGTTCTTCGCAAAACAACTTTCGCCGATCCAGAGCCCCGATGCACCGACTCTCAGTGAGAAATCCGGGCTAGCCCACGTCACGCCTGCGCCGCGCACACGCGGATGCGCTACGCCACGGCGGCCCGTGCCGATGCGTCAAGGCCAAGGCTCTCGCGGCGCGCCCGACGCTATGCGCAATGACGCTCGATCAGAGATCTTACCGCGGCGCCCGCGACCCGCCAGTTCAAGCGCTGCTTGTATCGAGCGAAGGAGCCGAGGGCCAAACTCTTGTAATCGGCATAGCGCCGGTATAGCGCCTCTATGTAATTGCAATAGGCGGCAGCCGGATCGATTCGTGAGAACCGCTGCCCGTTGGCGCCGTCGACGACGATGCTCGCGACGCCGCCGACATCCGACGCGAGACACGGCACGGCGAAGGCGTTGGCCTCCCCAAAGACGACGGGCGTGCAATCCGCCTGCGACGGCAGAACCAGAAAATGCGATTGGGCGAGCAGCGCGTATAACTCCGCCTTCTGCGCCGGGACCGCCTTCGACAACGGGCCGGCGATGCGCACGAAGTCCGGAACGGGCTCTCCCAGGTTCGGCCAGCATCCGACGACGGTAAGGGTTGTCGGCAGACCGCGCTCGTTCAATAGCCTCGCGACCTCGCACGCGGTCGGCCCCCCTTTTCGTTGCCAATCCGCCCCCAGGAACAAGAGCCGGCATTCGCTCGTAGGCCGCGCTGCAACGAAAGCTTTCGCCTCCTCCAGCCCGGGATCGACATCGAGGTTGGCGCCGAACGGCACGACCGCGATCTTTTTCGGATCGACCCCATAGTGATCGATCGCACTCCGTGCGGCCCAGTCGGAGGAATAGATCGCCAAGCGGCAGTTGGTCAGCGCCGCGCGCTCCATCCGATCACCGTTCCTGATCGTCTCGGCACTGAGGCGGCTGAATTCCGGGTAGAACTCGCGCATGCCGGCGAAGGTCGCGTCCGTCCAGAAGACGATGGGCTGGCGACAGTGGAGGTGGCTGACCGGTATGGTCCCTGGGCTGAAGACGACGTCCGCCGCCATCTCGCGCAGGTGTTGCGCGGCGATGCCGGCGTAGCGGCGGAGCACCGCTGGCTCTCTGTCGATCAGATGCCGCTGCCACATGAGGCCGAGATAGGCCGCCTTCTTCAGCAGCAACACGAGGTCGGGCCCCGCGTCGACCGGCCCTAGCTCAGCGACCGCCAGTCCCGCGGCCCGCAGCGCCTCGGCGATATAGAAGCCCAGCCCCGACCATTGCGAAACATCGGACGAGTCGTAGGTTGTGACATACGCAATTCGCACCGGTCGTCCTCGCGATGGTCCGCTCCGCGACGATGCGCCGGCGGCGCGGCGCCCGTGAACGAGATGCGTCTGCCCGCGGCGGCGCCTAATCTTGCGCGTAGCTCTTCAGATAGCCGTAGGTGTCATGCTCAAACTTGTAGCGGGCATGGCGCGTCAAGTTCACCTTAGTGAGAACAATGCCGAGGGGATGCACATTGGCGTTATGCAGCTTGCGCATCGCCGCGCGGACGATAGCGCGGGGCGTCGCGCCCCACTGCACCGTCAGAACGATCGCGTTCGCCATCTTCGCCAACAGGAGCGCGTCGTTCACCACGCCCACCGGAGGGCAGTCGAGAATGATGACATCGTGGTCCCGCCGCGCCCATTGCAGAAGGAGATTGAGGTTCGTCGGGCGCAGAAAGTCGACCCCCGCTCTGCCGTCGCCACCCGCGCTTATGACGCGCACGCCGCTCGCGGGGTCGAAGTGCAAGGTATCGGCCGGCGCGGCGCTGCCGTCGAGGACCTCCGCAAGACCGGGACCGGGCGCGGCGTCGAAATGTGTGCCCAAGCTGGGACTGCGGAGATCGCAGTCGATCGCCAACACCCGCTTGCCCGCGTTGGCGAAAATGCGCGCGAGACTCGCGGCGAGGGTGGTCTTTCCTTCGCCCGGCAAGGCCGAGGTCACCAGTACGACGTGCGCGTTCCGCCGCGGGTATGTCGCCTGCATCACGGTTCCGACGGCGCGCACGGACTCGGTAAAGACCGAGCGCGAGTTGTCGAGGGCGTCACTGACCGCTTTCGCAATTCCGCGCTTTACCCGGAAGAGCGGTATCATGCCGAGAACCGGCACGCCAAAGAGTCGCTCGACCTCATCGGTATCGCGCAGCCCCTTGTCCAAGGACTCGGCGACGATGACGGCGATCAGCGCTAGGACGAGCGCGGCGATAACGCTAATGCCACCTAGGACGCGGTTGTTCGGGAAGGACGGGAATTGCGGCGGCTCCGCCGGTGCTACCAGACGGGCATCGGGCTGCTGGACCTCGATTTGCGCGGAGGTCTTCAGCGATTGCTGCAGGAACGTCTGCAGGACGGTCCGGGCGGCGGAGGCATCGTTCTCGAGCTGGCTCAACTCGATGGTCGCGCGATTGTTCTGCTGATAGGCGTTTTCGAGCGCCGCCAGGCTCGCCTGGATGGCATCTTCCCGATTTTTTTCGATGCGCACCTGGGCGGACAACGCCGCCCTTATCCGCGATACTTCAAATTCGATGTCGGCGCGGGTCTGTGCGAGGTCAGCATCGATCTCGAGGATAGTCGGGTGTTTTGGTCCGTAAGTGCTGAGGAGCGCCGCGCGGCGCTGCTCCAACGTATTTAATTTGGAGCGCAGTTCCCGCATGATGTCGGAAAGCTGAGATCCCGAACTCGATACGGATCCGCCGCCCGAGATGCTGATCGCTTGCGCGTCATGGAACTCGGATTCCGCCTTGGCGCGCGCCGCTCTCGCTTCGGTGAGGTCGCGGCTGAGATTGACGATTTCAATAGAGACAAGGGGCGAATCGGCACCGCCGTTATTCACCTGGGTAAGATTCGACTGCTCGCGAAATTGCTGCACGGCGCGCTCAGCCGCCAACTGCTTCTGGCGCAGCTCGGCGAGCTTTGTGCGCAGCCAGTCCGCGGCGCTGGCGGCCGCTTCATACTTCGCTTGCACCTGGTTCTGCAGGTAGAGCTGGGCGAGTTCGTTCACGATTGTCGCGGACTTGCCCGCGTCCTGTGATCGAAATGCCATGTGAATGACATAGGACTTGCCGTCATTCTCGATGAACACGCCTTTCAGGAACGACAGAAGCACCCGCTGCTCGATCGCGGCCGCCGGGTTGCGCGGCGCCCTCGGCGCATCGAGAAGGCCCCTCTGCGTCGCCCAGTCGGAGAGCCACTCGAGGCTCGCGCTCCACAACTGATTCGGCAGTGAGCGGGGCCGAAGCGACGCGTTGAATTCCGGATCCGCAGTGAGGCCGAGCGCTCTCACCACCTGAAGAGCTAAGGCGGGCGAGCGCAGGATTTCAACCTGCGTTCGGATGGTATGCTCATCGCGCCCGGGGCCGGGATCCTTCTCGTGATCGGCGTCGAAGGGCCTCACCTGCGGCAGCACGGTTAACACCAGGAGCGCATCGGCGGTGTAGAGCGGAGTGAAGCTCCGTATGGTGAGGGCGGAAAGCGCCAAGGTGCCGAGGATAGCGAAAACAATGAAAAATTTTCGCCGCCACAGGATCGATACGATCTGGCCGATATGCAGCTTGTCGCTGCCGTCCGCATTGTCGAGCACCCACCCACCTCCTCGCGGCCATGGCGCGCTGGCGACCGCGGCGCGCCCGCTTCTTTATCATCTTTACGAAATCATAAAGACCGCCGGAGGCCCTGTCATTATCTTATAAAGGCGAACTCCGCCGGGGCTGCTCCCGCGGCAGGCGTGGCACGGGTCGGCAGTTGACGCCGCCGCCGATGTTTAATATGATTAAACAATAATAAATACGAGTCGTCGCTCTTCTTCGGGGCTGGCGCAGGCGCTCCGCGCGTTGTCGGGCGGAAGCATCCGACGGCCAGGTCGGCGCCATCTCCCGCTTGACGGAGCGATCTTCCCCGCCGGGAGAATCGTGGCCATGCTCAAGTTTTCTATTATCACCCCGACCTATATGCAATCGCGCTACGTCGCTCACTGCATAAGCTCGGTGCAAAGTCAGAGTTACATGCAGTACGAGCATCTGATCTACGACGCGCTATCGTCCGACGATACGAGCGCGGTCGTCGGCTCGTTCCTGGAAGACGCACGTATCGTCTATCGACGTGAGACCGACGCCGGCCCGGCGGACGCGATCAACAAGGGTTTGGACGTTGCCAGGGGCGACATCTTCTGCTGGCTCAATTCCGACGACTGCTATTTCGACGCGGAGGTGCTCCAACGCGTCGCGCAGCTTTTTGAGCGGCACTCGGAGGTCGACGTCATCACTGGCTGCGGATATTTCGTCGCCGACGACGGCACGCTCATCCGCCCCTTCATGATGCCGGACCCCGGGCGCATCAGCCATGAAGGATTGCGGGGCTCCGACTATTTCCTGCAACCCTCGACGTTTTGGCGGCGCAATACCCTCAGGCTGGAGCCCCGCCTGTCGTACTGTTTCGACTGGAAGCTTTTTCTCGACTTTTACGCGCACGGACTCTCGGTGCTGTACGTGCCCGAGTATTTTTCCAAGTACCGCCTTCAGCCGACTTCGAGAACCATGCTCGATTGCGCCGCGCGGAAGCGGGAGGTAGTGGCCATTTTGCGCTATGCGGGAGCCGGCAGATTGCAGATGGCTTGGGCGACGTTCGTCTACCTCTGCTATCGGCTTTCGGAGCTAACCGGCATATCCGCTGTGAAGAAAACGACGCGCAGTTTGAACTTCGTGGTGCACCGGCTCTCCGCCGGCCGCGTTTATTCGCCGTGACGGCGATGGCACGAAGGCGCTTGTCCGTCGCGGCCGCGGTCTTTTGCGGGGCATTTCTGAGCGGGATCGGCGCCGTCCTCGCGGCCGACATCAAGATCGCCTCTTCCGCGCCGGGCAATATCTTCGCCCCGGGAGAAGACGTGACCTTTGAGGTGGAAACCTCCGTGCCGCGACTGTCGTGGCAAGTGACCGACTTCGACGGCGGCGCGATCTCGCACGGAGACGCCGCCGTCCGAGGCGGGCGGGGCACCATCAGTCTGCCCGCTCCGGGAACCGGCTATTACACGGTGAGCGTGAGCGCACCCGAGGGTGCGCCGTCGATGACGGTCCCTTTCGCCGTGATACCGCCGCCCAGCGGCAGCGCGAAGGACACGCGCTTCGGCGTGGTGACGCATTTCGCCCTGGGCTGGAACCATGACATCCTGCCGCTCGTCGCGCGCGCCGGGATCGCCGGCATCCGCGACGAGGAACCCTGGCAAGCTGTCGAGCCGTCGCGCGAGAACTTCAGTTTTCCTCTCTACCTCGACGGCTACGTGACCTCGGCGCATAAGCTCGGCATCGATGTGCTTGTGCCGCTGACCTATGCGAACCCGCTTTATGACGACGGCCAGACGCCTTTCAGCGACGCCGGCAGAGCAGCATACGCGCGCTATGCCGAAGCGGTCGTGCGGCATTTCGAGGGCCGTGCCGGCGCCGTCGAGATCTGGAACGAGTACAACGGCGCCTTCGCCGACGGGCCCGTTCTCAAAGATCGGCCTCGCTTCTATGGGGAGATGCTGAAGACCGCCTATCGCGGCATCAAGTCGGTTCGGCGCGCCGTGCCGGTGGTGGGCGGCGGCGTCGCCGGCATTCCCCTGCCCTACTTCAAGCGCCTCTTCGACGACGGCGCTCTCGCCGACATGGATGTCGTCCAAATTCATCCCTATTTCGACGTGCCCGAGGATGCGGAATACGACGTCGCCGACCTGCGGCGAATGCTCGACGCCAGGAGCAGCGGCGGCCGCAAGGCGATCTGGGCGACCGAGGTCGGCTCCTACGGCCCTCATGACGGTCGCCGGCAGACAGCCGAGGATCTCGTGCGGCTCTATGTCGTGCTGCTGAGCGAGGGCGTCGAGCGGATCTACTGGTATCTGCTTCGCGACGATCCGGAGTTCCCGTCCGCCGGTCTCCTCGAGAACACCGGCATCGCTGGCTCGCCCTACGCGCCGGCGCCCGCCTATGCTAGCTATGCGACGCTGATCCAGGAGCTGCGCAATGCGCGCTTTCGCGGCCGCGACATCGCCGATGCGCAGACCCGAATCTATCGATTCGGCAGCCCGGATGGCACGGTCAGAGTGGCGTGGTCGTTGCATGGCCCGACCCAGGTGACGCTGCAGACGACGCGCGACGTGACCGTCGTAAGCGTCGACGGACGCCGGCAGGTGATCGCGCCCAGTCATGGGCGGATCGATCTCACGCTGACGGACAGTCCGATCTTCATTCGCGGCCCGCTTGCCGCGGTCACCTTGCATCGTGCGGACGAGATCGTGGCCGACTCCAGCCGCGGCTTCTCCGACCGGCAAGGGCTCCAGTGGTTCTACGGCTCCGAGGCTGTCGGCGCGCCGGGCGATGGCGCAACGGCCGGCAGCTTTCACGAATTACAGTGGTCGAATAACGATTGGGGGTATTTTTGGGCCGATCCGGCACTGGCCTTCCTCATGATCAGCCGCTTCGTCATGCATCCCTCGCTCCGGGACGACCGGCCGGTAGCCGCCGTCCGGCGCTGGCTGAGCCACATCGGCGGCCATGTGCGCGTTTCGGGAACGGCCGAGCGCAGCGCAGACCTCGGCGACGGCGTGCGGTTCGAGGTGCGTCTGGACGGCCGAACTGTTTACAGCGCGGCTCTTGGCACGCCGGGATATCCGAAACGCTGCGACTTCTCGTTACCTCTCGAGCTTCGCAAAGGCTCGACGCTCGATTTCGCCGTCTTTCCGGTTAGCTCGAAGCTGGACTTCGACACCACGACCTTTCGCGCGATCGTGACTGCCAGAAGCCAGGCCGGGGGCTAGCTATGCACATCAACAACCCACCCGAAGATCCACTCTCCCTGACCGAGCGGAGGGCGCGCGTCAGCGTCTCCGTACCGGATCTCGCCGGTCACCAAGGCGCATCCTTGGCTTGGGCGCTCGTGATGCCCATAAGGCGAAAGGATAAAAATTCACGCCATGCTCGAGACGCCGGTAGGTTCCCTACCGACCGCGTCGCCGAGTGTATCACCCTCGAATCGGCCGTGGGTTTCACGCGCCTAGATTCGACCGAACATCTTGCGGCACAGCGCGCGGGAGAGTGCCACAACGTCGTGCCGGATGCCGTAAATGGCCGTTCGGAGGTCGGCCGGCCCGGCGGCGAGCAGCTCGATCATCTCAGGGTCGGCGCGGTTCAGCTGGCTCGGCTCTGACATGGGTGCATAGTCGCGCGGCCGATGATCCTCGTCACAGTAGACGATCACGTTCTGCCGGTACCACCAATCGACGCGCCGATCGCCGTAGATCGCTGGCCGGATACAATCGATCGCCGCATATCCTTTGGCCCGAAAGAGATCGCTCCAGTAGGACTGCCATTGCTCGTTGACATGTCCTGTGCCGCCCTGGTGCGGAATGGCGGCGGAAAAGAGCACCACCGGCGCGAGCGCCGTGAGAAAAGCGACGAAGGGCGCCGCGCAGTCTTCCGGCAGGTGTTCGGCGACCTCCAGAGAGCAGGCGATGTCGAAGCGGCGCTCGATGGGCTCCGGTCGTTTGAGATCGGCGGCGACGAACCGTCTCCTATGGATCTGCAGCATGTCGGGGGGAACGTGATCACCATCGATGCCGAGGTATTCGACGACACCGTGTCGCTCTAACACCTTGAGCCAGACCCCCGTGCCGCAGCCAACATCAACCGCGGAGCGCGCCGGAAAGGTTGACAGCAGCAGAGGCACGATCACCTGGGCCGAGCCGGCCGAACCGTCCTGTCGCGCCGTATAGAACTTGCGGGAATAGAGCGCCGGCACCTTTCCTCTCCCATTGCCCGCCTTCTTTAATGGCGGACGCGGCCAACTTTAAGCGGTGCGCGCGCGGGGCGCAACATCCGTTCGGGGGGCGCCCATCGACTAAAAGAACTCGACGCGGGAACTTGCCGACTGGGCCACCGCTTTGTCCCGGCGCCTCCGGCGCTATTGCAGAGGCCGGCGGCCCTCGGATAGAGTGGTCTTTAAGACCGGATCTCGAGCATCTTTAAACCGCCACAGCATGCCAAAAAGCCGCGGATTTTGGAGATGGTCGGCAGGTCGTCCTCATCCCCCAGTTCTCCCGGGTCCGTGGCATGACCGCGACCGGGCTAATTCTCCTGCCGTTGACGGCATTCCTCCTTTTCGGCCCATGGCGCTGGCTCATCGTTTTCCTGACGATCACGAGCGGGGTGTTCGCGGATGCTGCCGCCGTGAACTTTTCCAGCTTCGGGGTGCAGCCGGGGTATTGCGTCCTGCTGGTTGTGGTCGCGCGGGCCGGCGCTGAAATGGTGCTGCGGCGCGAACCCATTCGGCGCGATATCCTGGCTGTTTTCTTCCCCCTTCTGATCCTCATCGCGGCCGCGCTCGTCGCCTTGTTCATCGGCTCGTCCTTTTACGACGGCGACATCCTAGTGCAGTCGTCGCGCGACGGCATAGGCACGTCCGGCACGTTGTTTCACTTCCGGTTGGAGAACTACGCCCAGAACCTCTACATCTTCGCAGATACGCTCGGCGCTCTCTGCATCGCCCACAAGCTCAGCCGCATGCCGCTTTCCGAGGCGCAACGGGTCGTTAACGAGGCGCTCTACGGGTTCATTCTGGTCGGCAGCGCGACCGTGACCTGGCAATGGCTTCACTTTACGACGGGTATGTTCTTCCCCGCCGAAAGCTTCTTTCACGACAACTTGGCCTATGCCCAGGCGTACGGCCAAACCTTTGCCAACGGCTATCGCCTTTCCGGCGCCTTCGCGGAGCCATCGGCCCTCGCCTACTACTTCGCCGGCTGCCTGTTGTTCTCATACCGCCAATACGAGGCGGAAAAATCGAACATCGCGCTCGTCGGCCTCATTCTCTCGCTCTTCCTGCTCATCGTTTCCACATCCACCTCGGCCTATGTGGTTGTCGCTTTCTTCTGCGCATGCGCCGCCTATCGGCAAAGGGCGGTGTTTGGTGGGCTCATCATATCGGGCGTCACCAGCCTGAAGGCACGGCCGCTGCACCTGATCGTCTTCGTGGTGGTCGGCGCAGCGGCGTTGACGCTGTTGGCGCGCTATCGCGACGCCGTGCTTTTCGTCGTTCGGGAATTCATTATCGAAAAGCCGAACACGGGCTCCCTCGCGGAACGGTCGGCGGCCGACCTCATGGCCGTGCGCGTGACGCTGGAGACCTGGGGCATCGGCTTGGGGCTGGGAAGCCACAAGGCGAACACCTTGCCGCTGACGCTCGCGTCGAATGTCGGCGTTGTGGGACTTGGTGCGTTCGTGTGGTTCGTCGCCGCCTCCTTCAAACACGCACTGCGCGGAGCACTGAAGGAACCGGGGATGGGACGGCTGGTTCTTCCGATCGCGTGGTTCCTGTCCGGCTCTCTCCTCCTCGATTGCGTCATGAACCCGAACTTCAACATCCTGATGTTCTGGGTGGTCATCGGCCTTCTGGTGGGAACCGCGAGCGTTGGCACCCATCGGCCGGAAACGTCCGACTCGGCGGTTCAGTGCCTGCGGTTTCAACACGCTCCGCAAGCCGTTACGGCAAGCGGCCCAGCCTCCCGTGCGCGGTCGCCGCACGCCGGCCGCAATAGCGATGAAGGGAGAGTGACGTCCAATGCGCCGCTCTTGGTCGCCGCAAGACGCCCGACCCGGGCGACCAAGGCGCCTATGCTCTGCCGGATCGCCGGGTCATAGGGGTTGGCATGGAACCGCCCGTCGCCTTCTTCGTCTTCAATCGGCCCGACACGACGCAACGCGTTTTCGAGGCGATCGCGCGCGCGAAGCCCCGGCGCTTGCTGGTCGTCGCCGACGGTCCTCGCCTCGATCGGGCCGGCGAAGCGGACGCCTGCGCGCGGGCGAGAGCCGTCCTCGAGGCGGTGGACTGGGACTGCGAGGTGCGGACGAATTACTCCGACGTCAATCTCGGGTGTCGGCGCCGCGTCTCGAGCGGCCTCGACTGGATCTTTTCCGTCGCCGAGCAAGCCGTCATCCTCGAAGACGACTGTGTGCCTCATCCGGACTTCTTCCCGTTCTGCGCCGCTCTTCTCGACCGCTACCGGGACGACGACCGCATCATGGCAATCAGCGGCAGCAACTTTCATAAAGGACGACGATGGGGCGATGGTAGCTACTACTTCTCCCGTTATGTCGACGTCTGGGGATGGGCGACGTGGCGGCGCGCTTGGCAATACTATGACGTGAACCTGCGGGTTTTGCCGGCCTTCCTTGAGCAGTGGGCAATGGGCCGCCTGTCGAGCGAGCCGGAAATACGGCATTGGCTCGACGTGCTCCGCGCCACCTACGATGGCCTCATCGATACCTGGGACTATCAGTGGCTCTTTGCCGTGTGGCTTCAACGAGGCTTGGTGGCTGTGCCCAATGTCAATCTGGTTTCGAATATCGGGTTCGGTCCCCGCGCGACGCATACCAAGGACGGTTACTGCGCCTATGCGGCCCTCCAGACTTCTCCTCTCGGAAACCTATACCACCCAAGGGTCGTCGAGCGCCATCTCGAGGCAGATTTGCATTACATCCGCATCAGAATGACGCGTCCTTACTCGCATAGGGTTCGCGGCTATTTCCGACGCCGCTTCGACTGGCTTCGCGAGCAGATCGTCCGGCCATGACAGCGGATGTCCAATCGATGTCTCAGTCCGGCTCGGCGCCGCGGCCGCGCCAAAAAACGCGCGAGATCGTCAGCAACTTCCTTTGGCTCAGCAGCGAGAAAGTCGTCGACGCCATCGTCGCCTTCGCAGTGACCGTGTTGGTCGCCCGCTATCTCGGCCCCACGGAATTCGGCACGCTCGCTTATTTCCTGGGACTGACCACCGTCTTTGCCGCGATAGCACGGATGGGGCTCGACATGGTCGTGATCCGCGAACTGGTCAGAGACCCCCAAGGGGCCGATCTTCTGCTCGGCACGGCGAGCGGCACCAAGCTCGCGGCCGGGATCGCGGCGGCGGTCGGAATGCTGCTCTTCACGGCCACGACGGAGCCGACCGGAACGCACGCGTTGCTGTTCGCCGGCATTCTGGCGACGACGCTGGTGGTGCAGGCGCTGGACGTGCCCGATATGCTCTTCGCGGCACATACGCAGTCGCGCTATGCCGTCATCTCCCGCTCCTTGACGCGCGTCGTCATGGCGATCGCCCGGATCGGCTTGGTGGTCGCGGCCGCGTCTCTCACTGCCTTCGTATCAATCGCCGCAGCGGAAGCGATCTTCGCCCTGGCGATCATGCTCGTGCTTTACCGACTGCAGGGCAACCGCTTGCAGAGGTGGGCCTTCGATATCAGACTGGCGATGACGCTCGCCCGGCAGAGCGCGCCCTTGATGGTCGCCGGGCTGGCAATTCTGGTGATGATGCGCATCGACCTCGTGTTCCTCGAAAAATTTCGGGGCGGCACGGAGGTCGGGATCTATGCGTGTGCGATCCGTATTTCCGACGTATGCGTTTTTCTGGCGACGGGAGTGATGACGTCGGTCGCTCCGTCGCTGTTCTCTGTCAGATCGGAAAGCAGGGAACACTATAACCACTACATCGCCTGCCTATTTCAAGGCTTGAGCGTTGTCACGATGCTCATCGCGGTCGTCCTGACTATGGCGTCCGACCGGCTGATAGTCACCCTATTGGGCAGCGCGTTTGCTGCGTCGGCTAGCGTTCTACGGATCTACATTTGGTCAACGGTATTCATCGCCCTCGGCGTCGTGCAAGGACAGTGGCTCGTGAACGAGGGGTACGGGCTGTTTGTGCTCTATCGCTCGATCGGCGGGGCCGCCATCAACATCGGCGCCAATTTCGCCCTGATCCCGTCCTACGGCGCCGAGGGCGCGGCGCTCGCGGCGGTGATTGCGCAATTCGCCTCGAGCGTCCTCGCCAATCTTGTCTATGACAAGGAGAACCGCCGCATCTTCGTCTTACAAATAAAGGCACTCGCGTGGCTCAATCTTCACTACCTGGCGCGGGCGCGCTTTCTCGGCGGGCGGAACCGGCCTGACACGGCACAGCCTTATTAGGGCCAAAACTCAATAAAACGCTTGAGGGCTGAATCGGATAGTGATTCTCTGCCGGCGGGGAGCAGAGATCATGAGAAGCAACTTGTTTTGGTTGAACGACGAGCAGTGGCGACGGATCGAGCCGCATTTGCCGACAGACGTCCGCGGTAAAGATCGCGTGGATGATCGCCGCGTGATCAGCGGCATCTTGCATGTGCTGAAGAGC
>Ga0073928_10009033_pt1 | contig 12272 bp, 9 predicted proteins | sample PaiPotPPA55metaG_FD_76969 | JGI IMG/M metagenome (GOLD analysis project Ga0073928, IMG submission 76969) | Iron sulfur acid spring bacterial and archeal communities from Banff, Canada, to study Microbial Dark Matter (Phase II) - Paint Pots PPA... ...
CAGCAATTGCGGAGACCATCGAGGATGTGGTCCGTCTCACCGCTGAGAAGTTGGGCACACGCGTAACGCCGCGCTGATCGGGCTCAGGCGACGCGGAGAGCGATCATGACCCCGTCGCGCAGGGGCGCGATCGTCGAGACGTAGCGCGAGTCGGCAGCGACCAGCCGGTTGTGCACGCGGATCGCTTCCGTGCTTGCCTCACTGTTCTCGGGCTGGGCCACGCGTCCACTCCAGAGGACGTTGTCGCACAGGTACAAGCCGCCGAGGCGGATGCGCTCACTGGCGGCGCGCCAGCAGTCGGGATAGCCGGTCTTGTCGACGTCGCAGTACACGATGTCGAAGTCGCCCTCCTCGGCCGCGAAACCCTGCAGGGCGTCGCCCACGCGATACCGCACGCGCTCCCAGAGCCCTGCCCGCTGCAGGTACCGCTGTGCGTCTCGCGCGTTGTCTTCAGCGGCGTCGGTGCAGACGACGCTACCGCCGTCACCAACCGCGCGTGCGAACCAGTACGCCGAGTACCCGTAGCCGGATCCGAGCTCCATGACGCGGCGGGCACCGATGCTGCGTGCCTGCACCTCCAGCAAGCGGCCGACGGCGCGTCCGACGATGGGGAAGTTATGCGCCGCAGCGCGCGCTTCCATCTCGTCGAGCACGGGGTCGCCGTGCTGCGACCTGGCCAGGTCCAGCAGATACTCTTCCAGCGCAGGAGCGAGGAGCTGTTCCATGTGCCTCCAGTAAAGCTTATCCTGGGTTCTGATGGAGTTCCGATCGTGTGGCGGCGTCGATGAGTGAAGCCGGCGACATTGTCGCTCTGATGGACGAGGTCGCGTCACGCGCGCTCGGCGCGCCGTACCGTGACGACGGCTTGGCTGCGTACGGTACTGGGGCACGCGATACTGGCATTGGGGTCGCTACGGATTACGCAGCGCAGCATGCCCAGATGGGAACGGTCCTCGGGCCGGGGACACGTTTTCGCTTCGTCAAACGCATCCTGCTCAGGCTCGCGCACCTGATCACAAAGGACCAGGTGGCGTACAACACTGCGGTCATCGACGCACTGCGCAGCTCAGAGCAGCACGTGCAACGCCTTCAAGCCCTCCTTGCAACAGTCGACCTCAACCGGCAAATAGGCGAGGAACGGATCAACCGCGATGCAGACGCCATCCGCGCGGCGGTGCGCGAAATCTCCCGAAGACGAGATGCCGATCGCGGCGAGCTGCAGGTTCAGCGCGCGCGCGTGAGCTTGTTTCTCCGGGAGCTCCGCGAACTGCAGCCGGCAGCGGACGACCTGCAACGGCTGCAGAAGCGCATCGATGAGAACGCCGACGACCTTGGCGCTCTCTACGCACATCTCGAGGAGCGCTTTCGCGGATCACGCGAGGAAATCCGTCGTAGGCAGACGATCTATCTCGAAGATGTCCTGCCGTTGCGCGAGCGTGGGTTGCCTCTGCTTGACATCGGCCCAGGACGCGGTGAGTGGTTGGACCTGATGCGAGAGCACGGCGTGCCGGCGTATGGCGTGGACACGAACCGGCTGTTCGTTGAGGAAGGTACGCGAGACGGGTTGGATGTGCGCTTGGGTGACGGCATCGAGCATCTGGCCGGGCTCGAGGAGGGGAGCGTTGCGGCGGTGAGCGGGTTCCACGTGGTTGAGCACGTCCCCTTCGACGTGCTGCAGACGCTCCTCCAGGGCGCGTTACACGCCCTGATGCCCGGCGGGCTGCTGCTGGTCGAGACCCCGAATCCCACGAACATCTCCGTTGGCGCCACAACGTTCTGGCTCGATCCCACACACAACAGACCAGTTCCTCCGGAGCTTCTCACCTTCCTCGTCGAGGAGCACGGATTTGTCAGCGTCGAATTGCGGTACCCAGTCTGGGCCAAGGAGTTGCATTTTGCTCAGCCGCCTTTGGTGGGCGGCGACGAACTCCGTACCTTGATTGATTCGATGAATCGGGACTTCTTCGGTCCACGGGACTACGCGGTGATAGCCCGAAAGCCGGTTCCAGCCTAGGAATGCGGATCGGCATCATCAAACCAGACTTTCAAATCGTCGGAGGATTCGAACGGGTGCTCGAGCATGTGCGCACGGAACTCGAGCGGGCCGGCCATCGAGTCAACTCGGTCCCCATCGACGTCAGATCGCTCTCTACGCATCCGTATGGGGTGCGCATCCCCGAGAAAGCATGGATCAAGGCTGAGTATTACTTTCGATATCTGGGGTTGGTTGAGCAATTCTCAGCGCTGGATCTTGCCGACTTCGACATGGTGCTGTCCACGCAGCCACCTTCCTTCGCCGCGAGTCATCCCCGCCACCTGAGTCTGTTCTTCCATCATGAGCGGATGTTCTACGACTTGGCTGAGGCATATGTCGAAGCGGGGTATGCGCCGGCAACGCTGCACCCGGACGCCGTGCGCCGTGTGCAGGAGGTGGACGCGCCCCGGCTTCGTGCGGTGAGGCATTTCCTCGCAGGGGGGGACGAGGTGCGGAGCCGGCTCGAGCGGTTCAACAACCTGACCGCCAATGTCGGCGACTTTCTCGCAGGTGTGGACGTCACCGATGCCGCTGCGCATGCAGAGTCGATGCCGTCAGGTCCGGTGCTCTGCGTGAGCCGGCACGAGTTTCCGAAGCGCACAGAGCTCTTCATCCATGCGATGAAGCTGGCCGGCGACGCGAAGGGCGTCATGGTCGGCGGCGGCGGACGCCTGGAGTATGTCCGCAGGCTCGATGCGTGGTTGTCCGCCAAGGAATCTGATGAGCAGAACGTGAGCGACCGGGAACTCTGGCTCAACCGCGGGGAGCCTGGCGCGGTGCCCGAGCCGCGCCGGCGACAACCATCCAATGTCGAGATCTGCGGCCACGTATCGGACGAGCACCTTGCCACGCTCTACCAGAATGCGCTGTGTTTGGTGGCACCAGCGTTGCTCGAGGACTACGGCTTGACGGCATTGGAGGCGATGGCATACGGCAAACCTGTGATCGTGTGTGAGGATGGCGGCCACCTGTCCAACCTCGTCCACGACGGCGTGACCGGACTGGTGGTGCCACCGACGGCACGCGGTATCGCCGACGCGGTGCAGCGGCTGCGCGACGATCCCCGGCTTCTCCGCGAGCTGGGGTTGCAGGCTCGCGCACTCGCCCGCGAGTTCACCTGGAAGCGCGCCGGACTGCAGTTGCTCGCAGGCGTGGATGCGGTCATGTCATGAAGATCGCAATCGTCGCGCCCAGTCCCGTGCCGTTTCTCATTGGGGGGGCTGAACGCGTGTGGGGTGGCTTGGCCCGGGCGATTTCGAACGAGACCGCGCACGACGTCGAGCTGATCAAGTTGCCCAGCCCGGAGCGCAACCTCGTCGAGGTGATGACCAGCTACGAGCAGTTCTGGCGTCTGAACGTCGACCACTTCGACCTGATCATCACAGGTAAATATCCAGCCTGGATGGTTCGCCACCCGAACCATGTTGTGTACATGCTGCACACCTTGCGCGGACTGTATGACACGTACACGGCCGAGCTGTCCACGAGTCGGGTTCCCGGCGAGCAGAGCATCCTGGAACTGCTCGCCCTGTTGGAGTCCCCGCCGCGGTTCGACGCAGTGGACGAGGTCTTTCACCGCTTTCGTGCCGCGGTTGCCCAGCACGGCGAGGATCATGCAGCGTTCGCGTTTCCGGGCCACCTCGCGATGCGGCTGGTGCGCTACCTAGACGGCGTCGCATTACAGCCCTCGCGAATTCGACGCCACGTCGCCATCTCGAGAACGGTCGCGACGCGGCCCGGCTATTTCCCCGCCGGCACCACGGTCGCGGTTGCGTATCCTCCGTCGGATCTGGAGGGCTACCGGTGTGAGGGTTTCGATTATTTCTTTTCGGCCGGGCGGCTCGACCACCCCAAACGGATCGACCTTTTGATCCGCGCCATGACGCATGTGCGCGGACAGACTCGTTTACTCATTGCGGGAGCTGGGCCCGAGGAAGCGCGGATCCGCGCGGCGAGCCAGGCCGATGCACGAGTGGAGCTCCTCGGCCGTGTCAGCTCGGATCAACTCATCGATCTCTACGCTCACGCCAGAGCCGTGCTCTACGTGCCACGGGACGAAGACCTGGGCCTGGTCGCCATTGAAGCCATGTCCTCGAGCAAACCAGTGATCACCACTGTTGACTCCGGCGGTCCAACCGAGTTGGTCGAACATGAGGTCACCGGTTTGGTCGTGCAGCCCGAGGAAGCAGCGATCGCCGGCGCTATGGAGCGCCTGGCGCACGACCTCGAGTTGTGCCGGGCCATGGGGATCGAGGGTCTGTCTCGGGTCGCGCCGATCACCTGGGCCAACGTGCTCGCAGTGCTGCTCGGCGAGTCCATGCCCACGGTGCGAATGAACGCGCCGCCAGAGGCAGCGGCGATGGGTACCCCGGCGATCGGAGACTGGCGTGGCGGCGGACGGCAGAAGTTGGTCGCGGTCTCGACCTTTCCTGTATATCCCCGCATGGGAGGCGGCCAGCTGCGTTGTTACGGCCTCTACGGCGCCCTCGCGTCCCAGTTCGACGTCGAAATCATCTCCATGGACATCGCAGGATCGCCAGGGCGGGAAGTCGGTTTCGGCGAGGGCTTCGTGGAACGGGCGATCGCGAAGAGCAGCGCCCACGTTCGATTCGACGAGGAAGAGAGCCAGAAGGCAGGCGCGGTCGTTACGGATATTGTCGCGTCTGAAGCCGGCGGCCTTTCACCCGCGTACGAGGAGGCGCTGTCAAACGCGCTGCGCGATGCGGATGCGGTCATCCTCGCTCACCCCTACCTGCTCCCGCTTCTGCAGCGCCTCGGTTGCACCGCGCCCATCGTCTACGACGCGCACAATGCCGAGCATCAACTCAAGAGTGGAATGCTTCCAGCCACAGACTATGCACAGACGCTGCTTCAGCGGGTTGAAGAGATCGAGCGTGAGGCGGTGCGTGACTCGGTGTTGGTCACCGCCTGCTCAAACGAGGACGCCGCGACACTTGCGGCGCAGTATCGCGTCGACAGGGAACGGATCGTCGTGATCCCCAACGGCGCCGACATCTCGCACATTGAATGTGTCCTTGGCCACCGGCGCGCACAGCGCCGGTCGCGATGGTTACAGCTCCTCGACACAGAGGATCTGCGAACACGCCAGGATGTCGCAATCTTCATGGCCAGCTGGCATGCGCCCAACCTCGAGGCGGCGCGGCGCATCATTGATTTTGCGCCGCGTTTGCCAGGCGTGCTGTTCCTTCTGGTAGGTAGTCACTGCGAAGCCTTTCGCAGCGTTCCGCTTCCGACGAATGTCCGGCTGCTCGGCATGGTTCCGGAGGAGACCAAACAGAGCCTGCTGTCCATGGCCAGCGTAGGGCTCAACCCGATGCTGACCGGCGCCGGAACAAATCTCAAGCTCGTAGACTACTTCGCATCCGGGCTTCCGGTGGTCTCGACACCTGTTGGTTCTCGCGGAATTGCAGGCGAGGATTTCGTACATTTACGCGTCGTGCCGATCGAGCGCTTCGTCCAGGGAATCCGCCATGTGATCGCCAATCCAGGCGAGGCTGCCGACCAGGCTAAGGCCGCGCGGTCGCTGGTTGAGGCCCGGTACGACTGGAAAGCTCTAGGCGCCGCCATGGCAGAGGCGATCTGCGAGCGTCTGCGGACGGATTTGACGGCGCCTCGCATGGCGTCGCCGCGCTCTCTCCTGGGGGCTTGAGATGGACTTCGAATTCAACGACGAGCAGCGCCACATCCGCTCCGTGGTGCGCGACTTCGCTCAAGGGGAGATCGCGCCCACTGCGGCGCAATTCGACGAAAGCGGCGAGTTCCCCTATGCATGGGTCCGGGGCATGGCCGGCCTCGGCCTCTTTGCTCTGCCGTTTCCGGAGTCAGTCGGGGGAGCCGGTGGGGACTTCCTCTCATACGCGCTGGCGATGGAGGAGATCGCCCGGGCCGATGCCAGTGCGGCGATCACTCTCGAGGCGGGCGTGTCGCTCGGAATTGCCCCACTGGTGTCATTCGGCAGCCCTGAGCAGAAGCAGCGATGGCTGCCCGCACTCCTGAGCGGCGAGAAACTCTGGTCCTTCGGGCTGACCGAAGCCGAAGCAGGCTCCGATGCGGCCGCGACGCAGACCAGAGCCGTGCGTGACGGCGACATGTGGGTGATCAACGGACGCAAGGTGTTCATCACCAATGCCGGAACCGACATCAGCGCCGGCGTGACCATCACCGCTGTTACCGGCTCCGACAACGGCACCAAGCAGATCAGCGCGATCGCGGTGGAGCGGGGTACGCCGGGGTACACGCAGGCGCCCAAGTACCGCAAGCTCGGATGGCATGCGTCGGACACGCGCGAGCTGATCTTCGACGACGTTCGCGTTCCGCTGGCCAACCTGGTGGGCGAGGAGGGCGCTGGTTACCGCCAGCTCCTGCAAATTCTCGAGAGCGGACGGGTGGCCATTGCAGCGCTGGCCGTCGGGGTTGCACAGGCATGCCTGGACGCCGCGCTCGCGTACTCGGCCCAACGGCGGCAGTTCGGCAAGCCGATCGCGGCATTCCAGGCAATTCAGTTCAAGCTCGCCGACATGGCAACCCAAATCGAGCTCGCGCGACTCATGACGTGGCGTGGTGCATGCGCCATCGACGCCGGGAAGAGCTCGGCGCCCTATGCGTCAATGGCGAAGTTGCACGCCTCCGAGGTGGCGACGGCGTGCGCCAACCAGGCGGTGCAGATCCACGGGGGATACGGCTTCATGGAAGAGTCGCCGGTGGCGCGGTACTACCGCGACGTGAAGGTCAACGAGATCGGTGAGGGGACGAGCGAGGTGCAGCGCATTCTCATCGCGCGGCATATCCTCCGGCCATACGAAATCCTGGACGATTGAGTGCCGAAATGGGAGGGTACGATCGACCTGTGGAGCACGAGCCGGTTATCGTGGCCGCGGCGCGAACCCCGTTCGGCAAGCTCGGCGGAGCGCTGGCAACCGTACCCGCCGTGGACCTCGGCGCCCGTGTCATTGCCGAGGTCCTCGAACGCACCGGTACCGACCCCGGAGCGGTCGATCAGCTGATCATGGGCACGGTGCTGCCGGCGGGACAGGGACAGGTCCCGGCTCGGCAGGCGGGCCTGCGAGCCGGCCTTCCGGCGACGGTGTCCGCATTCACGGTCAACAAGGTGTGCGCCAGCGCGCTCAAGGCCGTGAACCTGGGCGCACTACTCATCCGGTCTGGAGAGGCGGACGTGGTGGTGGCAGGTGGGATGGAGTCGATGTCGCGTGCGCCGTACCTGCTCGAGGACCATCGGTTCGGCAGCAGGTTCGGTGACCGCGTCGCGGTTGACAGCATGATCCGGGACGGGCTGTGCTGCCCCGTGGACGGCGTGTTGATGGGCGTTCACGGCAGCGAGGTCGCGGCCGAATTGGGTGTATCCCGCGAGGAACAGGATGCATGGGCGAACCGGTCGCAAACGCGCTACGCCGCTGCGCTCGCGGCCGGCAAGTTCGGCGACGAGATCATCGACGTTGCCGTCAATGGACACGTGGTGAGCGCGGACGAGCAGCCGCGCGCCGACTCGACGATGGAAAAGCTAGCGGCACTCCGGCCGGCTTTCGGCGAGACCAGCACGATCACCGCTGGCAACGCTCCCGGCATGAACGACGGCGCAACGGCGGTCCTGTTGATGAGCGCGGCACGCGCGCGCGCCGCGGGCCTGGCGCCCCTGGGGCACTGGCTGGCATATGGAGAGTCCGCAGCAGATCACCCGTATCTCGCGACGGTGCCGGCACTGGCCATCGAGGCTGCCATGCGCAAGACAAAGGGCGAGGTCGACACGGAAAAACTGGGACTGGTGGAGATCAACGAGGCCTTTGCCGCCGTAGCGATAACCAGCACGCGCATGTTGGAGGTCGACCCCGAGCTGGTCAACGTCAATGGCGGCGCCATCGCGGTCGGGCATCCGATCGGCGCCAGCGGCGCACGCATCCTCATGACTCTTCTCTACGAGTTGCGCCGCCGCGGGGGTGGCTACGGCGCCGCCGGGATCTGCAGCGGCATCGCGCAGGGCGAGGCGACTCTCGTCCGTGTCGACTGAGGTAGTCGCCGCTCCCGTTATTGGTGATCGCATCGCGGCCTTTGTCCGCGACTTCGTCCGGCCGAACGCGGCCGCGATGGCGCGTGGCCAAGGACCCCGGCCGGACGACGTTGTCGAGGTCGCCGGTGAGGCGGGGCTCGCCGGGATCCTGACCCCGGTGCGCTTCGGAGGCGCCGGTGGAAGCCATCGCGACCTCGTGGATCTCATCGAGGCGGTGGCCACAGCCGACGCGAGCATGGCGGTCATCCTCGACGTGCATGCCTCGGTGGGCACCGAGCCGATCATCGATTTCGGCACTGACGATCAGAAGATGCGGTACCTGCCGCGTCTTGCTTCAGGAGAGTGGCTGGCGGCGTTTGCGCTGACGGAGCCGGCGGGAGGGAGCGACGCCGCAGCACTGCAGACGCGCGCGGTGCGCGACGGCGACGGATACATCATCACGGGTACCAAGACATTCATCACGAGCGCAGGCGCCGCGGACATGTACATCGTCATCGCGCGCACGGGCCAAGGAACGCGCGGCATCACGGCGTTTCTCGTGGAGTCCGGATGGAGCGGTGTCAGTGCGGGCGTGCCATTCGAGAAGCTCGGCTTGCACGGATCCTGGACCGGTGAGCTGGTACTCGACGGTGTCCACGTTCCGTCTGCCAACCGATTGGGGGCAGAGGGCGCCGGCTTTCGCGTGGCCATGTCCGCGCTTGACAGCGGGCGCGTGGGCATATCGGCACAGGCGGTGGGGATTGCTCAAGGCGCGCTCCACGCTGCGGTGGCAGAGTCGCGTGCGCGCCTGGCAGCTGGCGCGGAGGTCGATGAGGTGACCCTGGCCGATATGGAGGCGGCGACCATGGCGGCGCGCGCGCTGACTCGCCACACAGCTGCCTTGGTCGACGCGGGTGAGCGTGCCACGCTCGATGCCTCTGTATCCAAGCTGTATGCGACCGACACGTGCGTTGCTGTCGCCCATGCGGCCGTCCAGCTCTGCGCACCGGCGTCGGCCTCCGAGATGCACCCAGCGACAATCCGGCTGCGTGACGCCAAAGCGTCCCAGATCTACGAGGGCACCAACCAGATACAGCGGCAGATCATCGCGCGCGAGCTGCTCAGCTAGTCCCCACGGAATCGCACGCGACGGGGGCGGGTTGCTAGCATCGACGCCGTGGATATCCGTCTCAACGAAGAGCAGCAGATGATTCGCCAGACGGTGCGCGAATTGGCGCGTGACAAGATCGCGCCGCGCGCCGCCGAGATCGATCGCACAGGCGAGTTCCCCTGGGATGTGGTCGATCTGTTTCGCACGCACGACCTCTTCGCTCTTCCGTTCGCGCCCGAATACGGGGGCCTCAGCGGCAGCGCTCTGACACTCAACATCGCCATCGAAGAAGTGGCCAAGGCGTGTGCCACGAGTGCGCTGATCCTGGCGGTGCAGGCCCTCGGCGCCTACCCCATCATGATCGCGGGGACCGACGAGCAGAAACAGCGCCTGCTGCCTGACCTCGCCAGTGGCAAGAAGCTCGCCGCGTACGCGTTGACCGAACCTGGCGCCGGAAGCGACCCGGCGGCAATGGAGACGCGCGCGGAGTTGCACGACGGCGAGTACGTGATCACGGGCAGCAAGATCTGGATCACCGATGGTGGAGTTGCAGACACAATCGTCGTATTCGCCAAGACGAATCCCAAGGAGCGAGCCAAGGGGGTGAGCGCGTTCGTGCTGGAGAATGCCCAGTCCCTCAAGGGTTTCGAAGCCAACACCATCCACGGCAAACTCGGCATCAGGGGGAGCAACACCGCGGAGCTGCGCCTCGATGAGGTGGTGGTGCCGGCGGCGAACCGGTTGGGAAAAGAAGGTGAAGGCTTCAGCATCGCCATGCGCGTGCTGGACCGGTCACGGCCCGGAGTGGCAGCACAGGCGATCGGCATCGCGCAGGGGGCGCTCGATTACGCCGTTGGCTACGCAAAGGAACGCAAGCAGTTCGGCAAGGCGATCGGTGAATTCCAGGGGATCCAGTTCATGATCGCGGACATGGAAGCGCAAACTGCGGCCGCAAGGGCGATGGTCTACTGGGCGTCACAGCTCATCGACGATCACAGTCCCGACGTGACACATCACGCGGCAATCGCCAAGTTGCTGGCAGGCGATGCCGCGATGAAGGTGACCACGGACGCTGTGCAGATCCTGGGCGGTTACGGCTACGTCAACGAATATCCGGTCGAGCGGATGATGCGTGACGCCAAGATCACGCAGATCTACGAGGGGACGAATCAGATCCAGCGCGTGGTCATCGCGCGCGATATGCTGCGCAACTAGCGCGATGGTCCGCGGCATGTCTCGAGCGCCGCGCACAGACTCAGCGGCGCAATGCCCTCGTCCGCGAGTCACCGCCCCGGCGCTCGCGCTGCAGAAGCCAGGCTGATCGGCGGGATTCTCGGCTTCTGGTTGCTTGCGTGGGCGCTGTTGACGGCGTCCGCCTGGGTGGCCGGCGGCCGTCCGACTGCCGTGCCGGTCGCGCTCATCGATCCCACAACCATCGCGGCGCACGCTCGGGGGGATCACGGCCTCGTCTTGTGGCACCTCGTCGCCGCTTACGGCCCGATCGTTCAACCCGTCTTCTGGCTGGTTCTCGGGGTTGGCAGCGTTCTCACCCTCTGCGGCGTGATCGCCGCGGTGCAGGCGCGGACGGCGATCGCCACCTGGCTGCGCCATCGCGCCGGCGCGGTGCGCCATCCGAGGCGCACCGGCGACTGGGCGCGCGCCCACGAGTTGCACGGGCTGCGCACGCGGCGAATCAGGCCGGGCGCCTTTGTGCTGGGGTTGCACGGACGCACGCCGCTGATGACGCAACCCGAGACGAGCGTGCTCGTGGTCGGGCCAACGCGGTCAGGCAAGACGAGCTCGCTGGTCGTCCCCAACCTTTTCGCCTGGCGTGGTCCTGCCGTCGTGACGAGTACGAAGAGCGAGCTTGTCGACATCACTGCCGCGCATCGACAATCTGCCGGCCCGGTCTACGTGTATGACCCCACTGGGGAGGTAGGCGGCCGCTATCAGACGGTGACATGGTCGCCACTCGCGAACTGTGACAGCCTCGATCACGCGTGGCGGGTTGCGGCGTGGTTGTGCGCGGGACTCCAGCAGGGAAGCGGCCGAGGCGACAATGACTGGGCGCACTGGGCCGAGTCAGGCAAGCTGCTCATCGCACCGCTGATGTATGCGGCTGCCGTAGCAGGGCGGTCGATCGTCGATGTGCAAATGTGGATTCACGGTTTCGACGTGGCGACGCCACTTTCGATTCTCGAGGACGCGCTGTTCGATCCGTCTTCGACCCACTCCGATGACGCCGCCCGCGGCGTCGCCATGCTCACATCGGTGGATCAGAGGCCGGAGAAGGAGCGCGGCACGGTGTTCTCCACGGTGACGCGAATCTTCAGCGTCTTCAACGAGCAACCCGTCGCCGCGTCTGCCGCATGGAACCGGTTCGAGCCCGCAGACTTTCTCGCCCGCGCCGGCACGCTCTACCTGTGCACACCCCGGCAGTCCCCGGAGCGCGTGTCGTCACTCTTCGTCGGCCTGCTCATGAGCGTCGTCACCGCTGCGTACGGCATCGCGGATGCAAGCCAGTCCGGCCGCCTCGATCGAGAGCTCGGACTGTTCCTCGACGAGCTCGCCAACATCGTTCCCGTCGAGGATCTTCCCGCGCTCGCCTCCCAGGGAGCGGGCCGCGGCGTGGTGCTGATGTCCATCGTCCAGGACCTGAGCCAGCTGCGCGCGCGATACGGCGCCGATAAGGCCCACTCCATCCTCAACAACCACACGTGCAAGGTCGTCCTGCCCGGAGTCGGGGATCCCGAGACGACCGATGTGCTGTCGCGGCTCATCGGGCAGCGCTCCTTCACCGATGTTCAGGTGAATCGCGGCGCCGACGGGAGGGTGAGCCGCTCATACGCTGCCCGCCTCGAACCGCTGGCCACGCCAGACGCGTTGCGCCAGCTGCACGAGGGCACGGCGGTGGTGCTGTACCGCGGCCGCCCGGCTGCGGTTATCCGCACCCGGCCCTGGTTCGCGGACCGGACCATGCGCCGCCTGGCGCAGCTCAGGTATGTGCGAAATGCCGAGGAGGTTCGCCGGGCTGCGTGAGCGCGGTTAGTGCTGCCCCAGCGCCAGCATTTCGTCGGCGAGATCGTCCAGCGTCGACTGCATGA
>Ga0073928_10009036_pt1 | contig 12267 bp, 9 predicted proteins | sample PaiPotPPA55metaG_FD_76969 | JGI IMG/M metagenome (GOLD analysis project Ga0073928, IMG submission 76969) | Iron sulfur acid spring bacterial and archeal communities from Banff, Canada, to study Microbial Dark Matter (Phase II) - Paint Pots PPA... ...
GACGCCGTCCTTGCCGATCCGGAGGGACCGTTCACCGTACGGGCCCTGACCCGCCGCACCGATTCCGCCGCGGCCCTCGCCCTGGCCGAGCGCGGCGCCGAGGTCGTGGCCGCAGACCTCGGCGACGAGCAGAGCCTGCGGCGGGCGTTCGACGGCGCGTACGGCGCGTACATCGTCACCAATTACTGGGAGAGCATGTCCTCGGCCACCGAGCTCGCCCAGGCCGGCAACGCCGCCCGCGCTGCCAGGGCCGCCGGCGTGCAGCACGCGATCTGGTCGACGCTCGAGGACACCCGCGTTCACCTGCCGGTAAGCGATCCGCGGTTGCCGGTGCTTGAGGGCTCGTACACCGTCCCGCACTTCGACGCCAAGGCCGAGGCCGATTCCTTCTTCATCGACCTCGGCGTGCCGACCACCTTCCTGCGCACCACTTACTACTGGGAGGCGTTTCTCCAGGGCTTCGGTCCCCAGCGGGCCGAGAACGGGCGGCTCACGCTGACGATCCCCATGGCCGAGGCCGAACTCGCCGGCATCGCGTCGGCCGACATCGGCCGAGTCGCCTATGCGGTGTTCATTCGCGGCGACGAGCTGATCGGCAAGACCGTCAGCATCGCCGGCGAGCACCTGACGGGCGAGCAGATGGCCCGGGCCTTCGCCGAGTTCTACGGCGAACCGGTGGACTACCGCCCGCTGACCTTCGACGGCTTCCGGGCCCTTCCGGTCCCCGCCGCCGCGGAGGTCGGCAACATGTTCCAGTACTACGCCGAGGCTGCCAAGGATTTCACCGGCGCCCGAGACCTCGACTTCGTTCGCCAACTGCACCCTGACTTGCTCACGCTCCGCCAGTGGCTCGCCGCGCACAAGGACGCGCTCACAATCGCCTGACGGCCATTCAGACTGCGTCACCTCTCTTTTGTGAAAGGCGGATCAGTTGTCTCCCATCTCATCCCAGCCCGCGGCGGGTACGAGCAACATAACCCGCCGCAGGTTGATGGTCGCAGCCGGCGCAGCCGCTGCCATCCCCGCCGTGCCGCACCAGGCCTCCGCGGCCACCCTGCTGTCGGCGAGCACGTCGCATGCGGCCCAGACGGCGCCGGTTCCTCCCGGAGCAAAGGGGCCGGTCATTCCCGCATCCGGATACCTCGTCGAGGAGATCGCCGACCGAACCTTCTGGGTGACCGACGGCTTGTACCAGAGCATCTTCCTGACCACGTCGGACGGCGTCGTAGTCGTGGACGCGCCGCCGACCATCGGTCACAACATCCTGCGTGCCGTCTCGAGCGTGACCACGGCTCCCGTCACCCACGCCATATACAGCCATCACCATGCTGACCACATCGGAGCCATGAGCCTGTTCGACGGAGCCCGTCGATATGCCCAGGCCGAGGTCGTCAAGCTGCTACGGCAGACCCCCGACCGGAACCGCCCGCTCCCGGACGTCTCCTTCGAAGAGCGCCTGACACTGCACGTCGGTGACGACGAGATCCAACTCGACTACCACGGCCCGAACCACGCCCCCGGCAACATATTCGTCCATCTGCCGGCGCAGCGAGTGCTGATGCTCGTCGATGTGATCTTCCCTGGCTGGGTGCCCTTCGCCTACCTCGCCGAGTCGCAGAACATACCCGGTTATCTCGACGCCCCCGCCCGAGCGCTCGAGTACGACTTCGAAACCTTCGTCGGCGGCCACCTAACCCGCCTCGGTACGCGCGACGACATCGCCATGCACCAGCAGTACATTGCCGATCTCAAGACCCAAGCCGCCAATGCCATCAGCACCTTCAACGTCGACCAGGTCTACGGCGAGGTCGACCCCACGAACCCCTGGGCGATTTTCAACGCCTACCTGAGCGGCGTGGCCGATCAGGCGGCCCAAGCCGTCACTCCGAACTGGATCGACAAGCTCGGCGGCGCTGACGTGTACACCTGGTCCAACGCGTACGCCGCGGTCGAGTCCCTGCGCATCGACTACGGCAACCTCGGCCCCTTCGGCATCCGGCCGTAAGGCCTGCGCCCGGTAACAAAGCAGGGTTCTGCGCCGTGAAGCATAGACACTCTATATAGACCGCTGATACTGTCCGTAGTGATCAGGTCGCCCCTCGACGACAAGAGCACTTCGGAAAGGGCGAAGCACCATGAACCCCGTCTCCGCACCCACCCATGACGCGTTGACGACCGAAACCCCCGACTACCCCATGGCCCGCGCTACCGGCTGCCCCTTCGATCCGCCGGCCGCGCTCAGCGAACTGCGCACCCACGCCCCGATCAGCCGGGTCCGGCTCTGGGACGGCAGCACGCCGTGGCTGATCACCCGCTTCGAGGACCAGCGGGCGCTGCTCGGCGATCCGCGGGTCAGCGCGGACTCCAAGCGCGCCGGCTATCCACACCAGTCCGCCGGGCTCAAGGCCCGCCGGGTCGAAAGCAGCACCTTCATCAACCAGGACGACCCCGAACACGCCCGGCAGCGCCGGATGGTCACCGCGGCCTTCTCCATCAAGCGGGTCGAGGCGTTGCGTCCGGCCATCCAGCGGATCGTCGACGGGCTGATCGACGAGCTGCTGGCCGGACCGAAGCCGGTCGACCTGGTCCAGGCCTTTGCGCTGCCGGTCCCCTCCCTGGTCATCTGCGAGCTGCTCGGCGTCCCGTACGCGGACCACGAGTTCTTCCAGACTCGCAGCAAGGCCCTGATCAAGCAGACCGCCACGCCCGAGGAGTCGGTGGCGAGCGTTCGGGAGCTTCTCGAATACCTCGACGGGCTGGTCGGCCAGAAGCTCGAGCACCCGGCGGACGACCTGCTGTCTCTCGTCGCCGAGCGGGTCCGCGCGGGCGAGCTCACCCGCAGCGAGGCCGCCGGCATGGGCCAGCTGCTGCTGGTGGCCGGGCACGAGACCACCGCGAACATGATCGCGCTCGGCACGCTGGCGCTGATCGAGCACCCGGACCAGCTCGCCCGGGTGCGGGAGAGCGAGAACCCGAAGCTGATCGCCTCGGCGGTCGAAGAACTGCTGCGCTACCTCAGCATCGTGCACAGCGGACGGCGCCGGGTGGCCCTGGAGGACATCGAGGTCGGCGGGGTCACCGTGCGGGCCGGCGAGGGCCTCGTGCTGGCCAACGACGTCGCCAACCGCGACCCCGAGGCCTTCGCGGAGCCCGACCGGCTGGACGTCGGCCGCAATCCGCGCCGGCACGTCGCTTTCGGCTTCGGCGTTCACCAGTGTCTTGGTCAGCCGCTGGCCCGGGTGGAGCTGCAGGTCGTGTACAGCACGCTCTACCGCCGCATCCCGGGACTGCGGCTCGCCGTGGACATCGAGGAGATCCCGCTGAAGCACGACGGGCTTGTATACGGTGTCTACGACCTACCGGTCACCTGGTGAGCGGGACAGGAGGAACCATGAAAGTGATCATCGATCAGGACACGTGCGTCGGCTCCGGCCAGTGCGTGCTGACCGCGCCCGACGTGTTCGACCAGCGCGAGGAGGACGGCATCGTCGTCCTGCTCGCCGAGAACCCGCCGCAGGACGCGGTCGAAGCGGTTCGCGAGGCCGCCGCCCTTTGCCCGGCGCTGGCGATCGCGCTGGAGGAGTAGCGGGCCGCTGACTCACTGCCGCACTGACGCACCAGCACGTCGTTGCCCGCCGGAGCGATCCGGCGGGCAACGACGTGTCTCAGCCGAATGAGCGGATCCAAGGGGCTAACGGCAACTGCGCCTACTTCCGGTCCCGGGCCACACCCCGTTGTCCTTCCACCAGGTCGCGTAAGCGTTCGATGACGGGGGCCGCAGCGGCCAAGATCGCAGCCTCTTCGGCCGACAGCTCCTCTACGGCATCGGCGAAGACCCCTGCGGTGACGGCACGGCGGGCGCCCAGATAGGTCGAGCCCGCTGCGGTGATGGCGATGACGACCACGCGCTTGTCGGCCGGGTCGCTGCGGCGCTCGACGTAACCGGCGCGGACCAGCGAGGCGACCAGCGAGGTGACCGAGGGCTGCGTGACACCCTCCGAAGCGGCCAGCTCGGTGATCCGGCGCGGTCCGGTGCGGTCGAGCGTCGCCAGGGCCGAAAGCGAGGTCAGGCTCATGTCCCGGGGGTTGAGTCGGATGAACGAGGCCAGCAGGTCGTACACCGCGTCGGCCGCGGCGCCGGCGCCGTGCCGACCGTGCACCGCGGGCGTCGCGTCTCGGGGACGGACCGTTGTACTCACCTTGCGAGCATAGCCGGGCTGCGCGCTCGCGCAAGGTGCATTGACTGTCTATATAAAGCTTCTATATGCTTCCTCGGTGATACCGGGCACCCGGGCCGGCTCCGTCAGCGAGGAGTGCATGTTGAGCACCGATGAAACTCACCGGACGCCCGCCGCCTCGAGCGCGTTCCGCCAGCCGAAGGCCGTCTGGGCGGTCGCGTTCGCCTGCGTGATCTCCTTCATGGGCATCGGCCTGGTCGATCCGATCCTGCCCTCGCTCGCCAGCAGACTGAGCGCCAGTCCCAGCCAGGTGGAATTGCTGTTCACCAGCTATCTCGTGGTCACCGCGGTGGCGATGCTGGTCACCGGCTGGGTATCCAGCCGGATCGGGGCCAAGCACACGCTGATCGCCGGACTCGTCCTGATAGTCGTGTTCTCCGCCACCGCCGGCCTGAGCGGCAGCATCGGTCAGATCATCGGGTTCCGGGCCGGCTGGGGTCTGGGCAACGCGCTGTTCATCGCCACCTCGCTCGCCGTCATCGTCGGTTCGGCCAGCGGCGGCTTCGCCGGTGCGATCGTGCTCTACGAGACCGCACTCGGCGTGGGCATCGCCTGTGGGCCGCTGCTCGGCGGCTTGCTGGGCAACGTCAGTTGGCGCGGCCCGTTCTTCGGCGTCTCGCTGCTGATGCTCATCGCGCTGGTGGCCACCATCACCCTGGTCCCGCCGACCCCGCGACCAGAACAGCGCTCCTCGATCAGCGATCCGATCAAGGCTCTGCGACACCGTAACCTGTCCACCACCAGCGTCGCCGGCCTGCTCTACAACTGGGGCTTCTTCACCATCCTCGGTTACGCCCCGTTCCTGATGCACCTTTCCCCGCTGCGCCTCGGCACGGTCTTCTGCGGCTGGGGCGTACTGGTGGCGATCTTCGCGGTCTTCGGCGCGCCCTGGCTCAAGGCCCGCTTCGGCACCGCCCGCACCCTTTACGGCAACATGACCCTGATGGCCGTGGCCAGCCTGGTCATCGGCGTGTTCCCGGACAACCGCACGGCCGTGATCGCCGCCACCATCGCCTCAGGCATCTTCATCGGCAACAACAACACGCTGGTCACCACCGCGGTGATGAGCATCGCGCCGGTGCCGCGCCCGGTCGCCTCGGCCACCTACGGCTTCGTGCGCTTCATCGGCGGCGGCATGGCCCCCTACGTGGCCGGCAAGCTCGTCGAGCACTACAACGCGCACGTCCCGTTCATCCTCGGCGCGGTGACCGTGGCCGCGGCAGGCCTGGTGCTCAGCACGGTGCACCGCGCGCTCGACGAGGCGGACCGCGAGCAGGCCCACCCCGGCAACTCGCAGCAGCGCCGAGACGCCGAAGCCGCGGTTCGCGAGACCCCCGGCGTGCCCGAGGAAGCGATCCTCGCGGAAGAGGCCTTCCTCGGAGACCGTGCGTTCGGCGGCGGGTCTATCGAGGACGGCCTGGTCGACGACGGCGATACCGCCGAGCGGAGCCGGTAGCGGCGGAACATCCGGGGCATCAGGCGATAAAGCATCAGGCTTCAAGCGGCAGTGGCGGATCCGAAGATGGACGCGACCAGGGCAAACCGAATCGAACTCGAACGTGAGGGACCATCCCTCATCGTCGTCGGCATAGACGGCTCTGACACATCGTGGCGCGCGCTGCACTACGCATTCGGACTCGCTCGCCGCCAGCACGGCGTCGTGGTGGCAGTCTTCGCCTTCACGCCGGTCACGAGCTGGGACGGCATCGCCACGGCCGTCTGCTACACCGGCGAGGAGTTGGCCGACGAACTGCACGCGGCCGTCGACTCCCTGTCCGAGGAGCACCACGTCCCCGCGGAGTTCCTCCGCGCCCGGCGGGACCCGGTCCGGACTCTCATCGAAGTCGCCGCCACGCGCCATGCCGACGCGATCATCGTCGGCGCCAGCAAAGCTTTGAGCCACAAGCTCTTCGGATCCAAGGCCGCACGCACCATCCGCCGCAGCCGATGCCCGGTGATCGTCGTGCCGTGACCACGCACGCCGCAGTGGATCGGCGGCTAGGCTAGACCCCCGATTGCGGCGGATTGCCGCGTCGACGCCGCGTCAGAACGAACCCGGCACCGGCCGCCAGGGCGAGAACCGCGACGGCGATCAACGTGATGACAGTCGACATGTCAGAGCCGCCCGAGTGAACATCGGCGACCGGAGCGAGGCTCGGCGTTGCCACGGGCGTGGCGGCCGACGAGGAGGTCGCTGTGGCAGCGGACGCGCTTGCACTCGGGCTCGCGCTCGCCTTGGGGCTCGTCACGGCGGACCGCGAGGGAGCGGCGGTCCGTGAGCTGACCGCCGGGGACGGGCGGCGGCTGGGAGCGCTGCCCCCACCGCCGGAGCCACCACCTCCGCCGGTACTCCCCCCTTGGTTGATGTAGGCCCAAGCAACCAAGGCCCCGGAGGCGCCGTCGTCGGTGACCGCCTGGCCGGTGTAGTAGACGGCGCCGGAGAAGAAGCCGGAGTTCATGCCGGGGTGGAAGATGACGGCGAGGTCAATCGTGTACGTCGTGTGTGGCGGCACGTCGAGCGTGACGATTCCGGCCTTCCAACACGGGCTGGCGCACGAGGCGTTGCCGTTGACGACGCCGTTGTCCCACGACAGGGAGGTTCCATGCCACCCGCCGCCGTCGACGCGCCACTCGAGTGTCGGCTCCGGCTCGCTGACGGGATTCGGCAGGAGCAGCACGATGAACCCGCTGTCCGGGCAGTCGACCGAGCTGGTATTGCGCAGGGTGACCGGGTCGACTGCGCGCGTACCCGTGGAGTAGACCGTGGTGTCCTCGGCGGAGGACGGCGTCGACATCGCCAGATCGCTGGTGTCGCAGTTCGCCGTTGACGTGGTCGCGGCCGCGGCCGCGGCCGCGGAGGCCACGGGCCCTGAAATCCAGACGATCCCGAGACACAGCGCTATCAGCAGTACGGCTCGCATACGCACACCGCTCCCCCACCCTCGAATATCGAGATTCCACTATGCGATGCCGAATGGTATCTGCTTCCGCACTCCGTCGCGACGTTCGCGTCCACCACACTCTGGCTCGGAACCGGACGGTCGACGCGCCGGATTCACGTCTGGGACGCGGAGTCCCCGGCAAGGAGCGTGACGCCGATGCCGATCGCGCAGCCGACAAGGGTCGCCGCGAGACGGGTGCCGAGCAGGCTCACCTGGTCGGTGGTCGCGGAGGCGGAATCGGCGATCAGCAGGGCGAGCGGCGTGATGAAACATACGCCGAGCGCATAGTTGCGAGCCACCAAGAGCCCGACCACGACCTGGAGGGCCATCAGCACCGCGACGAGGGCGGCGCCACTGGGGTGCAGCGACACGACGGCGGCGGCGAGGAAGATGCCGATGACGGTCCCGACGGCCCGGTGCAGGCCGCGGCTCAGGGTCGCGGCCACGTGCAAGCCGGGTCCGGCCACCGCCACGGCCGCCGCGGCAGCCCATGAATAGTGCGGCAGGTCGAGCAGGTAGGCCGCCGCACCCGCCAGAAACGCTGCGAGCGCCGCCCGCGCCGCGGCCGGGCCCACGGGCGAGCTGTGGTTGAAGGATGCTGTGATCAGGAGCTTGAGCCGATCGGTCCACCGGTCGGGCTTCGGCGGCGCGCTCGAAGCGCTCTCGGGCGGGACGGTCTCGGTCGAGGTCCCGGTCTCGGGCGAGGTCGATGCCGAGGCCGAGGTCGGGGTCGGGTTCGAGGTCGGGATCGATGCCGGAGTCGAGGTCGATGCCCGGACGGGGGCCAGCCGGGAACCGCAGATCGCGATGAGCGCCGCGGCTGCCGCACCGGCGGCCACCAGCGCGGTGTCGCGTCCGATGTGGCCCGGCGGAATGTGCGTGGTCGCGGCCGTCACCAGCGTGAACATGTAGCCGCCCGGCGGCCCCGTGCCCGTCGCGAGGCAGACGAAGACCGCGACGGCGGCCACAGCGGCGATCATGGAGACGCTCAGCCACGCGTTGCCCGCGGCCAGCTTGCCCAGAAAGGCCGAGAGGGTCAGCCCGGCCGCGACCAGGACGACCAGGCGCGCGCGGGGGCCGGCCGCGAGACGCGCGCCGTAGAGCGCGGAGAACGCGCCGAGGCAGCCGACTAGGCCGAACGCGGTATGCCCGAGCGCAGCGCCGACGGCGACCGGCACGCCGATCGCCAGCGCCGCCTCGACCGCCGCCGCCTTGACGCGCGCCGGGGCCGGGCGCAGCTCGAAGAGCTCGTATGTGCGCACAGTAGCCAGTATGACCAGAAAATCAGTGAGTTGAAGCCTTTGACATGGATGAATGGCGACGCCGCCGACAATTCGTAATGTCATCGTACGTCGGCGGACTCCGCGGCCCGATGGTCGGAAACGCTCCATTTCGACGGTTTGCCCACCCGAGGGCCCGTGCGCGCTCTACACTGCGCGCAGAGCGCGGCATTCCATTCTGCGATCGGACGTTGGGAGACGGCCGGCCGCTTTCATTCTGTGTGGGGGAACGATGCCATTCGACGTTCATGCACGGTTCCGCTCCATAAAACCCCTGACGGCGTTGGGCGCGGCCGTCGCGCTCGCGGCGGCATCGATGCTCGGCGCTCCGCTCGCGGCGCACGCCGCGGGCGGTCCCACGTTCGTGCAGCAGGCCGCCGCCCATCACGGCTCGGCGGCGACGCTCGCTGTGACACCCGCCGCCGCAGTGACCGCCGGGGACCGGCTGGTGGTCGAGGTCGGGACGTGGAGCTCCGGCTCCGCCACCGCGAGCACGGTGACCGACTCGGCCGGGAACGGCTACACCGAGCTCTCCCATTTCACCGCCTCCGACCACACCGAGCTCAGCGTGTGGAGCGCGCCGATCACGGCGGGCGGCGGTACCAAGCCGACCATCACGGTCAAGGCGAGCTCGGCCGCGGACATCGGTATCACGGTGCTGGAATACTCCGGCCTATCCACAGCCGGGGATGCCTCCGTCGTAGACGTGTCGGCGCACGCCACCGGCACCACTTCCGCGGCGGGCACAGTCGCCTCCGGGACCACCGCGGCCACCACGGCGTCCGGCGAGCTCACGCTCGGTTTCTACGCCGACTCCGGGTTCGGGGACACGGTGACGGCCGGGGCCGGCTTCGCCTCGCGCGCCGACGTCTCGCCGACCGCCGATATCGAGGTCGCCGCCGAGGACCAGACCGCGGCCCTCGGCGCCACGCCGAGCGCGACGTTCGGCACGGGCGCGAAGACCGTGTGGCTGGCGGCGGCGCTGGTGCTGCGGTCCGGGGCGAGCTCCACGCCGACCGCGCCGGATGCGCCGTCGGCGGTCGCCGCCACGGCCGGGAACGCCTCGGCCCAGCTCTCCTGGGCCGCACCGGCCGACGGCGGATCGCCGATCACCTCCTACACCATCACCCCGTACGCCGCCGGGGTCGCGCAGACCCCGACCACACTGACCGGGACGCCCCCGGCCACCTCCACGACCGTCTCGGGCCTGACCAACGGCACCACGTACACGTTCACGGTGGCGGCGGCCAACGCGATCGGCGAAGGCCAATCGTCGGCGGCGTCGAACGCGGTCACCCCGGGCCCTGATCCGCAGGGCCAGTTCGGGGCGCTGCAGACCTGGCCGATCGTCGCAGTGCACTCCGTCGTGCTCGACGACGGCCGAGTTCTTCAGTGGGACGGCTGGCAGACGCCCGAGCCCACCGAGATCTACGACCCGAAGACCGGCACGTTCACCGAGGTGACCGCACCGTCGAGCATCTTCTGCTCGGGCGCCACCAAGCTGCCCGACGGCCGCGTGCTGGTCGTCGGCGGCTACGGCGTGCAGGTCACCGGCAACCTCGGCATCGTCGACACCAACATCTTCGACCCGTCGACGAACACGTGGACGAAGGTGGCCAACATGCACGAGGCGCGCTGGTACCCCGACCTGGTGGAGCTGCCCGACGGTCGCTATATCGCGATCAGCGGCAACTCCTCGTCCGCGAACACCTGGGCCGACAACCCAGAGATCTACGATCCGGTCGCCAACACCTGGACGCTGCTGTCGAACATCAACACCTCGCAGGTGCACGAGGAGGAATATCCGTTCTCGTACTTGGCGCCGAACGGCAAGGTCTTCACCATCGGCCCGTCCGAGGACGTCTCTTACTGGCTCGACCCGAACGCGCAGACCTGGACCCCGATCGGCTCGAGCGGCGTGGTCAACGGCTCCTCGGTGATGTACCGGCCCGGCCAGATCCTCTACAGCGGCGGCTCCGCGAGCGTCATCAACACCACGCCCGCGCAGTCGAACGCCGCGGTGATCAACCTGAACGCGGCGAACCCCAGCTGGCAGGCGATCGCACCGATGAACTACGCCCGGGTCTACCACACGCTGACCATGCTGGCGGACGGTCGGGTGCTGGCGATCGGCGGCGAGCAGACCTCTGATCAGACCGACTACAACACCGGCGTACTGCCGGCGGAGATCTGGGACCCGGCCACCGGGCAGTGGACGACCATCGGCTCGATCGCGGCGGCGCGCAACTACCACTCCACCGCCGTGCTCGAACCGGACGGCACGGTACTGATCGCGGGCGGCGGCCACGACGAGACCAACGGCGCGGGCGGGCAGTTCTCCGCCCAGGTCTACTCGCCGTCGTACCTGTTCAACGGCGCCCGGCCGACGATCGCCTCGGCCCCGGCCACGGCGGTCTACGGCTCGACGATGACGATCTCGACCCCGGACGCCGCGTCGATCGGGTCGGTGAACCTGGTCTCCTACGCCGCCGACACGCACCAGGCCGACATGGACCAGCACTTCGTACCGCTCTCCTTCACCACGGGCAACGGCACGCTCTCGGTGCAGGCCCCGGCGAACGGCGCGTACGCACCGCCCGGCGACTACATGCTTTTCATCGTCAACAAGGCGGGCACGCCCTCGGTCGCCGCGACGGTGCACATCGCCGCCGCCCCGCCGACCACGCCGTCCGCGCCGACGAACGTCACGGCCGTCGCCGGAACCGGTTCGGCCTCAGTCAGCTGGACCGCGCCGTCCGACGGAGGTTCGCAGATCACCTCGTACACCGTCACCCCGTACCTCGGCGGGGTCGCGCAGACCGCGACCACGGTGACCGGCAACCCGCCGGCCACCACGACGACCGTGCCGAACCTGACCGACGGCGACAGCTATACGTTCACCGTCACCGCCGACAACGCGGTCGGCAGCTCACCGGCGTCTGCCGCGTCCAACGCGGTCACCCCGACGAGCACGATCACGCCCGCATTCGTCCAACAGGCGTCGGTACACCACGGCGGCTCGGCCACCGCGTCGATCGCCATGGGTTCGCCGGTGGTGCTCGGCGACCGACTCGTGGTCGAGGTCGGCGTATGGGACACGGCGTCGGACACAGCCCGCTCCGTGACCGACTCGGCCGGAAACGTCTATACGGAACTGACGCACTTCACCGCGGCCGACCATACGGAGCTCAGCGTCTGGAGCGCGCCGATCACCGCAGGCGGCGGCACCAGGCCGACCGTCACGGTGACCGCGACCGGATCGGCCGACATCGGTGCCACAGCGCAGGAGTATTCGGGCTTATCCTCGGCAGCGGGCACCGGCGTCGTGGACGTGCAGGCCCACGCCGTCGGCCGGACCTCGTCCGCAGGCACCGTCGCTTCAGGTGCCACGACGGCCACGACCGCGGCCGGCGAACTCGCGCTCGGCTTCTACGCGGACTCAGGGTTCGGCGACGCACTGGGCGCCGGCACCGGCTTCACGGTACGGACCGATGTATCGCCGACCTCTGATATTGAGTTCCTGGCCGAAGACCAGATCGCCGCACAGGGAACCGCGGCGACGGCCACGTTCGCCACCGGCGCCTCGACCACCTGGCTCGCCGCCGTGCTGGTGCTCAAACACGCCTGACCCGAGTCGGCGCCCGCCCCGGATTCCCGCGAGCCGCGGGGGTCCGCGGCGGGCGCTGCGGACGTCGCGGGCGCCGCGGACGAATCAGCGGTTCACCGGCGTATCGCGTGAGCATAGGTGATCCAGGGTCGGAGATCACCGGCTCGCACGTCCGCGAACCCTGCCTCACCGATCAGCCC
>Ga0073928_10009038_pt1 | contig 12266 bp, 7 predicted proteins | sample PaiPotPPA55metaG_FD_76969 | JGI IMG/M metagenome (GOLD analysis project Ga0073928, IMG submission 76969) | Iron sulfur acid spring bacterial and archeal communities from Banff, Canada, to study Microbial Dark Matter (Phase II) - Paint Pots PPA... ...
GATTGTGCGCGCAGAAGCCGGTATATGCATTGTAGTTCTTGATGTCTTGGTTGATGGCCGATACGACGCTCTGCCCGTTTGGAAGCGAGGTGTAATTGACGTAAGCGTTCGTATAGGTGAATGCCAACTGTCCCGCCAGACCGTTGCGCGTGAAGTCGCCGGCGTTTACTTGGAGCTCAACACCTTTGGCAGTCAGTTGGCCGGCGTTGAAGCCGGAGATGAACCCCGTTTTCTGGTTCAAGAAGAAGTTCTCGACCTGATCTTGCGTCTTTCGATAGAACGGCGTGAGCTTGTAGCTCCAGCTCGTGCCGCGAATGTGCTTCTCGAGCGAGAGATCGTAGTTATAGGAGATTGATGGCCGCACCGCGTGTCCGGGCGTCGTGAACCCGTACTGATAGAACCGATTAGCGAGGAAATCAGCGAGGTCTTGCTGTTGCGTATTGTACTGCTCGTACGCTGCGCTTGCCGGTTCTGCGTACCGTCCGAAGCTGCCGCGCAAGACCGTGTCCGGATTGATCGTGTACGTTGCTGCGAGCCGCGGCTGATAGACGTTGTAGGTGAACGTCGGCGAGCTGGCATTCTGCAAGTTCGGCGTCTGGTAGAAACCGCCGCCGGAGAGCGGAATTGACGTGCAAGGTGTCGTCGGTCCGAACGCGCCGCCGCCGATCTGCGATTTGTCGATCGGAACGCCGGTCAGCGGATTGATACACGAGTTCGCATTGAACTCGTTGAACCAGAATGCGCGCGCTCCGCCTGTGGTGTTAGCGCCCTGGAATTGAAACTGATCCCAGCGCAGGCCGAGATTGACGAGCAGCTTATCGTTTGGTTTCCATTGGTCGGTGATCGACGCAGACGTGAACTTGGGCACGACCGTGTTGAACGTTCCTGAGATGCCGTTTTCCACCACGAAATACTGGCAGGGACCACCACCGCACGTCGCGCCTCCGGGAATCGCAGGCAATGGCGTTCCCGGCGCGAGCGCCGTTAGACCACCGTTGTTGCACGAAATCGGGTTGCCGCTGAAAGCCGGATCGTAACAGAGGCCCGCATTTGGGTTGTTTCCATTCACGAGAGCGACCTGGCCACCGCCATTGTACATTGAGGAATTATTGTTGCGCACGGTGGATGCCGTGCTATACGAGGCCTGCGCTTCAAAGAGGTGTTGCGAGTTGATTTGATCGGCGAAGCTCGCGCTCAACCCCCGCGTGTGCGTGATCAGCTCATAATCCGGTCCCGAAGGCCCGAAGAAGCTTGCCAGCGCCGTTTGTGGTCCGTTCTGCAGCCAGTCGGAGTAATACGTGTAGCCGTAGATCCTGAAGTACGCGTTTGTGCTCAGGTTCTTCTGGTATTGCAGTTTGACGATCTCTTGATCGTTCCAGATCGTGTCACGCGCATCGAAAGGAATCAACGCCGGCGTTGTGCATGAGAGCGCGCCGAAGCCGGCAACGTTAATGCAGCGATTCGTCGGCGAGTTTGGGAAGTAGTACGGCAAGAACATCGATTGGTAGTTCGATGAAAGCGGCGCCCCGACGGAACCGCTATAGACCGCAGAATCAAGCCATGCCGGCAGTCCATTGCCGATCGTTTGATAGACGTTCTTGCCGATGTCGTTCGTGGAGTCGTAGAATGACGTCTTCAGTAATTGGCTATCGACGAGCAATTGCACATCGTCTTTTCCGCTGTCGTGATGGTGCGGTATCCCGATGTGGATGTTGCCGACAACATCGCGGTCCGAAAGTCCGGATTCGGCAAATGTGTTTGGGCCCGCGAAGACGGCGTTGCCCGAGGGATCGAAGCCGATCACGTTGCCGTATTGCTGGGTGTATCCGGCGCCGTTCCACGGATCGATGTAGCGGAAGGCATCGTTGTTGTAGCCGCCGACGCCGAGATAGTAAGAGAAGTTGCGGTTGGGCGTTGCGCCGCCGGCTTCCGCACTGAGCTTGTGATAGTAAGCGGGCCCGCCGACGCCGACGTCGATCAAGCCGAAACCCGGATACGTTCCCGTGCGAATGACCTGATTGATGTAACCGGCTAATCCTTGGCCTTCCGCGTTCGCCGGAGATGCACCAGTGTACACCTGCAGTTCTTGCTGCCCGAGCGAAGATGCGGTGCCGGCGGGATAGTTGTCGAAGCTGCGATTGACGGGCACGCCGTCGAGCTCGTAGCCGACCTGATCGTAATCGCCGCCCCGAATGTGCACGGTCTGGTAGTAGCCGTTCTGGTTCATTGGGACGTAGACGCCCGGCACGGACGCAATCGCAGAATACGCGTTGTTCAGACCGCCGCCGCCGCCGAGCGCAGCGACCCGCGCGCTCTGCGCAGCATTAACGGAATAGACATCGGCCGTCGTACCGGATTTTACGAGATCGGCGCCGGAACGGCTCGTGACGTTGCCGATCTCCTTGAGTTTCGGCGCGACGTTCAAGGTCACGGTCTGCGTTTGGTCGGCAAAGACCGAGTGGCCGGACTGGCTCGTCGGCTCGTACCCGTCTTTCGTCACCGAGACGATGTACGTATCCGGAGCAAGAGAAACGAAACTGAAATGGCCCGTCGAATCGGTTTTCGTCGAAGCGGATTGTGACGGGCTCGTGACGGTGACTTGCGCATCGGCCAGCGGTTTTTGCGTGCCGGCCTCGTAGACGGCGCCGGTGAGTGCACCCGTCGTGCCGGCCAGTGTCCTCGTTCCCTGAGCCAGCATCGATAGAGTCACGATCACGGCGACCAGCGCATACCGAAGAAGATCTCTTCGCATCGGTGCCTCCTAGAGAGCAGTCGGAGCTCCGCTAAAATGCAAGCTCGCAGACCCCCACTCCTGTGACGCCTCCCCGGTGAGATGAGAGCCCGGCTAGAATCTACCTATCGGAACCGACTTCGCAGGATTCGAAATCGAAACTGTACAGCCCCAGACCGTAACGCGCCGGCGCGAGCGAGAGCTCGTGCTGGCCAAAGTGCTTGTTCATGATGAGGTCGTAGGCCCGAGGTTGCTCGACGTCCACGTAAGAGAACCCATCCGCGCCGTAGCGGATGTCTGCCCCCGCATCCTGGTGGGGAACCGGCGCCCCGTCTTGCGTCACGCGAACCCGCGTGAGGTGCCCCTCCTCAGGCCGCATGACGGCGACGACTTGAATCGCGTGGTACTTCAGCGCCGCTGCGGAATCGTTTCCGGCAGAGATGACCGCTTGATCGGTTGTCCGCCAAAAACCATGCAGGTAGATGACGCCATCTTGATGCGACCCTGGGTCCGCAAAGTTGTTCTCGACTGACGGATTCATGTAGCGCGCCAAATTTGCGGGCCCCGCGCCGCGCATGATGCCCGCCTGCACTTCGGGGGTGTGCGGATAGCAGACGGAGCCCGGTTTCGTGTAGTTGTCCTGCGGCAAGAGTGCCATCAACGGGGGCGGGTGGAACTGCGGATCACGGGACTTGATCGCCGCTTGAATCTTCCGTTCAGTTTCCTGATAGTTGCCTTCGCCCTCGGCGTTTTCGATCAAGTTTCCGCTTTGATCGTAGAGAAACTCATGAGGCCAAACCTGATTGTCGAAACGGCTCCATAAGGTTCGATTCGGGTCCAACAGGACAGGCCAGCTGACGCCGAGCCGTTTGGTCGCAACTGCGATGTTCGCGGGATTCGCCGAGAACGTGAATTCCGGCGTGTGGACGCCGATGATGACGAAGCCGTCATCTTTGTATCGGCGGTACCACTCCGCTAAATAGGGCAGCGTGTGCAGGCAGTTGATGCACGTATACTCCCAAAAATCCACCAGCACGACTTTGCCTAGCAAACCCTCCCGCGTCAACGGCGGGCTGTTGAGCCACCCTTCGCCTCCTGAAAGGTCCGGTAGGCTTTGGAAGGCGGAGCCTACCGCGTTCGACGGTGCACTCAGGCCTATCGCCAAAATCGCGGCTAGCAATACGTTTCGGGTGGTCTTTCGCATCGCGCTTGCCCCCAGTTGACGACAAGCGCTCACTGTGCCCTTCTGTGACGCGGCCCGCCAAGCGTGCCGCGAAAGTGCCGCGCCACGATAAAGAAAGAAAAAGGCCCCGGATTTCTCCGAGGCCTTCTCTGCTTGTTAGCGGTTGACTAGAACTTGAACTGCAACGTCAGGTAGGCGTTGAAGGGCAAGAAGCTGGTCAATCCGGTGTACGGATACTTGATGTTCTGCGAGAAGACGGCGGGTCCGTTCGCAGCCACATCGTTCACCGACGTGCCGTTGAAGAATCCGGCTCCCGGCTGTGTTCCGGCGAATCCGGTATTCGTATTGTATCCGCAAACCGTTTGGCCAGGCGGTTCCGCCTGAGACCACGGCGTGCTGCTTCCACCAAAGCACCGATTGTAGATGTTGGCTAGGACCAGCGTCGCGCCCACGCGCGGCGAGAAGTCGTAGTGCATCTGGGCGTTCAGGTTGAAGAGCCACGGATTTTGATACTGACCCGGATTGTCGAACTTGCCGGTATACGGGTTCGGGATGAACAGGATCCCTAAGTTATTCACCGAGGGATTGCACGTAATGTAGTTCGCAAAACCCGGATTCACATTGGTGATGCCGGCTTGGAACTGGTTCCCGGTGCACGACCGCGGGTCGAGACCCGCAACCGTCAGCGGCGAGCCGTACTGGCCACCGCCGGACGAACCGCCAGAGTATCCGTAGATCATCTGGAAGTTCGGCGCGATCGAGAACTTGTCGTGCTTGTAGTTCACGAAGCCCGCGATCACGTGTGGCCAGAGCAGCGTCATCTGAGAGTCTGCAAAGCCCGGGTTGGAGAGCGGGTTCGGGAACGTCTGGTAGAGCGGATACGAGCCGTTACGATCCAGCAGCGGCTGTGCCGGCTGCAGGAAGTACGGGTTGATCACGACGCCCGCGGCGAGTCCCGCCGGGGAGACCGTGATGCCGTTTGCACCGACCGTACAATCCGCCGTGTCCGGAGCACCCGCGTTGTAGCACGGTGCGCCCTTGACGCCGAACGAGTTGCCGGTTCGCGTCAACGCGTTGTAGAGATTGATCTCACCATTGATGGGATCGACGGCGTTGATGCCGTTGTTCAGGTTGTTGAAACGCGTGTACGCGTGGGTGTAGGTGTACGAGAGCTGACCTGAGAGGCCGTTCTTGTTCGGATCGCCCTTGTTGATTTGGAATTCAGCACCGTAGGCGACTTCGCTGCTGTCGGGGATAGCCGACACGAAGCCCGGTCCGATGAAGAAGTCCTGCGTCTGGTTTTGGACGTTGCGATAGAACGGACTCAACTTGAACGACACGTCCGAGTTGTGGAAACGATGCTCGTACGAGAGGTCCGCGTTGGTCGAGACCGCCGGTTGTACGCCGTGGAACGGCGAGTTGAATCCCAGCCCAAAGAAGTTCTGGAAGTCAAACGTGGCCGCGGTCTTGGCCGAAGCGTTGAGGTATTGCACCGTCGCCGTGTTGAACGGGTTCGCATAGCGTCCGATCGAGAAGCGCAGTACGCTGTCCGGATTGAACGTGTACGTTCCGCTAAAACGCGGCTCGAACTTCGTCACCGAGTAGCTCGGCGGCGATTGGTTCGTATACAGCACTGCCCCATTTTGACCGTTCGGATGCAGCGTCTGCTGTCCCGAGATCGGTGAGATCGGGCAGGTCAGGCCGACGAAGAGCGGCGGCGTATTGAAGGCGCGAGGCGCCCCAACCACCGGCGCGTTTGCGTTAGCCGGGTCGTAGCAATAGTCGTTCTGGGCTGCCTTGAACCAGAAGTTGTAGTCGGGACCGTTCGAGTTGAGCATGTCATAAGTGAACTGCTCGAGTCGCACGCCCAGATTGATCAGCAGCTTATCGTTGGGCCGCCATTGGTCGGTCAACGAGTAGGAGCTGAACTTCGGGGTCACCTTATTCAAGGTGCCGGTCGGTCCAAGGAAGGTCACCGTGTATTGAGCTCCGGCCGCCGCCGCTTGCCCGACGATCGGGCTGGGCGCCGGATTGCTGAGGCGACCCTGCGTGGACGTGGAGAAACAAGGCGCCAGGGCGCCGCTTCCCGTCCGGTAGCAGTTGCCGTTCGCATCAACGAGGTTGGTCACGCGCGGGTTCAAACCGATGTCCCACGTGCTGTTGTTGAAGCGAGCGACGTTGGCCGTCGTATAGTTGGCCGTCGCTTGGATCAAGTGTTGCGGGTTGATCTGATCCGCGAACTGCAGTTCTCCGCCCTTCGTGTGAGTGATTAACTCATAGTCGGGTGAGTACGGCAGCACGGCGCAGTTCGGCGATAAGTAGCACATGAACGCGCCGGTCGGCGAATTCTGGAGCCAGTCGGAGTAGAACGTATAGCCGAAGAAACGCAGGTAAGCGTTCGACCCCATGTTGTGCGTGTATTGCGCCTTGAAGACCTGAGCGTCGTTTTCTACTCCGTCGCGCAGGTCGTTCGGAAGGGGAGCGTTCAATTGCCGGTTCGTCGGGGAGCTCGGGAAGAAGTACGGCTGTGAGGCGAGCGTCCCACCGACGGGAACCGTAGAGCCGAACGAGATGCCGTTGGCGACGAGGTTCGCATCAGCCCAATGCGGGACAATGGTAGAACCGCCGACTCCGGGACCCCAGACTTGATTCTGAACGAACGGCAGGCCGCCGTAGTCGTTGATGCTGTCGATTCCGTAGCCACGCAGGTACGATCCGTTGTACAGCAACTGCACGTCATCTCGACCTGAATCGTGGTGGTGCGGAATTCCGATATGGAAGTTCGCTACTGCTTCACGGTCTTGCAAGTCGCCCGATCCGGCCCCGAGAATGTTCGGAAGCGGTCCGCCGACGCAGCCTTGATCGAGAAGCCCGGTTCCTGCACGAGGATCGCTGCCGTTCGCATTACAGAACGGAAACGCGCCCGGGAAGTTAAACGTGTTGGTGGTCGTGGTCAAGTAGCCTGGCTGGACGTTCGGCAGCAAGCTTCCGCCATTGTATTGGTCGATGAAGCGTTGCGTTTGGCCGTATCCCAGGACGCCGACGTAGTAGGAGAACAGACGGTTCGGCGTCGCTCCACCGGCTTCACCATGAAGCTGGTGGTAGAAACTCGGACCGCCCACGCCCGCTTCGAGGGTTCCAAAGCCGGGATAGGTGCCTGTGCGAATGACCTGGTTGATGAAACCACCAACCGTTGAGGATGACGACGCGGATTGCGCGCCGCCGGTATAGACTTGGAGTTCCTGTTGACCGAGGTTCGTCAGCGTGTTCGCGTTGTAGTTGTCGAACGCACGGTTGACGGGAACGCCGTCGAATTCATAGCCGACCTGCGAGTAGCTGGCGCCATGAATGTAGATCGTTTGGCCCCAGCCCATGCCGCCGTAACCAACGTACACACCGGGTTGCGATGCGAGCGCCGAGTACGCATTGTTCAGGTTGGTGCCGCCGCCGATCGCAGAGACCTTTTCAGCGGTCGCCGCATTGACGGAGTAGACGTCACTGGTCGTTCCTGATTTTACAAGGTCGTTAGCGGCCTTGGACGTGACGTGTCCGATTTCTCGAATGGCATGTTTGGTATGCAGCACAAGCGTTTGCGTGTTGTCTGCAAAGACCGTCACACCACCCTGAGAGACCGGGTTGTAACCGTCTTTCTTCATTGAGACGGTATACGTGTCCGGAGAAAGCGTCAGGAAACCGAAGTGTCCTGTCGCATCCGTCGTGGTCGTCGCGGTTCCCGATGGTGCGGAGACGCTGACCGTTGCAGCTACAACGGGCGCTCCTTTTTCATCGGTAACACTTCCGCTGATTCCGCCGGTCGTTCCAGCCAGTGCCCATGTTCCCTGGACCAGAAACGCAACCAGCATCGCCAGCGCGACGCCCACATGACGGAGGGTTCGTTTAGGATTCATTCCTAGCCCTCATGTGGTAAGTGATATACGCCAACTCGAGGGCGCGCCGAGTTATCCTCAGCAACCCTTAAGCTGACGTAAAGGTCGGATTAATCGGGTCCGGGCTTGGGTCCTGCTGGGAAGGCCCGGTGAAGCCTAAGGCGCGGCGGACCGGCATCCGGGCTCGCAGCATCTCGGGGATCAGCGAGGGGCGATCAGCCACCGGCACGCCGGCGCCCTCGAAGGCGTCGATTTTGCTCTGCGGGGTGCCGAAGGCGCCCGAGATGATCGCGCCGGCGTGTCCGAGCGACTTGCCGGACGGCGCGTTGCGGCCGCCGATGAAGGCCACGATCGGCCGCTCCGGCATGTGCTCGGCGATATAGGCCGCCGCATCTTCTTCATCAGATCCGCCGATCTCGCCGCAGATGACGAGCGCTTGTGTCTGCGGATCGTTCGCAAACTCGCGCAGACACTCAACGAATGTCGTGCCGATGATCGGATCGCCGCCGACGCCGACGCACGTCGACTGCCCGAACCCGGCCCTTGTCAATTGGTCGACGACTTCATAGGTCAATGTTCCGGAGCGAGAGATCAAACCGACGCCGCCCTCTTTGAACACGTGTCCCGGCATGATGCCGATCGATGATTTGCCGGGTGAGAGTACTCCGGGGCAGTTCGGGCCGATGATGCGCATACCGCGTGTCGTGCCGACGACGCGCAAAACGTCGTGCACCGGAATGCCCTCGGTGATGCAGATCGCCATCGAGATCCCGGCGTCGTGCGCTTCGAAGAGCGCGTCAGCGGCAAAGGGCGGCGGGACGAAGATGCAGGTGTGCGTCGCGCCCGTCGCGGCCACCGCATCCCGCACCGTATCGAATACAGGTAGGCCGTGCTCGGTTTTCTGTCCGCCCTTACCCGGCGTCACGCCACCGACGATCTGCGTCCCATACTGCAGCATGCGCGAGGTGTGGTACGAGCCCTCACTGCCGGTGATGCCCTGCACGATAACCTTCGTGTTCTTGTCGATGAAGATGCTCATGCCGCTACCGCAACCGCTTGCGCGGCGCCTTCGTCCATCGTTTGTACCGGAGTCATCCCGGCTTGCAAGAGGATGCGTCGTCCTTCTTCTTCGTTCGTCCCCGTCAACCGAATGACGAGCGGAACCTTACGGGCGCGCGTCTGTGCGAGCGCGCTGACGATCCCCTTGGCCACTTCATCGCAGCGGGTGATTCCGCCGAAGATATTGATGAAGAGTGCGCGCGCGCCGGTATTGTTGATAATTAGCTCGTAGCAGCTGCGCACAAGTTTTGCGTCGGCGCCGCCACCGACGTCGAGAAGCTACGAAAACTGTACGCAGCCATTGCGCACGGCGTCCATCGTCGCCATCGCGAGCCCCGCGCCGTTGGCCATCGTTCCGACCGTGCCCTCGAAGCGCCGGAAGTTGCGAATCCCTAAACCGGCGGCGACGGCGAGCGCTTCATCCTCGTCCAACGGCAGTGACTTCTGCCACTCCTTGAGTTCGGAATTCTTGTAAAGCGCGTCGTCGTCCAACTCAACTTTTGCATCGGAAGCGAAGACGAGGCCGTCTTCGGTGAGGACGAGCGGATTGATCTCGACGAGCTTTGCGCCGTAGCGAAAGAAGACGTCGTAGACGCCGGCCAGCACCGCCGGGAAAGCTTTGCGATACCCTGGATCGAGTTTCGCTTCAAACGCAACGTCTCGTCCAATGAAAGGAGAGTACCCGATCGCAGCGTCGATGTCGAACTTGGTGATGTCGGCAGGATCGTGCTCCGCCACTTCTTCGATATCCATGCCGCCGCGCCGGCTCGCGATCGCGATCGGGCGGCGCGTTGCGCGATCGATCGCCACCGCGCAATACGCTTCCTTCGCGATCTTCAGCTGCTCTTCGATCAGCAGCGAGCGCACGATTTCGCCTTTCGGGTTCTGCCGGTTGGCGATCGTCATCCCGAGGATCTGCTCCGCCACGGATTGCGCCTCGTCAGGAGTTGCGGCAAATTGAATGCCGCCTGCTTTACCGCGGCCGCCGATCAGCACTTGCGCCTTGACGACCCAACGGCCCGGATGTTCCTTGACGAATTCGCGCGCTTCCGATGCGGTGCCGACGTGCCTGCCCTTCGGCACCGGGATCCCGGCGCGCGCGAAGAGCTCTTTCCCCTGGTACTCCAGCAGGTTCATGGCGCGCGCTCGATTGGCTTTACCGCCTGCGGAGACCTTGCAAGGGAGCGTTGCACGTGCCGCGTATCACGGCGCATGATTCAGCTCGCACCTTACCTCTATTTTGGCGGCAACTGCGAAGAGGCGCTCAACTTCTACAAGGAGTGCCTCGGCGGCAGCATCTCAGATCTGCATCGTTACGAAGGCTCGCCGATGGAACAGCAAGCCGGCGGCGGCCAGAAGAACAAGATCATGCACTCGACCTTCACCTTTGACGGCGGCACGTTTATGGCGTCGGACAGCTCGGGCCAACACCCCGTGTCGTCTGACGGCAACGTCGCGCTCTCGATCGGCCTGGATGACGCAAAACGCGCGGAGCGGATCTTCGCGGCACTTTCAGCCGGCGGTCACGTGACGATGCCTTTCGAGAAGCAATTCTGGGGCGCGAAGTTCGGAATGTTCAAAGACCGCTACGGTATCGCTTGGATGATCAACTGCGGCGGCTAGTCGCAAAACACAGAGAGCATCATGAACAAACTGTCACGATTAGTTTACCGAAGCGCCACTTTACGGTTGCCCTTCGATGCTTCGACGCCGCTCAGCACAAGGTCACTGCTCAGGGTGACAGGGTGTTGCTACGGCCGACCGCTGGGCCGGATTAAATCACCAGTGGAACGGACCCGCGGGATGCGGTTTCACCCAAACGATCAAATCCCAGATGGTTGGGAACTCGAAGATCGTCGCGATGTAGTTCGCGCTCGGCACTGCGTGCATTTTGGCGAGCGTTTCCGGCGAGGGGTTCGATACGTTCCCACCGGCATTGGCGAAATCAGCATTCCATGCCCATTGGTCATAAGCCATCGAGCCGGTTTGGGGATCCTTGGTGACGTAGTGGACGTGGCCATTGAACTCATACCATCGACCGGGATTGATGCCCCACAGGTGCGGCCGCGGCTCCTGGTTGGGGCGAAGAACCGAAAAGTCCGCCCCTAACAAATTTCCGCTTGTGTCGTACCACAGCTGGCTTGGATGCGTCGGATCCGACGCCCACTGACGGTTTGCGTAACTGATTGCACCTGTGTCGTCGACCCCTGTGTATCTAATGTACCCAGCCTTCTCCGCGTCGCTCACGCGTCGAAAGCGGGCCGCAAGATCACGCTGCACCGACTGAACAAATTGGGACTCCGCCGGCGTTAGCGGCCCTGCGTAGGTCGGCTGCTCGTCCGCGCGCGCGGCGGTGGCAAGGGCACAAAAAGCCGCTACAAGAGCTGCGATCGCGCGTACCTTCATCGAATATCCTCCTGTGCATTGGCGGGTTCTCCGAAAAAAACGCAGCCCGCTTTGATGCTGTGACACCTCTTGAACGTCGAGGAGAACCCAGGCGTTTGCAATCGCGAAGGTCTCGAGGATCCTTTGGCTACTCCAGCTTGCCCAGCAACGACCTTGCAATAATGATCTGCTGTATCTCTGAGGTGCCTTCGTAGATCTCCGTGATCTTCGCGTCGCGGTAATACCGCTCGAGCGGAAGCTCCGTCGTATAGCCGTATCCGCCGTGAATCTGAATCGCTTCGGCGGCGTGGCGTCTGGCGGCCGTCGAGGCAAAGAGCTTCGCTTTGCTGGCTTCCGCTGTAAACTCGCGTCCTAAAGAACACAACGTTGCGGCGCGGTACGTCAGCAGACGCGCCGCTTCGAGGTCGGTAGCCATTTGTGCGATCTTAAACGAGACGCCCTCGAACGCCCCGATCGGCTTGCCGAAGGCGAAGCGCTCCTTGGCGAACTTCACCGACGCATCCAGGCACGCCGAAAGAATGCCGCACGCCTGCGCCGCGATGCCGATGCGGCCGCCGTGCAGCGCGACCATCGCGCTACCGAAACCCGCACCTTGCGCTCCCAAGAGCGCGGAGCGCGGAACATGCACATCATCGAAAGCGACATCGCACGTGTTGCTCGTGTGAATGCCAAGCTTTTCCGTCGTCTTCTCGATGGTGACGCCCGCGAGATCGTTGTCGATCAAGAACGCACTGATTGCTTTATGGCCCGGGCCTCCGGTTCGAAACATCGCCAAGATGACGCCGGAGTAGCCTCCGTTCGTGCACCACTGCTTGCGGCCGTTCAGGACGAAGCCGTCGGCTACCGGCTGCGCCGTTGAACGAATTCGGCCTGCGTCCGATCCGGCATCCGGCTCCGTCAAGGCGAACGCTGCCAGCACGTTGCCGCTGCCGAGTTTTGGCAGATAGCTCGACTTCTGCTCGGCGGTTCCCAACTGCACGATCGCCGAACAGATCATCGA
>Ga0073928_10009040_pt1 | contig 12266 bp, 10 predicted proteins | sample PaiPotPPA55metaG_FD_76969 | JGI IMG/M metagenome (GOLD analysis project Ga0073928, IMG submission 76969) | Iron sulfur acid spring bacterial and archeal communities from Banff, Canada, to study Microbial Dark Matter (Phase II) - Paint Pots PPA... ...
GCCCCAATATCTCGACGTTCCAGGAGGCATCCCAGCACAAGTTTTGCAACGGCGGAAGAAAACCGTCGGTCTCGACCTGGGCACAAGCCGGGTCGCAGTGGTCATAGCCGAGTCCGACGACCTCGGAGGTCCAGTCAGCGTCATCGGTGTGGGCGAGAGCCCATCCGAGGGCCTGCGCAAGGGCGTGGTCGTCAACCTCGACAAAACGATCGCGTCCATCCAGGCCGCCGCGGTGCAGGCCGAGCGCATGGCCGGCCAGCGCATCGAGTCGGTCGTCGTGTCGCTCGCGGGCACGCACCTGTGGTCGCAGAACTCCACCGGCGTGGTCGCGGTCGCGCGTCCTGACCGGGAGATTGGCGAGGACGATGTGCAGCGCGTCGTCGAGGCCTCGCGGGCGGTGAGCATCGCCTCCGACCGCCAGGTCATCCACGTCATCCCGCGGGCCTACACGGTCGACGGGCAGGAAGGTGTGCGCGACGCGGTCGGCATGACCGGCCAGCGCCTCGAGGTGGAGACCAACATCATCACCGGCGCGCAGACGGCCATCCAGAACGTGATCAAGTGCGTGCACGGCGCGGGCTTCGACATCGAGGACGTGGTCTGCGCGGGGCTGGCCGCCGGCGAGGGCGTGCTGACGCCGCAGGAGCTGGACCTGGGCGTCTGCATCGTCGACATCGGAGCGGGCAACACAGCGGTCGTGATCTACAACGAGGGCTCGGCGCGGCACGTGGCGGTGCTGCCGGTCGGCGGCAACCACGTGACCAGCGACATCGCCATCGGCCTCCGCACCACGCTCGACGAGGCCGAGACTCTAAAGCTCAACTACGGGCACACGCTGCCGGACGTGATCGACCACGGAGAGAAGGTGGAGGTCCGGCAGGTTGGCGGCGACCGCATCCAGGCGCTGCCGCGTAGGTTCCTCGCGGAGATCATCGGGCCGCGCATGCAGGAGATCTTCCTGATGGCGCGTGAGGAGGTCCGCAAGAGCGGATTCGACGGCCTGCTGCCAGCGGGCGTGGTCGTCAGCGGCGGTGGCGCCCGCCTGATGGGCACGACCGACGCCGCGCAGTCGGTGTTCGACGCTTCCGTCCGGCTGGGCCAGCCGACCGGGCTGACCGGGCTGGCCGACCGCTGCCAGGGACCGTCGTTCGCGGTCGCGGTCGGCCTGGTGAAGTGGGGATCGCGCTCCCGCGCGCGCGACTTCGAGAACGGACGCCAGCAAGTATCGCTGGGGTCCACGTATCAAAAAACAGTGAGGTGGCTGCGCGATTTTTTCTAGAGAGGAGACCCGAAACCAGCTGGAGCTCGCCATAGCAAAAGCACAAACCAACCAGGAGGTCGTCATGAAAGAAAGCGAGTTGCACGAAGGGCGAGCGCGCATCAAGGTCGTCGGCTGTGGTGGCGGTGGCGGCAACGCCGTCAACCGCATGATCTCGAAAGCGCTCAAGGTCCAATTCATCGCGGTCAACACCGACAAGCAGGCGCTCGAGCGCTGCCAGGCCGACGTCAAGGTGCAGATGGGCAGCAAGCTCACCCGCGGCCTGGGCGCCGGAGGCGACTGGACGCGCGGCCGCGACGCGGCGGATGAGAGCCGGGCCGAGCTGGCCGAGGTGGTCAAGGACTCGGACATGGTGTTCATCACCGCCGGCATGGGTGGCGGGACGGGCACAGGCTCGGCTGCCATCGTCGCCCAGCAGGCCAAGGAGGCGGGGGCGCTGACCATCGGCGTGGTCACGCGGCCGTTCGCCTTCGAAGGCCGCGTGCGCAACGACACCGCCGAGGAGGGCATCAAGGCCCTGCGGAGCAACGTCGACGCGCTGATCGTCGTCCCCAACGACCGGCTGGCCCAGGTCGCCAGCTCCAAGACGACGCTCGAGGAGGCGTTCCGCATGGCGGATGACGTCCTCCGCCAGGGCGTGCAGGGCATCTCCGACCTCGTCACCCAGCCAGGCGTGATCAACCTCGACTTCGCCGACGTCAAGGCGATCATGGAGAACGCGGGCGAGGCGCTGATGGGCATCGGCCACGGCGCGGGCGACACGCGCGCCGAGGACGCCGCCAAGCAGGCGGTGTCGAGCCCGCTGCTCGAGACGTCGATCGACGGTGCCAAGGGCATCCTGTTCAACATCACCGCCGGCAAGGACATCACCCTGCAGGAGGTCCAGAAGGCGGCCGAGATCGTCCGGGCGGCGGCCGACCCGAGCGCCAACATCATCTTCGGCGTCGTCCGCGACGACACCATGCAGGGCGAGATCAAGGTCACAGTCATCGCCACCGGCTTCGGCGGCAAGACCCAGGTCGAGGCCAAAGCGCAGCAGGAGTCCCGCAAGACGTTCGAGCGGCCGGAGTTCGGGTCCGAGGACCTGGGCGACATCAACATCCCGGCGTTTCTCCGGAACCGGATGTAGGAATAGATAGGACACATGCGCTGCCCGTACTGCGGACATCACGACCTGAAGGTGGTCGACTCGCGCGACTCCGAGGTGGGGGAGGCGATTCGACGCCGTCGTGAATGCCTGCAGTGCGGGCAGCGATTCACCACGTACGAGCGCATCGAGGCCGTTCCGTTCTACGTCACCAAGAAGGACGGGCGCCGCGAGGACTTCGACCCACAGAAGCTGTTCACGGGCCTGAAGAAGGCGACGGAAAAGCGCGACATCTCGCCGGAGCGCCTCCGCGCGATCGTCGACGACATCGAGGCAGAGCTGCGGCGGTCGGGCCGGGTCGAGATCCCGAGCGGGGAGATCGGTGAGATGGTCATGGACCGGTTGCGCGACCTGGACGAGGTCGCGTACATCCGATTCGCGTCGGTGTACCGAGAGTTCATGGACCTGCAGCAGGTCAAACGAGAGATAGAACAGGTCCTGAGCTCCCGGCGTCCGTAGCCGGGATTCCGCACGTCTGGTGCCACACGGGCCGTTCCAGAGGTTGAATTCCGCTCGTTTGGCGCCAAAGGCTCGGTCCGGCCCCCACTAAGCTCAGCAAAGTGACAAAGACGCCGCGAACGCTCCAAATCCCCGAGCTGGCGGGTGAACCGGGCCTCGTCCACGGCTTCTCGACGCTGGAGCTGGGCTCTGTCGGCCTCACTCACACGAAGGATCCCGCCTCCGTCCACCAATCCCGTCGAAGATTCGCCGAAGAGTTGGGCCTGGACCCGGCCACCCTCACAACCATCGGCGCCGTGCACGGCAACGAGGTGGCTCGCGTCGATGCACCCCAAGAGCGAGTCGACGCAGTCGATGGCCTGGTCACAAACAAACCCGGCATCGCTCTCTTCGCCACCTTCGCCGACTGCTACCCCATCATCCTCTGGGACCCCGAACACCGTGCCATCGGCCTCGCCCACGCCGGCTGGCGGGGCACCGAAGCCGACGTCGCGGCAGAAGCCGTCCGCTCCATGGCCCGCGAGTTCGGCTCCGAGCCCGGCCGTATGAAAGCCGCCATCGGCCCCGGCATCTGCGGCCGCTGCTACGAAGTCGGCGAGGACGTCGCCAGCCGCTTCGACACCAGGTTCGTGCGCGACACGACCCCGGGGCAATTCCTGCTCGACCTCGCGGCCGCCAACCTGACACAGCTCGAGGAGCAGGGAGTTCGCGAGGTCTTCACGCTCGACCTCTGCACGAAAGAGACCGGCTTTCTGCCCTCGCACCGCCGGACCCCCGACGGGACGAGGTTCGGCGCCATCATCGCGATTAAATGAGCGAAAACCTCGCCGGTTTTCGCTTATCGCCCGCCGGCTTCGCCGGGGGCTGCTCACTTTCCCCGGGATCGGACTTATCAATTTGTTCCGCGCAGTGACGCACGGAGGCTTTCAGCGACGCCGAGTTGCGGCCGGGATAAACCCGGCCGCCCATGCCACGCGATGAGCGTCGCCGAGCGCCTGGCGACGGTCCGCGACCGCATCGAGGCCACCGGCCGCGACCCGAACACCGTCACGATCGTGGCCGTCACCAAGGGCCTCGCACCAGAGGTCTGCGAGGAGGCGCTCGCCGCCGGCCTCACGATCCTCGGCGAGAACCGAGTCCATGAAGGCGTGGCCAAGATGGAGCAGGTGAAGGCCGGCGCCTGGCACCTCATCGGCCACCTTCAGACCAACAAGGCCAAGCTCGCTGCCGACCGCTTCGCGATGATCCAGTCCGTCGACTCCGCAAGGCTGGCCGAGGCGATCGCCCGCGCCGATCCGCGCAAGCAGGTGCTGGTCGAGGTCAACGTATCCCGAGAGCCACAGAAGTCAGGCGCCGACCCCGACGCCGCCATGGACCTGATCACCAGGATCGCCGGCCTGCTCGACCTCAAAGGCATGATGGCCATGGGCCCGTCGACCGGCGACCCCACGCCCGCCTTCGCCGAGCTGCGCCGCCTGCGCGACGAGGCCGAGCAGCGGCTCGGCAAGGCGCTACCGATCCTGAGCATGGGCATGAGCGGCGACTTCGAGGCTGCCCTGGCCGCCGGAAGCACGATGCTACGATTGGGCCAGGTGCTCTTCGGGCCTCGGCCCGCCTGACGTTATGTTGCTGATCGCCATCCTCATCTACGCCCTCTACGCGTTCCTGATCGTGCTGTTCGTGCGCGTAGCGTTCTCGTGGGTCAGCCCGTGGCCCACCAACGCTGTTTCGCGCTTCGCATTCAGGATCACGGAGCCTGTGCTCGCGCCCATCCGCCACCGGATGCCGCCCGTCTCGGGCATGGACCTGTCGCCCCTGGTCGTCTCGTTCGCCGTCATCTTCGTCATCGCGGCCCTCCGCTCAATCGGCTGAGAGACAAGGACAGTTGAAGAAAGTCGATCAGCGGGTCAAGTTCCCGGAGCTCGAACAGGAGCTCATGGCGAAGTGGAAGGAAGAGAGCACCTTCCAGCGATCGCTCGACCTTCGTGAGGGGCAGCCGCGCTTTGTCTTTTACGAAGGCCCGCCCACCGCCAACGGAATGCCCGGCACCCACCACATCCTCGCGCGCTCCTTCAAGGACCTGTTCGGCCGCTACAAGACGATGAAGGGCTTCTTTGTCGAGCGCAAGGCGGGCTGGGACACGCACGGCCTGCCAGTGGAGCTCGAGGTCGAGAAGTCGCTCAAGATCTCGGGCAAGTTCGACATCGAGAGCGAGATCGGCGTCGAGCGCTTCAACAAGCTCTGCCGTGAGAGCGTCTACAAGTACGTCGACCAGTGGGTCGCCTTCAGCCAGCGCATGGCCTTCTGGCTGGACTACGAGAACGCTTACTGGACGCTGACGTCCGACTACATCCAGTCGGTCTGGTGGGCGCTCAGCGAGATGTGGAAGCAGGGCCTCGTCTACAAGGGCTTTCGCGTCGCGCCATACTGCCCGCGCTGCGCGACGCCGCTGTCGAGCCACGAGCTCGCGCAGGGATACCGCGACAACGTGCCTGACCCCAGCGTGTTCATCCGCTTCCGCCTCAAGAAGGATCCGACCACCTCCATCCTCGCCTGGACCACGACGCCGTGGACGCTGCCCGGCAACGTCGCGCTCGCGGTCGATGAGGACATCGACTACGTGAAGGTCAATCAGAACGACGAGCTCCTGATCCTTGCCGAGGCGCGCACGTCGGTCCTCGATGGCCCCTTCGAGGTGGTCGAGCGGATGAAGGGCAAGGCTCTCGTCGGGCTCGACTACGAGCCCGTCTATCCCTACTCGATCCCGAAAGAAGGTCGCGCGCACTACGTCGTCGACGCGGACTTCGTCTCCACCGAGGAGGGCACCGGGGTCGTGCACACATCCGCGCTCTACGGCGTCGACGACCTGCGCCTGTGCCAGGAGAAGGGCATCCCGTTCCAGCACACGGTCGACCTCAACGGCCGCTTCTTCCCGTATGTCGAGAAGTTCGCGGGCATGAGCACCAAGGACGCCAACCCGCTGATCCAGCACGACCTGAAGGAGCGCGGCCTCCTGTACAAGGCCGAGACGATCCTCCACACGTACCCCGAGTGCTGGCGTTGCAAGACACCGCTGATCTACTACGCGCTCGACTCCTGGTACGTGCGCACAACCGCGCGCAAGGACGAGCTCATCGCCAACAACGCCGCCACGAACTGGGTGCCCGCGCACGTGAAGACCGGTCGCATGGGCGACTGGCTCGCCAACAATGTCGACTGGGCGATCTCGCGCTCGCGCTACTGGGGCACGCCGCTGCCGTTCTGGGTGTGTGACAAGTGCGGCGACCAGCGCTGCGTCAGCTCCGCCGATGAGCTCGGCCTCAAGGACGATTTCGACCTCCACCGGCCCTACATCGACGAGGTCACGCTTCCGTGCCAAAAGTGCGACGGCGTGATGAAGCGCGTGCCCGAGGTGCTCGACGGCTGGTTCGACTCGGGCGCGATGCCGTTTGCGCAGCGCGGGTACCCGCGCCAGGGCAAGGACCTGTTCGAGCAGACGTTCCCGGCCGACTTCATCTCCGAGGCGATGGACCAGACCCGCGGTTGGTTCTACTCGCTGCTCGCGGTGTCGACGCTGCTCTTCAAGCAGAACTCGTACCGGAACGTGATCTGCCTCGGCCTGGTGCTAGACCCCAGGGGCCAGAAGGCGTCCAAGTCGCGCGGCAATGTCCTCGACCCGAACTTCCTCTTCGACAACTTCGGATCCGACGCCTTGCGCTGGTACTTCTACACGTCCTCCCCGGTGGGCGAGAACTACCGCACGGGAACCGACACGCTCAAGGACACCGTCCAGCAGTTCCTGCTGCCGCTGTGGAACTGCTACGCGTTCCACGTCAACTACGCGGTGGTCGACCACTTCAACCCCGACCAGCCTGCGGTGCCGCTCAACGAGCGGCCTGTGCTCGACCGGTGGCTGCTGTCCAGGCTGGCGGGACTGGTGAAGACCGTCGACTCGGAGCTCGCCGACTACGACGTCACCGGCGCGTCGCGGCCGATCCAGGCCTTCGTCGACGACCTGTCGAAGTGGTACATCCGGCGCTCCCGCGCCCGCTTCTGGAAATCGCAGTCCGACGCCGACAAGCTGGCCGCGTACCAGACCCTGCACACGACACTTACCACCGTTTCGCGCCTGCTGGCGCCCTTCACGCCGTTCGTCGCAGACGCCATGCACCGCAACCTTGCCGGCGGGCACAGCGTGCACCTCGCCGACTTTCCGAGCGTCGACGGATCGGCATTCGACCCCGGGCTCGAGGAGCAGATGACGGCCGCCCGCCGCATCGTCGAAACTGGCCTGGCCGCGCGCGACGCCGCGCGCATCAAGGTCAGGCAGCCGCTGAAGTCGATCGCGGTTCCAGGCGAGCCGCTGCCCGAAGAGATTACAGCCATCATCCGCGACGAGCTGAACGTGAAGGCTGTCGTCTACGGCGCGCCCGAGGTGAAGCTCGACACCGATATCACCGAGGAGCTCAAGCTCGAGGGCCTCGCCCGCGAGCTGGTGCGCATGATCAACGACCTGCGTCGGCAGCTGGGCTTCAACGTCGAGGACCGCGTGCTCGCGCGCTACGAGGCCAACGGTATGCTGGCGACCGCCTTCGAGCGGCACGCCGACTACATCAAGCGCGAGACCCTCGCCCTCGAGCTGAAGCCTGGGCGTGAGGATGGCTTCGGGGGCGAGGAACGGCCCGTGGAAGGAGAACAGGTCTGGATAGGTCTCAAGAAAAGCTGACGATCATTAGCCCCGGGAAGATCGTTTTCGCCGTGGTTGCCGTGCTGGTGTTCATCGCCGACCGTGTGACGAAAAACCTGGTCTCGACGGACGTCCCATTCGGGACCGAGTTCCCGGTTATCGACCACGTGGTCTGGATCACCAACATCCACAACTCAGGCGCGGCGTTCGGGCTGGCGCCCGCGCTTGCCCTGGTCTTCCTGGTCGCTTCAGTCGCCGTTTCGATCGGCCTCGTCGTTTATGTGATGACCCACCGGAACGACCTGGCGGTGGACGCGCTGCTCGGGCTGATCCTCGGCGGGACGGTTGGCAACGGCTTTGACCGCGTCATGTACGGCACGGTCACGGATTTCATCTCCTTGCACTGGTTTCCGGTGTTCAACGTCGCCGACTCCGCTGTGAGCACCGGCGTCGTCCTCTTCGCCCTGGGGTACCTGATACGGAAGCCCCCCGCCGCCTGACGGCCGGCACGGCCGCCGCGCGCCTCGACCGCTTCCTCGCCGAGCATTCCGAGGGCCTGAGCCGGTCGGCCGCCCTGCGGCTGATCAAGGAGGGTCGCGTGGCGCTCAACGGGACCGCCGCGCACGCTTCGGACCATGTGGCCGAAGGCGATGTCATCGAGTTCAACGCGCCCATCGCCCGCCCTCACGCCGCGGCCCCCGAGGCCATCGACCTGGTTGTCGTCTACGAGGACGAGGACATCGTCGTGGTCGACAAGCCGGCCGGCATGGTGGTGCATCCGGCACCCGGGCACTACACCGGCACGCTGGTCAACGCGCTGCTCGGCCTGGGCGGCGCGTGGTCGGCCGCCGGCGGCGAGGAGCGCCCCGGCATCGTCCACCGCCTCGACAAAGGGACCAGCGGCCTCATCGTCGCCGCCCGCAACGACATCGCGCACCGCAAGCTGGCAGGCCAGCTCGCCGACCGCTCGCTGAGCCGGACCTACCTCGCCATCGTCCGTGGCGTTGTCAAGTCGCAGGCGGGCGAGCTCGAGGGAGCGATCGGCCGGCACCCCAAGGAGCGCAAGCGCATGGCCGTCGTCGCGTCGGGCCGGTTCGCGCGCACGAGGTACGAGGTCGTCGAGCGCAAGAGCGCGCATACACTCGTGCGCTGTGACCTCGATACCGGACGCACTCACCAGATTCGCGTGCACCTCGCCGCGCTGGGCTTTCCCATCGCGGGTGACGCGGAGTACGGTGGCCGCAGGGGGGTGCGTCGGGATCCGGCTTCGCCGGGCCCCACGCCTCGAGGGGGGAGTCCCCCCTCAAACCAGACGGACGAACCCGCACGGCCGATGCTTCATGCCTGGCGGCTCCGCCTCCGCCACCCGCGCACCGGCGCCGAGATGAGCTTCGAGGCGCCGCCTCCCGAGGATTTCAACGCCTACTGGTCATCGCTGCAGTGAGCGCGGGCCGAGGGCTGGTGTTCGTCATCTCGGGGCCGTCTGGAGTGGGCAAGGACGCCCTGATCGAAAAGCTCGTGGCGCTCGATCCGAATCTCGAGCGCTCGGTGTCCTACACGACGCGCCGCCCCCGCCCCGCCGAGAAGGACGGCGTTCATTACACCTTCGTCAGCCGCGAGGAGTTTCAGCAACTGGTCGACGCGGGGGAGATGCTCGAGCACGCCACTTACGGCGGCAACCTGTATGGCACATCGGCGCGGCGCGTCGAAGAGCTGCGATCGTCGGGCTCTGACGTGATCCTCAAGATCGATGTCAAGGGCGCCGAGCAGGTGCGCCGCCAACTGCGCGATGCGACCTTCATCTTTCTCGCGCCACCTTCGATGCAGGAGCTCATCCGCCGCACGGCGCTGCGGCAGACCGAGAGCGCGGAGGAACGGTCGGCGCGGCAGATGATCGCCGAGACCGAGATGACGTTCGCCCCGCACTACGACCACGTGGTCGTGAACGACGACCTGGACAAAGCCGTCGCCGATGTGCACGCCATCATTCAAAAGGTGCGCGAGCGCCACACTTAGAACGCAGATGCCCCTAGACCAGACCCCGATACCGCCCGAGCTGCGCGGGATCCGTGTCGCTCTGCTCGTCGCGGGCGGGGTAGCTGCCTACAAGCTGGTCGACCTTGCGTCGGCCCTGACGCAGGCAGGATCCGAGGTGCGGGTCGCGATGACGGCCGCGGCGACACGCTTTGTCGGTCCGCCGTCGTTCGAAGGCGTGACGGGCAACCGCGTGCTGACCGGCCTGTGGTCCCAGGGCGAGTCTCCCGAGCCGCACGTGTTCCTGGGCGACTGGGCCCACGTCATCCTCCTCGCTCCGGCCACCGCCAACGTGATCGCGCGCGCCGCTCGCGGTCAGTCGGACGACATCGTGACCGCGACCCTGCTGGCCGCGCGAGGCCCGGTCGTCGTGGCGCCGGCGATGAACGACGCGATGTGGTCGAAGGCGGCGGTCCAGGAAAACATCGCCGCGCTTCGCGCCCGGGGGATGGTGGTGGTCGCGCCGGGGTCTGGCCACCTCGCCAGTGGCCACACGGGCGAGGGCCGCCTGGCCGATGCCGAGCCGATCCTCAAGGCGATGGCCAATGCGCTGCGCACGCGCTACGACCTGGCCGGGCGGCACGTCGTCGTGACCGCCGGCGGCACCCGCGAGGCGATCGACCCGGTTCGCTTCATCGGCAACTACTCGAGCGGGAAGATGGGTGAGGCGCTGGCTTCGGCCGCGGCGGATCGCGGCGCTAGGGTGACGCTTATCACGACCACGCCGCATCCCGCGCACCGAGGCGTGGAGGCGCACCCGGTCGAGACCGCGGACGACATGCTGCGGATGCTGAGGCAGGAGATGGGCGGCGCCGACCTGCTCGTGATGGCGGCGGCTGTGGCGGACTTCCGGCCCACCAAGCGCGCCGAGCACAAGATCCGGCGCGAGGAAACGCCGCACCTGACCCTCGAGCTCGAGCCGGTTCCGGACCTGCTGGCGACCCTGGCCAAGGAAACCATGGCGCAGGGCGTGTTCATGGTCGGCTTCGCGGCGGAGAGCTCGGACCTCGACGCCAAGGCCGCCGACAAGGCGCGCAGGAAGGGTCTGCATGCGATCGTGGCCAACGACATCTCGCGCACGGACATCGGCTTCGGGAGCGACTTCAACGCCGGGATCATGCTTTTCGCGGACGGCACCCGCCACGAGCTCGATCGCATGACCAAGCGCGAGATGGCGGATCGGATCCTGGACCTCGTCCTGCAACGACTCAAGCGATAAAGGGATGAGAGACAACCCTCCGGGTTTTCTCTGCGCGCCAGGCGCGTGCAGGATGGGACTTACTGATTGCATCGGCCGCTTCGCGGCCCTGCTCTGTTTCCCACTGTTGGGACTAATTAATTGAGTCTCCACACACGTCTGGCGACTGTAGAGACAAAGTCGCGGCCGGGCGAAGCCCGGCCGCCCACACCACGCTGGCATTTGCAACCCCAGCTGCGACAAATCAGAGCTCGCTGAATTGCTTTACGCAGAAGTCGCGGTTGAGGCTGCACGCGCCCTTGACCGGGAGACCTTCAGCTACGCGGTTCCCGACGGGCTCGACGTCGTGCCCGGCCACCGGGTCAACGTGCCGTTCGGCCGCCGCACGACATTCGGCTTCGTCGTCTCGCTGGGTACGACCGATCCCGGCGTCGAGGTCAAGCCGATCACCGCGGCCGGCCTCGAGCCGCTGCTGCTGCCGCACCAGGTGGAGCTCGCGCGGCTCGTCGCCGACCACTACTGGGTTCCGCTCATCGAGTGCATCCGGGCCATGCTTCCACCGCGCGTGCGCCAGGGCGGCGGGGGCGGCGGATCGGCGCCCTCGAGCCGCCAGCGCCGCCACAGCCGGCTGCTGGACCTGGCCCTCGGGCCGGTGCCCAGGCTGGATGCGCCCGCGCTGACCGACGAGCAGGAGGCGGCGCTGGAGGTCATCGGCGCCAACCAGCTGACGCTGCTCTACGGAGTCATCGCCAGCGGCAAGACGGAGGTCTACCTCGCCGCCGCGAAGCGCGCCCTGGCCGGCAACCTGCGTGTCCTGCTGCTGGTCCCCGAGCTCTCGCTGACGCCGCAGCTGGTCGAGCGCGTGCGCGCGAGGCTCGAGGCACCGGTCGCGATCATGCAGAGCCAGCTGACGGAGCTCGAGCGCGCCCAGCAGTGGTGGCGCGTGCGCCGCGGCGAGGCCATGGTCGTGCTGGGGAGCCGTTCGGCGGTATTCGCACCGATCCCGCGCCTGGGCCTCATCTGCCTGGACGAGGAGGGGTCGACCGCCTACAAGCAGGACCGCACGCCGCGCTACGAGGCCGGCTGGGTGGCACGGCGCCTGGCGGAGGTGACGGGCGCGCGGATGGTCGCGGGCTCGGCGACGCCGAGCGTCGTCGCGTATCACGAGGCGTCGACAGGCGTCTACGCGCTGGCGCGGATGACCAGGCGCGTGCAGGGCCACGACGCTCCCGTGGAGATGGTCGACATGCGTGACGAGCCCGCCTCGGGCATGCGCGCGCCGTTGTCCAGGCGGCTCCAGGAGGTGGTCGGGCAGACCCTGAAGAACGAGGAGCAGGCGATCCTCTACCTGAACCGCCGTGGCCTGGCGACTTTCGTGATGTGCCGCGACTGCGGCAAGTCGGTGCGGTGCCTGGGCTGCTCGGTGGCCCTCGTGCAGCACGCGGCCGGGCGCGCGCAGGGC
>Ga0073928_10009043_pt1 | contig 12264 bp, 11 predicted proteins | sample PaiPotPPA55metaG_FD_76969 | JGI IMG/M metagenome (GOLD analysis project Ga0073928, IMG submission 76969) | Iron sulfur acid spring bacterial and archeal communities from Banff, Canada, to study Microbial Dark Matter (Phase II) - Paint Pots PPA... ...
ATAGGCTTGAGGGGATCTGGGATGATCCACGGTGCCGCGAAAAGACCACGGTCGAGCCTGCGCAGGGCGGATTCCTTCTTTGCATGCTGATCCGGTGTAGCGGAAGGTTTCTGAAAAGCCCAGGCCTTGCTTTTTTCGAACGGAAAATTGCCCTGCGCACCATTTAAGACATTCCCGTCAGCCATGACGCGTGTGTGGCAAAATCCACAAGCAAAATCCCCCAGCTCGACTTCCCCCTTCTTGCGAATCACATAGCGAACGTACGGCAGCGTACCATCCTTGGCGATGGGAGCGCCCGTCTTCTCATACCAGCTCGGATTGCGAACATCCTCGAGGGCCACAACGCGGTGTGTGGTGTAGTAGATGGGCGTGTCAAAAACCATTTCACCCGCCCGGATCCAGTCGGCTTCGGTCTTGAGCGCGGGTTTGTGCCCTGCGTCGTCCCACACAACTTCGGGTTCCTGCGACATTAACCAATCCATGTAGCCCGCTGGGTCGTGGCCTGGCGCGTAGACCGGATAGCTCTTGTAGATCGGCCGGACTGGAATCTTGTAGTAGTAGTCGGAAGAGATGTGTTTGGGAGAGCCAACCGGATTTGCCAGCGGCACCTCAACGGTTGCGATTGCCTGATCGTCCCAAACGCGCGGGACTGAAGCAGGCGCCGGGGACTGCTCGACTTGCGCGTGAGGCCGGGCAAGCAACGTGCTTCCACCGACGAGGACAGACAGAGCAAATGGCCATACGCACTTACGCAGGGAAAAACTCATGGATGCCCTCCTTGAAACGAACCGAATACTGGGAGCGCAGCGTGCCGGATGCAGGCGCTGATTGCAATAGAGCAGACCTTGAGAATTTCTGTATTTCCTGTGTATGAGCTGTAGGTCGACTCAACTTATTGAGCCTTCAGGTATTGGCCGATGCGCCGGGCGAGAATGTAGAATCGAGCCGGTGTTGGAGAAACTCCCCCGGATGTTCGCGGACCTCATCAGATTCGAGGACTTTGAGCTGGACGCGCGCAACTACTGCTTGCGTCGATCCGGCGCAAATTTGAAGCTGGAGCGGATTCCAATGGAGCTCCTCCTGCTGCTGGTCGGCCGGGCAGGGCAGTTGGTCACGCGCGAACAGATCATCGAAACACTGTGGGGCAAAGATGTCTACCTGGACACGGAAAATGCCATCAATACCGCGATCCGAAAGATTCGCCTCGCGCTCGGCGACGATCCAGCCCAGCCTCGTTTCGTGCAAACGGTAACCGGCAGAGGATATCGGTTTATCGCGGAGGTGATCCGCCAGGGTTCCTCAGCCGCTGGAAAGGACTTGGCAAGGGTTCAATCCCTACCTGCGGCTGCTGCGCAGCAGAACCGGCCGACCGAAGGACGAGTTCTAAAATCCCCCACCGATCAACTGAGCCTTGAGAGCAATGCGCTCGCGGGCTCCTTTTCGAACACACCCGATCACGGCAGAAGCGCGGATTTTGCGGTCAGTGAACAGCGGAGAAAGGGCTGGCTGTTGACGGTTCTGGCGATTGCGGTCACGGGTCTTTTCGTTCTCAGCCTTATCTTCATGCGCTCGAACGCGGGATTGCCGCACGCCTCGAACTATGTGCAGATCACCAACGATGGCCAGGCCAAGCGGGGACCCCTGTTGACCGACGGGCTGCGGCTGTATTTCAGCGAGGGGACTCAGAATCACCGGACGCTGGCGCAGGTTTCTGCTTCAGGAGGGGAGACGACGGGTCTGTCGAACCCTTTGGAAACCCCGTACCTTATGGACATCACCCCGAACCGATACGAAGTTTTGGTCGGATCTTCGAGTCCTGGCTCAGACAATCCCGGCTCCAACAAAGCGTCCGTATCGATAACGTCCAGCCCGGCGCTCTGGATCCTGGCCCTTCCCGCGGGAGGAGTACGTCGCGCCGGTGGAGTCATGGCCGATGATGCAACCTGGTCCCCAGATGGCCATGGCATCGCGTATGTTAGGGGCAATGCGTTGTATCGCGCAGGCAATGACGGTAGCGCAGAAACAAAGCTGGCAGATTTGCCTGGTGCCCCTTCGTGGCCTCGTTGGTCGCCAGACGGAACCCGGCTCCGGTTCACTCTGACCGAAAACATCACAAGCTTCTCTTCAATCTGGGAAATATCAGCCGATGGAAAGATGCCCCATCCTGTCTTGCCGGGTTGGAATCAAACACCCTCGGAGTGCTGCGGCAATTGGACGCCGGACGGAAAATACTTCGTTTTTCAGTCCACTCGCGACGGCAAAACGGAAATTTGGGCGATCAAAGAGAAACAAGGGCTGCTCTCAAGAAGCTCAGGGGAGCCTGTGCAACTGACGGCAGGTCAAATTAATTCCCTAGCGCCGACGGTTAGTTCGAATGGGACGAAGCTTTATGTCATTGGACAGCAATTGCGGGGTGAGCTGGCACGCCACGATTCGAAATCTGGGGAGTTTGTGCCTTACCTGTCGGGAATATCAGCTGAATTTGTCGATTTTTCTCGCGACGGGAAATGGGTCACCTATGTTGCCTTTCCATCCCATAGCCTGTGGCGGAGCAGGGTCGACGGAACCGAGCGATTACAGCTTACGCTGCCGCCTGTGCAGGCAACCGTCCCTCGGTGGTCTCCTGATGGCAAACGAATCGCGTTCTTTGACGCTGCCCCGGGCAAGCCTTGGAGGATTTATTTGATTTCTTCTGATGGCGGAACGCCTGAGCCGTTGTTAAACGAGCAGCGAAACGAGATGGACCCCAACTGGTCGCCGGACGGGAATTTTTTGATCTTCAGTTATTTCCCTATTTTCGAGAAAGCCCCTCCAGAAAAACTTGGCGTATTTGAGGTTGACCTAAGAACTCGAAACGTGAAGAAATTGCCCGGCTCAGACGGCCTATGGGTGCCTCGGTGGTCGCTCGATGGTCGTTACCTCGTTGCCAGATCGTTGGATTCGCAGGCGCTCATGCTCTTTGATTTCGAGACGCAGACCTGGACGGAACTGGCAAGGGGAGTGTACTTCGGCTTTACGAATTGGTCGGCAGACGGGCAATCTGTCTACTACTTGCGCCGAGGGCGAGAGCCTGCTGTCTTTCGCTTGCGAATCGCAGACCGGAAGACAGAGGAGATCGCCAGCCTGAAGAACGTGCGCCAAACTGGTTTCCGGGGCGCGATCTGGATGGGCTTGGCACTTGACGACTCACCACTGCTGCTGCGCGACATCGGCACGCAAGAGATCTACGCGCTCGATTTGCAAACTCCCTAAGACTTATCCGAAAACGCCGTGAAAAACCTCCATTCGGAAATCTCCGATGGAGGTCAATGATCCGCCTGAGCGCACCTGTTCTGTGACGTCGTCTACGCTTCCGATGCCGGGCAGATTGAGTTCCCCGCGACCCGCCCAGTTGTAGGAGCACACTATTGGGGGTCAGGCGCCGGAACGTCCGACTTCACATCGGTGTTGTGGTAAGAGACGATCTTCCACTCACCTCCGTCCTTCGCTATGACCTGTAACAAGCGAGTGCGGAGCCGCCCCTTGTCATCCGTATTCGTTCCGGGGGACAGCTTCTGAATCCCGGTGACCGACGTTAGCACCTCCACGACGGCAACATCAGGTCGGACGAACTTCAAAGAAACAACGTCCTGCTTCAGCGTGCTTCCGTGAAACTGGCCCTTGAAGACATAGTCATGCCTGTCAATGAACGCCTGACGCCCGGTGAAGAATTGTCCTCGGATGTTTGTGAACGTACCATCTTCAGAGAAATGACGCGAGTAGGCGGCGGCATCACCGGCATTCCAAGCAGTGACCTCCTCTTGAATAATGTTCCGAATAGCGATTTCGTCCGACGAGGGTTGGGGTATAGCAGCGATCGTCGCTGCGAGGGCTATGGCGAGTATAGGCACGTAATTCATAGAAGCCTCCGGTGGACAAGGATCATGATGATGGGGCTGTCCCCATAAGAGTTACTTAAGCCGAATTCCGAATTGCCGATCAACCGACGACGATCCCAGACACGGCTAGGAGAGGCCCGTTGTTCTTTGGCGAGCCCACAATGACGATGGCCTGATCGGTCAAGGCTGCGTGCCGTGGCAGCCCGACGATCTAGGCCAAGCTCACCGAGTGCACAACACCAACGCTGCTCCTGGGCCCCCTCAGTGAGATCTCTGCACCCTACTATCGGACTCTGACACTGCGAAACCCGAATCCGTCGCGGTGGCGGTCAGACTCTCGCCGTCGACCGCAACGAATATATTGAAATGTGGCCCGTACGGCAGGACCGTTTTGGTTCCAGTGCAGTCTGTTTCAAGGGTATAACTTGTGGCGGTGGGGGATGCGACGTTCTGATTAACGCCGTTGACAGCGAACGTCACATAGTCTGTTCCTGTACCGTCACCGTTGTAAATTGAATATCCAGCAGCAGTGGACACCGATGGCGCCGTTAACCCAAATGCAGGCGGGAACAACGTTCCTGTTGCTGCCACCATGTACTGTCCCTTCAATGTGGCCAGGCTGCATTGTTTTCCAGCTGCATACCCCGGTTCTGCGTTGAGGAGTCCTAAGCTGAGTACAAGGACTCCGATAGCAGTTGGGCATAGACCCGAACGTTTAAGTTTCATTTTGGTGTTCCTCCTGGTTGGCTACCATGACTCGGCCGTACGGGGATTTAAATGGCGGGGAACTCCCTCCCGTGTAATGAATTTGTCCCTTGAAAACCGGTTCAGAATCAACGGATTGCGGCGCCAGATCCCCCGAGCGGCCCAGGCCTGTTCAACCTAGGACAAAGTGCTATAAAGTTCGGTGTCGTGGTGCCGAGGACAAATGGCAGAGCTCAAGCGTCAGCCAATTCGTTTTGGGATCTTCGAGGTCGATCTTCAGGCTGGCGAACTGCGCAAGCGGGGGCTCAAGGTCCAACTGCAACAGCAACCCTTCCAGATCCTGGCGATGTTGCTGGAATGTCCCGGAGAGGTTGTGACGCGGGAGGAGATCCACAAGAGGCTTTGGCCCACAGATACTTTTGTCGACTTTGACCGCGGTCTCAACCGAGCCACCAATCGGCTCCGCGAGTCAATAGGGGATGAAGCGGGAAACCCACGATTCATTGAGACCCTTCCGCGTCGTGGATATCGCTTTATCGGGCAGATCGAGAGGCTTGATGGGGGCCGAAACACCGTGGAGCTCGTGTCCGGGCAAGACGACGCAGTGTCTACAAATCGAAGCCGTCATTTGCCGAGTTTCGGTCGGGCGAGACCGCGAATCGGATTTACTTTCGCGATCATCATCTTGGGGTTGTTGGCTCTTGCAGTGTGGTTCTTTTTCTTGCGCCCGCGGGACGGCGCTATCCAATCGGTGGCAGTCCTCCCCTTCATAAATGCCAGCTCTGATTCCAACGCCGAATACTTGAGCGATGGCATCACGGAGAGTCTCATCAACAACCTTTCACAACTCCCGAACCTGCGCGTCATGGCGCGCAGTACTGTGTTCCGTTACAAGGGCAAGGACATCGACCCTCAAAAAATCGGGAACGATCTGCGCGTACAGGCTGTGCTCTCGGGAAGATTGCTGCAACAGGGCAATGTGCTGGTCATTCACGCCGAACTCATGGATGTTAAAACGGGCACTCAGCTCTGGGGTGGCCAGTTCAACCGTGGCGTAGAAGACGTTCTTGCTCTGCAATACGATCTTTCCAGCGAGATTGCAGAGAAGTTGCGGCTGAAGTTGACCGGCAATGAAAAGCAGCGACTGGCGAAACGCTACACGGAGGATGCCGAAGCGTATCAGTTTTATTTGAAGGGACGGTATTACTGGAACAAACGGAGCCCGGAAGGGACTCGGAAAGCGGTTAGCTATTTCCAGCAAGCTATCGACAAAGACCCCTCCTATGCGCTGGCCTACGCGGGTTTGGCCGACGCATACACCTACCTCTCATTTTTCAATCTGGCTCCTCCGCGAGATGCCATGCCAAGGGGGAAGGCGGCAGCGACGAAGGCGCTCGAAATCGATGAGCATCTTGCAGAGGCTCACGTCTCACTGGGATACATCAGCTTTGCCTACGACTGGGATTGGTCGGCCGCACGAAAACACTTTGATCAAGCCCTCGCTCTGAACCCGACTCTTACCAGGGCGCACAACTTTTATCCTCTTTATCTCAGCTCTCGCGGGATGGCCCAGCAAGCCTTGGCCGTGGCGAAAGCTGCGCTGGATCTCGATCCGGCTTCCCCCTCTGTCAGCCATTACCTGGCGTTGCAGCTGTACCTGGCAAGACAATTTGACCAGGCCATCGAGCAGTGCCATAAGACACTCGACCTGGACCCGAATTTTGCGATTGCCTATCAGGTGCTTGGGCAAGCGTATCTGGCGGAAGGAATGAACCGCGAAGCCGAGCCGGTACTAGAAAAGTATTCAGCGCTCAGCCAAGGCAGCGCCGACTCGCTGGCGCTTCTCGGATACTCCCATGCTCGGCTCGGGGAGCGAAACCAAGCGCTTCGGACGCTCGATGAACTCAAGGCCACTTCCAAAAAGAGCTATGTGCCGGCCTTTTATTTCGCCATGATTTATGCGGCACTGGAAGACAAGAATCAAGCGTTCATGCAACTCGAAAAGGGCTACGACGAGCGCTTCACTCGTTTTGCCTATCTCAAACTGGAAGCGCTCTGGGACCCGGTGCGTTCCGATGAACGTTTCTCCGACCTGGTTCGACGAGTCGGGATCCCCCCGCAAGCTCCGCCCAGATCCTCTGATTGAGCGTGATGATCGGACAGGTTCCCGCAGCAGTTCGAGTCATGCCACAGGCTCGATCCAGCGATGAATCTAATCGGCAACTCCCATCTCGGGGGCAACTAGCGCGCGTCGCGGTCTCGGTCTTACGCTTACGAATTATCGACGCGAGTCCAGTGAAAAACCGATGCCATGCGACTCCGTCCTTCACGCAACGTGTGGATTGGGCTGGTTCACCGGTGAACTTCGCAATACTCGATTCTCAGAATTTGCGAGCCGAGACATTTTTCTCCATGATGCGAATCTGCCATCGACCCGGGCAATGGAGCCACACTTTCTCGGCGAGTTGGGTCCCGATTCCGCGATGCCGGTACCGGCGCAATACGAAAAACTCCGCCGCTGCAAAACCGCATTTTGGGCGTGTGCGCCTATAACTTCTGGCGCTCTAGTCGTGCGATTGCAACGATATTCAATGCTTTCTCGCCTACCTCCTACATCTAGTCTAAGTCTTGTGGATATTGACACTTCCGCCGCCCAAGAGCTAGGATTGCTGCTCTCTAAACGATTTGATTTGAGCGTTGCAATGAAAGCGCTAGAAGCGAAACTCGCAGCCGGCGTTTGGTCGGAGCCCTGATGCGTCTGGCGTGCCTTCAATTTCCGCGGGAGGCCTATGCGTACCGTTCAACCGTTTGTTCGAGGCGAATGGTGTCATCAAAGCAATACGACGATCGCAGACATCAACCCCGCTCACCCCTCCACCCCAGTCGCGCAGGTTTCGCTGGCCAACAAACAAGTGGCAGAGCAGGCCGTTCAGGCCACCGTGGATTTGGCGCCCACGTGGCGAAACACTCCAGCCCCAGCCGGCGGCAAGATACTGCGGCGGGCGGCGGACATCCTCCGGCAACGCATTCCTGAGATTGCCCGTGATCTCGCTTCGGAGGAAGGTAAGACGCTCCCCGAGGCGACTGGAGAAATTGGTCGTGCCGTTGCCATTCTGCGTTACTTCGCCGCTCAAACCCTGGAACCCGATGGCGAGACATACCCCAGCCACTCCCAGAGAACACACCTCTACGCTGTTCGTGAACCGGTGGGCACGGTAACTGCGATCAGCCCCTGGAATTTTCCGATTGCGATTCCTGCCTGGAAAATTGCCCCTGCGCTCGCTTATGGAATCGTGGTTTGGAAGCCGGCGGAAATTGTTCCGCTTACGGCTACGCATTTCGTGCCGGCGCTGGCCGGCGCTGAACTCCCCTCCGGCGTCGTAAATCTTGTCCTGGACCGAGGCTCCGAAGTGGGGGACAGGCTGACGACTCACCCGGGTGTGGACGCAATTACGTTTACGGGCTCCAACAAAGTCGGGCGCGCCATTCAGGCTAAGGCCGTCGCACCAGGAAAAAAAGTGCAGCTCGAATTGGGGGCAAGAGTCCAGCAGTGGTTCTCGCGGATGCTGATCTGGATCTTGCTGCCGATCAGATCGCGCGAAGCGCGTTCTTGAGTACGGGACAGAGATGTACGGCCAGCAGCCGCGTGATTGCTACGCGCAGTTGCAAGTCAAGCAGATTGAACGGGCTCACGGTGCCGGCGCTCACGGGCTGAAGGTGGAAAAAATCCTGGGATTGTATCTCCGGGAGAATATCGGAGGCAGGATCGAATTGTGTTCGGAACTGAAGCTGTACCGCGCACAAAACCGCGCTCCAGCAATTATTCGGGGACGAACTCTATCAAATTTATTATCGATTTCTCGAGACACAACCCGAGTACTTTGGTTATGCTCCTGCGCCTCCTCCGCCGCAGGGCGCTGGTGTATCTACGAACTTGGATTGCCGGACGACATTTTGCACAAGATGTATTCCGAGAATGCCGCGCGGCTCATGGGAATTGAATTGAAAATTGAATTGAAATAAGACCATCGAATCTGCCACTGGGGGTTGAGGAATGTCCACTTCCAAGCAAGCTGACAAAAGCTATATCGCCGTTATGGGCAAGATTTTCAGGGTACTGGAGTGCTTCGTAGAAAAGGGCACAAAACAAAGCTTGGCGTTCTCGGAGATATCCAGGGACCTGCCGTTTTCTCGCACCACGATCCATCGCATTCTCTACTCGCTTGGAAAGTTGGGTTACGTGGAAAAAGACGATGTCGGCTCCTGCTATCGGTTAACAGAAAAACTCCACAAATTGAGCGGGCAGGGCGTTCACTTCCGTCATCTTCAAGCGGTTTCAAAGCCGGTCATGCGAAACCTGCTAATTCGTCATGCCGAAACGGTGAATCTTGGCTCCCTCGACGGCAGCCATGTGGCCTACATCGACGTAGTGCAGAGCCCCAGTGCTCTGCGTATTGCTGCGTTCCCCGGGGACCGGAACCCGGTTCACAGCACCGCACTGGGGAAAGCTATCTTGGCGTTTCTACCCGAATCAACGACAGAGGCCATTCTGGGCGAAAACCCGCTCCTCAGAAAGACTCCGAAGACCATTACGCAGCGAACCTATTTCCTCCACCACTTGTCAGCGGTGCGCGACCAACGAGTGGCGCTGGATATGGAGGAAAACTTGACGGGAGTGACCTGCGTCGCCGCCCCGATATTTGATCCGAGCGGCCGAGTAATTGCGGCTTTCAGCATCTCCGGGCCGGCAAGCCGAATGAACCCAAGACTCAGTGCGATCAAGGTTGATGTTCGCGCAGCCGCGTCGACCATATCGAAGTTGTTGGCGCCGCCGAGCGGCTTCCCGGCCTCGCCAAGCGGGACTGCTCATACCTAGGACTTCCGCTTCCTGACGGGCTCAGGGGAGAGTCAGGTTCGAACTGCATCGTTCCGCAATACGGAACGCGGTTTCATTAATATTGCTGGAGTGATGTACCATGTTCGCGACCGTGGAGAATGGCCAGGTTTCACAACGGTTCTGCGGATGTAGTCGATCGTTGGAGGTGGCTGGCGTGAACCGCAACTTGTGGACTCGTCGTGACTTTATTCGCCTTGGAAGCGGAGCTGCCGGAGCAGCCCTCAACTACACCGTGCTGCAGCCGAAGTCCCTTTGGGCATCGCCTCGGCCGGTTTCACCGAGCGATACGGTGCGCTTCGCCGCGATCGGTAATGGGGTTCGGGGATGTGAGCTGCTGCATGCCTCTTTGCGGGTGCCGGGCGCGGAGTGCGTCGCGGTTTGCGACCTCTATGACTCCCGACACACCTCGGCGCAGCAAGCTCTCAACAAAAGCGTTCCCACCACGCGTGACTATAAGGCGATTCTCGATCGCAAGGACGTTGACGCCGTCATCATCGCCGTTACCGATCACCAGCATCGCAGGGTCTTCGTAGATGCTTGTGCCGCAGGCAAAGACATCTATTGTGAGAAACCAATGTCTCACACTGTGGAGGACGGATTTGCCATGGTGGCAGCTGCCCAGAAGGCGAACCGGATCGTGCAGATTGGAAGCCAGCGCGTCAGTTCGATTCTCTATGCCCGCGCCAAGGAGATTTACGATTCCGGAAAACTCGGTGAGGTATATGCAATCGAGGCCTATTGGGACCGGAATTCTCCCGGCGGGGCCTTCGTTTGCCCCATTCCTCCGGATGCCACCGAACAGACCATCGACTGGAGCACCTTTCTCGATGGCGCACCCAAACGACCGTTTGACCCTATTCGATTCTTCCGCTGGCGCTGTTTTACGGATTACGGATCCGGATTAGCGGGAGATCTTTTCGTCCACTTGCTTTCGGGAATTCATTTCGTTACTGGGAATAACACTGTGCCGCAGCGGGCGCAGTCTGCCGGCGGCATATTCCGCTACAAAGACGGACGCGACTTCCCTGACCTGATTGAGACTTTCTACGACTATCCGAATTTCCGCGTGGCCGTTCGCTGCAATTTGAACAATGATCAAGGCGAGTTCTTCGGGTTTTACGGAACGAAGGGCACGCTGATCATCAGGGAATCAACCGTTGCCTACACTCCGCAGGACACCCGGGAAGAGCCTGATACCTACACCGTGTCCTTGTGGCCCGAACAGTTACGAACAGACTACTTGGCGAAGTGGCATGCCGAGCATCCCCCGATTACCCCCTTGCAGTTTACCCTTGACGAACAGACCGAGGTTTTCGCCTTGCCTCCAGACTACAGCGATGTGGTAGACCACGAAGCCAATTTTTTCCAGGCTGTGCGCTCACGCAAGCGGGTGGTGGAAAACGAAGAATTTGGGAACACTGCGGCGCTTGGTTGCCACCTGGCCAACTACGCGTATTTCAAACGAACTGCCGCAGTATGGGATCCTGCAGCCAGACAGATCAAAAGCTAACCCGATGTCCCTTGTCTGCTCGGCGGCGGATCCAACCTGAGCGAAGTTTGGTCTCAATTTGACGTTGGAACGGGAGAACGAACATGGATCGGCGAACCTTCTTGAGTAAACTATCTCGGGCTGCTGCAGCCACGATGATCGGGCGCAATTTCGCATGGGCGGCAGAGCAACGTCGGATCAAGACGATCGGAATCCAGCTTTATACGGTCCGGGACGCCTTGAAGCGCGACTATGACGGCACGCTTGCCAAACTCGCCGCCATGGGATATCGCGAGGTTGAGTCCGGACGCGACCATGACAAACCGCCAAAACAGATGCGGGAAGCCTTGATGCGTTACGGCCTGACCTCTCCTTCCTATCACGTCGATTGGAATAGCCTCGGAGCGGACTGGCCCAAGGTGATTGAGGACAACAAGATCGTCGGCCGCACTTACTTGGTCAATCCGTGGATCGATGAGGAAGTTCGTAACAAACCAGACGGCTGGAAGCACGCGGCGGAGACTCTTAATCGGGCCGGGGAGACGGCCCAGAAAGCGGGCATCCAGTTCGCTTATCACAATCACTGGATGGAATTCGTCCCTTTGGATGATGGAAAACTTCCCTATGACGTCCTGTTGGAGAACTGTGACCCGAACCTGGTGAAGATGCAAATGGATCTGGGCTGGATCACGGTGGGGGGGCAGGATCCGGTCAAATATTTTGAACGCTATCCGGGACGGTTTCCCATGGTGCATGTGAAGGACGTGCACGAGGTTCCCGACGCTGCCAGTGTTCGCGGAGGCCGGTTTGCCGGAGAGAACATGACAATTCTGGCGGACGTGGGAAGTGGGATCATCGACTGGAAGCGAATCTTCGCTCACTCAGAGCAGGCGGGGATCAAGCACTACTTCGTCGAGCATGACAACCCGAAAGACTCGATGGAGACTGCCCGCGTCAGCTACCGGTATCTGGAGCAGCTTCGCTTTTAGGCGCTGTTGCAATCGAAACGTTCTTCAAAACCGGGCTGCGCGCCTCGACCAACCTGCACCTGACCGGGGGCTGGTCACTCTCACAGCCCAGAAGGGATTCCTGATGACCCGACGACGGAGCGCAGTTGCCGAGCGGCGCTTGGCCAAATGTGGCCTTTTTGCCGCGGCCATCTTCAGCTTCCTTCTTGCTATAGCAGTCCCGCCCCGGGCACAGTCGGCCGAGGAAGCCGCCCACCTTGCCAACACCCTCTCCAGCCAGTCCCAGACGGTGATTCAGCGGTTGTCGACTCTGGATGCTCTACCTGC
>Ga0073928_10009045_pt1 | contig 12264 bp, 6 predicted proteins | sample PaiPotPPA55metaG_FD_76969 | JGI IMG/M metagenome (GOLD analysis project Ga0073928, IMG submission 76969) | Iron sulfur acid spring bacterial and archeal communities from Banff, Canada, to study Microbial Dark Matter (Phase II) - Paint Pots PPA... ...
AAAAGACTGGTCAACCGCGGGGCAGGACGGCGGGGCTGGTTACGCAGCCCGCCGTTGTGCCTCGGCAAAATTTTCAGGTTCCGACAAAACCGTCTGCCGTTCCGAGCTTGCAATCTTATCCAGAACTTCGTTCATGGTTTCCTGGATTCTGGTGTTGGGCTTGTGAAACTTACGGGTAGCCTTGGATGCAAGCTGGCAAAGCATATAACGATTCCGCAATGTATGTAAAGCGTCAAAAACGCGATCAGAGCGCATAATGAGTAATTCTCCTAGTCCGAGCAAATTGGCCGCACGTCCCTTTTCTGGCAAGAAGAACCCGACCAGAGCGCCTAAGTTACTCAATTCAGATGGGTTGTACGGGAAATCTCTGGTTACTGGTATAGATGCTCCGTCTGGCCCGAAAGTTTCTCGGATTCTAGATTTGTTCGGTCCCCAGCGGAGATTCGTCAGACCAACTGCTCACATAAGCCTTCGGAACTGTTCACCCTACGTTAGATTGAACGGAACGTCAAGTGTTTCTTGCGGTACGGTTGAATTTCTCAACAAAACGGCTCTCGCCGCGCGACCACTTTTCCGGAACTGCGGGCTGTGAATCCAGTTATCATGATTGTATTAAATAACTTAGCGTTCCGTTATCATCCGGTTCCGAAACGGGCGAGACGCTCGTTTTCCATTTACGCCCAGAAGGTCCTATCAAGCGTTCGGTATTGGATCGCTTCAGCAATGTGCTTGGGTTGGATCGCCTTTCCTCCTTCTAAGTCGGCAATAGTTCGGGCTACTTTGAGGATTCGATCGTGGGCGCGCGCGGTCAAACCTTGTTGGGCCATAGCCCGTTCTAATAGCTTTTCGCAGTCCGCGGAGAGGTCACAGAAAGCGCGGATATGCCGCGGCCCCATTTGAGCGTTGCAATAGAGCTTTTCTTTAGGCGACGAGAGAAATCTCTCTAATTGGCTGCCCCGAGCTCGCATCACGCGCTCCCGAATCTTGGCTGAGCTCTCCGGTTCTGAACCCGATCGCATCTCCTTATAATTCACTGCCGGCACGTCAATATGGATGTCGATGCGGTCCAGCAGCGGCCCGGAAATCTTAGACATGTAGCGCTGGATTACCAGCGGTGTGCAGTGACACTCGCGTGAGCGGTCGTTAAAGTAGCCGCAAGGACAGGGATTCATGGCGGCTGCCAGCATGAAACGCGCGGGAAAAGTCAGCGACATGGAAGCACGGGCGATGCAGACCGTTCCATCCTCCAAGGGCTGGCGCATGACCTCCAACACATTGCGGGGAAATTCCGGAAGTTCGTCCAGAAACAGCACACCATTGTGAGCCAGAGAAACTTCGCCGGGACGCGGAACGGCGCCGCCGCCAATCAGCCCGGCATCTGAAATGGTGTGGTGGGGCGAGCGAAAGGGACGCACGCCGACCAACCCGGCGCCGGGATCGAGCACTCCGGCTACGCTGTGAATCTTGGTAGTCTCCAGGGCTTCCTCAAAGGTGAAGGGCGGAAGGATCGTGGGCATGCGTTTGGCCAGCATGGTTTTGCCGGAACCGGGAGGGCCGATCATCAAAATGTTATGGCCTCCGGCGCATGCCACTTCTAGAGCACGCTTAGCGGAGTGCTGGCCGCGTACATCCTTGAAGTCCACATGAAACTGCTGGGCGTCGCTGAGGAGGCTCTCGCTGTCTACTTTTAAAGGGACGATGCCATTGCCGGTGTTTATGAAGCGAATTACATCCAGCAGCGATTTAACCGGATAAATTTCCACTCCGGCGACCATTGCCGCTTCCTTGGCGTTGAGCTCAGGCACCACCAGACGCGAGATCTTTCTGCCACGCGCCTCAATGGCAATGGGAAGCGCTCCACGAACTCCGCGAACCCCGCCATCGAGTGACAACTCGCCTACGAAAAGGCAATCCGGTACCTCCTTCTTATTAAGCCCTCCGTAGGCGCCCAGAATTCCCAGAGCCATGGGCAAGTCGAAGCCGGAACCTTCCTTGCGTATGTCGGCAGGGGCGAGATTGATCGTGATGTGCGTGGGAGGAATGTCGTAGCCGCAGTTCTTCAGCGCCGCTCGCACCCGGTCGCGGCTTTCACGGACCGCAGCATCAGGAAGGCCGACGGTGTGGAAGTGGTCTTCCATTGTCTTAATTCCAGACACGTCGACCTCGACCTCGATGATGTTGGCATCGATGCCATAAACTGCGGCACTCAGCGTCTTATAAAGCATCCAAGATTGTGCGAAACCTGCTCTCTGAATTTCCGAGCATACAGGTTGCGCACCGACAAGTCAGACTGAGTGACACACTACGCTTTGACGCGTTCAACTCTTGGTGACTAATGAACCGCGAACTTGTGACGAGTGAACATAGACAGACGTTTTGTCTGTGAACCAAATTACCCAACACGCTCCGGTTGTTTGCGTCTGCCGGGTGAACTAGGATTCGCCTAGGATCGGGCTCGTCCCAACGCAGCGCGCGCTGATCGTGCCAATGAACCGTTATGTCGGAACCTGAGAAGCCACCCACCCATCCCGAAGGATCACCTAGCACCTTAGAGCAAGAGGAAGCCTGGCTATGGCGCATTGCGCTTTTATTTGTAGTTCTGCTCGCCACCGGGTTAGCAGCAGAGTCATGGGAAAGATTGCAAAGCCTTCCCTATCACCTGGGATTGCTTGCCATTGCAGTTTTCTGCGTTGCTATGGCATTTGTGGGTTTTATATATGGAAGAAGAAAGCGCGTCACTGAATTAAAAGTGCTGGTCCGCGGCCTGCAAGAGCGGGCAACCACGCCCACTAGTGAACAACTCGATCAACTGGGAGAAATCATCGCCCGTTCGCAGCGCAGCTTCAAAGAACTTATCGATTCTTTCGACGACATTGCTTTCGCCACCGCGCTGGACGGCAAAATCAAGACTGTGAATCGACGTGTAACTGAGCTGCTAGGGATTCCTTACGGCGAGGTTATTGGACATCGCATAGACGAATTTCTGGACGAACCGAAACGTGACGAAGTGGATCGCGGTTTGCCCCGCTTTCTAGAAAAAAGACGCTGGTCCGGCCTGATCCCAGTGCGGCTGAAGTCGAGTTCCAAGGTCCTCTATTTTGATTGCGCCCTCAACGCGATTGTGAAGGGCGACGAAGTCGTCGGCGTTAGCGCGCTCGCCCGAGACGTCACCGAAGAGCACCAGAAGGAACGTCGCTTTACCGAATTGTTCGAGACCTTGCAAGAGGGCGTTTACTTCAGTACTCCAGAAGGCAAATTACTCGATGGCAACGTCGCGCTGGTTTATGTGCTTGGATACGAAAATAAGGACGAACTGCTGGCTCTCGATTCCAGAGCTTTGAATGCCAATCCAAATCAAAGTCCAGTTCTCGGGCGATCCGCAGATGATCAGGGAGGCGTACGCACGCGCGAAATCACTTTGCGCCGGAAGAATGGCAGTCTCGGCGTGTTTCTTGATACATCTCGCGCGGTGTGGGATGCTGGAGGAAAAATCGTTCGCTATCAAGGAACGCTGGTGGATGTATCCGAGCGCCGCGAGATGGAGAAGGCTTTGCGCCGTCAGGAGGAATTCCATCGCTATCTCCTGGAAAGTTTTCCGGATCTCATTCTCGTAATCGATCTGAACGGTCGCTACAGTTTCGTGAGTGCGCGCATTCAAGATCTGCGCGGCTTCAAACCAGACGATTTGTTAGGCAAGAAAGTCGAGGAAGAAGAAAATTACTCGTCCGAACTGCTTAACCTGTATCGCGACCTGACTGAGGGCCGTAAGAAATTTGGAACCTGCGACTATAAAGCGCGCCATCGCGATGGAAGCTGGCGCACCATGCGGGCTTCGGCCAGCCCGCTCTTCGATGCGGAAAATAAATTAAGCGGCGCCATTGTCTCCGTACGTGACATTACGGTGGAGAAGAAGCTTGAACAGCAGATTATTCAAAGTGAACGGCTGGCCGCTATGGGACAAATGATTGCCGGCTTTGCTCACGAACTGAATAATCCGCTGACCAGCATTCTGGGAATGTCTGAATTACTACAGGAGGGCGAAGCGCCTGAGTCTGTGAGGAAACAAATGGTCACTCTGCAGCAGCAAGCTCGGCGAGCGGCGGAGATTGTTCAGAATCTGATGTACTTCTCCCGTCCACCGGCGCCCGGCAAGAGCCCGATCGATCTAAGCGAACTGGTACAAAGAACTCTGCACCTGCACGCTTATTCGTTGCGCAAGAGCAACATCACAGTCGATTTTTTAAAGGAGACATCACTGCCACCGGTGAGCGGCGACGCGCACCAGTTGATGCAGGTATTCCTGAATCTGGTTTTGAATTCCGAGCAGGCCATGCGCGAAGTTCGCGACCACGGGACGTTGCGCATCCGTATAAATCAGGACGACAAATCAGTCTCCGTGGTTTTTCAAGACGATGGCCCTGGCATCTCGCCGGAAATTCTGCCCAACATCTTCGATCCCTTCTATACCACCAAACGCCCGGGCCGCGGGACCGGTCTGGGTTTAAGCATCTGCAAAGCCATTCTGCGGGAACACAGCGGAAACGTCGAAGCGGCGTCGGGCCCGGGCGGGGGAGCGGTGTTCACGGTCACATTGCCCATCGCAACGGTGACGGCTCCGTCCGAACAATAAAGTTCTGTACAGGTTGATGCGTCCCCGGTTCATCCCCTTCACTTCGAATTCGATTTGTCGAGCCGGGTAATCTTTTCTTCAGCGCTGGTCCTTATACCGTTCCGCATTAGTTCGCTGTCTGTCTTATCGCTCGGCAAGAGTTCCAGAGCCTTCTTTGCATTTTGTAGGGCCAGATTTTTTTCTCCGGCGGCCAGATATGCGTCGGCGAGGCTGTCATATGTATTGGGCGAATTGGGATACGCAGCCACATTCAGTTTTAAAATTTCCACCGCTCCTTTTGTATCCCCAAGTTGGATATGTTCGTAGCCGAGCAGGTTGACGAGAAACTGCGGGAAAATCATAGCCTTGGGATCGTGTTCACGAGCCTGCCCAAGCGTCTTCGCCACTTCATCCGCACCGCCAGGTTTGTCAATCAATTCCAGGGTGCGAATTACTTGAGGTTGTAAGGCGGTCCCATTTGTCTTCGGTACGCCGGCCGGATGATTTGTGAGGGTTGCGGCAAACCATCCGGCTATCAGGTCAATCAGTTCTTTGTGAACCGCGAACATGTCAGCGCCGTGCCCTCCGGTCGAATAGTGTTCGAACCGGCTGGCGGAGTTTGGGGAGATGCTGAACCACCACTGCATGGGCTCGACCACATTGCCAAACTCATCGTCATCCGCGGCGGAAAGGAAGACAGCCAGACCTGACGATTGCAAGAATTGCCTTCCCGCCCGGTCGGTCGGACCGGAGAGCAACATCAACGACTGTATTTCAGAATGACGCCGTGCCAATTGAATAGAATTGTTGACGCCGCAACTCGCTCCCCCTGCGCCAATTTTGGTGCGGACGACATCAGGCTGGGATTCTAGATACTCAAGAGCCTGATCGAAATCGCGCGGCCAAATTTCGGTGGCCATCTTCTTTTGCTCTTCCGGCGGTAGTTTTTCGTTCGGGGTGCCACCGCTCTCGCCGTATCCACGGTAGTCCAGGGTGAGAACATTTAGGCCAGACGAGGCGAGCCGCTCCGCAAGTTCGTCCCACACTTTGCGTTGCCGATTGCATTGATGAAGAAGTAGAACTCCAGGCCCTGGCTTCCCTGCACCGAAATAGCTGGCCTTCAGAACGATTCCATCCGGCGTGGTAAGGCTCGCAATTCGTGCTGTAGGGGTTTGTTGTCCCGCGCATGTCAGCGTAAGCAGGACGAGAAAAAGCAGGCTGAAAAAAGCTGGCCGATCAGGCAAAAGAACCTCCTCGACATGTAGTTCGGACTAAAGGAAATAGGCTTCAACTGTCGCTGAGTCCCGTGGTTCGATTAATTGGGCTGAAGACGCGCTTACCTCTCGACGGCCATGGCCACGGCATTTCCTCCGCCGAGACAAAGAGCCGCGATGCCGCGATGAACGTCGCGACGAATCATTTCGTAGATCAGCGTGACCAGCACGCGTGCTCCGCTGGCACCGATGGGATGCCCGATCGCGACTGCTCCGCCATTCACATTCACTTTGTTGGGATCGAGTCCGAGCTCGCGCATCACGCCGAGCGCCTGCACGGAGAAGGCTTCGTTCAGTTCATACAGATCCACATCTTCGTTTTTCCAACCGGTCTTTTCCCAAATCTTCCGAACCGCGCCAACGGGAGCCATCATTACCCATTTGGGTTCGACTCCGCTGGTGGCTTGCGCCACAATTCGGACCATCGGTTTGGCGCCAAGTTCTTTGGCGCGAGTTGCACTGGTGACGATCACAGCGGCGGCGCCGTCGTTTACTCCGGGAGCGTTGCCGGCGGTTACTGTGCCGTCCTTCTTAAATGCGGGCTTCAGAGATCGCAAAACTTCGATGGTCGTGTCTTCACGGGGCGATTCGTCCTTATCAAAGATGATTGGCGCTTCGCCCTTTTTCTTGGAGGGCAATTCAACGGGAACAATCTGGGCTTTGAAGCGGCACTCCTTGATCGCGGAAACTGCCTTGCGGTGGGAGTTCACCGCGAACTGGTCCTGCTCTTCGCGAGTGATGCCGTATTTTTCCGCGACGTTCTCGCCTGTAATTCCCATGTGGTAGTTGTTGTAGATATCCCAGAGCCCGTCATTCACCATTGAATCGACAATCTGCGCGTTTCCCAGACGGTAGCCCTTTCGCGCTTGCGGAAGCAGATAAGGAGCGTTGGTCATCGATTCCATACCGCCCGCGACAACCACAGAACTGTTTCCAGTCTGTATCGCTTGCGCAGCGAGTGCGACCGCTTTGAGCCCCGAGCCACAGACTTTGTTTATTGTCATGGCACCTACCTCGGGAGAGAGTCCGCCAAAAATTGCTGCTTGCCGCGCGGGGTTCTGTCCAAGGCCGGCGGAGACGACATTGCCCATGATGCATTCGTCGACTTGCGCCGGATCGATATTAGCTCGCTTCACGGCTTCGCGAACCGTGATCGCTCCCAATTGCGTGGCGCTCAAATCTGCAAGACTTCCCTGAAATTTTCCAACCGGAGTGCGACAACCGGAGATGATCACAACATCGTCGAAAGCAGCCATTTATATGCTCCTGCGATTATTTCGGACTTTCCAATTATAGATGTCCGGGACAAGAAAAGGATGAATTCGATCAAGCCATGCGGCTGCTTGCAGGGCGGTTTGTTTTTTTAAATAAACGGCGATTGAAATTGTTACCCCCGAACTACCGCTACTCTTTTCGCAAAAAAATCTCGCCGGTGGAGACGATGAATGGAATCCCTGCGAAGAAATTTCTACTTGAGGTTCTGTTCAGTGACTTTGGTGTATCGGTCGCATGCCCATTGAACATCATTTTTTTCTTGACTTCACTTTTCATTGACTCTATACATCAATCAGTTGCAACAAACGATCGTTGCATTTCAAGTCCATGAAAAATGGAAAGGGAGAATAGATCAATGGCAACCAAAAAGAAAGCAAAGAAGGCCGCAAAGAAGAAACACTAAGAGGCCTTGAACAAAAAGAACAAGAGGGGGACGCAAAAAGCGTCCCCTAAGTTTTTGCGCGTAAGATTATTCGCCAGCTGTTTTCATCCGCAACCACTGTCATCGCACGAAACCACTGTTTCAACCGCAACTACAATTGTCATCCCAAAACCACTGTTGTCATCCTGAGCAACGCGAAGGATCGAGGTTTTTCTCGCAGCCAGCAGCGACCTAGATTCCTCGTCGCTCCGCTCCTCGGAATGACAGGACGTAGATTGGAATGACAGCGCGATGGCTGGGTTGACGCGAAAGCGTTCCCAACGTTTCGATGCGCTAGTTTGGGTGGCGCGATGGACCGTCAAGGGAAATGTGGTACAGACGCTTCTCGGTCGCTGGACACAGACTGCGATAGGCGCAAAAGCGGCAGCTGAAGCTGGGTTTGGGATCAAAATTTCCTGCGGCAATACTCGCGGCGACGCTTTCCACTTTCGATTGGGCTTCCCGAAGTTGGGCATCAGTGCGCTCCGTAATCACCGTCGTATTCTCGCCCAGGTTGTAGAGTGCGAGGTGTCCGGCGTGGTATCCCCACTTCTCGCGGGCTGCCAGCGCGTAGATGGAAAGTTGCAGACTTTCATCCGCATCTTCCTGCGACTGCGGCTTGCCGGTCTTGTAGTCCGTGATGACAACTCGCCCGTCTGCGAGTTTGTCGATGCGGTCGATGCGTCCAATCACGACCGCGCCGCCGATTCGCACTTCGAAGAATTCTTCGGTATGCAAAACTTCTGGCACACGAAGCCGCTGGCACGCAGCCAAAAAATCCTGCAACTGCTGAATGCCCTGCTCGTCGTAGAGTTGGTATTGATAGCGATCCTGAATTCCCGCCTCATCCAGATCGGCCCGAAAGAATGTAACCAGCGCCTCCTGCGACATTGGCCGCTGAAAGCGAACCGAGTCGTAATATACCCGCAGCACGCGATGCATAGTCGCGCCATATTGCATGACTGCTGGAACTTCTCCAGGAATTTTCCATTCGCGTTCGAGCTTGAACTGCAGAGGACAAATTTCGTACCGCTGAACAGCGCTCGCGCTAAGCTTCGCGCTCAAGTCGGAGGCAGGAGCCAGCGAAAGCCATCCGGCGATGCGGGTAAGCTTTTCGGTTCCGGCTGCTCCGAAAAGATCAGTCTGAAATCCGCGCGCCGGACGCTCGCGCAAGCAACGTTTAAGAGATGCGTCCTTGACCAGATCACGCATGAAGCCGGGCGGGCTAACATCCTTCCCTTTGCCTCGGCGAGCGTAAATGGTGAGCGAGTCTCGGGCGCGAGTCATGGCAACGTAGAACAATCGCCGTTCCTCTTGCTCATTCAGCGTCTTATCGTCCTGCAGAGAAATCGAATCGGGATCGCGTAGCTCGCGGGGAAATTCCACCAGCGATTCTTTGAACGAACATGGAAAGGAATTGGAATTCGCTCGCAGAATAAAAACGTGATTGAACTCGAGGCCCTTGGCAGAGTGCGCGGTCATTAAACGAACCGCATCATCATCGGTGGACGGCAAAGGAATGGCGCCGCGGGCTTCCTGAAAATATTCCAGATATTCGAGCAGTTCGCCGATTTCGCCGGTCTTGGTGGTCGGTTTTTGCTCCCACTTGTTTACGAAATCAAGGATGGCGGCCTGCGGAGGAGAACTGCGATCGAACCCAAATGATCGGATGATGATGTTTAGAGCGCCGACACTTTTAGCCCCGGTCTGCGAAATTTCGTCGCGCACTTTCTGCAGAGTGGTCAGCACCGCTGCGCCGCCTTCAATCTGTGCCAATACCGATCCAACCCCAGAATCTTTCTGTTCGCGGGGAAGCGATTTGATGCCACTGCGCAGTTTTTCCGGATCGATGGCAAACTGGGGCAACGCCGCTACGCGAAAAAGGCTGGCGTCGTCCCGCGTCGAAACCACGGCTCCCAAACACGCGAACAGATCGCGAGCTTCAGCCGTATCCATCACATCCATGTTTTCGATTGTGAAGGGAATGCCTTGCTCGGCCAATTCTTCAACCAGGTCATCGCGATGGGAATGCTGCCGGTACAGAATTGCGAAGTCTTTCCACTTGCATCGAGACTGTTTTTGCTGCTGGCGCATGGCCGCGGCCAAATCTGAGCACTCGAGTTCTTTGGCGGTCAGCAGCACAGCTTCTACCGGTGCACTTTTCAACTCCTTACCTTCGCGCACTGCATCTTCTTCGCGCGCGGAAATCAGCGGCGAACGTTTGTAGGGGAATGCCGTAATTTTGCTTCCTGGAAAAATATCGGGATTTTTCGAAATCAGCGCATAAGCGCAGCTCAAGATCGGGGTCGTAGAGCGCCGGTTCTTTTCCAGCACCACCAATTTTGCAGCAGGAAATTGGTGCTGAAAAAGACCGAAGGCAGCACTCGACGCGCCACGAAAGCGAAAGATAGCTTGATCCGGATCGCCCACCGCGAATACGTTTGATTCTTCTCCTGCTAACTTCTGCAGAATTTTCACCTGAGCGAAGTTGGCGTCCTGAAACTCGTCCACAAGTATGAAGCGGGCATGCTGGCGTTCGCGGCTCAGCAATGCTTCGTCTTCCGCGAGCAATTGATACGCACGCGTGATCATGTGGCCAAAGGTGCCGAAATTCTCTTCCCCAAGCATGCGCTCGACGGTGGTAAAAACATCCGCAATTTCCTGGCAGCGTCCTAACACTTCTTCGTCGCTAAGCAGGTTGGCCTCTTTGCTTTTACAGACCCGCGGGACCGGCAGTTCTCCGCGCGCAAGCCGTCCCACGTAAGAGCTGTACTTTTCCGGGCCCACCAGTTCATCGTGGCAACGGCGCAAAAAATCCAGCAAATCGTCCAGAAATTTGGTTACGTTCGCCGCGCGGACGAAGTATTTCAAGTTGAGTTCGCGAAGCCGTTTGCGCAGGTAGATCCAGAGATCTTTGTCGTCAAGCACGTCAAATTGTTTTCCGCAGCGGATCAGCAGGTTATTGCAGCAGGCGTGAAATGTCGTGACTTGCAGGCGGGAGACATCGGTCCCCCGAATCTCACTACGAACCCTTTCCTGCATTTCGCGGGCAGCATTGTCGGTATAGGTGACGGCTAAAATCTCATCAGGTCGAGCGTGCCCTTGCTGAATGAGCCGGGCGATACGCCGCGTGAGCACCGTCGTTTTGCCCGTGCCCGCCCCTGCGACCACCAGCATCGGTCCATGTACATGTTCGATGGCCTCGCGCTGGCGTTCGTCCGCCTCGAAGGGTCGCGCAGCCGGAATGGGTTTTGAAGCGGCCACTGGGCAGGAGCATATCAGAGATCGATGAGGATATTTGCATCCGCGGGAGGCAAAAACCTCATCGAAAGGTCGCCTGTGCTAAATTCTTAGGATTAATGATTTTCGCATTCTTTTAAATGTCTTCATCCATCCCAAGCGTCAGGCGTCCCGCGGTCAAGGTGTTCGTCGCCACTACGGTGATGCTGACCTTTATCTCTTTCTGGCGTGCCTCCGCTATCGTGCTCGCCGACCTCGCATCGTCGGCTTATTACGCCGGAGGTGACGCGGAGAAGGTCATCGGCAAGAGTGCTCCTTGGTTCATTCTCGCGGTGATGTTGTTTAGTTACTGCGTCCGGGCTCTCTATATCGAGTCCAGCAGTATGTTCGTGCGTGGCGGCGTCTACCGCGTCGTCAAAGAAGCTATGGGCGGCACGCTGGCCAAATTTTCGGTGTCAGCATTGCTCTTCGACTACGTCCTCACCGGCCCTATCAGCGCCGTCTCGGCAGGCCAGTACCTGGCGGGCTTCATCGAGGATATGGGGAAGTATCTCCACCATCCTCTGGTTTTTTCCGAGGATCATTTTTCCGCCGGCTTTGCCATTCTGATAGTGCTCTATTTCTGGTGGAAGAACGTCCAGGGCATGCACGAATCAAGTGAGAAAGCGCTGCAGATCATGATCGTCACAACCGTCATGGTTGTGATCCTCATCATCTGGTGCACCATCACCTGCTTCAAGGTGCCGGTTCAGTTGCCGCCGAACCCGCTGCATCCGGGGGTGGTGAAGCTCACCAAAGAATCACTGGGCTGGCTCTACGGAACCCGGCTCAGTCAGATAACTTTGATTATTCTCTTCGTCGGATTCGGTCACTCTGTGCTCGCCATGAGCGGCGAGGAAACGCTGGCCCAGGTCAACCGCGAGATCGAACATCCCAAGCTGAAGAATCTGGAAAAAACTGGCTTGGTGATTTTCATCTATAGCCTGCTGTTCACTTCGCTGGTGTCGTTCTTCGCGGTCATGATTATTCCGGATCACGTGCGTCACGAGTACTTCGCCAACCTGATCGGCGGCATTGCGATGTACCTGGTCGGGCCCATGTGGCTGAAGCTGATCTTCCACGCTTTCGTGGTGCTGGTCGGCGTATTGATTCTGGCGGGCGCGCAGAATACTTCAATCGTAGGCGCGAACGGCGTCTTGAACCGTGTCGCAGAGGATGGCGTGCTCACCGATTGGTTCCAGAAACCGCACAGTAGATTTGGCACCAGCTACCGCATCATCAATCTGATTGTGGGATTGCAGCTCCTGACCATCATTCTCAGCCGCGGCAATGTTTATGTGCTGGCAGGGCTCTATGCCTTCGGCATGATATGGAGCTTTGCCCTCAAGTCGCTGGCGGTTCTGGTATTGCGCTACACCGAGCCTGGTTTGCGCCAGTGGAAAGTG
>Ga0073928_10009046_pt1 | contig 12263 bp, 9 predicted proteins | sample PaiPotPPA55metaG_FD_76969 | JGI IMG/M metagenome (GOLD analysis project Ga0073928, IMG submission 76969) | Iron sulfur acid spring bacterial and archeal communities from Banff, Canada, to study Microbial Dark Matter (Phase II) - Paint Pots PPA... ...
CGGAAAGGGATCGGCGGGATGCTCGTAGGAATAGGTCGCCAGCGAAATCAGCGCTTCGATCTCTCCAACGATCTCCACACTCGCGCGCATTCGCGCGCCGTACCGTTGCCGCCACGATTCCGCGATGAATGCGACCTGGACGGTGTAAAGCAATGGCAACTCGAGCACGTGGCCCAGCAAGCTGTGGTGCGCGTCGATCCAATAGACGATCCGCGCGAGTTTCCGGATGAAGTGCGAAGCCGGTTGCCCATCGCGGTTGAGCTCCGCGACAAATCCTTGCAAACGCCGCGAAACAAACTGCTCGCGCTCGAGCCGCTGCACAACGTCCGCAAAAAGCAGCAGCCCTTCGGCGTTGCACGAGATTCCTTCGATCACCGCGTGTGCTTGGCGTCGCAACGACCGCCGGAAAAACACTTCGATCATCAGCACGGTCAGAACGGGCCAATAGCTAAATGTCGCCACATAAGAAACGATTGCGGTGACGGCTGCCAGCGCCAGCACGATCCCCGCAACGCGCGTAGCAGCGCCCGGCATCACGCGTCGTTCCTCGGCCCAACCCGTCAAGGATTCCGGATTCAGCCGCGCGCGCAACTCATCGCCGATCACCGCAAGGTCGCGATGCAGATCCAGCTTGGCGCGCAACTCGGCCACCAAACCTTGCCGCTCCAGGACGGTAGCCGTCGATGACGGCGCGCATAGCCACTCCGCCAGCTGGCTTTCGCCCATGGGCAAGCGCGCGGTCGAGAGCAGCTCGAACAGGCAGCCGCGGCCAAACAGGTCGAGATCGTCGGCATAAACGTGCTCGGGATTGCGAAAGCGCTCGCCGGTTTGGCCGGTGCCGGCCCAGCGGTCTTCGATCCGCGCGATGCCCCGGCGATAAAACGATGCCGCGGATTCCGCTCGCGATCGCGCACGGAGAATCCGCTCGTGCGAAAACGCGAGGGTGAGATACAAGACCACGGGAACCGCCAGCCAATACGATGGAAGCAATGCTTTGTGGAGACAAAACCAGGCGAGCAACAGACCCGTAGCGACAACCGCTAACTTGAAATTGCCGACTTGAATGTGGAGACGGTTCTTTGCGGAAACGATCTGCAGGTAGCTTTCCAGCCGCTTGGAATATTCAACCCGAGGATCGGACACGCTGCCTCTTCCGAAAGCCCTACGATGCAAGAAGACTGGTCGCGCGAGCCTCGAACGTTTTGGAAAAATTGCTGGGTCGCGCGCGAATCCAGTCTACTCTTCGCCGATGTCTTCGTGCCACACGGCAGGATTCGCGGCAATGTAGTTCGCGAGCAACTCGATGCACTCCTGGGAGTGGAGGTCGATCACCTCGACGCTGTTTTCCCGCAGCCAGTCGATGCCGCCGCGAAAATTCACCGATTCGCCGACGACTACGGTGCCAATGCCGAACTGCCGCACCAACCCGCTGCAATACCAGCAAGGCGCCAGCGTGGTCACCATGATCTTGTCGCGATACCCACGCTGCCGCCCTGCTTTGCGAAACGCGTCGGTTTCGCCATGCACCGATGGATCGTTCTCCTGCACGCGGCGATTGTGCCCGCGCCCCAGCACTTTGCCGCTGCGGTCGAACAGCGCCGCGCCAATGGGAATGCCGCCCTCCGCGAGCCCCGCACGTGCCTCCTCGATGGCAATGCGCAGCATCTCCGAGCCGCGGTCGGGCGTAAGGGTGGTTTCGGTGACTTTTCCCATTCGGTGGCCGCCGAAAGTATACCCTCTCGGCAGAAATTCGCGGAACAATCCCCTGGGCCACTGGACCACAGTATGTGTGCCGCGCTCCACAATACGGATCTCCCTTAATTTTTATAAGCTAATTATAACAAACGGGTTAGACATGGAGCGGACCTTGCAATACGCCCTCCCGAAGACCGATGGTTCTAGGAGACAACAATGAGACAGTGGCATGCAACCCTGTTGGTGGGTGTGATTGCGGGCGGTGCTGGTTTGGCGGGGTGTTCGAGTAAGGCGGCCTTGCCCCAGAGGAAAGCGCCGGAGCTGGCCGTGCCGGGAGTGTCCGTACCAAGCCGGCAGCCGGAGCGACCGACGAAACCGGTGGCGAGGGAATCGGCGTTTTCTACCTACTCGAATCCGGAGTATGGCGTTGCGTTTCGGTATCCGCGGAACTTTGCTCTGGTGGAACAAAAGGCGCCGGTGGAGCAAGAAGCTTCCATCGAAGCCAATGCCTCGGTAGAAAGCTCGGATTCGGAGGAGGACGCGCCGGAGGATGGCTCCGGAGCGCGGAGCCAAGCGGAATTGGAGCGCGAAGAGCCGGGAGCCCTGTTGGTGGCTACCGTGGTCGTGCCGGATGACGCGTATCCAAACACCACGTTCGCGGGGGGATCGCTGCAGTTGGCGGTGAATCGCTACCTGACAGCCGGAACTTGCCGGCGAAATCTTATTTCACGCCTGGGCGATTCCAACGGTCGGAGCGGGTCCGTGCTCGTTCAAGGTGTGGAGTTTGCGTGGGCGGATAGCGATGAAGGAGACGCCAGCACGGAATTTTTCGAGCGAGATTACGCGGGCTTTGCGAACGGAGCTTGCTACGAAATGTTCCTGCGGGTCGGCGTCGACGCGGCTGACGCGGATGGAGTGCGCCCACCGGATGAAAGAAAAATTCTCGGCCACATGGAGAAGATTGTCTCGAGTCTTCAGTTCGTGTCGCAGGGCGCCTCACTGCTCGATCGATCTCAGTCCGGACCGCCCACCCGTACGAGGCGTTAGCAGTGTGGCTGGCGCCTGGGGCGAACTGAAGCCAACTTGACGCGTGGAGCCGGCTCCGTTGCCAGAACGCAGACTAAGGATGGCTGCACCCGGACCCTTCGCCGTGCAACGTGGGTTGCAGTTAGAGCATTGCCGAGCCAGCGAAGGCTTGTTGGTTAGGCGCGGGAAAGCTAGGCTGGATGGAGGTGTCCATAGTAATAAGCAGGTCTGGGTGACGAGCCGCTTCGGGCTCCGCTCCCGTCAGGCCTTGGCTTTCTGGTGCCTGGGATAAGGGCTCTCTCACGATGCGTAAAAATTTGCATCCGCTCAAAAATGAAACCGGAGTCGCGGCTGAGGAACGCCGGGCGTCTGCGCGATACCCGTTCAGCGCGACGGCCGAGGCCGTCCATCTGGAGGCCGACACGCGTTTGAACGGACGGGTGAGCGACTTAGGGCAGCGAGGCTGTTACATCGACACGATCAATCCGTTTCCCGTGGGCGCGGGCGTGAAAATTCGCATCGTGAAGGGAAACCTGTCGTTTGTGGCGCAAGGGCGCGTCTTGTATGCGGCGGCTGGAATGGGGATGGGGATCGAATTCACCTCGATGGAACCGGAGCGCTGGCAGGTGCTTAAGGAGTGGCTTCGAGAGCTGCGCGGTGAAGTGCCGAGTCCGGCGAGAATGGCGGAAGAAAGCGTCGCCAAGCCTCACGAACCGAGTTTAAGCGGTGAGGCAAAGTATGTGCTGAATGAGCTGATACTCACGTTAATCCGGAAGCGGGTTTTGACGGAGAGCGAAGGGAATACATTGTTGAAGAGGCTGCTGGGGTGACGAGAGCGAATTGACGCTGGACAGAATTGGAATAGAGGTGGCGCCAAAGTGGGTCGCAACACGGCGCGGCCCTGGAAGCCCCACAAGCCTTATAAGTTTGAGGCGTCGAAGGGTTTCGGGAATAGATCGCGCATTCGCAGTACTTCGGTTTTGCCTTTGAGGTTGGACAGCACCACCGGTACATCCCCGCAGAATTCCCAGATAATTTGACGACACGCACCGCAGGGTGGCGTTAACGCGTCGGTGTCGGTGACCACAGAGATGGCGTCGAAACCGCGTTCGCCTTCGCTGATGGCTTTGAAGATGGCGGTGCGCTCGGCGCAGATGCTGAGGCCGTAGGTGGCGTTTTCCACGTTGCAGCCGCCGAAGACGCGGCCGGAGCCGGCGCGAAGTGCGGCGCCGACGCGAAAGTTGGAGTAGGGAGCGTGCGCGTTTTCGCGCGTTTGTTTGGCGATGGCGATGAGATGGTCGTAGTCGGACATGGAAAGATTGTCTCGCAATCTTGCGTGGATGATTGAGAAAAAAACGCGTGGTGATTCAGAAAAGATTCGGTGGGATTGTGGAGTGGCTTCGGAGCAGTTGTTCGTTGTGTTGACCTTGAGGTTCTTCGGACATCCTCGTCGGATGTCCTCAGAATGACAATTTGTGGGTCTGGGCAGCGTAAGACATCACATCGAAAGCGGGATGGGCGCGTGGGACGTTACATCGACCGGGACAGGTTGGTGTGGGACATTACATCGGAAAGGGACGCGCTAAAGCGCGCCCCTACATCGACGGTACATGCGCGCAATGGCGCGGTTGCGGTGAGCTAGATTTTTTGGAGTTTCCAGCGGCCGCGGCGGAATAGGATTATGCCGGCTGCGGCTATGGCTGCTTCGGCGATTACGATGGAGATGAAGACTCCGTTGGAGTGCAGGTGGGCTGGAATGGCCAGCACGTAGGCTAGAGGAATCTCCAGGAACCAGAAGCCGAAGAGGTGAACGATGGTGGGTGTGACGGTGTCGCCCGCGCCGTTGAAGGCCTGCAGCATGACCATGCCGTAGGCGTACGCGACGTTGCCGTAGCTGATGATGCGCAGACACGAAGCCGCCAGGGGCACGACCTGCGGGTCGTGCGTGAAGAGGCTCACGATGGGCGTGGCGAAGATGGTGAAGAAGAGGCCGATTCCGCCGAGAAAGAGCATGTTGTAGAAGCCGGTGCGCCACACGGATTTTTCGGCGCGTTCGGGTTGTTTGGCACCGAGGTTTTGGCCGACCAGCGTGGCGGCAGCATTGCTGAGTCCCCAGGAGGGCAGAAGGACAAAAATGACGATGCGTATGGCGATAGTGTAGCCAGCGAGAGCGGCGGAGCCGAAGATGCTGACGATGCGGACCAGGCCGATCCAGCTGGTGTGGGCGATGGCGAACTGCAGGATGCCCGTCAGCGAAACACGGAGCAGCCGCAGCAAAACGGCGAGATTCAGGCGAATCTGGCTGCGAAGGATGCGGATGCGTTCGCTGCCGCGCAGCAGGCGGTAGAACTGGTACAGCACGCCAATGCTGCGGCCCGTGAGTGTGGCCAAGGCGGCGCCGGTAACGCCGAGTTTGGGGAATGGTCCCCAGCCAAAAATCAGGCAGGGGTCAAGGATGAGATTGAGGATGTTGGAGACCCAGAGCAGGCGCATGGCGATGGCGGCATCGCCCGCTCCGCGAAAAATGGCGTTGTTGAGAAACAGCAGCATGATCGCGCCGCTGCCGCCGAGGGCGATGCGCGCGTAACCGCTGCCGGTGGCGATGATTTGCGGCGACGCACCCATAAGCTCGAGCAATCGCGGCGCGAAGAAGAAACCTGGGATGCCGACGAGCAAGGAAACCGCCAGACCTATGGCGATGGCTTGCACTCCCGCGACGGCCGCGCCCTCGGGATCTTTCTCGCCAATGCGGCGCGCGACCATCGCCGTAGTGGACAGGCTGAGGCCCAGGCCCACTGCAAAAACCAGACTGAGCAGGGATTCGGTGAGGCCGACGGTGGCGACCGCGTCGGCGCCCAGCCGGCCGACCCAGAAGACATCGACGACGGCGAAAAGAGATTCCAGCACCATTTCGAGGACCATAGGGATGGCCAGCAGCAAAATGGCGCGGTTGAGGCTCCCCTTGGTGAAGTCCTGGTGCGAGCCGCGGATGGCTTCGCGGACGGACTTCCAGATAGGGATCTGCGCTTGCTCCAAAGTAACTTCCTGCGTTTCCATGAAAACCCTTTATATTTCTGCACGAAGGCGGCTAAAAAAACAGACGCGATGGCGCGGCTATAGAAATTGAGAGTTACAACTCAGAGAGAAACAAGTCCGCGAGATTCGCGGGTTAGAGGACTACCGGGGTTTTCACGATGACGATCTTCATTTGATTTCACCAGTCATCGTTGGGGCCGGCGAAGGCTTGAGCCGCAACGGGAAAAGACCTGGATGCATTGTAGTGGGGATTTGTTCAGCGCACCAGAAAAAACGGTGCGACGGGACTACTTTTTGGCGCGCGGTAGCGCTGGAGCGTTCGCCGGAAGGTCGAGGAGGCAATCGGCTACGCGTGCGACTTGCGCCATTTCGGTGACGTCGTGGACGCGGACGATGTGGGCGCCGCCCAGGATGCTGGCGGTGACCGTGGCGGCGGTGGCCCAGATGCGTTCTTCCGCAGGAACGGTTTTTGCCTTGCCTAGAGCGCTTCCCTTTGCCAGAGCCAACGTTCGCCCGAGGAATCCTTTGCGCGAAGTACCGACCATGAGCGGATAGCCTAGCTTGGCGAGTTCCGGAAGGCGCTGCAGGATTTCGTAATTTTGCTGGAAGCTTTTGCCGAAACCGATGCCAGGATCGACGATGATTTGCGATTTCGCGACGCCTGCTCTTCTGGCTTTCTGAATGGACGCGCGGAGGCCTTGGGTAACGTCCCGCATCACGTTGCGGGCGAACGGGGCTGTCTGCATAGTGCTTGGCTCGCCGCGCATGTGCATCAGGATCAGCGGGATGCGGCGGCGAGCGGCGACTTCGGCGATGCGCGGGTCGTAGTTGAGGCCGGAAACGTCGTTGATGATTTCCGCGCCGGCTCCGATGGCGATTTCCGCGACGCCGGCTTTGCGCGTGTCGATCGAGATGGGAATTTTCAGCTTGCTGCGAAGGGCTTGCAGAACCGGGAGCAGCCGGAGGAGCTCGTCCACCATGGGGATGCTCTGCGAACCGGGTCTGGTTGATTCGGCGCCGATGTCGAGGATGTCGGCGCCGGCGCGTTGTAGCGAGAGCGCTTGTTCGACGGCACGGTCTGAAGTTAGGAACTTGCCGCCGTCGGAAAAGCTGTCCGGGGTGACGTTGAGAACGCCCATGAGCAGGGTGTGTTTGCCGAGGGTGAGCGTGCGGGTCGGGAGGTGGAGGCGGAAGATTTTGCGTTTGCGCATTTGCGGGAAGCAGTTTAGCGCGAGACTGCGAGGAATAAACGAACACAGGAGAAAGATAACGCAGAGGCGCGGAGGAGCCGGAGTTTCGCAGAGAGGGATACGAGAATTTTACGACGGAGTGCACGAACAGCGTGGACCGACGGCGTAGGGTCGAGTCAAGGGCTGCCCGGCCGTGGAGCCCGCGCCGCCGATTAGTCCAAGTCGAAATCGCGGATGGGTTTGCCCGCAGGAGCGTCTTTGGCTTTCTTCATCGCTTCTTCGAATTTCTTGGCGAGGATGTCTTCTTTGTTGGACTCCTGAAACCAGGAGTCGCGGAATTTGTCCTCGCGCTGCCGATTCTGTTCGGCAAGGATCCCGGCTGCGTCGGTCAGATCGACGCCGGGCCCCGCTTTAGGCGGCGGAGCCTCATGCGACAGGACGACGCCGAGCGTCGCGTCGATTGTGAGCTTTGCGTGACAGCACGGGCAGGCTACCTGAAGGGCGCCATCGGGTTTCTTCGCCATAAGCGTATTCTACGCTTTTTTTTCGGCGAGGAAAGGCGGGGAAGCGGCTGACGGCGGATTTCGCGGAATATCGACGTCCAGAACCAACACCGCTGCAAAAGGCGTCTGGGCTACCTAAGACAAGGCAGGGCCGCTCCTGGCGGCCCCGCTCTGCTTGTTCAGCAAACAACGGATCTGCTTCGAGTTAGAACGTTAGGTGCACCGCCATTTGCAGGAAGCGGGGGCTACCGATGGTGTGTTGGATGAGCCCGAGCTGGCCGTTCGGCGGGCAAACATAGGCGTGAGGCGCCGCGCAATTCTTTTGCGTGGGATCCAGGGTGGAATTGGGAAATGGAGCGGTATACGTCGGCGGATTGTTGAAGAACGGGTTGAACTCGACGTTGTTGTTGGGCGTATCGAAGCTGGGGTGGTTGAAAATATTGAAAGCTTGCACGTCGAACTTCAGCCTGAAGCGTTCGTTGATCCGAAAGTTTTTGAAGATGGTCATGTCAACGCGCGACTGAAACGGGCTGACGAAAATATTGCGGCTGGCGGCTCCAAACGCGGTTTCATACACATCGCAAACGCCGGTGACCGGATCGCAAGGAGGAACGCCATTCTGGCCAGGCTGCAATAGCGGGATACCGAAGGCGGCGCTGTTCAAGACCGGATTGCCAGGATTGACGCCGAGTGTTCCCTGCAAAACGGGTTTTGCGCCGGGGGTGCTGCCGACACCACCGATCGGCACCAGCGGGTTGGTGATGAAGTCGTTGCCACCGCCGTAAAACTGGCTGGCGATGCCGCCGCTGAAGTCGATGACGCTGTAGGGCTGACCGCTTTCCGCCGAGATTACGCCGCTGGTCCCCCAACCGTTGACGACGTGCGCGAGCCAACCGTGCAGACTCTCGACTTTAGGCAACTCATATTGATAGGAGATGATGAAGACGTGGCGCCGGTCGAAATCCGAATTGCCGTAGCCGGTGCGAAGATTCTGTGGGTTGTCGCCATTGTAAAAGAGCTGTTCGCCGCTTTCTTCGTCCATGCTGTGCGACCAGGTGTACGAGCCGGACAGCGTGAGTCCGTGGCTGTATCGCTTGGTTACGTTGAATTGCAATGCGTGATAGTTGGATTGACCGGCGGCTTTGGCGTACTGCGAGTTCGGATCGAAGCCGATGAACGGTGTACGCAAGCCAGTGTTGCCGCTGCCAAAACCCTCCACCAACGTGGACACGTTCTCAGCGGTGACGCCAGGAACGCTGTACCCATACGAATAGATCTGTCCATTGATGGGATTGCTGGGCGTGGCGATGTTTGGCTGGTTGAACGGAACCGGGATGACCTCATGAACGCCATGATTCCCAACGTACGCCAAGGTCAGCACGAGATCGTTCCGCGGCTGCCACTGAAGATCGAGCGTCCAATTTTCGGAGTAAGGAAGCTTATTGGTCGGGTCGTATCCCGCAAAAATGAACGGGCTGCAGAAGCTGATGCCGTTTGCAATGCAGAAAGGGGTGGTGTCGCTAGACAGCTGAGCGATGTTAGGAACCAAAGAGGCCAGTCCAGAAAGGTTCTTAGGAGGGGGAGGGGGTGCCGTGGTTCCGAAAGGAGTAGCGAACGTGGCGCCATTGGGTGAATAGAAAGGCACAACGAAGGGCTGCTGCACGGTCACACCGAAGGGCCCGCCGATGCCGCCGCCCGCACTTTGCGAGAGTTCCGAAAAGTATTCGCCGCGGTCGTAGTACATGCCGAAACCGGTGCGCACGACGATGTTTTTCAGGAACGAAGGAGTCCACGCCACGCCGATGCGCGGGGCGAAACCCCATTGACGGCCGGTGAGAGTGGAATCGCTAACGCCTTTCGTCGGAAAATCCTTGTTATTGCCCGCGACGACGACACCGATGTTGTTAATCGTGTCGGTGCCGAAATCATAGCTGTAATTTTTGGGATAGAAGTTGGTCAGCAATCCATTCTTTTCCACCAGCGGTCCGTTCCAATCCCAGCGAAGTCCGGCGACGACCGTGAGGTTGGACCTCAGACGAAAGGTATCCTGCGCAAAGGCGCCAACCTGATTGGAGCGGTAATACCGATTGGTCGCGCCGCTGACAAAGATGGACGATCCGTTCGACCCGCAGAAAACACTGGGGTTACAGAGGTTGCCTTGAAGGAAGTCGGAGAACTTGTTGAAGTCCAGCAATCCCTGCCCGCCATTTTTATTGATAATGTTCAGTTGGGAATGGTCCCATTGAGCGCCGAACGCCAGCGTGTGGCGCCCCACCGTCCAGGAATACTTGGTTGCGCCTTCAAAGGTATTCTGAAACATGCCCGCATTGGCGAAGTTGTTGGAGGGACCGATACCCAAACCGCCGGTCCCCGAGATATTTGGATTGGCGTTTCCAATCGTTATCCCCGGCACATTCGACAGTCCAAAAATGTTAATTCCATAATCGCTGTTGGTGTACCCGTCGATGGTGTGGGCGAACGCTCGTTCGCGGATGAAACCAAATGTCTGGGTCCACACGGCATTAGGCGAAATCGTGGTGGTATTTTCGAGAGAGAATACCTGGGCCCCGGCGGAAAGTTCCTGGGGGAAATTCCCCACCTGGCTGATCGCAAAAGGAGCGAAGGTGGGATCGTTCTGGTAGTAATACTTGCCGGCGATGCGGTCGCGAGAATTGAAGTTGTAGTCGATATTTCCGTTGACCTGATCGGCTTTGAATGTGGTCTTGGGTCCGAAGACGAGGGCGTTATACCCGAGCCTCGCTTGCTGGTCTATTCCGGCAGTGGTTGCGGAAGAAATCGTTTCGGAGGGAATGAAGAATTGTCCGTTGGGCAGCTTGAGGTTCATGAGCTTTAACGCTGTCGGGTCGATGTTTGCGGCGGTTAATGACGTGCCGAACGCAGCGTTTGCCAGGGTTGCCAAACTTGCGGCGTCGCGGTTGGTGTCCGACAAACCAGGGAGCACGGAAGCTAACGATATGGAACTGTCGGCGTCGGAAACGCGCTGGCCTTGATACGACGCGAAGAAGAACAATTTGTCTCTCAAAATTGGTCCGCCGAAGGTTGCACCGAAGTTGTTGCGCTTTAACTCGGGAACTGTCTTGCCCAGGCTCCGCAGCGTGGGGTCTTGGTTGAAAAAGAATGGCGCGGCATTCCAGGCGTCGGTTTGGTGATATTCGTAAGCCTGGCCGTGGAACTGGTTGGTTCCGCTGCGCGTTTGCAGGGTGACGTGGGCTCCGCTGTAAGACCCTTCGGAGGCGTCGTACATGGAAGTATTCACGCGGACCTCCTCGAGCGTTTCCTGCGGAGGGGCGGGTAAGGCTTGACCGATGGCGCTGTATACCGAGGTGCTGGTTTGAATTTCGCCGCCAGCCGTCTTGGAGGTGTTCTGGCCGGTGTTGAGCACAGCGCGGTTGTCGGCAACACCACTCGAGGATTTGCCGTTGAATAAATTGTTGGTCTGCACGCCGTTTACGACGAAGCTGTTACTGGTGTCCCGCTGGCCGTTGGCGAAAATATTTTGATTGCCCAAGCCAGCGTTGGTGCCGGAACCCGTGAGAAAGTCGGCATTCACGCCAGGGCTGAGCAGAGCCAGCTGAGTGAAACTGCCGGTGCCGAGCGGCGTGGCCTCAATAAGTTCGGAGCTCAAGGTATAGCCATTGGTCGTGTCGGTCTGGTTGAGCAACGGGGTTCCGGAGACGGTGACAGTGGTGTTCACTTCGCCCGGCTGTAGCGAACCATTCACCGTGGTAGTGACGCCGCCTTGCACCATGATCTGGTCGTGAACTTCGGTCTTGAAGCCGTCGCGGGCGAAGGAAACCGAATATCTGCCGATAGGAAGGGCGCTGACGAAGAACGAGCCGTCGTCTTTGGTCGAGGCGACCTGTTCCAAGTTGGTGTCGAGATTGCGGATCTTCACCGTCACTTTGCCGAGGACGCCACCGCTGCTGTCGGTTACGGTTCCGTTGATGGAACCTAAAGTTTGTTGAGCGTGGGACGGAGGGCAAAGAAGAAAACAAAAAAAGCTAGCGATAGTCGTAAAAGAGCGAAACCACTTTGACATTTCGACGTACCCCTTTTCACCCGACATAGCTGGTTAAAAATGTGAGGCAGATATATCACAGACGCTGGATGCAAATCGAGTTCGGTTTTGTAAATATCCTTACTTCGGCGGACGCCCCAGCCATTGATAAACCGGAAATATTAACGGAAGTGCTGGCGATGGTTACACTTACATGAATAGAGAGTGGAAATTTTTCAGCAAAGGGATTCAAATAATTCATCGAGAATCTGGGAACTAACCGCGCGCCTTTCCAGCGACCACCCTTTACAGACGTGCGTGCATTCATTACCCTAACTAGCTATGTGGAATGTCGAAGAACGGTTTGATCCGAAGGCGATTGAAGGGCTGGCGGCGTTGGGTTTTAAAGTCGGCAGCACGCGCGGTGTTGTGCGCGTGGAAAAATACGGGTGCGGGGCGGAGTTTCGGAAGGGTACCGATAGCATGTACCAGATGACCGTGATGCCCACCATTATGTTGAAAGGGCAATTCACACGGCTCTGGGATGCTGGCTATCAGAAATTCTTGTTGACCGATGATGGACAGAAGCTCCCGGCTCTCGCCTATCACCTGGAAAATTTGCGCAAGTTCAACGAAGAACTGCGCACGGCGCTCGGTGTGCCGACCTTCTACAACGAGGCGCTTGGGTCGGTGAGCCAAATCTCGGTGTACGACCGCGTGAAGGGGCGCAAGGGCGCGGTGCCGGACGATACCGTGGGTGCGCACACGGTCGGGGGCGGGCATTAGATTTTATTC
>Ga0073928_10009047_pt1 | contig 12263 bp, 9 predicted proteins | sample PaiPotPPA55metaG_FD_76969 | JGI IMG/M metagenome (GOLD analysis project Ga0073928, IMG submission 76969) | Iron sulfur acid spring bacterial and archeal communities from Banff, Canada, to study Microbial Dark Matter (Phase II) - Paint Pots PPA... ...
CCGAGATCACCAGTGTGGAACCAGCCGTCCTCGTCAAAAGCCTCCTCGTTGAACTTCGACTGGTGGTAACCGATGAACAAATCGGGGCCTTTAGTGCAGATCTCGCCGACCTCGCCGAGCAGCGCGGGGCGCCGGGGATCGGTGGTTGCTTCGACTTTGATCTGGACGTGCTCGTGAACCCGTCCGTCGAGTTGGGCTGCCTTCGAGGGTGGATCTTTCTCAAACCCGCTGATGGTCGGATGTTCCGAAGAGCCATAGGCCCTCGAAACAGGAATCCCGGCCTCGGCCGCCGAGCGGATTAGGGCTGGAGTCATGCTTGCACCACCGCACACAAAGAGCCGCAATGATGAAATGTCATGGAATGGACGTGACTCGCATTGCACAATGTCTTGAAGAAAAGGGGTAGCTCCCATGGTCCACGTCACCCTTTCCTTCTCGATGATTCGAATCGCTTCCGCACCATTCCAGTTATCCATTAGCACCGTCTTCGCTCCCACCCGGAGTGGCAACTCCAGAGCATTCAGCACTCCCCCTGCGTGAGTAATCGGCGAAGCCATGAAGATCACGTCCTCAGGGGTCAACTGGTCGAGTTCAGCAATCGAGCGGCATTCAAACATCAACGTATTCTGAGTGTGCTCGACGCCCTTCGGTTCCGCGGTAGTTCCTGATGTGTAAAGGATCAAGGACAGCGAGTTCGGATCAGCGCAGGGAATGGGAGGTACGCGCCCGCGCTCCGCGAGCATATCTTCGAACGGGAGACTACTGCCAACCTGCCCCCTGCAGGTAATCACGGCCCGCAGCCCCGGCGCAGAAACACGACCGATCATGGCGGCGTAGTCGCAATTCTTCCATCCGCAAGGGATAACGATTGCCTTGACATCCGCGTCCTTGAGGATCAACGATAACTCTCGCTCACGATAAATAGTTGCAATGGGAACTGAGACAGCACTCAGTCGGACGAGAGCCAAGTGCAACACCATCGCTTCCCACCAGTTGGGGAGCTGAAATGCCACTGAGTCCCCTGCCTGAGTGCCCAGGTCGATCAAGGAACAGGTTAGGGAATCCACAGAGGACGCCAGTTGCCGGTACGTGACAACGTTACTGCCGTCTACAATAGCGACCTTTTCCGGGCGTCGAGCGGCGTTCTCCTCGAAGAAGGACCACAGTGTTCGATCCTCCCAATACCTGGCATATTGTTCTTTAAGACTAGGTGTCCATCGTAAGGGATAACGCATCTCGCAGGTCCAAGGGTGGAGAAGTGGATCATCGGTCGGCTTGATATTCCCTCATTTCGGTGCGGTTTCCACGAATGAAACCCAGACTTATCCGTAAGCTTCGCCATGCCAGTCGAATAGGCACAGTTTTGCCCTTACAGGTCAAGTCGCCCCTCATCGAAGACCCACTCGCCTAATTGATGCTACGGCCCGACGCGGAAGTCTGTACCATTCAGGGGAGCTGCAGATTGAGTCTGGTTGAATTCCCTCTCGAATTTCGTATCCACTCGGCACCCTACTTCCCAACAAGAGTAGGCAGCAGTTGCGCGAGGTATTCTTGCCAGATGGCCGGTAGGCTATGCGTGCCATGGCCCCGCGACTCATCGGTGAGGGGAAGCAATACGAACCTTCCATGCTTTACGCGCTTGATTTCCCGCTCTGCGATGCCTAGCTCGGGGGGATTGATCTGGTCGTCTGCAGAGTTGATGAAGAGTACACGAGCCTGAATCTTTTCTAGGTCGGGATCCGGGTTGTAATCGCGCGAAGCGTCGACCCCGTAGAGCACATCGTTGGCGTCGGTCGTTGCCAGGCGTCTCTTGAGCTGATCATCCAGAAATGCATCAGCCTGACGTCGCGTCGGATGGTCTTTCTGCCATTGAAGAGGAATGCTCCCCATCAGAAGCAAAATGTAAACTGCCGAGCGCAATCCACGGGGTTGCTTTCTGTAGTCTCCATTCTTCCACTCAGGGTCTGTGGTGATCGAATCCATTATCATCTTGCGCATGACGCGGTTTCGCCCTGCGATCTCTACCGGTTGGCACGCAAGCGGAACCAGACCGTCCACGAACTCCGGATATCTCTCGCCCCATATCCATGCGTGCATGCAGCCCATCGACGTGCCGATCGCCAACAGAAGATGATTCACGCCGAGCGCTTGCGTGACCACAGCATATTGTGCCGCCACCATATCGTCGTAATCGTAGTGTGGAAAGCGTCCATGCATGCCGTCGCTCGGTTTGCTGGAATTACCGTGGCCGATCCCGTCGGGCAAAATGATGAAATACCGGGCGGCATCAAGGAGTTGGCCGGGGCCTAACAGCACGCCCGCAAACTGAGCTGTAAGGAACTGCTGACCAGAGCCGCCGGTTCCATGCAGGATGAGTACGGCGTTGGTGACGAGCGCGTTTTGGTCGCGTTGCGGAGTGCCGAGAGTACGGTAATGCAACTTGACCTTCGACAGAGTCTCGCCGGAGTGAAAGTGGAAGTCATGAAGTTCGTAGTCGCCGTCGCGTAGCGTCGCCGCCCACGGGGCACTCTGGACTGGGAGCGCCTGCGCCATCAGTGGACTGGCTGTTGCCACTAAAGTTGTAATTGCCAGGATGATGATCGACCGTGGGAGGAAGTATCTCATGTTGTGTCACGCGCCGACTCTAGGGCAGCAGCAGCGAAGCCGTTCGTCGCGGCTTGTGCCCGACTGGGATGCGAGCAACTTCTTTCAAACCGTCCCTGGCGATGAAGGACACCGTCCCCTCCTCCGTGTTGGAAACGTAGACCATCTTCCCGTCGGGCGAGAAACTGAGCCAGTCCGGCTGCACACCGGTAGCCACACTTCCCAATAGCTTAAGTTCAGGAAGCGAGTAGACGAAAACACTCCTGGTCGAGGCGCTGGCGACCCACAGAGTTTTGCCGTCCGGGTTGATGCCAATCCCATGGGACGTGCCCTCGGGCAGGGACTCGGCTTCGAAGCCCTTTGGCTCCGTCGGGAGTTCGATTCTAGTTAGCTCTTTATGAGTCGCAAAATCCACCACCACGAATCCATGAAAGTAGCCTAGCTGTACAAACAGCCGGCTGGTCGAGCCGTCCGGACCGCTCTCTATCGCGACTGGATGTATTGCCGTGTCAAACTTCATCTCCCAGGCCGGTTGCTCGGTTTGAAGATCAATTACGGTCAGAATGTGCGCGGCCGGTGAACCGACGATCGCATATTTGCCGTCCGGCGTCACATAAACGTTGTGCAAGCCTCCTTTCATCGGGATGCTTCTGACCTTCTGTAAGGCCACTGTGTCCACGATATCCAGCACTCCCGGATCGGACTTGATACAGACCAGAACCCGCCCTCCATCCTTGGTCACAGCGATATTGTGGGGCAGACCGCTGATGGCAATCTTCTTGGTGATCTTCCCGCTCTGTTGATCCACGACGTCCAGCACCCGCTCAGATTCACTGCTGACATAGACTCGCTTGCCATCCGGAGAGAGGGCAACGCCATGGGGCTTTGGAATGCCATCGATCACTTGCACAACTTTCTGGGTAACTGGGTCGATGACGCTTACCGTGGTGTCGGCGGAGTTCGTCACGTACAGGCGAGCGGTTTCCGCCGCACATGGCATCGCCAGCAGAATCCATAGATAGATCAGATTACAAAAGGTTTTCATTGTTGAAGACCCATAGCAACCGCTCAAATCTTCGCTCACAAAGTCGCGATTACGCGAACCCACTCTTATGGTACGGCCCTACGAAGAAGTCTGTACCAAGGTGCGAGAATCGCCGATTTTCGTTTGCGCCGAGCGCCGAGATTTGACGCAATGGAGTTAGAGTTTCAGGACGCTCGCGGCGGTACCGCCCAGTATCATCCGGCGCTGGGCGCTGGTTAAGTCGATCTGTTCGAGAAACTCAATGGGACGGTCGTAGCCCATGCTATAGCAATAGTCACTGCCAATCATGACGCGCTCTGCGCCCACTTCCTTAATCACAAATTCCATGATGGCCTTGGAGTGGACGATCGTATCGTAGGTAAACCGCTGAAGATAGGCGCTCGGCGGTTGCTCCATATGCCTGATTTCGGGATGCACTTGCCAGCCGCGATCCAATCGGCCAATCACGATGGGGAGGGCGCCGCCTCCATGCGACAGGCTCACTCGGAGTTTGGGATGACGATCCAGCACACCACCAAAGATTAGGTGGCACGCAGCGATCGCCGTGTCGAACGGATTACCAAGCAAGTTTGAGAAATGGAAGGGCTTTAGCCGCTCGCCCCCAACGGTTTGAACCGGATGCAGAAAGACAGGCAGGTCGAGATTCGCAATGCGCGCCCAGATTGCCTCGAACACCGGATCATCAAGATCTTGGTTGTTGATGCTAGTGGGCATGTAGACGCCCCTTGTGCCCGGCAACTTGCTCGCGCGGTTGAGTTCGTCTATCGCGCGATCAGGATGGTGCATGGGAAGGGTCAAAAGGCTGACTAGGCGGGTTGGGTAAGCCTTATGCGCAGCGCTCGCTTCGTTGTTCCACGCTTGCACGAGTTTGTTGTCGAATTCTGCGTCCCCCCAATTCGCCATCGGCGCAGTGAGCGAAATCGCTTGGACCGCAACGCCTTGTTGATCCATGTCGGCAACACGCTGCTTCACGTCGATCATGCTGTTCGAGATCGGCCCGCCGGAAAAAACCGGCGTCTCCAGAAAGAATTCCTTCTCGGTGCGCCGACATGCGGCGTTGAAGCGCTTTCCTTCTTCCGCGATGAGATTGAGAAACATCTCCGGGAAATAGTGAGCGTGGATGTCGACTGGACGAACTCCCTGGACTTCTTCGCCCCGGGCTTGACTCCGACTAAGCGCGTCGGCCGGCCCGCCGATCGCGCCAGCTGCAATTGTCGCGAAACCAGCCTGAAGCACTTGACGGCGTGATAGGAGATGTTCGCAGTCGCGATCAGCCATGACCCTCCCCGATTTACAGCAGCGATTCCGATCGGCCCTCTATCGACTCCCCACGATCCTAAACTTTTGAATTCTCTTACCCCAGCCCACTTCGGCCACATAGACGTTGCCGCGGGAATCGACCGCCGTGAAATGGGCGTAAGTAAATTCACCTACCTGGTGACCCGCACGACCGAAACTTGATAAAACCTTTCCAGTCGTACGCTCAAGGATCTCTATTTCTTCGTCGTCTTGATTTGTCACATACATGAATCTTTGGGCGGGGTCTGGAGAAAAAGTTACCCATACCGCGGTTCCTACCACGCCGGGCTTGTGTTCAGGCCCGACAGCATATTGGCTTCTCTGTTCGAACTTGATCTCGATGTTTCTTTGAAAGTTCCCCATCTTGTCGAACACCTGCAGCCGGTCCCCTCGGCGATCGCAGGCGTACAGGAGACCATCGTTGCTCAGCGCCACACAATGCACCACAGGTAGGAATGCTTCGCCCACCTCGGTTTCCGTACGATGTAGGTCCCATTGGCGCAGGAACTGTCCGGCACGGTCAAACACCGCTATGCGGTGGTTGCCACCTGGATTCTCGCCATCGGCAACGTAAAAATCACCATTACTCGGATCAACCGCCATGGCCGAGGGCTTGAAGAACTTCGTGTGGCTCGAATTTAGAGCTTTGCCCTTGAGAGTGCCATCGGACGAATCGACGATGCCTTTCTGTCCAATCTGCAGCAGAAGTTTTCCATCGTGCGAATACTTCTGCACAATACCGTCCTCCGAGCCAGTCAGCCACACATTGTTCTCGCGGTCCACCGTGCAACCGTGGAGGTGATCCGGAACGACCTCCAGATCTCCAAAAGAATTGACCACATTGCCCTCAGGGCTGAACTCAATCACGGGAGGAGCCTGACGAGCCGCATCCATCTCGTTGTCGGTCAGGTCGCGCCGGTTAAGCACAAACACGTGATCGTGGGCATCGATGCACACTCCTCCTATCCCCCCTGTTACCCACAGGTTCGGCAAGGGCTTAGGCCAAGACGGCTCGACTTCGAATGCGGCTGGGGTAGTCTGCGCGCCAGAAGACAACGAGCAAATGGCCCCAAGGGAAAGGGCTAGGACAAACCCGATTGCTCTCGAAAACAAAGCCGCCCTTTTCTGCATACCCTCGCGTCTTTCTGAGACAAAGAAATTCACAGCAAGAACACCAGATACCATTAGGAATTCAAATTTCTACGCCGGAAACCAACATTAACTCACGCAACTCTAGGGCGCGACCGAGAACGCTGTTCGCATCGGCTTGCGGCCGACAGGAATGTGCGCCACTTCCTCTCGTGTGTTCGAATCAATTACCGACAGAGTGCCTTCCTCGGCGTTGGAGACGTAGACCATCCCGCCGTCAGGCGAGAAACTAAGCCAGGCAGGCTGCCCTCCGGTAAACACATATCCCAGCAGTTTGAGGTTTGGGAGCGCGTACACGAAAACACATCGGTTGTACGCGCTGTCGACCCAAAGGGTCTTGCCATCCGGGTTAACGCCGAGACCGTGGGAGGGACTCACGGGACCGCCAGCCGAAACGCGCCTGTCTCCTATAGGAGGAGCCGCTGATTCGGGCGCTTTTGGTTGCGGCGGAAGGTCGTTCGTGCGGGCTTGCTGCGATTCGGGTTCCTTTGGTTCGTCCGGCAGATCGAATCTAGCCACCTCCTTGTGGGTCGCAAAATCAATAACCCCAAGCCCGCGATAATAGCCGTACTGCACGAATATACGGCGGGTGGAGCCGTCAGGACCGCTTTCCATCGCCAAGGCGCGCGTTTCCTTGTCGAACTTCATATCCCAGACTGTTTGCTCAGTCTTAAGATCGACGACGACCAAGCTATGTCCTGGCGGTGAGCTGGCAACCGCGTATTTCCCGTCTGGGGTCACGACGACGTTGTGCAAACCGTCTTTCATTGGGATACTTTTGACCTTCTGTAGCGAAGTCGTATCCACCACATCCAGGGCAGCAGGGTCGGATCGAATACAGACTAAAACTCTTGCGCCATCGTGGGTAATCGCAAGGTTTTGGGGCCGACCGCTGAGGGCGATCTTCTTGACGATCTTTCCGCTCTCCGGATCTACCACGTCGAGCACTTGTTCTGACTCACTGCTGGCATAGATTCGCTTTCCGTCGGGAGAGGTCACAACCCCATGGGGCATTGCGATGCCTTCGATTACTTGCACAACCTTATTGGAGGCCGCGTCTACGACACTAATGGTTGAGTCGCCGTAGTTCGCTACATAGATGCGGGCTGTCTTCGTTGCGGCCGAAGACATCGCAAGCAGCAACCAAAGAAAAACAAAGAAGACGCGAGATTTTTTCAAAAGAGCCAATGGCATATTGGTCTTGCCCTCCTTACGATGGTGCGTAATTATCCGGTTGTCGCGTGACGCCGTATTTGAAAACAATTACAAATCTGTAGAACACCGCGACACTAGGGGAGTGCGAGGGAGGTTGTCCGCATAGGCTTATGGCCGACAGGAATGCGAGCCACCTCCTTCATGCTCTCGACGTCGATGAGGGACAGCGTCCCATCCTCGATGGTGTTCGAGACATAGACCATCTTGCCGTCTGGCGAGAAACTGAGCCAGGCGGGGTGCACGCCGGTAGGCACATACCCGAGCGGCGTCAGATCCGGCAGGGAGTAGACGAAAACGCATCGGTTGGAAGCGGTGGTGATCCAGAGGGTCTTGCCATCTGGGTTGACGCCAATACCATGAGTGGGACCCGATGCGGTGGCCTCGCCTTCGAAGCCCTTTGGTTCGGCCGGAAGGTTAATCCTAGCCACTTCCCGGTGCGTCGCGAAGTCTACAACTGCGAAACCGTGAACGTAGGCAAGCTGTACGAACACCCTCCTGATAGGCCCATCAGGGCCGCTTTCCATCGCCAACATGCGGGTTTCCTGATCGAACTTGACGTCCCAGCTGAGTTGTCCGGTCTGGAGGTCAATGACAACTAAGCTATGCCCCGCGGGCGAACTCGCAACCGCATACTTGCTATCCGGAGTTACGAGAACATTGTGCAGGCCGTTCTTCGTCCGGATGCTCTTGACTCTCTCAAGTGAAGTGGCGTCCACGATGTCCAGCGCACCAGGTTCAGACCGGATGCAAACCAAGACCTGTCCTCCATCCTTCGTAACCGCGATGTTGTTGGGCATGCCCGAGAGAAGAACCTTCTTCAAAATCTTTCCGGTCTCTTGATCCACAACAGCCAGCACATGGGCAACCTCACTCGTGACATAGACTCGCTTCCCGTCCGGAGACAAGGCAATCCCGTGAGGGTTCGGGATGCCATCGATCACTTGCACAATCTTCTTGGTTACGGGGTCGATAACGTCAACGGTGGTGTCGGCATAGTTGGTCACATAGATGCGGACACTTTTCGTCGCCGCTGGGGACAACGCCAGTAGCACAAAGAGAGAAACCAGGCAGCCAAAGATCGCCTTTACAGTTGCGAGCCTAATAATCGTCACATGTCCTCTTACTCTCCCAAAAAGGGGGGTCTACCAAATAAGCTTAAGCGCAAACTGAATCTGCCTCGAGGTGGTAGCGGTTGAGTCAATCAACCCTGCGCCGGGTACCGAATTTCCCGATCCGTCGAAGACTGTTTGGTTGTCCACGGGCGCAAGGAAGTTGGCGTGATTCACGATATTGAACATCTCCACCCGAAACTGCGCGTTGAAGGTTTCCGAGATCCGCTCGATTGGGTTGTTCTTGAACACCGACACATCAAGGCTTGCCAGGCCGGGTCCAATAAGGACATTGCGGCGGGAAGTGCCGAAACGCGTTACGGGATTTGGGAAAGCAAAGCACTGGAGTTTGATGTAGTTAATGGGATTGCCTGGATTCACAAGCGACTGACACCCGGATCCGCCTAGACGATCCGGGAAATCGAACGGGTCGACATTGTTCAGTCCAAGAGGATCGCCGCCAAGTATCACGGTGAACGGCTGACCCGTGTTCGCCTGGAAAATCGTTCCCAATTCCCACCCCGACAGCGGCCATGCTGCAGGCCCTGAAAACCGTGGCTTAGGAAGATCCCAAATGCCATTGATCGACAGGATGTGGGTCATATTGAAATCGGACGGGCCGCGCCTTAGCTTTGGGTCAAAGAAAAGCAGACTCGTGATTCCGTTATAGAATTGATCGCCGTCGGTCGTGCCCGAGCTCGTGTCAATGGATCTGCTCCAGGTATAAGAACCTTGAACCTGGAAGTTATGGCTCATTCTTTTCTTTACCTGCAGTTCCAGACCATGGTAAATCGCGCTCGAAACAAAGAGAGTACCTTCGATGCGCCCCACGTTCGGATTAATCACCTGCCCGCTTCCCGCCGGTGAGGGCCAGACGTAACCCTGAGAGGTCAGGGTGGGGAGAACAATGTCCATGTCATCAATTTGGAGGACGTTGTGAAGACTATGAGAGCCCACATAGCCTATTAAGGCGGTTGTATTTCCGGGAAGCTCCCGCTGGATGTTGAAGTTCCACTGCATCACATAGTTGCGTCCAGGGTTTGGAGTCATGTAGACATAGCGCGCTGTGCTTGCATTGGGTTGAAGGAACTGGAAAGCACCCGATGGGAATGAACCAACAGGTAAGTTCGTGTTGTTGGTGGTGTCAAAAAATGGCCACACGGCATAGACCGCGCCGCGCAGCTCGATCGGCATCAGTGGTACGTCGAACATTCCAAAACCCCCACGGACGGCGGTCTTGCCATCGCGAAAGGGAGACCAGGAAAAACCCAGTCGCGGCTCGGCGTTGCGAAGAGTGGGATTCGAGATGATGGGGTTACCAAGGTGAGGTGTTGTGTCTGTCAAATTACGGAGAACGGCAAGCTTGCCCTCAACTTCCGACGGTACCGTCTCTGGCTCGTAGCGCAAACCCAGGTTGAGTGTTAGGTTGGGCCGGAGACGCACATTATCCTGCATATAAGCTCCGACTATGGTCTGTCGTAGCCCGCGCTCCGTCACGTATTGTGGCAAGTCACATTTTAGAGAATGTGGCGTGTTGGTTAGGAAGTTGGAAAGAGAGTTGAAACTGAAGGTCCCGCCGGGATGTGCTACCTGGAAGTTGTTGTCCTCCATTCGCTCGACGTTGGCGCCAAAGCTTAAGGAGTGAATGCCCCTGGTGATAAGGATGTTGTCGTAAGCTTGCCAGGATGTCCAGTTAAAGAATTGGGGCGCCTGTGTGCTCAACCCACCGCTGAAGTTTGTGAGTCCTGGCACCGAGACCGTCGGTGCCGAATCTCCCGGAACAGTCCCGAGAGACGGGTCCGCCGCCAGCGGATTAAGTGCGGTGGCGCTCTCCGGTGACGACGCGTGGACTCGATTGACGCCCAGGCGCAGCGAATTCACAAAGGCTGGGTTCACGACATGAACGTCCTCGAACGAGATAACTTGCCGTCGTGTCCCGCTAGTAACTAATTTGTTCTTAAATTCGTCGGTCTGACTGTTGTGGGCCTTGTCAAAACTGTAGGAACCCGACAAAGTGTCCTTCGCCAATTTATTGTCAACTCGGATGGTGAAGAAGTCGTCGCGCGTTATTTGGGATCCGTTAACGCTGAATTCGGAGGTATCTCCGAAGCTAGGCCCATTGGGAAGCGGATAGAGTTCCAAGAATTTCTGAACGGACGGATCGACAGTTACATTGCCGGTCGACAGAGTTCCCGCGCGAGCGGCCAAAGATGGAACGGTGTCAACCACACTAGTACTCAGTGTTTCTCGTAAGCCCTCGTAGTCGCCGAAGATGAAGGTCTTGTTTTTTCGGATCGGGCCTCCGGCAGAGGCTCCGAACTGGTTGCGGCGGAAAGGCGGTATCTTGAGCCCGTCAAAATAATTTCGTGCATCCACCGCACTATTTCGCAGGAATTCGTAGCCAGTCCCATGGAACTGGTTGGTTCCGGAGCGAGTGATGGCGCTGATGACTCCACCTGAAGTTCGGCCATAGTTTGCCTCGGAGTTGCTCGTAATGAGGGAGAACTCCTCAATCGCATCTGCACCCAAGTTTGCGCCTACGATGCTGCCCGGCGAGGCGTTGGCATAGTCGTTTATGTTTATACCGTTGAGAACATAATTATTGCCTTGTGGGCGAGCTCCAGTGATACTCAACTGATCTCCCAACCCCCGGCCTAACCGTTGCTGCGGGTTCGTGCTAGGGACCATGTCACGGATGAAATTCACGCCCGGTTCGAGGACCGCCAGGTCAGTCCAAGAACGGCCGTTCAAGGGCAACTCGCGAACAGTCGTCGAGTCGACAACATCGTCGATGCTTGACGTAGACAACTGCACGCCCGAAATCTCAGATTGTACGGTCACAGTCTCCGCAACCGATCCCACCGCCATTTCAACATTGACCTGTATGACATCTTCGACGTGGAGGACAATGTCAGGCTTGATCACAGATTTGAACCCCACCTTCTCGACCTCGAGAGAGTAGGTCCCGGGCGGGACGTCCTTGATGTAATAAAGTCCACTCTGGTTGGTCAAACCTTCAAATTGCAGGTTTGTCTCTTTGCTGATGAGCCTTACTCTTGCATCCGAGATGACTGCCTTGGTGGAGTCCGCGACCCGACCGGTCAGGGACGCATTGGAAGTCTGGGCTTCAAGCATGCTTGCCGAAGAAAGAATCAGAACAAGACCGATGCCAATCATTTTGCGCATAGGACCTATCCTCCCCACAAAACCACATCGTTCACCTATGCTACGAACCGGCGCAGAGATGTGTACCATTTCGCGCTAGAACTCAATTGAACGGAACAGCGAGTGCGTTGAAAGGGCGACTCGCCGAGACTGCGAGTGAGCCATGTTTCTCGACTCCTGATGTTCGCTCAATTACGTGCGGCATCGTCGGAGCTTCTGTGATGAAAGACTGCAGCGCGCAGCATTGTTTCTGCTTACACAGGTCTTCACACAGGATGGCACCTAAGCTGCGGCCGACGGGGCGAGTGCCTGCAACCGAATACCCTGACACTATCGGAGCACTGTGGTCCACGAAGACTATGCTATGGATGGTTTGCTTCTTTTCGGAGCAAAGCATAGAGAAAGGGCTTACCAGTGGGTTTTGGACTGCCACCGTGCGGTTCAACTGTCACGAACATCGAGTCGATACTTGCTAGTTGGCTAGAGTCATCCACTCGCAGTACCCAACGACGGTTGGATTCGCTATCCATGTAGAAGATCCCCAGATTCAGAGGCTTTCCCCTGCCATCTCTTTGACCCCACGCTTGAAAAGTTCCGGCAGGTTTCAAGCCGCCCTGATTTTCTAGGTCGAAGGCATAAACGATGAGAGATTTGCCGTGCGTATAGAAGACGCGACC
>Ga0073928_10009049_pt1 | contig 12261 bp, 12 predicted proteins | sample PaiPotPPA55metaG_FD_76969 | JGI IMG/M metagenome (GOLD analysis project Ga0073928, IMG submission 76969) | Iron sulfur acid spring bacterial and archeal communities from Banff, Canada, to study Microbial Dark Matter (Phase II) - Paint Pots PPA... ...
CGGCTCCGTCGTGGCGAAGATGAACTTCAGATGCGGCGGCGGCTCCTCGACCACCTTCAGCAGCGCGTTGAAGCCCGCCGAGGTCACCATGTGCGCCTCGTCGATGATGTAGATCTTGAACCGCGACGCGGCCGGCGCGAAGAAGGCCCGCTCACGCAGATCGCGAGCGTCGTCCACACCACCGTGCGACGCCGCGTCGATCTCGATCACGTCGATCGACCCGGACCCCCCGTTGGCCAACTCGACACAGGACCGGCAGACCCCGCAGGGCGTCGGCGTGGGCCCCTGCTCGCAGTTCAGACACCGCGCGAGGATCCGCGCACTGGTGGTCTTGCCGCACCCGCGCGGCCCGCTGAACAGGTAGGCATGGTTCACCCGACCGTTGCGGAGGGCCTGCTGCAAGGGCAGCGTCACGTGCTCCTGGCCGACGACCTCCTCAAAGGCATCGGGCCGATAGCGGCGATAGAGCGCGAGGGACACGTAGCAAAGGTATCGGCTGAGACCGACAACAGGACAAAAAAGAACTCCCATGCACCCGCCAGAGCACACCGACCCTTGCTGCCGTCAAGCCCTGGGGGAGTTGAGTGTGATGACGCCGCATGGGAGTCCGGGGTCAAGCATATAGGAGTGCGGACCCATCCCGAGAGTCGGGTATGCTTCTCGGCGGAGGATTCGCCTAGTGGCCTAGGGCGCACGCTTGGAAAGCGTGTTGGGGGCAACCCCTCGCGAGTTCGAATCTCGCATTCTCCGCTTGTAGGACAAGCCCCGACCAGCGGGAACGCCGGTCGGGGCTTGTTTTGTCTCTAGGCGCAGGTCAGCCGCTCTGATCTTCAGTTGCAGTTCCAGTTGCATTCGGGTCTTCCGGCGGGTCCTCGACCGCGGCCTTCGGGTCCGTCGGCTCCTGGCCCTCCGGCTTCCAGATGAGGTCGCCGAGCTGCACTGCGACGTCCTTACGGATCTCACCGGTGACGTGCTGATAACGCTCGGCCATCGAACTGGACGACCAGCCCATGAGCTTCATCACAGTCGCGTCTGGAATCTTGAGGAGCAGCAGTGCGGTCGCGGCGGTGTGACGTGCGTCATGGAGTCGGCCGTCCCGGATGCCCGCTGTTTTCAGGAGCGCCTTCCAACGGTCGTAGTCCGTGCTCGGGTTCAGAGGCTCCCCCACCTCCGAAGTGAACACGTACCCCTTCTCATGCCAGAGGTTGCCCGCGTTGGCCCGTTCCTTCTGTTGCTCCTCGTGATGGGCGCGCAGGAGGACGATCAGCGGATCGGGAAGTCCGACCGTACGCTTACCGGCTTTCGACTTCGTGTCGCCGGTCTCGTCCCGCACCGGAACCTTCTGCTTGCAGTAGCCGGCCTTTCGGCCGCAGTCCCCTCCGCACCCGTGTTCGTACTTCGGCCGGAGCCGACCGCGACGAACCCGGACGGAGCCCACATCGAGGTCGACGTCAGCCCACTTCATGCCGAGAACCTCGCCTTGCCTGAACCCGAGGGCGAGAGCGATGGCCCACCGCGCGCTGTTCCTGGCGGCGCTCGCCGCCGTGAGGATCGCGCGGACCTCGTGCACGGTGTACGGCTCCACCTCCACCTCGTCGATGCGCGGCGGGGAGGCGAGGGCCACTACGTTTTCACTGATGTACCCGCGCTTCTGCGCGATCGCGAAGGCACGTCGCGCAGTTCGGTGAACCTGATGTGCCGTCGCCGCCGAGCGATCAGAGGCCATTATCTTCGCGTAGAACTTCTCGAAGTGCTCGGGCCGAATCTTGTCGAGCCGGTGGGCTCCGAGCCCAGGCACCAGGTGGACGCGGACGGCGACCTCGTAAGCGGCGAGCCCGTTGCCGTTCTTGCCCGTGGTTGACGGCGCGATGTGCGTGATCCAGTAGTTCAGCCACTTCCCGACCGTCCAGGCCGGGCCGGCCGGGCGCGTCTTGCCAGAGTCCCGTTCCTTCTCCAGATCACGGACCTTCCGCTGGATCTCGCGCTCAGCCTTAGCCTGCTCAGCCTTCGTCTTGCCGCCCCTCACCATGCGGTGCCGACGGTCGGCTCGGCCGTTGTCCTTGATGCCGACCGTCACCCAGCCGTGCCAGTAGCCGTCCTTCTCGCTGAAGTAGACAGAGGACTCGCCGTTCGGCGCGCGCGTCCCGTCGCCCTGGCTCCTGGCGGAGTCTTCGGCATTCCCGTTCGCGGTGCCGCTTTCGTCTTCGTTGGGCTCCTCAGCCATCGCCGTCATCATGGTCTGCCTCCTCAGCGGCTAGGGTTCTGCTCGGCCATCAGCCGCGCCTTGTACGCCTCGATCGCGTCGACCGGGACTCGGCGGAGTCGGCCAACGCGGACGGACGCGATGTCGCCCAGCTTCAGCAGGCCGAACATCGTTGTGCGGCCGATGCCGATGGATTCCGCGGCCTGCTCGACGGTGAGCATGATCCGGGTCTGGTTCATGAACTTCTCCTTGGTGTGACCGGGTCGTTTGGGTTGCTCAGGCCAGCAGAGAGTTGCTGCCGGCCGTCTTCCAGTGCGGGTTCAGCTCGGCGAAGCGCGTGCTGAAGTTCGGGTCCGGGCTCAGGGTGCTGTTGTCGTGGTACTGGCCGGTTTCGGGGTCGGCCACGCCCCAGTTGCCGGGCACGGAGGCATTGCCGAGAAGTACCGTCCACAGAACTGCGTCGGTCGCCACGACCTCGTGGAACTCGTGGTGGGCCATCGTGTGGTCGCCGCCGGGCAGCTGGGTGTAGGGCTGCATCGTCAGGGCGCCGTCGTCGGCGAATCGCCACAGTTCAGCGCTGTACGCGGCGCTGCTGTCGTGGTGGAGGGCGATGGAGCGCATGCTGGCCCAGCGGTGGTTGTGGGGCCAGCGCCGGTCGAGATCGCGGATGTCGGGGGCGTGCCAGGCGTTGATTTTGATGGTGCGCCCTGGGGTGCTGATGAGGGTGATCTCCAGTTTGGAGACCTCGCCGCGGACGTTGGGGACCAGGCAGATCCCGCGTCGGCTGGCCAGCGCGGCCGGCGTCAGTTCCGGCAGGTCCGGCGCATGAGTGCGCAGGGCAGCCCTGGCCTGCTCCAACACGGTGTCGGGCATGGTGTAGCCGGACAGCAGCGGGTGGTTGGTGGTGGGCATTGTGGTCAGCCTTCTTCCTTGTTGGTTGCGGTTGGCGGGGCCAGCACGATGACGGTGGCGTCGTCGCGGTAGCCGTTCTCACCGACTTCTGGAGCGGCGACCAAGGCCTCGGCCAAGGCCTGCGGGTCGTCGCCGTGAGCGCGAGCGATCTCAGTCATGCGCTCGGGTCCGAGGGCGTCGTGTACGCCGTCGCTGGTGAGGATGACGGTGAGCCCTGCGTCGATTCGGGTCTGCCGGATCGTTGCGGCCGAGGCGGTGGCCAGCGAGACGCGCATGAAGTCGGTACCGAAGTCGATGAGGTCGGCCGAGATCTGCATGCCGGTGTGTTCGGTGCCGCACGCTGCGAGCCAGGCGGCCATGGTCTGGTCGGTGGTGACTTGGGTGAGGGTCTGCCCGTCCCAGGACCAGCCTCGGGCATCGCCGACCCACCCGATCGAAGTCCCGGCGTCCCACATCACGGCCACGACCGCGACCGCGTCGGAGTTGGCGTCGTCGTCGGTCTGCGGGAAGGCGACCAGTTCGCCGGCGGCGGACAGCCCGGAGAAGACGGTGCGGCGCGCGGCCATGCGCGCGGCGACTTCGGCGAGCAGCCGTGCGGTGTGGCTGATCTTTTCCGAGGATCCGGGGGCGTCGGTGACGCAGGCCGCGGTCACGTCATCGGGTTCGTAGCGGTAGACGAACAAGCCGTCGCAGCACCACTGGCGAGTACCGCCGCGCTGTGCCGTGCCGACTCGGGGGACGTACCTGGTGTTCATGTGATCCTGCTCCTTCGGTTGGTACCCCTTACATTTCGGGGTGTGGGCGGGGGTTTTTCGGGGGCTGATTGGCCGCCGCGCCGCCGCAGAATCCGCAGAAATATTTCTGCGGATTCTGCGGCGCTGCGGCGGGGGTTCGGCTCCGCTTTCTCAGGCTCCGCAGTCCCTCATCCGTCACGGTGTGTGACGGATGTAAGGGGTCAGGTTCCGATGTCGGGGTGGGCTTCGTAGGTGGGCGCCGTGGGCCGTCCGCGCCCGGCGGCGGGGGCGTCGGGAAGCCGGCGGATGTAGCCGTGGCGTTCCAGGACTGCCAACGCCGCGTCCATGTCCGTGATCTTCGGAAAGCGGCTCCGGGACATGGAGCTGAAGGGATCCCGGGCGGTGAACCTGTCGGCACCGGTGCGCTGGATCCAGTCCAGGACGGCGCGGGCCCGCACGATCGTTTCGTCGGTGCTCATGACGTCGAACGCGGCCAGGGCATGGGCGGTGTAGTAGTCCATGATGGCCAGAGCCGCCTCGATAGTGGCGCGGTTGATCGGCTTGCCCCAGCCGTCGCGCAGGTGCTCGGCCAGGTGCAGCAGACCGGCGATGCGGGCGGCGGCGCCGACAGCTTTGCCGGACCACTCACGGATGCCCGACAGCGCCTCGCCGTCGCGCATCCTCTCCTCGTAGTCCTTACCCGCGGCGTCGAGGAGTTTCTCCGCCTCGGCGTCCAGGACGAGTTCGGCCGCGGTGGTGCGCTGAAACATGGTGAGGATCAGCGAGGTCATGGTGGCGTCGTACTCGGCGCCGATGGCGGGGTCGGCCGGGGCCGGCTTGGTGTTGCGGTACCCGATCGCGACCTCGGGAATGGTGAACAGCCACCGGGCCAACAAACCGCGGCCAGCCGCGCCGGGAATCGCGGCCAGCGCCGACAGGGCGACCGGCTGGGTGCACACGCCGATGGTCAGCGCGGGCTCGTCGACCATGTCGGAGGTGCGGGTTGTGCGGTTGACCTTCAGCTCGGATCCGGCGTGACCTTTGAGGAACACGTTCATGGCCGGGGCGCCAGAGGTGTGCCGTCCGGCCATGATGTCGAAGATCTCTGACTCGTCGGACAGGATCGCGAACCGGCCGCCATTCTGAGCCAGCAGCGTGGCCAGGTTCGCCGGCGACACGTCGTCGGTCATGAGCTGTGGATCGTGTGGCTCCGGCGTCTCGGCCAGCTCGCGGGCGGCCTCGCGGGCGTCAGCCTCGGCGCCGGCGCGGTCGGCCAGGCTGGCTTTGGCCGCGGCGGTGGCGGTGCGCGCGGCGCGTTCCTCGGCGATCTGCCGCATCGCGCGCTGCTCGGCGTTGCGGGGCCGGGCGGAGGCGACCAGGTCCTTCTCGACCTTCTTCAGCGGCCGGATCATCGCGTTGAACACAGCGGTCTTGCGAGTACCCGGCGGCAGCGCACTGATCGTGTACAGGTTCACCGGCTCGGTCCATTCGCCTTTGCGCACCACGACCTTTGCCCGCCCGCCGCAGGCGGCCGACAGCGCTGACAACGCGACAGTGCCGGCCAGGTCCATCGGCGTCTGCGTGTACTCCGACACCGAGGCGACCTGCATGGCCAGCCACTTGGGCAGTACCTGGCCGGGGAACTCCGGCAGCTTGGCCGCCGCAGCTCCCAATGGCGCGGGTTGGTCCCAGCCGCGCTTCTCGGTCTCGACCAGGGCGGCGTATTCAGTGCGGACGCGGGTGCGCAGCGGGTCGTCGATCTCTGCCGAGCGGCCGATCTGTACCAGCCGGGTGCCGGCCTCGATGACGCGGCGAGCGTAGGCCTTTTCCAGCACGATCTGCGCCCACCACCCGGCCGATCCGGTGGTCGGCACCGCAGCCATGCAGGTGTGCAGGTACGGCGCGCCGCCGATCCGCTGCAGCTCGCCGCCGAGGGCCTGGGCGACCACCAGCGGGTCGGCCGGCCGTCCGGCGTCCGCGAGCTCGGTGATGGCGTTGAAGATCTGTTCGTGGGCGGGCCGGTAGAAGTCGGCGCCGGTGAGCATTGGCCGCACTTCAGCCAGGGCGGCCGGGGAGAGCATCATCGCCCCGAGAACGGCCCGCTCGGCCTCCTCGTCTTTGGGCAGGGCCCATTGCTCGGGTCCAGGGTCACCACCGACGTCACCGTGCCAGGGCTCGGCGCCGGCGTGCTGTGCGGTGTCGGTCATGATGGGGTGGTCCCTTTCTCGGCGGTTCATGTGCTGGAACAGGGGCGCCGGTGCGCGGCGTGTCTTGACGGGTTAAGGCGCCGCGCACCGGGCGGGGATCAGGAGGAGCGGCGGGGCTGTATGCCACAGACAGGGCAGCGGCGGGAGGCCCCGCCCTGGCGCTTCAGGGCGCGCTCGCGGCCGCGGTCGCCGGTCCAGGTGCGGGCCAGGACCCAGCCGATGCCGGCGGTTTTGGCGACGGCCAGTAGGCGCGCGCCGCGGCCGGCGGCGTGCTCGGCGAGGCGGTGTTCGAGGTCTGCGGTCCAGCCGGTGTAGTGGGCGGCGTGCTTGAGTGGCCGGTCGAAGTGCAGCAGGTAGACGGTTCCGGTGGAGTTCATGCCGGTTCACCGTCCACAGCCCGTCCGGAGGCGCCACCGGCCATGGTGAACAGGGCCAGGTGATGGGCATGGCAGCCCTCACAAGTGGGCCCGAGCCGGTAACCGATGTGGCTGGCGCGGCCGGTCCAGTCGGTGGCGACGTGGCGACGGTCATCGGCGCGCGGGTTGTCGCACTCCGGGCAACGACGGCAGGTCTGGCATCCGGAGCCCGCCTTGCGCTGTTCGAACGGCTGCCCGTAGACCAGGCGGTGTGCGGCCATGACCGTGTCGATGTCCGCCAGGCGGGCGGCGCCCATGCCGCGCAGCGCGGCGATGGCATCGCCGGTCTGGGCGAGCAACTGCTCGACGGTGGTGACGCCGGCAGCGGCGAGCGTCTTGGGGGCCTGGGTGGTGAATCCGAGCTCGGCCAGCGGGCTTTGCGCCTCGATGCTCACGCGTCCTCCCCCGGGCGGTCGGCGCCGACAGCCATGCGGCGGATCAGCAGCGCAAGCCGGTCCGGCCGCCCCGGGCTGGTGGCACCGCGGAGTCGGCCGCTGCGCACGTCCAGGTCCCCACGCCAGTCGGTGACGCGGGTCTGCGCGTCCTCGCCCAGGGCGATATGACGGCCACTGTTTGGGGCCAGGATCGGGCGCAGCGGCTCCATGTCCTCAGCCAGCCAGCCGATCAGGGTCCTGCCGTCGATCGCGGCGCGCAGCTTGGCCGCGCCGGGCTCAGGGTCCAGCTGACCCTTCACCTTCGCGCCGGGCTTGGCCGAGCGGCGCAGCACTATGTCGTCGAAGACTTTGCGGCCATCGGCGATGTCGAAGGCGAGCACGGCGATTCCGGTAATCGGATGCCGTTTCCCGGACGCCGTGGTGCCCTCGGGACGTACCTCGGCGGCGTGCACCGCCAGCGCCTCGCCAGGCGCGGCCATCTTCGCCGCCCACAGCGCCGCGGCGGCGCGGCGCGCGCCGTAGTTGGCTTGGTAGCCGGTCAGCCGGGTGATGTGCCGGCAGCACCGACACAGATGCCGAGGCGCGATGTCCTTGAGCAGCTGGTCATCGATCGGGTAGCGGGGCAGCGCCTGTTCGCTGAACGCCCCGCATTCCTCGCACTGGTACACCCGGTTCCGGGTGCGCTTGGCGTCGGCGGCCTCCAGCTGCGCCGCCGAGGCGGTCGACGGCAGGGACTCGGCGAGCCGGTACAGCCTGAACTGGTCGTCGCGGCCGTGCGCGTGCCAGTTCTCGGCATGCACGATCCCGGCAGCCTCGCCGCCGGGGATGCGCGGCAGGTCCATGGCCGCGAGCTGGGAGGCGAGCAGCAGCCCGTCGGGTACTTCCCACCAGCCCTCGTACACCGTCGGGGCGTTCATCGGGCGCTCCGCAGCTGCTCGACGGCCGGGCCGGCGTGCCGGTTGACGATGTTGGCCACCGCCCGCACCGCGGCCTTGGCGTCGGCCAGACAGACGGTGCCGACGGGGGTGTCCGGATCGGGGGTGGGCAGCATCGTGTCGACGACGGGGATCAGCAGCCGGGTGGTGGTGAGTAGCGCCGCCTGCGTGTACTTCGGGTCCCAGAAGCTGCGGTGCTCGCTGAACGGCGAGCCCTCGGTGTGCCAGTCGCCGAAGTCGGCCAGGCCCAAGTAGCTGGGGAACATCGGCTTGAGCGCTCGGTGGGTCAGCGGGATGTCGACCTCGATGGCGTAGTTCCCCTCGCCGGACTCGTCGGCGGTGATGCGGATGCCGTTGATGTCGGCGCGGATCTCCGCGTAGCCGGGGCCCATGACCGGGCCTGTGGCGGTACGCCAGGCCGCGGCGGCGAACTCCACTGCCGGCGCCACGGAGCCGTCCCAGTCGCGGAACTCCAAGTGGTTGTTGCGCAGGTAGGCGCCGTAGCGGGAGATGCCGTCGGAGGCGGCGGAACGATCGTGGGCGTCGTCGATGGTCACGAGCAGTTCGGTCATGATGGGAGGTGTCCCTTCCTGCGGGTTGATCGATGGATGGGGATGCCGGTGCGCGGCGGCGTGTCTTGGCGGATTCAGGCGCCGCGCACCGGGCGGATCAGAACTCGACGTGCTTCTCGGCGGTGTCGGGGCAGGCGCCGTCGGCAACCAGGTCCAGGACGTCAGCGAGGGCGGTGATGCCGTCGACGCTGTGCTCGTGGCTGCGCCCGCAGCTGGCGCAGCTGGCGATGACGAACGCGGTGTGCTTGGCGTCCTGGTATTCAGCGCCGCCGGTGGGGTGGGCGTGGTGGGCCAGGAACATGCCGTCGCCGAGGAAGGCCAGGGCGTGGATGTCGTCCGGCTCGTGCTGGTCCCAATGTGCGCGGGTGTCGGGCAGGGGGTATCCGATCCAGGTCAGCATCGGCGGCTCCACACCGCCGACGGTGAAACGGTTGCGCCACCAGGCGGCGGCCTGCGCGGCGCGGTCGCTGGCGATGCGTCCCTGCTCGGCCAGGCGCCGCGCGTGCAGCCGGGCTTCAGCGCCGGCCTTCGCCTCGCGGGCGGCGCGCGCCATCGTGCCCAGCGTGGCCAGCAGCTGCGGGCCGCCGGCGACCGGACCGGTGGCGGCCGAGCGCTGGTAGTAGCGCTTGAAGTCGGTGCCGTTGAACGGCTTCAGGCCGATCGAGGCCAGCGCAGACTTCACCGCGGCGGCGTCGGTGCCGAAGCCGGGGTCGACGGCGGCGATGCGGGTGAGCAGCTCGGGGACGGGCAGCCGCTCGTCCAGCCCGAACGCCTCCAACACCAGCAGCCGCAATGCGGTCGCCTTCTCCTGCGCGCCGGCGTCGACGTCGCTGTGGTCAGTGATGGTCATCTCGTGGTTCTCCTTCGTGTCTTGGTACGGCCGGCTGCCGGGTTCGGTGGCCGGAGGTCTCAGGCGGCGTCGGGTCATGCCGTCATCCGCAGCACGCCGATGGCCGCCGCGAGATCGGCGAAGTCGTCGACGGCGGCCGGGGCAGGCTCGATCTGAAGCCGGGGCCCGGTATCCAGGGCGTCGCGGGCGGTCGCGCTCAGCGCGTCGGCGGCGGCCGGGACCGGTTGCTGCATCGCGTCGGCGGCGGAGGGGCTGACGGTCATGAAGTGCCGGCGCCGGGTGTCGCGTTCGGTCTTCAGCGCGTCGTATTCGGCGGCGTCCAGGCGCAGCTCGGCACGCTTGGTCTTGCCGAGCTGCCGCAGCTTCTCCCGGTTGGTCGCGCCCTGCTCGCGCAGCGCGGTGACCTCAATGACGGTCTGGCACTGCATGCCGACGACGTTCGTCTCGTAGTCGCGGTCGGCCTGCCGCTCGGCGGCGGCCTGCCGGCGGATGCCGCGGGCGAGCCACTGGCGGCGGGTGAACACCCAGCCGGTGACGGTGGCGACCGCCGTGACGATCAGCGGCTCGGACATGCCGGCCGGGTAGGCCATCATCCCGATGCCCAAAGCGGCGGCGGTCAGCGTTCCGGCAGTGCCGACCAGCACCGCATCCTTAGTCGCCGCGGCCCAGGCGGTGATGGCCGCGCCCAGGATCATCCCAATGCCGATGCTGACCATGTCGCCGTCGCTGTGCCGGGCACCGTGATCCGACCAGTGCCGGGCCAGCACCAGCATTGTGGCGGTGACGGCCGGCGAGGCCAGGGCCAGCGCGGCCGAGGTTGGCGACACTGGCAGTCGCCGCCGCGGCGCCGTCGACGTGGCCGGGGTGGGCTCGGATGGGGTGGTTGTGTAGTCGTCGCCGGCGACGGGCTGCGGGATCATCAGGTCAGTCATGAGGGTCAGCCCTTCTCAGCTTTGGGCGTCGAGGCGGAACGGGGCGCCGGGGTGGGTGCCGGCCCAGTGGGCGGCGGCGCGGCCGGTGGCGGTGTCGGCGTCGCGCAGGCCGGTCTCCGAGGCCGAGCAGCGCGGGCAGCGCCACCAGGAGGCGCCGGGGTTGCCGCCGATCGCGATCGTCTGGCCGAAGCTGCGGTTGTTGCGGGTCCGGGCCTGCGCCGTGGTGGTGGTGCGGGTACCGAAGGCGCCGCGGGCCCAGCCGCGCACCGCACGGTTGACCGGCAGGCGCTTGCCGCCGATCCCGAACAGCCGCAGCACCGTCGGCGTCTTCTTCTTCGTGCTCTTCTTCGCCTTGCGGTCGGCGGCGCGCCGGTTGGCGGCGGCGCCGTAGGCGGTGCGCGCACCCGCACCGGAGGCGGCCGGGCGCCTGGCGGCTACGGTCTGCCCGGAGGTGCGGGCCGGGCCCGGCTTCGGCGCCGCGGCGGCGGTCTTCTTCGCCGGCGACTTCGGGGCGGGCTTGGCAGCGGGAGCGCCGGTGACAGCGCGGCCGGTGCCGTTGCAGCGGCGGCACGGGCGAGCTTTGCCGTTCTTGGTCTTGCCGTGGGTGCCGAGTCCGGAGCAGGTGGGGCAGTAGCCGCGCTTGGCGTTGGTCGCCGGCGCGAGTTTGGTGGCGACGCGCAGCTGCTTGCCGCCGAGCTGCACGGTCTTGCGCTGAGCCATGTCGGGGTGCTCCTTCATCAGGCATGGGTGTGGCGTGATCTGGCGGGCGAGGCGATGGGGAGGGAAGGCCGCCGAGGGATCGAATAGGGCTGTTTTCGGGGTTGCGATGCCGCTCACCTGGGCGGTTCCCTCGGCTCCCTGTGATCCCTTCCGCTGGTGGGATCGGGGGAGGCGTCCGGCGCCGGGTTAAGGGAGAACTCCCCGATTCCCCGACGCCTCCCCGATCTTTCGATTGGCGAGAAACCGCGATTCGGCTACTCGTCGTCCTCGTCGACGTCGTCCTCGTCGAATCCGTCGTCGGCTTCGTCGTCGCGGTCGGACAGCGCCTGGGCGACCCGCTCGGCCGAGACGTGCATGCGGCCCTCGGTCTTGTAGGTAGGGGCGCCAGCGGCGTCCATCGCCTCCTTGAACCCGGCCGGGGTCAGGTCCTTCCACACCGTCGGGTACCTGGTGGCAAGCGCGGCAATGACGGCCGAGCACAGCATCCGGTCAGCACCGGCGAGGATGTCGGCGACCTCGGCCAGCAGGTCCGGCGTGGCGTCGGGGGCGTCTTCGGGCTGCGCCAGCTCCGAGGCGTTCAGCAGCGCCATTGCCCGCTGCACCACCGGGGTGATGTCGTCGGTGTTGCCTTCCTTGGCCACGTAGTTCATCCGCACCAGCTCGAACCGGCTGCGGCTGAATCCGATGGTGACCGCGGTGCCGATGTCCTCGTTCGGGTCCAGCTCGGTGGCGGTGATACCGGCTTTGTACTTGCCGGTGCCCAGAATCCCGTCGTTGGCGATGTAGTCGCCGACGGCGAACGCGGCCCGGTTGGAGGTGGAGCGGGTCACTTCCTTCGGGATGGAGTCCTTGGCCGGGGAGACGGTGACGAACACCAGCGTGATACCGCACTTGCGGGCCTTCTTCATCACCTTCACGGCCAGTTCAGCGGCCTCTTTGCCGTGCTTCTTGTGCTCGAACAGCTCGTGGCACTCATCCAGCACCACAATCCGCGGGCGCAGCCGCGCGTCCTTCATCGCCAGGTCACGGGTCAGCTTGATCTCGCCGTACGTCTCCAGCAGCTTCCCGCGCGCCGAGACGTCATCGCGCAGCTCCCGCAGCCGTTTCAACGCGGCCTCGATCTGCTCGTCGTCATCGCCCTTGACCAGGGTGCGAAGCCTGGGGGCCATGGCGTCGTAGTCGGAGTTGAATGCCATCACGTACACGTCGATGACGGTCAGCACGTCCAACATCGCGCCGAGCAGAAGGTTGCGGGTCAGCGAGGACTTGCCCGTCCCCATGATCCCGCCGATCATGTAGTTCTTGCCCATGAGCTGCCCGTACACGACCTCGCCGCGCTGGGTAATGCCGATCGGCACGCCGGTGAAGAAGTCGGCGGTGCCCTC